>Ga0187822_10000157_pt1 | contig 12139 bp, 8 predicted proteins | sample NC_wetland_sal_i_18_FD_132967 | JGI IMG/M metagenome (GOLD analysis project Ga0187822, IMG submission 132967) | Wetland sediment microbial communities from Neuse River Estuary, North Carolina, USA - SourceSoil_2 | ecosystem: Environmental > Aquatic > Freshwater > Wetlands > Sediment | place...
AACACGCTTTACGTTGCGGACATGAACAATTGGCGGCTGCAGAAGCTGATCCTGCATCCTGACAAGAAGCTCGTTTCAAGTAACTGAAAACAGTCCGAGTTGATGTAAACCGCACGTACGACGCGTTCCCGACTGCATCGGTTCCGAGCACGTGTACAATTGTTCTATGCCGAAGGAATCCTCCCGGACACAAACATTGGCGCATTCAAAACTGCCGCGCTTGATCACTCCTCTGCCGGGGCCCAAGGCCAAGCGAGTGGTCGAATTGGATCGGCGATACATCTCCCCATCGTACACGCGTAGCTATCCGCTGGTGGCGCGACGCGGCCTCGGTGCTTTGGTTGAAGATGCCGACGGCAACACCTTTCTAGATTTCAACGCGGGCATCGCCGTAGTGGCTACCGGTCACTGCCATCCTGAGGTGGTCGCCGCAGTCCAGCGACAAGCTGCCGAGCTCATTCATATGTCCTGCACGGACTTCTACTACGAAGGCATGGTCGAACTGGCGCAGAAGTTGGAAGAGGTATCACCGGGCGGCGAATCCAAGAAAGTCTATTTCGGAAATTCGGGAACGGAGGCCATTGAGGCGGCCATCAAGCTTGCGCGATATCACACCAGACGCGAGAAGATCATCGCTTTCTATGGGGCTTTTCACGGGCGGACTATGGGCTCGCTTTCCCTGACTGCTTCGAAAGCCGTGCAACGGACGAGATTCGGAAGTTTGCTTTCCGGCGTTTTTCACGTCCCGTACGCAAACCCTTATCGCTGCCCTTACGGCCACGCGCCGCAGGATTGCTGCACCGATTGCGCTAAATTCATTGAGCGGGTGCTCTTCACAAAAATTGTGGATCCGCAGGAAGTGGCTGCAATTATTGTGGAGCCGATTCAGGGTGAAGGAGGATATGTTCCCGGCCCAGCCGAATTTCTGAAGGATCTACAACGCATCTGCCGGGAACATGGAATTCTTCTTATAACTGATGAAGTGCAGAGCGGTATGGGCCGGACAGGCAAATGGTGGGCGGGCGATCATGCCGGCATCGAGCCCGATATTTTGTGCGTCGCCAAAGGCATCGCTTCAGGACTGCCGCTTTCTGCAACGATCGCTCGCTCGGGCGTGATGGATTGGAAGCCGGGCGCCCATGCGTCAACTTTCGGCGGAAATCCGGTATCCGTTGCCGCAGCGTTGGTAACACTCCGGCTGGTGCAGGACCACTACATGGAGAATGCGCGCCGCATGGGCGAATATATTTTTGGCCGGCTCTCGGAATGGCCCGACAAATTCCGTATTGTTGGAGACGTCCGAGGAAAGGGTTTGATGATCGGCATCGAAATTGTTGCGGATCGGGATACGAAAGAGCCAGCGCCCAAGTTTCGCGATTCGATTGAAGATCTTGCATTCAGCAAGGGTTTGCTGGTGCTGGGAGCGGGCCCAAACGTCATAAGGCTTGCTCCTCCGCTGTTGATCGATGAGGAGCAGGCAGATTTCGCGATCAGCACGCTCGAGGCGTGTATTCGGGAGACAGAATCCCTGGTTTCAGCGAATTGAATGAACATAACCTGTGGTGTCCCTCAGATTCCACGAAGGCAAAGCAAGTGCGCATTTTCTCGAGTTTCATTTTCGGATTAGTCAACTGGGCAGCAAGGAAGGGATTGGCCGCACCTCCTCCCTCGTCCGAAATCAACCACCGCCGGCAGCATCGACACGTAATGGGTGTACGCGGCGAGACCTTTGCCTATTGGTACTTGCGGCGCCATCGCTATGTCATGATCTGCCGCAACTTCCGTGTGCCGGGCGTGAAAGGTGAGATCGATCTGATCGGCTTTGACGGCCCGGTATTGGCGTTTATAGAGGTGAAGACAAGAACGAGTAAGCCGGACCCCCTCAGTTTGCCAGAAGATGCAATTACTGCTGATAAGCGACGCTTCCTCGCGCGAATGGCACGCCAGTTTCTGATGGAACGCAGGCTCGATGGCGTGAACTGGCGTTACGATGTGTTGGCGATCGAGTCGCCCGCAGGCCAGAGGCCGGTCGTACGCCTGCACAAAGGGGCCTTTGCTGACCGATAGGTGGCAAGCACCCACGCCGGTCTTTGCAGGTGGCTGGGCGTCGAGCTAAAGTGGACCGCTCAGGATACAATTAAAGATTGCGACGAGGTGTTGCGGGCTTGCAGGTTGCCGCAGCATCAGGAGGATGCATTGCCGGAGTTACGTAAGGATCCCATTACAGGCCGCTGGGTGATTATCTCCACCGATCGTGCCAAGCGGCCATCCGACTTTGTGCGCGAAAGCGTACGCATGGAGGGCAAGGGGTTTTGCCCTTTCTGTTTGGGGAACGAAACTAAAACGCCACCCGAAGTTTTGGCCTACGGACGCAACGGCGGAGGGCCCAATACACCCGGGTGGACGGTCCGTGTAGTGCCCAACAAGTTTCCCGCACTTGGCATCGAGGGCGACCTTGATCGCCAGGGCGATGGCTTATTCGATCGAATGAACGGCGTGGGAGCGCACGAGGTAATCGTGGAAACGCCCGATCATAAGAGCACTTTGGCCACTTTGCCGGTTCGTGCGATCGAGGACGTTTTGTGGGCTTACCGCGATCGTGTGCTGGACTTAAAAAACGACAAGCGCTTTCGTTATGCACTGATTTTTAAGAATCATGGCGATGCAGCGGGAGCCTCTTTGGAACATTCGCACTCGCAACTGATCGCCTTGCCCATCGTGCCCAAGCGCGTCCGCGAGGAACTGGACGCTTCTAAACATTATTACCGCGAAAAAGAGCGCTGCATTTTCTGCGACATGATCCGGCAAGAAATGGAGTCCGGTGTGCGCGTGGTGGGCGAAAACGATCAGTTTATTTCGATTGCTCCTTACGCGCCGCGCTTCCCGTTCGAGTTGTGGCTGCTGCCAAAGCAGCATAGTTCTGCATTCGAAAATAATCAAAGCTCGGTTTACTCCAGCCTGGCGCGAATGCTCAAGGATACGTTGTCCCGGCTAGACACGGTGCTCGATCATCCCGCGTACAATTTCATGCTGCACACCTCTCCTGTCGGAGAGGAGATCAACGACCATTATCATTGGCACTTTGAGATCATACCGAAACTCACCAAGGTAGCGGGATTCGAGTGGGGAACGGGCTTTTACATCTGTCCTACTCCGCCCGAAGAATCAGCGCGCTTTCTTCGGGAGGCGCAGGTCGCCGCTACATCCGCGGCGTAAAAGGGGATCAAGCTCGCAGAATACTTTTCGTCCACGGACCGCCTGACTGACATAGCCAGCCTCTTTTCGCTATACTGCTTTCCGCCTTATTGACGAACATTGGGCGCGGTACCCAAGAGGCCCAAGGGAGAGGTCTGCAAAACCTCCATTCGTGGGTTCGAATCCCACCCGCGCCTCCAATCAATCCGCTGTTCTTTCCATCTTTAGGCACATCCTCGCATCCATGGCGATGGTCAAAGAGAGCGTTTGCTCTTCGGCTGCCAAGTTTCTGCAGTTTTGCAAATCCTCTGACACAGGGCGTTGTATGTTTTATCGAGAGCCGATTTAGGAGACGACGCTGTCGGGAGTGAGTTCAACTGAGGCGGGCGGGGCAAGGTCCAAATTAGGCACGGCAAAGGTCTCTTCAACGGGGACCTCCGCGGGCATTTTTTCGTGCAGCAGGCGTTCCGTGGCCGTAACCATGGGCACCGCGTGGAAGCGCTGGTGCATGGTCGAACCTGTCAGTAGATTTGAGATAGCAAGCAGGATCATGCCTTGATGGTGCGCCATCCAGCATCGTGTGATACGGTCCGCAGCCGATTCGGATGGTCCATTGACCTTGACCTCCGCGGATTCGTAGAACCCGTAGTTGCCGAGCCAATTCCTGTCTTTCATTCCGTAGATGTTTTTCAGTGCGGCTTGCGTTTCTATACCCAGGCAGAGAAACGTTGAATAAGGAGATATCAGCCAGCGTTGCATGGTGTAGCGGCGCAGCGCCAACCCTGGCGCTCCAAAACCTTCGTACTGAAATAACCGATTGGGATCTCTGTCGCTGAATGCGGCCTCGGAAATTCCCCAGGGATGGTCTTTCAGGACATCCATATTCGCGTGGAATTTAATAGCCGCGCGCGCACTGGCATGCAGCAGCGTGTTGGGGTACGCGCGCATCCATAGATTTGGCATCAGATATTCGAAGAGACTTCCCGCCCAGGAGATCAACACCCGGTCATTTTCAAACTCTGTTTGACCTCGGCCGAGATTGAACCAGCTTGCCTGCGGGATGTCGCCCTTGGCAATCGCCACAAAGGTAGCGAGGCGCGCTTCCGACGCCATGAGATCGTAGCAAGCACTTTCGAGCCGGTTTGCGCTCTTGGTGTAGCCGATTGAAAGCAGTTTCCGCTGGCGGTTGTAGAGAAAAGCAAAATCCATGTCGTGAGCCAGCTCTTCGCAGGTTTCCGCAAGCTCCTCCATCATTCCACGCAGGCTACGCGCGCGCTCCAAGCGAGCAGACATCTTGCGCAGCAGCTGCCGAATGTTGTTTCTATCATCGTCTCCCAGATCGGCCCGGACCAGGCGTTCCCGCAACGCAGACGCGAGCGACTCGAGTGTTTTGATTCCTTCGTCCAGCGTGAGCTGATGAAGATTGACCTGCGGACGAAGCACCATATTCTGAATTAAGGCCTTATCGCTTGCGAGCGCCCATGGTGCAAACGTGTTCGCCAAATGGCGTAAGCGGCGCAATTGATTGCAGAGGTCTCGAGACCAATAGATCAGATCAGGCGATCGATGGCCGATCGCGTTAATCGTTTTCTTGAGCTTCCGAGCGCTCTCTTCCAAGGAATACAACTCAGGAATCCAGCGCTCGGGATCGTCCTGCAAAGTTAGGGTGCTGTCTTCAAAGGCAATAATGGCCTCGAGCAGATCGGACATGCGATCCGCCCCGGCAGTCTGCCTGAGCAGCCGCAAGCGATCTCTGATCCCCAGCCATAATTGGGCTGGGAAAATAGGCTGACCAGCCATTTGCATGAAGGCGTGGCTCGTGGTCAGTAAAGAGCAGGCCAGGTTGCCGCTGTCCACCGAAGAGATAAAGAACGGCGGCTCCGCTTTCAAAGACCGGGCGTCATACCAATTGTAGAAATGTCCCCGAAAACGCTCGAGTTTTAGAGCTGTAGAGAGCGTCGCCTTATTAAGCTGGATCACTTCCGGCAGACTAATGAAGCCCAGATCGAAAGCAGCCAAACGCGAATTCAGCAGCAAACCCAAGTTCGTCGGCGAGACGCGCTCGACCAACTGAGCGGGAATTTGCTGCAGGCGATCGGAGATCAGCCAGTGATTCGTGGAGTTGCTAAATTCGTCGAAGAAGCGCCACGTGCGCAGAGCTGTATCCCGGAGGAATTCGCGATCACGCGCCGCGATCTTGCTTTCGGTCGGGGACGGAAACCGGTCGAGCCAAGCTGCGATTTGACCGGTCAGAAACCAGCAAATCAGAAATGGCAGCGCGATGGGCAATGCGTGCGGCCTGACCAGGCAGATCGTGCCGCCAATGGCCAAAGCCGCCAAAGGAACCCAGTCTAGATAGCGGTCCACCAGAGAACGGGGGCCAGCATACATTTCCGCCTGCGCGGCGGTCTCCCATTCCAGCAGGTTCTTTCTTGTCACGACGAGGCGGAAGATCGTCCGCACCGCGGCGTCCACCATGATCACGCTCTGGTGCAGCAGGAGGGCAAAAAACAGGGCCATGCGTACTTGCTCGATCGCGAACCCTACAGCCACACTCTTCAAGTAAGCTGCCGAATACCGCCTGATTTTCGAGAGGCCAGACGTCAATTGCAGAAAACTCGGCAAGAGGACTACAACCAGGGCTGCGCCTGTCCAGAAAACGGGCCCACGGGGAAGGAATAGCCAGCCTGCCACAAGTAACGCAAGCATTACTGGCTCGTATAACGCCCGGCGCAAATTATCCACGATCTTCCAGCGCGAAATAATCTGCAGTGCGTTGGGCATCTCACGGCCGAACCGATCGGCCACACGGGGAAAAATCCAGGGAGCCGTTTGCCAATCGCCGCGAGCCCAACGGTGTTTGCGCCGGCAATAGACCGCGTAGCGCGACGGGTAATCTTCAACAATCTCAATATCGGACACGAGCCCGGCCCGAGCGAATGATCCCTCGATCATGTCATGGCTAAGCAGAGCCCCTTCCGGAAGCCAGGTATCCACGAGGCGGTGAAAAGCGTCTATATCGTAAATTCCCTTGCCTACGAAACTGCCTTCACCGAAGAGATCCTGGTAAGCATCCGACACTGCGCGCGTATACACATCGAACGTAGCATCCGCTGAGAAGATGGCCGCGAGGCGCGATTTTCTGGATGATTGCAGGTCGACACCGGCCTTCGGCTGCAAAATCGCATAGCCGCGCCGCAATTTTTTCCCGGAACGATCAAACACAGCACGGTTCAATGGATGCGCCAGCGTGCCAATCAACTTTCGCGCCGTATCACGGGGAAGCTGTGTGTCTGAGTCGAGCGTAATTACGTAACGCACGTTCTTCAGCAGCGAAAGATCACCGATCTTCACGGAGAATGCGTCATGCTCAGCTCGGAGAAACGCGTTGAAGTCGAGCAGTTTGCCGCGCTTTCGCTCCCAGCCCATCCAGATACCCTCTGAGGCGCAGTAAACCTGGTGGCGATGGAAGTGGAAGAACGTGCCGCGCGACTGTTGCGCATACTTGCGATTTAGCCGCTCGACTAACTGAGAGCAGAGACGGATGAGGGGATCTCCGTCCGCAGGACCGCTGCGCGAGTCGACCGAGTCAGTAAGCAACGCGAAATGGAGATTCTTGTCACGATTTCCGAGAAAGCGTACCTCCAGGGCCTCAACCAGTTGACGCGTCTGAGATTCATTTAGAAGCAGCGTAGGTACGGCTACTACCGTGAGGCAATCATCGGGTATGCCCTTGGAGAGATCGAGCTTGGGGAGAACTCGAGGCGGAAAGAAAACAGCAATCAGCTGGTTAACGATATCAATCGCGGCTCCCGTCGCTGGCACGAGCAGCAGAGGCAAAATGACAGCCATAGAGACCGATCGCCCGCAGGCCAAAAGGAGCGAAGCCGTCAGTAAAAACGCCCCGAACTCGATCGCCAGCAGGTAAGCCGAGGGCGCGTGGCAAACGATTCGTTCCCTGATCCATCCAAAAACGGTGCTTCGATAGCCGATCAGTTCACGCAGGATTTCACGGCCATCGTCGACTAGGAAATATCCTACGTGACCGGAGTAACCAGCCGATTCATATTGCGCCTGCTGCGCCAGTTCCAAGGCTTGCTGGGCGATCTCCGCTTCGCTCTTGCCCGAACGCATGGCCAACTCGGCGACTGCGCGCCGGTAGGAATCGCGGCTGGCAGGCTCCATCTGCACATAGAGAGCGTCGCTCCTCAGAATTTGCTCGACAACACTTAGCTTTGCAAAGATGCGATCCCAACTGGCGTGATCCAGCTCACGCAGGCTTTCGAGAATGGCGACTAATTCGCCCGACAATTTCTGCAGGCGTTCTCGATCGGAGGTATGGCCCAGTGCGCTCCCAACCTGGAGCAGCCTCTGCATGAGGCGAAGTTGTAAGAGCGGTTTTAAAACCCACAGCTCATCCATGTCGAAGGTGACATGCTCCTGTATGGCACTAATAAAGATCAGGAACGTATCTTGACGGAATTTGTCCTGCACTGCTGAGAGGTACCTACGCACAGCAAGGTACGTGCGAGGGATGGGCCTCGCGCCGCCTACGCTCACTTTGGCAAGTGTCCTCGCATCCCGTAGAGCTCCGCTGAATGCAGAGGTTACGCTATGCAGCAGTCGGCTATTGCTGAGCAGAGATTCGACCCATTCAGCCCGGTCGTCTTGGCGCAAACCGCCATAAAGCTGGCGAATTCCGAGACTCGTTAAGAAACTTTGCCGCGGCAGGAAACTCGATGGATTCCTATTGATTTGCGAAGACCAATCCGAAACCTCCGAAAACGCCCGGCTGCGCAGATCCGTTTTTTCTACTTCACGTTCTGATTCACACTCCGCGGAAGTCGGCCGCGTAAGCGCCGAAATTTGCTGCACAACATAGCGCTTGAAGAGTCCGGAGTATTGACCTGGTTGAGTCTCGAACATCGTGCTTCGCCTACCTGTAATTTGCCGCCTGCAATTCAAACATTTCCGAGTAGCGCCCGCCCTGGCTGATCAATTCCGAATGACTGCCCTCTTCCACTATTCCTCCATTCGCAAGCACAAGGATTTTGTCCGCCATGCGTACGGTAGAAAACCGGTGAGAGATGAGCAGCGCCATCTTACCGGCAGTCAATTCGGCGAATTGGGAAAAGACCTCGTGCTCGGCACGTGCGTCCAGTGAAGCAGTCGGTTCGTCCAGAATCAGAAGCTGCGCATCGCGCAGATAAGCCCGGGCGAGAGCAATCTTCTGCCATTCTCCGCCGGAAAGATCGAGCCCTCGCTCAAAGCGGCGGCCCAGGATTTGCGTGTAGCCTTCCGGCAGAGACTTGATGAGCTCATGCGCACGGCTCTTCTTTGCCGCGGTAACTAGATTTGGCAAGTTACTCAGATCTTCTATTCGGCCCGCGGCAATATTTTCGGCTGCGCTCATTTCGTAATGTACGAAGTCCTGAAAAATGACACCGATCTCTTTCCACAAATCCTCAAGGTCGTATTCCCGTAGCGGAATCCCATCCAGCAGGATTACTCCGCCGGTGGGCTCATACAATCTGGCCAGAAGCTTGACGATCGTTGTTTTTCCCTGGCCATTTTCGCCGATGAGGGCGACGCGTTCGCCCGGCTCAATGCGAAAGTTCAAGTCCGTGAAGACCGGCTGTGGGCGGCCGGGATATGTGAAGGACACATTGCGGAACTCGAAGCCTTGCAGAATTGGGCGCGGCGCCTTGAGGGCGTTTGGCTGGGTACGAATTTGGGGGCCGATGGAAAAGAAGCGAATTAAGTCGCCGAGGAAGAGCGCCTGGTCTGCCAAACCGGAGAACGTCGAGAAAATTGCCTGGATATTTGTGCTGGTCCCCGCGATCGCTCCTGCCAGGAATGTCATATCTCCTACACTTAGATGGCCTGTGACCGTGCGGTAGATTACGAACGCATAGCAGCCGTAATAACATGCCGTACTTGCGAGCCCGAGCAGCGAACCGGCGATGAGTTTGCGGCGAGCGAGCGAAACATCTTCTTGATGCACCTGTCGCGAGAAGGTGTCATATCGGGAGGTGAAAAAAGGCCCGAGCCCGAATAGTTTTGCCTCTTTGGCTGTTTCTTTGCTGGATGCCAAAGTGCGCAAATAGTCGAGCCTTCTCCTGACCGGCGTCTGCCGGAAACGCAGCGCATAGCCTTGAAAAGCGTAGTGCGTTTCACCGAGGAACGCTGGTACGACGCACCCGACGAGGATCAGTACCAGCCAAGGCGAAAACAAGAAAACGCTTGCGGCCAAACTGATCGCGACAATCGATTGCTGGATCAGCTGACCAAGTGCCCGAATCATGCTCACTCGATCTATTGCCTGGACGCGAGCACGTTCCAATTGGTCGTAGAAGTTGGGATCTTCGTACGAGGCCAGGTCGAGCTCTGCCGCGTGTTTCATGATCAGCAGGCTGCTGTGCATCATGAAGCGGCCAGCGAGAACTTCATCGAGATAGTCAATGGCGCGCGTCAGCACGACGGAGAGTCCCGCCAGCGCGAAATCACCAATTACCAGCAACCAAAAATGCCTGGGCAGAGCCTGGCTATGAGATACGTAGGCTACGACGCCATTGATTATGAGGCGGGTAATCAGAAGCGCGCCGAGAGGCAGCAGCGCCGTGATGAGCCGGAAGATCAGACCGAGACTAACCGAGCGCGGAGCAGAATCCCAAAACATCCGTATAACGGGCGGAACGTTTCGCAGCGCGGACATGCGCTCTTCCCAGCCGTGATGCAAACTCTCGGGGAGCCGCACGTGTGCCTTCACTTTGTTCGAGAGACCCATTTTGAATCGAACTTATACCCTCGACTTGGCCGGCTGGGTAGCTATGGTCCTGGCTGTATTCCAGGATCGCAAATTTTTTCGCTCGACGCCACGCGGGCTCCGTGAATCAAGCGACGCTTCTCAACGTTTGCTGAGCTGAGTGAGACCACTGATTGCGCCAGCTAGGAAAGCAAGACAAATCAGCAGAAAGGCAATCCTGAGGCCACCTGCGTAACGGAACCCATTGCTGACACCGAGTTGTATATTGAGATAGGACAAAACCGACACGATCAATAGGAGACCAGCAGTGAGCACCATTCCCGTATAGGTTTGAGGCCGTCGGTTTCCTTGCATATTCCCCCCTAGCGCTGGGCCTAAAGGAGCCAGGAAGCCGTAAATATGGCAATTCAAGGGAGTTGGTACAATCGGGAATAGTCCGTAAGGAAATAGCCGGAACCATGTACGGAATGTAAAAACAGCCGAGATAGTGCAGTTTTTGGCGCCTGAACGGTGGTCGGAGAACAGAAGTCTCCGCCATACGGGCGAGCTACGTGCCGACAACCACAGCGCTTAGTCGCGCGCCACCCGGCGCAGATCTCGTTCCGGAGTGACAAGCTGCATACGCTGCAAACCGCCGAGCTGAATGCCTCGGCCCGCAAGTTCAATCTGCATCCTCCTCCGTAGTTCGCGGGCGACGTCATCCTGGCGTGTCGGAGCGGTGCGCACTTGCATGCGCACGGTTGTTCCGTTAGGGGCGAAGGACTCTACGCCGAGGACGCGAGGGCCGTCCAACAGCATCGGAGACCATGACGGGTCGGCGCGGAATTCGCTGGCGACGGATTCGAGCGCGTTCAGCGCATCGTCCAGCGGTTGATCGGCGGCGATCACGGCATCGAGGAAAAGCTGACCCCAATCCCGGCTTAAATTAGCCACCTTAGTAATTTCGCCGTTCGGAATGGTGACCACGGCGCCTTGAGGATCGCGCAGTACGGTGCGCCGAAGCGTCATGTGTTCGACGCGGCCCACCACTTCGCCGATGCGCACAATGTCTCCGACCACGTATTGGTCTTCCAAAACCGTGAAGAATCCATTGATGAAATCCCGCACGACATGTTGCGCTCCAAAACCAATGGAGAGGCTCGCTAATCCTGCAGCCGCAGCTACCGGCGTGATGTTAAAACCGAACTCCGGCAGGGCCGTTAGAACGGCCACAATCACGATTATCGCGGTTCCGCCGCTATAAAGTATGCCGGCCAAGGTACGGGTTTGCTGTTCGCGCATCCGAGCCACGCGCGCAGCGGATTGGTTTCCGGCAGCGGCGATCAGGCGTCGTGTGAGCATCCGCAGCACGCGAACCAACAAGAGCGCGATGAATAGAATCGCCAGCAGGCGAGTCCCGTGCCCCAGCGCAAACTCCGTCCATTTGAATACGTGGTCTGTCATAACACCCTGGCGTGAGTATCACCCACAGGATACAGCCTCGCGCGCTAGAATAGAGGCGCGCATTATATCAATTGCATGTTGGGAGCAGACACATCGGAGCGCAACGCGTAGCGGGAGGGTCAACAAGAGATGACCCGCGCGCGTTTGAGGAATTCAACTTAGGATATGCATCTGTATCCGGAAAGGACGGCTATGTATTCCTCGCGTAGGGTTTTTGTGGGCGCGTTGCTTTCATTCAGCGCGTCCATGGCCGCTTTTTGCCACCCGCAGCAGGGGCCACCCCCGTCGCAATTTCCGTCGCCAGAACCTCCGGAACTCCCGAAAAATCAGAAACGGGATCGCATAGTGCTCAAAGCGAATCGGGAGGCCATCGCTAAGGACGTGACGCGGATGTCTGAACTTATTGACGCACTGCAGAAACAGCTCAAGGAGAACGACACCACGGACATTTTGTCCCTCGATGTGATTCGCAAATCTGAGGAGATCGAAAAGCTAGCTCGGCAGGTGCGAGATTTGGTGCGGGGCTAACGAGATTTGGTGCGGGGCTGAAAACTTGTTCGTGCTTTGGGGCCAATGTCGACCGAGGACATTGACCAGACCGAATTGATGCCGCACCAAAAGCGTTCTACAATGCGTTATACCGTCGCGCCATCAATGTGCGCCCGTAGCTCAATGGATAGAGCACTAGCCTCCGGAGCTAGGGGTTAGGAGTTCGAGTCTCCTCGGGCGCGCCAC
>Ga0187822_10000159_pt1 | contig 12054 bp, 9 predicted proteins | sample NC_wetland_sal_i_18_FD_132967 | JGI IMG/M metagenome (GOLD analysis project Ga0187822, IMG submission 132967) | Wetland sediment microbial communities from Neuse River Estuary, North Carolina, USA - SourceSoil_2 | ecosystem: Environmental > Aquatic > Freshwater > Wetlands > Sediment | place...
ACCATTGCCGCCAAATCCAGAGCGACCCAATGAATGCTATTCACCGCGAGCAGAGCGCAGCGGTCGCCTTTACGCAATCCCGCCGCGGCCAAAAATGCCCGCGCGCTCGCCACGTGCTCGAGCAGTTCGCCGGCTGTTACAGAGACGCGACTCTCCGGCCGCATCTCCTCCAGCAGCAGGCGACCCGGTGCGCCCGCCAGCCGTTCAAAAATATTCTGAAGAAAATTCACTGCGGACTTCTCGCCCAGAATTCAGTTCGCCGTCATTGCTTGCGCCCGGCTGTCGTATAACTCCAAAAGTTGCCGAAGCCCTGGATGCAACGCTGGCAGATAGTTTTCCCAGCTTCGCACCCCCCCTTGAACAGGAAATTCCGGATAGCGTTCGTGCACCATACGCTCCAGGAAAACTCCCATGCGCGCCATCGTCTTCAGATTCCTCACTACCGTGCGCCCAATGCCATCGGCAATGGCCTCGCGCTCCCGCTGAAGCGCGTCAATAATGGGAATGAGTTTTTCTCCGAGCAGGGGATCGTCCACAGTCAACAGCAGATGATTATGGCCACGTTCCTGCATCAGATTGCGAATGCGTTCGTCCATCGTTACTCCCGCTGACGGCACGAGCGCTGGCATGGAGGTGACGATTCCGTGATAGCGCGAAGAGATCATCAGGTGGCCGGCTCTCAGAATACTCACCAATTGGTACATGTCGTAGTCATCTGAAGTGAAAACAGGCGCGCCACCGATGCGTTCGGCTATCGCCCGGCAGGCGTTCGCATCCAGCCGCTCGCAAGCTACCAGCACGGGAAATATTCCATGCTTCTGCCGGGCCGCTTGCGCCGCTTTCGCAAACGCTTCCAGATATTGATCATAACTTGCGTCTACCTGCGCGCCCGATTTGTGAAAATAAGGTCCGCGATAGTGGCTCTCTTTGTAGGCTCCGGTGGTGCCGCGCGCCACCCATTTCACAATCGAAGCCTTGACCGGCCAGAAAAACGGATTGATCGGACAGAAAATAAGGACCGGCGCCACGCCGTCCCATCCCGCATCGGCAAGCACCTTGCGTCCGTACTCTAGCGGATGCGACTCGAATGTCCAGGCCGTGTCCGTGCCAAGTTCGCTCTCCACCCCTAAAGAACTGAGCAGCGCTTGTGATTCTGCATTTCGTGTGACCACCACCGAATGGTGGCAGTAGCGCGCGCAAAGCCGCGCCAAAGAGGGATCCATGTAACCCGCTTCGGCGCCATATCCGATGGAAAGCTTATTCTCTACCGCGGCCATTCCCAATGCACCAATGAACATCGTGGTAAGCGCATTCGCAAACTTGCTTTTGAACATCGATCCTTCGCACGCGATCACGCCATGATGCTGTCGCACTTCCTTGTAGAGAAACGGCGGAAACAGGTCCGGCAAACGAACCTGCGCCGCGTCGCCAAAATATCTGCGCGTGAGTGCGAAATCCAATGCCGTCACCGTCAGCTGCACGCGCTCGGCGCCGAGTACCTGCCGTACCTGCCGCAGCATCTCTTCTACGCGCACGTCGGACCCTGTATTGCGATTGCCGTTGTAGCCCGCAAACAGAAGTTTCAGGCGATCGCCAGGCTTCCAGGCTTTGCCGCGACCAAGCATCCACTCGACTTTAGCGCGCTCGATCAAAGCCGCTGTCCAGGCTTGGAGCAGAAGATCGGTCATTTGGCGCGTTCTCCGGCGCTCACGTGCCGCTCCGAATCCTGCGCGCTTTCTGGTGCGCTCGAAAGCGCCGCGCTGTCCGGCCATTCGCGATACGGATAGCGAAATCGGTTTTGCTTCGCGAACCGAAATAGCGCAAAGCAATACGAAGAAAACGGCGCGGGGGCGCGCCCTAGTTCGCTCGCCACGCGCGTATTATCGAACACCGTATTCCAAACAAGGTAGGGCAAAAAAACCTTCAGCAGCGAAGCCGCATAGCCGAGATTGTCGCACCGCCCAGAAAGCCGTTCCACAATTGCGCGAAATGGACCTTCCAGTTCCGGCCAAAATAGCGGCCTCATTTTGCCACGCGCACTGGCCAGCGCCGCCGTCAATTCGCGAAAGTTCTCCGAATGGACGCCCGAAGAGAGGTGATAAATGTCATATTTCGGCCGGGGATTTTGATGCAACGCCACAATCGCATCTGCCACGTAATCCACCGGTACGATATCCACGCAATCCTCGGGACGAAACGGCAGCACCGGCAGGCTGCCCAAAAAGACAAAAGCCCTCACCATGTCAAACTGCGTGGTTTCCGGACGTTGGCTGTCTCCCAACACGATGCTGGGCCGAAAAATCGTGTGCGGCACATCTGGGAGCAGTTGCCGGACCATGTGTTCGCCAAATTTCTTTGTTCGGGCGTAAGGATCGTAGTCGGAGCGCTCCCAATCGATGGCGCCTTGTTCAGTGACCAGCTCATTATTGCGCCGCCCTGCCACGGCCACGGTGCTCACTTCGCTGAAGCGTCGCACCCCGTGCATATCATGAGCCCGCCGTGCGAGCTGGATCACTTCCAGCGTCCCGCGCAAATTCACATTCAAGCAGCTTTTTTCGGACTTGCGATTGAGTGACGCCGCGCAATGCAACACCGAATCCGTTGATGTGGCCAGCAAGTCGTAGTCGTCGGCACTGAGTCCAAAACGCGGTGAGGTCAAATCGCCGCAGAAAATGTGGATGCGCGCGGTCAGGTGTTCGCGAAAAGCGGGAAAGTCAAAATGTAGTTGCAGAGAGTGCCACAGCCGCCGCTGCGCTTCCTCGCGATCCTCTGCGCGAACCAGAAGATTCAACGATTCGCCATGTTGTTTGAGAAGTCCTGCTGCCAGGTACGATCCGATGTAACCGGTTGCGCCGGTGAGAAATATAGCCATGTGGCTCAAGCGCCAGTGGAGTCAACTTGCGACGAGCCATCCGCCGCATCACGTAAATGAAACTCGCGGCGCGTCACGCTTTCCAGTGCATGCCCTTCGATCAGCGGGTAGACCCACTTGCGGAGGGCAGGAATGTGAATATTGATCCAGTAATCCCACCAGTCGATCACTCCCGGCTCGTAACCAAACTGTTCTTTCTCCTCAACGGGCAGCAGCGCCGAGAGCAGTTCTACATTTTCACACTCGAAAACTTGCTCGTTGTGCAGAATGAAAGGCTCGTAGAGTTCGATGAGTTTCTCCACACGCTCGAGATCCCGTTCGGCTTTGGCCAGCGGCGGACGCTTGAACTGAAGCGCAGATGCCGCACGGTTTATCCCTTGCACAACAATCTTTTGCGCAGGAATGGATAGCTTTCGATAACGCTGCTTCGATACGGGAATAGTGTCAAAACGCATCCGAACCCAATGTTCCAGGCCCTGTTGCGCGCGATAATGCTTGCGGTGCGCCAGCGCGGTCAGTTCGATTGAGCGCCCCATGTTGCAGGGATTGTTCGCTGACGTAGCCAATTGATAGAGGCGCTTATGACGCCGCTCCACGAGTGCCGCAGCAATCAGGGTCATGCCGCGGCAGGCCATGTCCACCGGAATCACATCCAGCCGTTTGCGTTCATTCGACGGCAGCTGCCGGAAATAAGTACCTAGCAGATAAGAGAGAGGTGCGGAAGTATTGATTCCTTCGTTCCACCCCCGAAAAGGCTCATACATCGAAGTTTCTACAATGGACGGACGGACCACTGCAATTGGTAGACCGGCACCCCGCGTCGCCAGGAGGGATTCCGCCAAGCTCTTCGTGAACGTATATGTATTAGGCCAACCAAGTCTTCGAGCGCGCCTTGTGCCCGCGCGCGTGAGGCGATTTCGTATCCAGCGCAGGCGGTTTTTTCGGATTAATTCTTCGACCTCGCGCCCCGGCGGCCGCTGTTTTTGGTGTAGACGCCCAAGGGCCTGACGGCGAAGCGCTGCCTCCAATTCCGGACTGTGGGCCCGCTCGTCGACTTTGCGCACCAATTCCTGCAGCGAACGCAGCTCCCGCTCGAAATCGAAATCTTCGACGTCCGCCGGCGTATAATTCGGCCTCAACTCCTCGGCTACGCGCCCGTCGCGCGCACCCACGACGTAGCAGGTGGAAAGGTGCAGCAGCGCAGCATGGTCGGATGCGCGCAGGAACTCGATCAGATACGCTGCGGGATCGACGTTACTGGCCAAAGCGTCGCGTAGGTCCGGATTAAAATCCGTCAGCCCGGAGCTATTCACCACCAAATCGATCACCCGGGCAAGGCGCTGCCGAGTCTTGTCATCCAGCCCGAGTCCGGGCTGACTCACGTCGCCTTCAACCACTTCGAGCTTTTCCGTTAGAAACGCGGAGAGGTTCTTTCCGTGACGTTCTTCCAACCGGTCAAAAACCGGAGAAGCCTCGACAATCTTTTCAAACCGGCGCCGGGCCGTGCTGGTGCGCTGTCGCCGGACCAGCAAGTACACTTTGCCGATCTCCGGAATCTCGGAAAGCAGGTGTTCGAGCCACACTTTGCCGATGAACCCTGTCACGCCGATCAAGAGAATCTGCTTACCACGCAGACCCTGGCGAACGGAAAGCGGCCGCCTTTGTTGCCGGTCAAAAACAACCAATGGGCTATGGTTCTGAGGAGATGGTCTTTCGGCCGGGGAAATAGCTTCGGCGAGTTGATCGGGATGATTTTTAAGGCCGAGGTCACGCAACAACTGCTCGGCGCTAACGCGCCCGTCCACTTGCCCGCCAAAAAGCGCGAAAGCCCCTCGCGGACGGATGACGGGGTTGAGTAGGCGGCCAGTGGCAATCCCATTACGGAATTCCAGGCGGTTGGCCACAATCCTTTCGATCCCCAAGTGCTGCGCCAGCGGCCGCATGACGTGGTCCAGCCCTTGGCTAACCAGAACCACTTGCCCATGCATATCCATCCACTCGCGCAGTTTGGCCAGGCCTTCCTGTCTGATTTGCCGCTGCAATATGTATTGGAAATACTCCTCACCGAGCAGATCGAGGCGGTCTCGGCTCACACCACGCAAAAGCGCATGCAACATCCGGGTCGCCAGCACCCGATGGCTCGCATACAACACCGGCCGAAACAGCGCCTGCAGGAAAAGACCACCGCGCCGCGCCCATCGCTCGGCAAAAGTGTGGGCGTTCCACGTGAAGTAGGCCACAGGACGAACCGCCGTCAGATCCGCCAGGCTCCCTTCCACGCGCCAGAAAACGGGCCAGTCCCCCTCTTTCTGAACGAAATTCGACAACACACCAGTTTGCTCGCCCGATCTCGTTAGGATTGGGGGCAAGTGCTTACCATTTTGGGAATCGGCTATGCGCAAGATTGTTCCCGCCCATCGACGAGACTGCGCGCCTGTGTAAGTCCCACGAAGGAAAACGCCACTAAAACGCCACTAACTTACCTTGTTTAGGCTAGACCCGCAATACTTGGCCATCTGGATTGGTTAGCTAGAGTCAAACGAGCCCGGTAAGCCGGACCCGGGCATAGCGGCGCAACTGCTCGGTCAAGGCGCACTGCGCTCTGGTCTTGAAGCGATGCTTGAGCTGGACCAGACCGACGATGCGGACCGCGCGTTCATCACTGATGCGCACGAATTTGCAGCCAAGATGCCGCTCCACGGCCATGGCGGGCACGACCGAAACCCCCATACCAGTCGCCACCATGGAAACAATAGTCGAGAATTGCCCGCTCTCGAACACCACATTTGGGCTCACGCGCGATCTGCGGCAGGCTGAAAGCGCGTTCTCCCGGAAACAGTGGCCTTCCTTGAGTAGAAGAAATGGATCCCCGCGGATTTCGCCGAGTGAAAGGGATTCGCGGTCAGCTAACCGATGGCCCTGCGGCAGAGCCGCGAACAGAGGTTCCCGGAAGAGTTCCTCTGATATGAGCTCGTCTCCTCGAACGGGTAACGCCAAAACCACCACGTCCACCTGGCCGTTGTGCAACCGGTCGAGCAAGATCGGCGTGATCTCTTCTACCACGCTGATGGAGACCGCCGGATAGCGCCGCGCGAAGCGGGCCAGCGCGGGCCCCAAAAAATATGGTGCGATTGTGGGAATTGCGCCGACGATAACCGTTCCCATTTCTGCCTGCGACATCTCCTGAATCTCAGTCCGCGCCTGTCCAACCTGGCGCAGAATCTCGCCGGCTTTGGGGAGAAAGGCTTTGCCAAAATCGGTGAGCCGGGCGAAACGCGGGAAGCGGTCGAAGAGCTTGGCGCCGAGTTCGTCTTCAAGTTTGCGGATCTGCTGCGAAAGCGACGGCTGCGCGATGTGCTGTTCTTCGGCGGCTCGAGTGAAGTTTCCGGCCCGAGCGACGGCGCAGAAATATCGCAGCTGATGCAATTCCATCCGGTCAGATTCTCCGGTGCGGGCTGCGATAAGTTTCGCCTATGAATTCCATAGAATTCATATATTAGACCTTGGCTTTCCGAAACTCTACCCTCGATGCTCGGAGGCCTAGAACGATGGCTGAAAAAAAACAAGTTGTGAAACACGGTGACGTTTCGCAACGCGTGGGCGTGGAAGTGATTAGCGCGCGCGGTGTGGACGTCCCGAAACTGATCAAAATGCTGATCGCGAACGCGGCGGCCGAGTTCGCCAGCACCTATTACTATTACACGATCCTCCGCATGCACCTTGCGGGTCACGAAGATTACAAGGAAATCTGCGAGGACGCGCGTCTGGAAGATCGTGCACACTGGGAGCTCATCGTCCCGCGCATTTACGAGCTCGGCGGCGAGCTGCCGAACGACCTGAAGGCATTCCACGACCAGGCCGGCTGCGTGGCGGCTAAGCTTCCCGACCCGCCGACCACCGTCAATATTCTTACGCTGCTGCTTGAATCCGAGCGCTGCGCCATCCGCAGTTGGATCGAAATCTGCGATATGACATTTGGCAAGGACCCACGTACCTACGACATGGCCTCGCGAATTTTGAACGAGGAGATCGAGCACGAAGCCTGGTTCATCGAACTGCTGGCGTTCGAGCGCGACGGCAAGAGCATCCCTTCGGGCCATTTCCGCCGCGGCACGCCGGGCGAAGCTCCTTACAGCAAGAACGCGCATTTCTACAATCCCTGAGTTGGACTCTTTGACGGCCAAAGCTCCTCTTGCCCGAGGACTTTGGCCTGGATGCCTTAACTTCCCTGGGTATCCACACACCAAGGTCGTGTGGATCGGAGGTAAAGTTCAAGAGCATTTCTCTCAAGGCTGGCGGCCGCGCCAACTCAGCGCTACGCCAGCCTTGCTTGTTTGCGGCGCTGACGTCATCATCGTTTCTGGTATGCGCCAGGAAAGAGCCACGGACCAAGAAGCGCACGCCGCAGACATGGGTGAGAGTGCGGTCGAGACGCGAGCGTACGACGTGACCCTGGTCACGCCCTACGGGCCGCGCGTGATTCGCGCACGCGCCACCGAGCACATCTGGGATGAAGCCAAAGCTGCTGGGGTGAATCTGCCGGCTATTTGCCATCAAGGACGCTGCCTCACCTGCGCCGGAAAACTGCTTGAGCCGGGCGAGTTTGATCCCAGCGATGCGGTTAGCTACTATCCTCAGGACCGAGAGGCGGGCTTCATTTTGCTGTGCACGGCTAAAGCGCGATCGAACCTGAGTATCCGCACGCACATGCAAACGGAGATGCGCGCGCACCGCAAAAAAATGGGCCTGCCCGCGCCGTACGCCTGATCGGTCAGGTTGCAAGCGCCTAACACTATGCTAAAGATGCTCAACGCAAACTGGATTGCGGTCGAAGATTACCAATTCCCGGGTGGTTGGACGAACGCCACGAGTTCCACGGATAAAGAGAGCCGTGCGCGGGCGCTTTGCCGTCAGCTTGAAGCCGGCAAGATTCTCTTTTTCCCTAAGCTGCCTTACGAATTTCCCTCGGTCGAGCGTGAATTTCTGCTTTCGCGCGAATGGAACGAGCTGCGGCTGCACAAAAACGTTTCGTACCGGCCGGGCGACGACGTGATGCGCGGATTTTCCGGTGATCACGGCACCGAGACGCATCTGCACGACATCCTGCGTAACTACAGCGCGAACGTCGTCAAATTTCTCCGCGATTTTCTGCGTCCTTATGCCGGGGAATGGAAGCTGGATTTCGCCAGCTTCCGACCGTTCGAGGAAGAGGGCCGCGATCTTTCGCTCCACAAGCGCAACGACCTGCTACATGTCGACGCCTTTCGGCTGCGCCCCACCCGCGGCGGGCGCATCCTGCGCGTGTTTACGAATCTGCACGCGACGAAGCCGCGCGTCTGGTATGCCATCGACGATTTCGGCTACGTGGCGGAGAAATACGCCGCCGACGCCGGACTGAGCCGGTTCGCGGCGAAAAACGGCGCGCTGCGGCGAAATGTCTCACGTTGGGCGGCGGGACTGGGGCTCGCGCGGCTGAGCCGCACGCCGTATGACCGTTTTATGCTGCGCTTCCACGATTATTTGAAGGAAAATGAGGATTTCCAGGCCAATTCCCCCAAATTGCGGCTGGAATTCCCACCGCTCGCCACCTGGATGGTATTTACGGATGGCGTGGCTCATGCCGCCATGTCCGGACAATTCGCGATGGAGCAGACCCTGCTGATTCCGCCGCAGGCGCTGGTGGCCCCGGAGTCGGCGCCTTACCGGATCCTTGAGCGCATCGCCGCGAGACCCCTCATTTCCTAACGCGACACACCACTACGCTTAGATCCAAATCTGGACTTATGTTCTTCGATCGGAGCAGGACGTTAAGGGCGCAAGCGCACCAGCGCGGCGCCCTATCGCTGGATACCTATGGCTGAAGTGAGGCAATGTAAGCGACGACTGCCAGAATATCGTCGTCGCTCAAGTTCGCAACCACTGGTTGCATCATTTGCGCGCCGGGGCCCACCCGCGTGAAATGCTGGAAGTCATAGAGTTGACGCGCGAGGTAGCTCGGAGAGCGGCCCGCTAGCGACGGGAAGTTGCCGTTGCCCTTCAAACCCTCACCGTGACAGGCAGCGCAAGCGACCGTCTTACCCGGACCGCCATGAAGGACGAGCGCCTCACCCTTCTTAAGTGAGCCTGGTGGCACGTAGGCGATGAACCCGGACCGCGGATTGCGCATCGGTTCGGTGTCCTCCGGACTCGCCGGCGTCTCGACGATGCGATTGCCAAGCGGCTCCATTCCCGCCTCGGCTCCCGTCAGCGGCATATTCAGACCTCCGCCCCCGCCCACAAAATGGCCCTTTGGAACCATCTCCGCCTCGACCACCTTTACCCAAGGCGTCCATTTCATGGAGCTAAAGTACTCAGCAGCGACCTTGGCTTCCTCGGGCGTAAGGCCCTTGGCGATATCGATCATCTGGCCGGTATTGCGCTTCCGCTTATCCCAACTCGTGCGGGCGCCGGTCTTGAAGTCCTCAATTTGTTGCAGGATGTATTCGGCAGGAAGGCCTTGTGGGCCGGCATTATTGGGACGGCCCTTGCCATTGGGGTAATGGCAGAATCCGCAGGCATTTACCTTCGCCTCTTTGTCCCCGTGGGCCACGATGTCAGGCATCTTGGGATGGTCCGTGGGAAACCAGTCGGCTGGCCCGTAGTTATTGTCAACTTCCTTCAGCGCGAACGCAGCTGCGGCGCCGGGCAAGTGACGTGGCGTGTCGCGGTCTTCGGGCTCAGCAGCTGCTGCTGGTGCGGGAGTTGGGGCAGGTGCGGCTGCGGCACCCCCTCTTCCTCCTCCGCCTGCGGGGCCGGGCGCCGGGTTGTAGGGCGTCGCGAAGCCGTATGCCCACGGAATGCCGCGATTCATGTTTTTCCCGTCTTCTTGTTGCGGCGGCGCAGCTTTAATCGCCAGCGTGCCCAGCGACGCAAACAATGTGCAGAGGAGAATCCCCGTGCGATTCCTCATGAATTGCCTCCCAACTCCTGTGAAAACTCTAAAAATGTGAAAAGCTCTAAATTGATGCGCCCGATTTGATCATGATTTCGACGGCGTTTCAATAGCCCGTCAAAAACCGGGGACTCCAGAGGCGGCGGGGCGAATCTCTTCGGTTGCGCGCACGCCGATGCGCAGCCGCTCGATCCATACCTGCCCAAGCGACATCACGCCGGTATAGAGATAACCCCAGACGAAAAGAAGCAGGAAAGGTGCGGTGAAATAATTTTCATTCTGAATGGAGTAGTAAACCGTCGCTGCGAAGTAGAGACCGAGAGCCACTTCGAGGTAGGGCATCCAACCAGCTCGATTACGGTAACCCTTGCGCCGCCAGGTGCCTGCTTGGCCTTCGATCCGATACTTCGGAGTTCGCGCGAATTCGGACTGCACGCCGAAAATCGCTTCGAGCACTGCTTTCGCGTTGCGGACGGAAAGGCCGATGCCTACGGCCATGACAAAGGGCAGGTAGAGGATTTTTCGCGTCCACGACTTTGGATAGAGAGCGCGCTGTGCCGTGAGGTAAAAGCCGGAAATCGAGCAGCTCGAAGCCAGAAACAGTGGCAGATCTATGAGCAGCAGCTGCACCCAGCCTTGGTAGAAACGCACGATCATGGCCGGCAACAGCAGCGTCGAGAGCAGAACCATCAACGGGTAGCTGATATTTGCCGTCAAGTGAAAGAAAGCTTCCGCCTTGACGCCCGCAGGCAGATCGGCACGAAGCACTCGCGGCAGAATTTTCTTCGCGGTCTGCATCAACCCTTTTGCCCACCGCGCCTGCTGTGCTTTGAAGGCGTTCATTTCCACAGGCAATTCCGAAGGACACTCGATATCCGGCAGATACAAAAATCGCCAGCCGCGAAGCTGCGCGCGATAGGAAAGGTCGGTATCTTCCGTTAGCGTGTCGTGCTGCCAGCCACCTGCGTCGTCTATGGCTTTGCGCCGCCACACGCCGGCAGTGCCGTTGAAGTTGAAGAACCGCCCGCTGCGGGCACGAGCGCCATGCTCGATCACGAAATGGCCGTCGAGCAAAATGCTTTCGACTTCCGTCAGAGCGGAGTAATCGCGGTTGAGATACGTCCATCGCGTCTGCACCATGGCCAATTTCGGATCGCTGAAATACGGCAGGGTCCGGCGCAGAAAATCGGGGCCGGGCTGGAAATCGGCATCGAAGATGACGATCAACTCGCCGGTCGCCGAGTTCAGCCCGTTCGCCAAGGCCCCCGCTTTATATCCTTCGCGATTCGGGCGGTGCAGATAGCGCACGTCGAGACCGAGGGCGCGGTAACGTTCCACGCAGCTGCGGGCCACTTGCTGAGTTTCATCCGTGGAGTCGTCCAGCACCTGCACTTCCAGCAAGCCGGCCGGATAATCCAGTCGCGAAATTGCTTCCACCAACCGTTCCACCACGTAGCGTTCGTTGTAGATAGGAAGCTGTATAGTTACTTTCGGCCAGTTCGTCAGATCGGCGGGTTTGCCAGGGACATTGGCGCGGTACTTGAGATAACAATAAACCAGCCAATAGCGATGGAAGCCATACGCCGCGAGCACTCCGAGCACTAGGAAGTACGGAATCATTATGGCCAGATCAAAAGCATTCAGCTGATAAATTCCGCGGAAGGGATCCCGGCTGGGATCGACGAGGCGTGACCAATAATCGGCCAGCGAGCTTTGGGCCGCCGCTATCATCAAAATGATATTAGCGCTGAACAAGGTGTGCCTTCCTCCCGAACGTGAACTCTTCCTGCTTGATCTTCTCTCAACAAGGCTGTTGTTGGCAGTCCTGGCAGGTCCGATCGATGTCTAGGAACGCTCAGCCATCTTCCGGCCTGCGCCGTAACATTGCTTTTCAAGTTCCTGTGACCATCGCCGGCGCGCTCGTCCTTGAAGTCATCTTCGCTTTAATGGCGCGCTTGGGCGATTTGAAGGTCGAAGTTATCCAGACCATCGCTCTGGCATTGGCTGCCGGTATCGTCTATTTCATCCTCCTCTATATCCTTGAGCACTCCGCGAAAAGCAGTATGGCCTTCTGGATCATATTGGTCGGGGCGCTGCTTTTTCGCCTGACACTTTACTCGCTCACGCCCTCGCTTTCCACTGACATTCAACGGTATCGCTGGGACGGCCGGGTCCAGAACGCCGGCTGGAACCCATATGCCCTGGCTCCCAACGATCCCCGCCTCGCCTACTTGCGCGACGCAGGCTGGGT
>Ga0187822_10000161_pt1 | contig 12012 bp, 13 predicted proteins | sample NC_wetland_sal_i_18_FD_132967 | JGI IMG/M metagenome (GOLD analysis project Ga0187822, IMG submission 132967) | Wetland sediment microbial communities from Neuse River Estuary, North Carolina, USA - SourceSoil_2 | ecosystem: Environmental > Aquatic > Freshwater > Wetlands > Sediment | place...
AAATACGGTTGGTCGTGAGCAGTTCTTCGTACTCATCAATCTTGGGAGTGACAAAATCGAGAAACTTCTTTACCTCGCGCTCAAAGCCGTCGTAGGTTTCGTAAGAACATCCGCCGATGCGGAACGCGTGCGTGGTCAGGCGAGCGCCACAGTATTTCTCGAAAATCTTGAGAATTTCTTCCCGGTCACGGAAAGTGTAGAACAGCGGCGTGATGGCGCCGATATCGAGCGCGTGCGTGCCCAGCCAGAGCATGTGACTGGCCAGGCGATTCAGTTCGGTGAGGATCACGCGAATGTACTGGGCGCGCCGCGGAGCTTCCACGTTCAGCAGCTTTTCCACCGCTTCGCAATAGCCCAACCCATTCGACACCGCCGCGACATAGTCCATGCGATCCACGTAGGGATTGAACATGGTGTACGTGCGGTGCTCGGCAATCTTCTCCACCCCGCGATGCAGATAGCCGATCACGCATTCGGTGCCCAGGACTTTTTCACCGTCGAGCTTCAGGATGACCCTCAACACGCCGTGCGTGGCGGGATGCTGCGGGCCCATGTTGATGATGAGCTCGTTGGAATCGAGAAAGGTTTTCTCGTGCTGTTCCAGTTCCAGGTGGGATGTCCGGTCGATCGCCATTCGGTCGGTCATTGCCCGCTCTCGATCCCCAGGTTGATCTGTACCCACTCTTGGTCCTGTTGGATGATGCCGTAGTCCTTGCGCAGCGGGTGGCCCTTCCAGCCATCCGGCAGCAGGATGCGCTTCAGGTCGGGATGGCCTTCGAAGCGGATGCCGAACATGTCGAACACTTCGCGCTCCAGCCAGTTGGCCGCGGGCCAGATCGGAACAGCGCTGGGCACCGATTCAGTTTCGGCATACGAGGCTTTCACCCGAATGCGCTCGTTCTCCGGGAAGGAATAAAGAATCCAGACCACTTCGAACTGCTTTTCCCGGTCGGGATAGTGCACGGCGGTAATGTCCACGCAATAATCGAAGTGCTCCTGATCGCGCAGGACCTGCAGCAACTCGGGAATGAGCGACGAATCGGCGATGATGTATTTCTGGCCCAGATAGGTGTTGGCCTCGCGAATGCCTGAACCGTGCTGCCCCTTGAGCCGGGAAATCATAGGCGAATCCCAGGGCAAGGGCGCGGGGCCGGTCGGCTTGGGAGGTGCGGCGTGTTCCGCTGCTTTCGCTGGTGCAGGTTTTTCCGGGGATGACTGAACGCTGCCGGCAACGGGTTCGCCCGCCGCGGGTTTCGGCTCACCACTCGGCGGAGGTGCGGGGGATTTCGTGTCCTCAGGCATAGCTACGGAAGGTACAAACCTCCGGTGCCGTGGGCGTTTGGAAGAACGTTAACTTTTAACAGCTTGCAAAGTAAGTGTCAATCGCGGAGACGACCGAGGACGCCCCGAAAATCCTTAACCACGAAGGACACGAAGACACCCGAAGGAAACCCTTCATAGCTCCTTGTGTCCTTCGTGGCTTATCCCTTCGGCAGAGCCGCAAAGCTCACCCTCTCGGCTGCGCCTGGTAGCCCTCAATCAATTCGCGTATCCGCAGCGCGTCCGCCTTGCGGTGCCCGTGGCTGGTAATGGGATCGCTGCCGCCCGAGGAATCAATGCGAATGTTCGACCAGATCACTCCGGTGGAAATCTGCACCGAGGCGACCTTGCCCAGGGCGATGCTCTCTTCGCTGCTGCCAAAGAGACGCGATTTTACCCGGCTGACGTGTTGCGGAGTGACGATGATGCGTACCGGGAAGAACAAATTGCCTTTAGTCCAGCGGCTGGCAGTGAAGGTTTCGGAGCTGGGGAGGTTCGGCATTGCGGAGTTGTGTTACAACACGCTACCAGCAAACCTCGCGGAGCTTCGGGTGGGATGAGAACATCCTCCCTGCGTGGTCATACCCACTCCAGGGCGCCTTTTTTCCAGATCCAGACATACCCCACCACCAGGATCAGCAGGAAAATCAGCATTTCGATCAGACCGAATACGCCCAGCGCTTTAAACTGTACCGCCCACGGGAAAAGAAAAATAGTCTCCACATCGAAGACCACGAACAGGATGGCCACAATGTAATAGCGCACCGTGTAGCGCCCACGGGAGCTGTCGATCGGATCGATTCCGCACTCGTAAGGCATCAGCTTCGCCTTGCCCGGATTGTCCGGACGCACCAGCTTGGCCGCCAGCAGCGTGATGGGGATGAGAATTCCGACGAAGGCGATGAAGATGAATATGGGAACGTAGTTTTGCGGCATCTTGCTCCTCTCGCCAATTCTCCCGCCGAAGCTCGAGCCCCAATACTACCGCTGACTCTGTTCACCATCAAGCGATGGCGGGGGCGGTGGTGGAGCAGTTCGCGCAAAAACAACCCCACCCCTTGTCATTCCGAAGCCGGGTTTATCGGCGAGGAATCTGCTTGCTGCCGGCAGCAACAAAGCAGATTCCTCGCGCGACCACACCGCGCGCTTCGGAATGACAATCCTTAATGGGGCTTTTCAAACTACACCACGAACCCGGCGGGCGTCACAAAAAGCAGCCGCCACGCACGGGATCGGAACAACCGCTTCGACAACTATTTATAAGTTACAGTTGATGTGGCCAGATTATCGCGGTGGGCTGACGAGTCCACCATCGACTGGAACGCCGCACTGCTCAGGGGATTGGTCTTGACGGCATTCATCAGCACCGCATTTAATTTGTCCAGCCCTTCAGCATTGGGCGAGATTACGTCGATCCAGAACGCTCCCGGAGCTTCGGTGTGGATCGCCTCGGTGTCGATTTCATACTCCACAATCGATCCGTCGGCCAGGAGCTTTTCCAGCATGGGCACGATATAGCTCTTGCTCAACGTCTCGACTGCGTGCTCCGGCACATCGGCCTTGAGTTTGTAATAGCCCACGCGCGTGTAGGCGCCCTTGTAGGTGCCCGGACGCCAGTTGTAGTAACGGCTGACGAATATCCCGTCCGAGTGCTTGGTAGCGCTGGCCAGTACGGGTGCGGTGGGCGTACCAGACTTATAGAACTTGTCCAGGATGTTCAGCACCCCTGCCATGGACATCGCCGACCACCAGTCGTCATGCGTCATGCCGTCCGCTGTATGCACCAGATTCAAGTCGCTGCCGTAGCCCACGATGGCTCCATCGGCCACCGCCTTGTCCAGAACCTTCTGGTCGGCGGCTGAGTTCTTGTCCATGTCCGCCCATTGCGCGCGCGGAACATTCCAGAACGCGACGTAGCTGTACATCGGCGGTTTTTCTTTCGGTTCCTCTTGCGCCCGGGCCGGTAGGGCCGAGGCGGCCATCAACACGAGTGCGCACACAACTGCGAAAATCCCACGCTGCTTCCTGTTCATCCTTTTCCTCCTCTAATGATTCGCCGGCTGGGGGGAATGCCGACGCTGGTGCCAATTTGTACTGGGTAGGTTGCGTACGGAACCGTACTCTGTGGGGCAGCGAATGTCAACGCGCCCCGATCCATCACGAGCCACGTGGGGACAGCCGCCCTCGGCTGTCCGGTCGAGCGCGGCCCGACTGGTTTCTTGTCAGCAACCAACAAATCTCGTGCCCGGTCATCCTCAGCGCAACTCTCCCACTCGCTCGCGAATGGGAGAGTGGAGTCGAGGACCCCCTATCCTCTCGACGGCATAGCGGGGAGAAGGCCCTTGAAATTCGCGGCCACGGACTGCGCCGCTGCGTCGCGATGCGAAGCAGCCCCTCCGCTCAGGATCACAAACTGCGCGCCGCGATTAAAAGTTTTGACAGGAACTCCCGCATCAGCTATCTTCTTAGCGATGAGTTTTCTTTCCCATCTCCACCATCACCATCATGTGCACAACGTGTTGGCGGGGGTGTCTTGAGATAGGTTAGAGCTCACACACAAGATTCGGCCCGCTGACGCGCTTCGCGACAGCGGGCTTTTTGTTTTTAGCCGCAAATCTGGAGACGCAATGAAACAGGAAATCGATTTCGACAAAATGCAAGGGCTGCTGCCAGCCATCGTGCAGGATGCGGGCAGCGGCGAAGTGCTGATGCTCGGCTTCATGAATCGGGAAGCGTTTGAACAGACCCTGCGCGCCGGCTATGTCACCTTCTTCAGCCGCACCCGCAACCAGCTTTGGACAAAGGGTGAGACTTCCGGCAACCGCCTCGAAGTGGTTTCAGCCGCCACCGATTGCGATCGTGACACGGTTCTCCTGCAGGTACGCGTGCAGGGGAAGGGCGTGGTCTGCCACAACGGCACCCGTTCCTGCTTCACCGAGAACCTGCCCCTGGGCAAAGCACCCGCTCCGAGCGATGGAGCTCGGTCATGAAGCTCCGCATAGGCATTCCCAAGGGTAGTTTGCAGGAGGCTACTCTGCAGCTGTTTGCGCGTGCCGGCCTCAACGTCTACACCAATGGCCGGTCATACTCGGCGAGCACCGCCGATCCTGACGTCGAGTGCATGCTGATTCGGGCCCAGGAAATGGCCCGCTACGTTGAGCACGGAGTGCTCGACGCCGGACTCACCGGGCTCGACTGGGTGATGGAAAGCGGGCTTGAGGTCGTGACCGTCGCTGACCTGATCTATGCCAAACAGAGTCGCGGCAAAGTGCGCTGGGTGCTGGCCGTGCCCGAGTCCTCGAATTACCAGCGCGCTGAGGACCTGACCGACTGCATTGTCGCCACCGAACTGGTAAACGTCACGCGAAATTATTTCGGCAAGAAAGGCGTGAGCGTGCGAGTGGAGTTTTCCTGGGGAGCCACCGAGGTAAAGCCTCCCACACTGGCGGACGCCATCGTCGAAGTCACCGAAACCGGCAGTTCCCTGCGCGCCAACCATCTCCGCATTATCGACACCCTGCTCGAATCCAATACGCAGATCATCGCCAACACTTCCGCCTGGAAGGATGCTGCCAAGCGCCGCAAGATCGAAAACCTGGCCGTGATGCTGCGCGGCGCGATGGAAGCCCAGGGCCGCGTCGGCCTGATGCTGAACGTCCGCAAATCGGATCTGGCCGCTGTGCTCGGTGTCCTGCCCGCTCTCCAGAAGCCCACCGTGGCGACGCTCAGCGATGACGCCTGGGTCGCGGTGAACACCATCATTGAGGAATCAGCCGCCTGGGAAATCATTCCGCGCCTGAAAGCAGCCAACGCCGAGGGCATTGTCGAATATCCGCTGAACAAGGTGGTCATGTGATGCGGGTACTCAAAGGCCGGGCCGCAGAAAACTACGTGCGGACATTGGAGCATCGGGGACAGAAGCTCGACGCCCTGGAACCCCGCGTGCGCCGCATTGTCCAGAGCGTGCGCCGCGACGGGGACCGCGCCTTGCGGCGATATGCGGAGCAATGGGATGGCCTCGGCGCCGGCGCTCCCTTGCGGGTTTCGCAAAGCGAGCTGCAGACCGCCCTGAACGCTTTGTCGCCCGAACTGCGGGCGGCGCTCGAAGCTGCCGCGGCCAACATCCGTAGTTTCTGCGAGTGGCAAAAGCCCATCGAGTGGGAACGAACCAGGCACGGCCGCAAATTGGGCCAGTTGGTGCGCCCGCTGCGCTCGGTGGGATGTTACGTGCCCGGCGGACGCTATCCTCTGCCCTCAACTTTGCTGATGACCGTGATTCCGGCGCAGGTCGCGGGAGTGAAGGACATTCGGGTGGTTTCTCCTCGTCCGGCGCAGGCGACGCTTGCGGCCGCTGCGCTGTTGGGCGTGGGTGAGTTTTACCGCGTCGGCGGCGCGCAGGCGATTGCCGCGTTGGCTTACGGCACGAAAACCGTGCCGCGGGTAAACAAAATCGTGGGACCTGGAAATATGTTCGTTACCACGGCCAAGAAAGTTGTAGCTTTCGATTGCGCCATCGATTTTCTCGCCGGTCCTACGGAAGGGCTGGTTCTTTGCGACCAGGGCGAGCCCTCCTTCGTCGCATCTGACCTGGTCGCGCAAGCCGAGCACGACCCGGACGCCCTCGTGCTCCTCATCACAAAGTCCCGCAAGCTGGCCCGTTCCGTCGCGCAGGCGGTCGCGGCCCAGGCGCAAGGCAATACGATTGCTCAAAGCTCATTGCGAAAGCATGGTGCCGTCCTGCTCGCTGCTTCTTCTGCAGAAGCGCTTGACTGGACAAACCGGATCGCGCCCGAGCATCTGACTACCACCCGCGAGAACCTTCCCGGCATCCTCAGCGCGGGTTCGATTTTCCTCGGCGACTATTCGGCGCAGGCCGCCGGAGACTATGGATCCGGCCCCAACCATGTTCTGCCCACCGCAGGCGTGGCGCGCTTTCGCGGAGGGCTCAGCGTGCTCGACTTCGTAAAGATCATGACAGTGCAGGAAATCTCGCGCCCGGGTTTGCGGAAGATCGCTCCCTCGATTCTGGCGCTGGCCGAAGCTGAGGGACTCAAGGCGCACGCCCGCTCGATCGAGTTGAGGTGCGGCCATGCTTGAGGCGCGAGCGGCAGTCCGCAAGCTGAAGCAGTATCAGCCGCCGTTAGGCGACCGCTCCGGCCTGCGCCTGGATTTCAACGAGAACACCGGCGGATGTTCCCCGCGAGTCATGGAACGCTTGCGGCAGCTGCAACCCGAGCAGCTCGCATGCTACCCCGAACGCGAGCCGGTGGAACGGGCCGTGGCGTCCTTTCTCGGACTACAACCCGAACAGGTGCTGTTGACCAACGGCGTGGACGAGGCCATTCATCTGGTCTGCGAGGCCTATCTCGAGCCCGAGGACGATGCGCTGGTTGTGGTCCCCACTTTCGCGATGTACCAGATCTGCATGGCCGCGACTGGAGCCCGGGTCATTTCCATTCCCGCGGACGAGGACTTCTCTTTTCCTACCGCCAAACTCCTCGCGTACACGACATCTCCAAAGACGCGGCTGATTGCCATCGCCAATCCCAATAATCCGACGGGCGCGGTGGCGTCCGTCGAAGATTTGCTGCTGATCGCCCGCGGCGCGCCCCAGGCGGCGGTTCTGGTCGACGAAGCTTACTTCGAGTTTTATGGCGAGTCGCTCCTGGAATATGCCGGCCAGGTGCCGAACCTTTTTATTGCCCGAACTTTTTCCAAGGCTTACGGGATGGCGAGTTTAAGAGTAGGAGTGCTGGCCGGGGCGGCAAAACAGATTCAGAGTCTGCGGCGCTCTTGCTCCCCTTACAACGTGAACGGCGTGGCCCTGGCCTGTCTGCCCGCGGCGCTGGCCGACCAGGAATACGTTCGGCGTTATGTGGACCAGGTGAAGGCGAGCCGCAACCGGCTGCAGGAAGAATTTCGCGTCCTGGGAATTCCCTTCTGGCCGAGCCAGGCAAATTTTGTGCTGGCGCGGATCGGGCCCAGCCATTCGGAGTTTGTCCGCGGCATGCGAGCGCGCGGGATTCTGGTGCGCGACCGGTCATCCGACTTTGGATGCGACGGTTGTGTGCGCATCACCGCCGGCTGGCAGGAACACACGGAACGCCTTCTGGGCGCGCTGCACGAGACCTTGCAAGAGATTGGCTGGAAAGAAGGGACACAGCGATGAGACGAGCTCGCATGGTGCGCAATACGCAAGAGACCGCGATTCGAGCGGTGCTCAACATCGATGGCCGGGGCCGGTACAAGGTCTCAACCGGCATTCGCTTCTTCGATCACATGCTGGAACTGTTTGCCCGGCACGGTGGATTCGACCTCGAGCTGCAGGCGAAAGGCGACCTTGACGTGGACCAGCATCACACCGTGGAAGACGTGGGCATCGTTCTGGGAGAAGCTTTCCACAAAGCGCTCGGATCCAAGCGCGGGATTTTGCGCGCGGGATACTTCGTCATGCCCATGGATGAAACCCTGGGCTTGGCCGCTGTCGATTTCGGCGGCCGCGCATCGAGCGTGGTCGATACCAAGGTGCGTCAGCGCCTGGTGGGCGACCTGCAGGCCGAACTGGTTTACGACTTCTTCGAGGGCTTTGCCCGGGGAGCGCGCGCCAACGTTCATGCCCGAGTGCTGTACGGACGCTCCAACCACCACAAGATCGAATCCCTGTTCAAGGCTTTCTCGCGGGCGCTGCGGGCGGCCTGCTGGCGCGACCGGCAGATGGCCCGCCTGTTGCCCAGCACGAAGGGACTCCTGTGATCGCCATCGTCGACTACAAGGCCGGCAATCTTGCCTCGGTAAAAAAGGCTTTTGACTATCTCGGACACGAGTCGGCCATCACCGCCGACCCTGCGGCGATTTCGCGGGCAGACAAAATCGTTTTGCCGGGCGTGGGGAATTTCGAGGCCACCGCGGCCCTGTCGGGCCCTCTGCAGGAAACGGTCGTGAGAATGATCGACCGGCAGGTCCCGTTGCTCGGGATTTGTCTGGGCATGCAGTGGATGTTCGACTCCAGCCGCGAAGCGCCCCAGTTGCGCGGCCTGGGGTTATTCGTGGGGGAATGCGAGAAGTTTCCCGCCACCGTGAAATCCCCGCACGTGGGATGGAACCAGCTGCAGGTTGCTGGGACTTCGCGTCTGCTGCGCGGACTACCCCCGGATTCTTTCGTTTATTTCACCCACTCCTACCGGGCCCCGGTGGTCGACGCCACCGTCGGCAAGTGCGAGTACGGTGGATCGTTTTCCGCGGTGGTGGAACGCGGCGACCTCTTCGGCGTGCAGTTTCACCCTGAAAAATCAGGCGCGGCCGGGCTTCATTTGCTGCGTAATTTTTGTGAACTCTAGAAACTCGAACCACGAATGCTGACCAAACGCATTATCGCTTGCCTGGATGTCGACGCCGGACGCGTCGTCAAAGGCGTGCAATTTACCGGCTTGCGCGACGCCGGCGATCCGGCCGAATTGGCTCTGGCCCACGGCCGCGCCGGGGCCGATGAAGTTGTCCTGCTGGATATTTCCGCGACCTATGAGAATCGTTCCACCCTGCTCGACGTGGTGCGGCGAACCGCGCGTCAGCTGTTCATTCCCTTCACCGTGGGCGGAGGTATCCGCTCGCTCGACGACGCGGCGGCGGTGTTCGATGCCGGAGCCGATAAGGTTGCGGTCAATTCCGCGGCCCTGGCCGATCCGGCGCTGATTGGCCGCATTGCCCACCGCTACGGCTCGCAGGCGGTAATCGTCGCCATTGATGCCCTGCGCGTCGGCAACGGCAAGGGCATGTCGTTCGGAGTGAAGGCCACCGGAGGCCGCCACGCCACCGGCCGCGACGCGGTGGCATGGGCCCGCGAAGCAGAACAATCGGGCGCGGGCGAAATCCTCCTGACCTCGATTGACCGGGATGGTATGCGCGACGGCTTCGATTGCGAATTGACCAGCGCGGTCGCGGGCGCAGTCAACATTCCCGTCATCGCCTCTGGCGGGGCCGGCGCGGCCGAACATTTCATCGAAGTGTTCCGCCAGGGGCGGGCCGATGCGGCGCTGGCCGCTTCCATCTTCCACCTGGGAATCACGCCCATCGGCGAACTCAAGCGGGACTTGCAGGCCGCCGAAATTCCCATGAGGTGGCCATGCTGATTCCTTCGATTGACCTGATGGGCGGCAAAATCGTTCAGTTGGTACAGGGAGAAAAGAAGGCCCTCGAGTTCGATGACTTCGAGCCGTGGCTCGAGCGCTTTACGAAATATCCGCTGGTCCAGGTCATCGATCTCGATGCCGCCATCGGGCAGGGCGACAACCGCTCGCTGGTGCGCGCTCTTTTCCGACGTCTGCCTTGCCAGGTGGGCGGCGGAATTCGCACCGCGGAGCGGGCCGGGGAAATGCTGGCGGACGGGGCCTTGCGAGTCATCGTCGGATCGTCGCTCATCAAGGATGGCAGGATTCAACACGCCTTCGCCCAGGATCTTGCCAGCCAGTTGGGCGCCGACAAACTGGTCTTCGCTGTCGATTCCAAGGGCGGCAAGGTCGCGGTCCGGGGATGGCGCCAGCTTACGGAGATTTCCGCCGCCCAGATGATTCGCGCGCTCGATCCCTGGTGCGACGGCTTTCTCTATACCCACATTGATACCGAAGGACTGCTGCTGGGCATGCCTCTGGACGTAGTTTCTGAACTCCGCAGCCTGACTGGGAAGCGCCTGATCGTGGCCGGCGGTATCCGAACACAGGATGAAGTCGATCGCCTGGATACGATGGGCGTCGATGCCGTGGTTGGCATGGCCATCTATCTCGAACTGCTGAAAGTCTGACCACCGGAAATCCCCTGTCACTCTCTTGTTTATAATCGCTGTTCACGTTCGCGGCTTGGCCGTGCTCATCCGTTAAACAAGGAACCCTTTGGCACTCGACGAGAAAATCTACGAACTGCGCCGCGAGAAGCTGAAACAGATTGAAGCTCTGGGACAGCAGGTCTATCCGCGCAGATACGAATTCACTCATACCATTCCGCAAATTCTGGCCGCGTACTCGGAAAAAACCGCCGAGCAACTGGAGAATCCCCGAGTGAACGTGCGCGTCGCCGGGCGCATCATGGCCATCCGCCTCATGGGAAAAGCCGGCTTCGCCCACCTGCAGCAGGATGGCAAGCGGCTGCAGATCTACGTCAAGAAAGATGCAGTCGGGGAAAAGGGATTCGAGCTTTACAAGCTCCTCGACCTGGGCGATCACATCGGAGCCAGCGGATATCTGTTTCGCACCCGCACCGGGGAACTCTCCGTGCATGTGGAAGAAATCACGTTTCTCTCGAAAGACCTGCTGCCGCTGCCGGAGAAGTGGCACGGTCTGACCGATGTTGAGCTGCGCTACCGGCAGCGCTACGTCGATCTGGTGATGAATCCCGAGGTCCGCGAAGTATTTCTCAAACGCAGCAAGCTGGTGCAGTCGCTGCGGCGTTTCATGGATGCCCAGGGATTCGTTGAAGTCGAAACGCCCATGATGCAGCCCATCGCCGGCGGCGCCGTGGCCCGGCCTTTCGTCACCCATCACAACACCCTCGACATGGACCTGTTTCTGCGGATCGCGCCGGAGCTGTACCTGAAACGGCTTACCGTGGGCGGGTTTGATCGGGTGTACGAAATCAATCGCAACTTCCGCAACGAGGGGTTGGGATGGCGGTGGAATCCTGAATTCACCATGCTCGAGTTCTACCAGGCCTATACCGATTATCGCGGCGTGATGGACCTGACCCAGCAGCTCATCGAGCAGGCCGCGAAAGACGTAACCGGCGGCACCAAAGCCAAATGGGGCGAAGACGAGATTGACTGGGCCGGGTCGAACTGGCGGCGCTTGACCATGCGGGAAGCAATTATCGAGCACTGGCCGGAGGCGGCGGGGGCGAAACCGCAGATGTCGGATTTCGCGTCGTCCCAGGCGGTTGAGGCGCTGGTGAAACGCTTCAACTTGGGCCACGCTCACGTGGCTTACGATCCGAAAGAGCCGGCAGGGAAAACCATTGCCGCGCTGTTCGAGGCTGTCGCGGAAGAGCACTTGGTCCAGCCAACAATCATTTACGAGTTCCCTACCGCCGTTTCGCCGCTGTCCAAACAGAAGCCAGACGAGCCGGACTGGACCGAGCGCTGGGAAATCTTTGCCGGAAAGATGGAAATTGCCAACGGCTTCAGCGAACTGAACGATCCCGAAGACCAGCGCCGGCGCTTCGAGCAACAATTGCAGGAACGAGAGCGCGGCGACGAAGAGGCCCACCAGATGGACGAGGATTACATCCGCGCCCTGTCCTATGGCATGCCGCCGGCGGGCGGCGTCGGCGTCGGGGTGGACCGCCTGGCCATGCTCCTCACCGACTCGCACACCATCCGCGACGTAATCCTGTTCCCTCTCCTCCGCCCGGAAAAAGCTTCAACCCCGGAAGCCGCCGAAGACACAGAAAAGTAGAACCCATCAGACCCGGGTGCAGGATGGGGGGGCGAGCGCGGGTTCCCGACCACTCAGTTTCAAGAATCCTGAACCATCGTCCCCTGGTGAAAAACAATCTTCCAACCTTCCCGCGTACGCTGCCAGATGGTTGAACGCCGCGTCTTGCGTGAATTGTCCTGGAGCAGGGTGTAGGTCAACAGGTAAACCTCCTGAGCCAGTTCTCGACAATGAAAGCCGGTGGCTTCCCACACATCGACCGTCGGGGCCGCCTGAC
>Ga0187822_10000164_pt1 | contig 11931 bp, 9 predicted proteins | sample NC_wetland_sal_i_18_FD_132967 | JGI IMG/M metagenome (GOLD analysis project Ga0187822, IMG submission 132967) | Wetland sediment microbial communities from Neuse River Estuary, North Carolina, USA - SourceSoil_2 | ecosystem: Environmental > Aquatic > Freshwater > Wetlands > Sediment | place...
AAGAGCGCAACCGCGACGATTGAGCCCAGAGACACGCGACGAAACAGCAGCACCATCGCGACGAAGATGCCCACGGTCACCTGCAAGGACGTAGGCGCCAGCAGGGCGAAAGACCCCAACGCCGTGGCCACGCCTTTGCCCCCGCGAAATTTCAGCCAGATGGGAAACATGTGTCCCACGATGGCGAAGAGCGCGGCCAGAGCGGCCAGCGCGGTGCGGCCGGGAAAGAAGGCGCGAGTGAGCGCCACCGCGACCAGCCCTTTGAGCGCATCAAGAAGCAGCGTGAGGACGCCCAGAGCCGGCGATGATCGCGCAACGTTGGTGGCGCCGATGTTGCCGCTGCCGCTGAGTCGAACATCCTGCCCCCGAAAAACCCGCATCAGGATGAGCCCGAACGGGATGGATCCCAACAGGTAGCTGAACGCGGCGGTGAGAAAGATACTCATCGATTCTTGTAGCGCCGGTTTGTGCGGTCGCGGGCGCGTCCCCCGCGGCCACACTACACGCGGCGCTACCCTAAACCAAAGCGCGCAATCTTCGTGTAGCGCGCGCCGCCCCGCATGGGTTGGCTCTGGTACAGGAAGAACTCGCGGGCGGTCATGGTACCAAAATCAAGCGCCGGCATCGTCGCCAATCTTTTCTGCAAGGGTTGAAATACGGGACTGGCGCCGTCGCCCTTGCGCCAGCCCGGTGCGCCCGAGCCGCCTCGACGAGCCAGAGTGAGATGCGGACTGAACTCGTGCTCTTCCTTCGCAACGCCGAGCACTGCCGCAGTCTCATCCACCAATTTCGCGAGGGCGGCCAGTTCCGGCCCCGCTTGAATCCCGATCCAGAAAACGCGAGGCGATTTGGCCGTAGGGAAAAATCCGTGTCCCCGGAATGAAAGCTCGAACGCGCCTGCCCGGATCGCGCTCAGGGCCTGCTTGATCTCGTCCACAGCTTCCGGCGATTTCCATCCGATGAACTTCAGAGTCACATGCATCGACTCGGGACGCACCCATCGCGCCTCCGGCGCGAATCCGCTCACGCCATCGAGAAACTGCTCCAGGCGGGCGCGAATGGAGTCGTCAATATCGAGAGCAATGAAGACACGCATGAAGAGTCGTCAGTCGTCCGACTTCAGTCGTCAGCACGAACCAGGTGGGGACAGCCGCCCCGGCTGTTCGGCCGGGCAAAGCCCGGCAGCCCTGCTGACGACTGACGACTGAAGACTGATGACTGCTCTACATCAGCTTTCTTCTGACCATGTCGAGCGCCAGCTGGCTGGCGAAAAAGCGGATGCGTTTGCGATCGCCGGGGAAATTTCTTTCCGCCACCTCGGTCCCTTTTTCACTCGCCAAAGCCAGGAAGACCAGGCCGACCGGTTTTTCCGGCGTGCCGCCCGCCGGGCCGGCCACCCCGGTAATGCCAATTCCCAGAGTCGACCCACAGCGCTTGCGAATGCCCTCGGCGAGCGCCAGCGCGACTTCGCGGCTGACCGCGCCGTGCTTTTCGATCAGCTTCGCAGGCACGTCGGCGAAGGTGGTTTTCAACTGGTTGGAATAAACCACCGCGCCGCCCAGAAAGTAACGCGAGCTGCCGCTGACCGAAGTGATGCGCTCGGCGAGAAGTCCGCCGGTGCAAGACTCGGCCACCGCCAGCGTCGCGTTGCGCATCTGCATGTAATAACCGACGATCTGTTCGAGCGAATCGCCGTTATCGGAGAAAACGTTGTCGTCGAGTTCTTCTTCGATTTCCTCGGCCAGCTTGTCCACGCGTTCCTGCGCGGCCTCGAGCGACGTTGCGCGCGTCTTCAAGTGCAATTGGATTTCCCCGGCTCCTGCCAGGATGGTGGTTTGCACATCGGTATAGCGCTTGTAGATGGGCGCCACCCGCGCATCACACTGTGATTCCGGCATCAGCGCAATCTTTAAGACCCGGGTTGCCATGAATTGCGGCGGCAACTTGGCCCGCAGGCGGTCCATGCACTGCTCATCGAACAGGGCCTTCAATTCATGGGGAGGACCGGGCAGCAGGATAATAACTTTTTCTTCGCCTTCATACCTGCCGCTGATCCACTGGCCGGGCGCGCTGCCATTGGCGTTGGGCAGGACCACCGCCCCTGCAATCACGTCCGCCTGCTTGAGATTATTGGCGGACATGTTCTTCCAGCCCCGTGCCGCGAAGCGCTGTTCCAGGGCGGTGACGATTTCAGGGTCGCGGCGCAGCCCGAGTCCCAGCGCATCCGCCACCGCTTCGCGAGTGAGATCGTCTTCGGTCGGCCCCAGGCCGCCCATGAAGATCACGATCTCGGCCCGGGAAAGCGCCAGGCTGGCCGCGCCGGTCAGGTGTTCGCGGTTGTCGCCCACGATGGTCTTGAAGATGACATCGACGCCCAACTGGTTGAGCTTTTCCGTAAGGTAGAGTGAATTCGTGTCCTGGCGGAAGGGAGTCAGCAGCTCCGAGCCGATGGCAATAATCTCGGCATTCACGGCTAAGAGTGTAAATGAAACAGTCGTCAGTCGTCGGTCGTCAGTCCTCAGCTAGACCGGCACGCTGACGACTGAAGACAGAAGACTGACGACCGTAAACGAACCACGGAGAACGCCGACGCTTGCACGGAACGTGGGAGTGAGAGCTGACAGTTTGACGGCTGAAAGCCGAAAGCTAGAAACTAGAAACTAGAAGCTATTCCGCAACCAGCGGCGCTCCCTGCACGCCCCACGAAAGATGATGGACCGCGCCCGTGGTGGCCAGCACTGCCGATTTTCCCGGGGCGAAGGCCAGGCCCACCAGTCCAGGACCTGCAACCTCGAGCGAAGCCTTGGCGTCGGGTGTGATCTTGACGATGCCGCGCTTGCCGGAAAGCGAAGCTGCAACGTAAAGATTGCCATCGATATCAAATGCCAGGCCCTGCGGACGTCCCAGGCCGCGGTAAAACGTCGAGACGCTGCCGTGCGAGTCGATCTTGTGCACGGAATCGAAACTGGAAGTCGTGGGCCCGGTGACAAACAAATCTCCTCCCGGCCCGAATGCCAGGTGGTAGGCGGATACGCTGGGTTCGAGCGTGGCGAAAACGAAGATCTGGCGGTCTTTGCCGATCTTGAACACCGTCCCGCTGCGATCGCCGACATAGAGATTTTCGTTGTGATCGAAGGCGATTCCAGTGGCCACGCCCATGCCTTCGGCGTAGGTCGACATGGTGCCGTTCGGCGCCACCCGGTACACCGTCCCGTCGAAACGCGAAGAGACATACATCTGGCCCGCGCGATCAAAAGCGATGGCGGTGGCATTCGTCATCTCCGCCAGGAACGGCTTGACGTTGTAGTTGGTGTCGATCTTGAAGATCGCCACCGGAACTTTCTGCCCGCGCTCTCCGGAGAAAGTGACGTAAATGTTGCCCTCGGCGTCGAGCGCAGGATTGGTCACCGGATGCAGATTCTCGGCGATTGGCGATGCGACCTTGATCTGATGCGGATTGCTGGCGGTGCCGTTGGTCGATACCACCACCGGTCCCGAAGAGGCGCCGGGCGGCACGCGCGCCACCAGAAAATCGTCGGAGCTGATGACCACGGCGCCTTCGACAGCGCCAAAAAGAACTTGCGGCCGGCGCAGCTCGTGAGGTCGAAGACTCTTTCCCACGATGCGCACTTCACCGCCGGGCAAAGCGGCGCCGGGATGCACCGCCTCAATGTGCGGATGCCCATTGACGTTCTTCTTGCCCAGCAGTCGGTTAGAAATTCCCATGGACTCCAGCTTCCTGAGGCTGTACGGCGTCCGCTAACGCGGCAGCAAGCCGAAACGCAGCACCGCCTGCAACACAGCCAGGGCGTAAAGCCCGGCCGCCACATCGTCGATTACGATGCCCACTCCCTCGGGGAGGCGTTCCAGTTGGCGTACCGGCGGCGGCTTGACGATATCGAACGCTCTGAAAAGTATAAAGCCCAGCAGCAGAGATTGCCATGCGATCGGCGCCGCAATCAGGGTAATAAGCTGGCCGGCGACTTCGTCGATCACCACAAACTGCGGATCCTTGCGCCCACAGGCCCGGGCGACTCGAGTGGCCGCCGGAATTCCGAGCAGAACCGCAACGAGAGCGATGAGGGCTGCCACCTCGGGCTGTGCGGCGGGCGCGATCCAGCGCGCCAGAAGCCACCAGAGAACGACCGTGGCCGCCGAACCCCAGGTGCCGGGCCCGGGACGCAGATTTCCGATCCCGAAGAACGTGGCTACGAGCGTGGCCCAGAGCGGGGCGCGCGGGCGAGACGCCCCCGCGACAGCCGGCGGGACGCCGGCGCTACGGTCGGATGGTTCTAGCGCCGCTGTCTCACCGGGTGTGGCGGAGGCGTCCTGCCCGCCCTCAGAAGTCTTCATCGGGCTCTCGCGAGAGGTCTTCGACTCCGTCGCCCGTGTCCTGCACCGGCGACGAAATCACGTACGCGCCGCTGGCCCATTTGCCCAGGTCGATCAGGCGGCAGCGGTCGCTGCAAAAAGGGAACTCGGCATCCCGGCTGGTTACCAGCTTTTTGCAGATGGGGCACTTCAGCTTGAGCTTCCGAGCCATGGGACTTCCTACTCGATCTTATGTTCAGAGGATCGATCGTCAGACGATCCGGGCCACCAGATCGTAATCGTGGGCTTCGGTGATCTGGCAACGATAGAACTCGCCGGTCTTCGGCTCCAATCCTTCAGGAACGTCGTTGACGAACACTTTGCCGTCGATTTCGGGCGCGTGCATGGGGGTTCGGCCTTCGAGCAGGAGGTCGGTTTCGTCCGACACGCCCTCGAGCACCAGATCGAATTCCTTTCCCACCAGGGCCTTTTTCTTCCGTTTGCTGATCTTGCGCTGGATGCCCATCAGGTGTTTGCGGCGGCGCTCGATTTCGCGATCGGGCAACTTCTTTTCCTCGGAGAACGCCCCCGCGCCTTCCTGATCGGAGTAACCGAATGCCCCCATCCAGTCGAATTCTGATTCGCGCACGAACTGGCAGAGTTCTTCAAACTCTTTTTCGGTTTCCCCCGGAAAGCCGACGATGAACGACGTGCGCAGCGTGACCCCGGGGATCGTAAGGCGCATTTTCTCAATCGAACGCAGGAAGATGTCGGCGCCCGCGCCCCGCTTCATGCGTTTCAAAACACTGGGAGAAGCGTGCTGCAAGGGCACGTCGATGTAGGAACAGATCTTTTCGTGGGACGCGATGGTTTCGAGCAGGCGCCCGGTAATCTTGTTGGGATAGGCGTACAGAAAACGCACCCAGCGCAGCGGTTCGATTCCCGCCAGCTTTTCCAGCAGGAGGGCGAGGCCGTCTTTGAGGCCGAAGTCCTCGCCGTAGCAGGTCGTGTCCTGGCCGATGAGGGTGATTTCGCGCACCCCGGAAAGCGCCAGGCGCTCCGCCTCGGCGATCACGGACTCAAACCGCCGCGACCGGAACTGGCCGCGCAGCTGGGGAATGATGCAGAAAGTGCAGGGATGGTCGCAGCCTTCCGCAATCTTGATGTAAGCGGTGTGGCGCGGCGTGGCCAGCACGCGGGGCGTGGCTTCGTCGTACAGGTAGTTGGGCAGGTCGGCGATGGCGCCGTTCCAGCTCTCGCGCGAGAAGCGGCCCTGAACGGCCCGGGCATCGCCTTCCGCCCGCGATTGCAGAATCCTGAACGGAGAGTCGGCCGCGGGCGCGGGGGCCACTCCGGTGGCCGCCAGGATGGCTTCCAGCTCTCCCGTTCCGACCACGGCGTCCACTTCCGGAATGTTCTGCTGAATATCGTTGCGAAAGCGTTCCACCAGGCAGCCTGCGACCACCAGCTTCCGGGCATGTCCAGTGGTTTTGTGTTTCGCCATTTCCAGGATCGTGTTCACCGACTCCTGCTGGGCGCTGGCAATGAACGAGCAGGTGTTGACCACGATTACGTCGGCATCTTCGGCACCGGAAACCAGCCTGGCCCCGGCCCGCTCGAGCAGCCCCATCATCACTTCGCTGTCCACCAGATTCTTGGGACAGCCCAGGCTTACGAAACCCACGCGAGTGGGTCCCCGAGACCCGGATGTCGCAGCTTCATCGGCCCCCTGGGGCGCTACAGATAGGGTTTTGGTGACCATGCAATCCATTGATTTTAACACTCTTGCCCGAGTGTCACCTGGGCCCGTCCGGAGGCAGAGGAAGGGACCCTTTCCCAAATCCGCCCCGCATCGTGCTTGCCAACCTTTTCCCGAAACCAGGCCGGGTTTCGCGTGCTAACCTTGAGGCAGGGTTGGTCCGGGGAACTTCGCGGGAGGTGAGATGAAGCGCACACTGTTTTTCGCTGCGGTTCTGGGGTCGCTGCTGGGCTTGCTTTCCGGCGCCGGCGCCCAGGAAAAGAATGAGCTGAGCGGCTTGATCGGCCGCGTTTTCGTCAGCGACCACGGAGTCACGGGCACCAGCCTGCCCAATGCTCTTCTCACCACCGGGGCCGGCCTGAGCGTTGAAGCCAACTACGGACGGCGGCTGTGGGACCTAGGCCTAGTGGGGCTGACCGGCGAGGTCCCTTTCGTGGTCACTTTCAGCGAAAAAACCCATTACGACCTGAACCTCGTCCCCAAGGATTACAAGTCATTTTTTGTGACGCCCTCGTTGCGCGCCAACCTTTTTCCGCACAGCGGAATTTCACCCTGGGTGAGCGCGGGCGGAGGATTTGGCTATTTCAAGGAGAATTCCACACTGGAGTTTGGCGGGGCCAACCCCGGCAAAACCGGCACCTCCACCGGAATTTTCCAGATGGGTGTGGGGCTCGACGTCAAGTTGTTCAGCCGCCTCAGCGTCCGGGGCGAAGCGCGCGACTTTTTCTCGGGTATACCCCAGCTCAACGTGGACACGGGAAAAAGCCGCCAGCATAACTTCTTCGTCGGCGCCGGAGTGATCTGGCACTTCTAGGGAAATCCGCAGCGGCTCCGTTCCATCCAAAGAGAGCCGGGAACCATGGCGGCCCGAGACTCCTTTAGCGGCCACTCTCTGAAATTTCTTCGTAGAGGTCCGGCAGGCGCCGCGCATCCTCGATGGAATCCGCGAAGCGCGCGCTTTCGTAGTAGCGGGTAAATTCCGCCACCTTCCGGCGGACGCCGGCATGGTCGATCCGGGCGACAAACTCATGGGGTGTCTGGGTGGGCGATTTCCGCCAGCCCCGCCGGGCAACGCTCTTGGTCATACGCTCGTACCAGATCGTGGCCGCCCGCCGGGGAGATCTTTCCGGCCGCGCCGCCAGCCGCGATTGGCTCAGCCACTGCAGGAGCCGTGGCGCATTGACCAGGCAGAGCAGCAAAGCCGCGATCAGCCCTCCTCCCAGACCCCAGCGCAATGGGGACCCGGCCGCCGCGCTCCCGCTGTGGCGGGCCGCCGCCAGCAGGAGTTCATAGTGGCGGTGCCACCAACCCTGCAAGGTGCGGAGCAGTTCGCGGCCGCGGCTGCCTGCGCTCACTGCGAGAGATTGCTGGTGACCCACGTCGTAGTTGACGATCCACTCCCGCCAGAAAGAGGCCAGCGCATCAATGTATAACGACACCCGGCCCCAGCCGGTTCGCACCGGAATCGACGCGTCCGGCGTGGGATCGAACGCCACCCAACCGTAGGGCGGGAAGTAAGCCTCCACCCAGGAGTGGGCGTTACTGGCCCGCACGACATATTGTGACGTCAGGTCGTTGAACTCGCCCGAACGAAATCCGTTCACCACGCGCGAGGGAATCCCCAGGGTCCGCAGCATGACGGCCATGGAGGACGCGAAGTATTCGCAGTGTCCCTGTTTGCGCTCGAAAAGAAAATTAGCCAGGGGATCGTGCGGCACCGTGCGCGAGAGTTGCAGGGTATAGCCGAAGTGACTGCGCAGATAGGTTTCGAGCGCCAGCGCCTTGTCATAGTTGTTGTTGGCCGAGGCTGTAATCTGCTGGGCGAGACGCGGGATGCGACCATCGAGCACGGGCAGTTCGAGGTAGTTCGAGATTACGTCGGGCGGATAGGTCCCGCTCGCCGTGCGCAGGTCTCCGGCGGCGGGCTGCTCAATGTCGGACGCTGCCTGGTATCCGTTTACGGGATGTTCCGGGTCGAGATCGAAAACCGCCCCGGCATCGTCGATGGCCACGCGCCGGTAGTGGCCTTCCACGCTTTCCGGAATGCCGGCCAGGAAAAATACATTGATTCCCACCGGCTCCATCAGCACGTGGTAGGAAATCAGATGAAAGGCCGTCCTCTGATAGCCGGCGCGCGGCGGGGGCAGCACGAAGTGACCTTCGCCTTGCGGGAACAGGGGATGCTGGGCCCGGTTGTTTGACCAGGTGCGGCCGTCGAACTGGCCCAGCGCAATCCCGCGCCATTTCAGGTCGAAGCTGCCCTGTTCATCTCCTTCAATCTGAATGTGCATGACCACCGAGCCCGACTGCTGGATCTCGCCGATGCGTCCCAGTTCCACCGAGTCGCCGAATCCGGTGCTGATCTCGCCGCCCGGAGCGTACGCCCCGAGATAACCGGCCGAGGCCCGCGGCAAGAGGAAGAAAATCGCGGCGGCGCCCAGCAGCGTACATAGCACCAGCACGGGAGACGCTAAAGCCAGTGCCGTCGCCATATGGCGATAGGCCAGTCCGGGGAGCGGCTGGCACGAATGAACCGGGGCCCGGGCCGAGATATGGCGCATCTCCATCAGGATGAAACAAACCACGGCCACCAGCATGAAGATGGCGAAGGCCAGCAGGAAGAGACTGTCCACGGTGAGCAGTGCCGCTGCCAGCACCATGAGAAATGCGATCACCGCCAGAAAGTAGAAATCGCGATCGCGCTGGGCGGAAAACACCCGCACCACCATCACGAACAGGACCAGGTGAACGGTCGCGTTGAGAAACCCGCGCGAAATCACGAAATAGTCCGCGGCGTAGAAAGCTACATATGCGACCGTGAGAATCGTGGTCCAGCGCTCGGGAATCAGCCAGGCGCGGCGCTTGAACAACAGGTATCCGCGAAATACCAGGGCCGCGCCCACCAGCAGCACCGTGGCGACGCCCGCTCCGCCGGTAGAGGCGAGGGTGCCAAACCCGGCCAATACCATGAGATAGAGCGCGACCTCAAAGTAGTGCTGGAGGGCCCCGGGCAGCATAGGGGTCGCGGGATGCAGCTTGCCGGCTGTAGCCATGGCTGCTCCATTGTTCGCTAAGCAGATCTGAAAGGAAAGAGTACGGAGGTCAGGTGCTAGTCTTCAGTCGTCAGTCTTCAGTCGTCAGCCAATCGCTTAGCCTTCGAATCCTGGGCTGACGGCTGACGACCGACGACTGTAACCCGATGTTAGAATCGAAAGCGGTCAGGCATCGGTCCCGCGCGACGCATTCTCGCCAACCCCGCCAGGTCCGGAAGGAAGCAACGGTAACGAGCTCTTGCGTGTGCAGTGGGTGTCCGGTGCCTGACTTTATTAGCCGGGTCTCTCACCGGATTTTTTACTACCCCACTGCTACCACCCCACCGTCCTACCCAACTGGAATACCAAACTCGGTCAACCCACTGGTTTGACCCACGGGTTCAACCCACAAAGTTCAGCAACTGGTTGGAGAAGTTGGGCAGATTGGTGAAGATCGTCGGCAGGTCCGCGGTCGGAACCCCAAACCAGTTGGCCAGCGTTCCCGCGTATTGGTCGAGCGAGGTCGTCGGAATCCACCGGCCTTCGTCGGTGGCATCATCCGGGCCTCCCAGGGCTAGCGTGGGGAAGGTGCCGTAGAAGTCGCCGCCCTTGACGGCCCCGCCCATGATCAGGTGATGGCTGCCCCAGGCATGATCGGTGCCCGAGGTGCTGTCCGGGGCGTAGGTGCGATTGAAATCCGACAGCGTGAAGGCCGTAACATCTGCGGCTGCCCCAATTTCGACAGTCGCCTGGTAGAAGGCATTCATGGCCTGGCTCAGTTGGGTGTACAGACTGTTCTGCGCGTTCAGTTGATCGCTGTGGGTATCGAAACCACCGATCGAAACGAAGAAAATCTGGCGTTGCAGTCCCAGCGCCGAACGCACCGAAATAATCTGCGCTACCTGCTTGAGCTGGCTCGCCAAACCGTTATTTGCGGGGAAGGGAGTTGCGAGCGCGGGCGCCCCGGCCAGGGCGCCGGCCAGTGCATTGCTGTCCTGCAGGGCATTCGTAGTGGTGCTGCTGGCTGCCTGAATCAAGGAAACTCCGGTATCGAAAGTCAGCAGGCTTTGCAGCGCCGACAGCCGGGCCTGGGATTCGGCCGAACTGCCGAAGCCCGACAACAGTTTGGTGGGGTCACCGCTGGATTCGATGGAACGTGCCGTCAGGCCTTCGCAGAAAATGTTGGTTCCCGCCAGCGAAATAATGACGGGGAATGTCCCGCCATAAATGGATTGGATCTTGTCCGCCGTCCGCCCGGCCCATCCTGTCTGCCCGTTGCTGTTGAGCGTGGCCGTCTGCATTTGCGCCTGCTGGTCTTCGTGCGAGAACAGGTTCTGCGGTAGATTGGCCTGGCCCTGCTGAAATTGGGCCCGGGTCGTAGGCCGGACGAGCGTACCCACATTGGCCAGCACCGCCAGATGCTTCTGGTTGAACAGCGCTTGCACCTCGGGGAACTTGGGATGGAAGCCAAACGAACCCGCACTGGGCGGAGCGATCGGCAGCAGGCTGTTCTGGGGCAGGGCCAGCACGGAGCGGATCTGCTGATACGAAGCGTAGCCGCTGCTGCTGAAAGGCACGACCATGTTGTTGCTGTCATTGCCGCCGAAGAGGAAGACGCAAACCAGGGCTTTGTAATCCTGCGCGCTCTGCGCCAGCGCATTCACCAGCCCAAACCGGTTGAAGCTGGCGGCGGCAAATCCCGCAGCTGCCGTGCAGCAAGTCCGTTTCAGAAAGTCTCGTCTCGAAAATGCCATGGATGTTCTCCCTTTAGTGTTGGACCTGTTAGTGCTGGACCTGGAACTGCGATGAGCTCCCAATCAGATAGAAAGCCGCCTTGGTGCGCCGCGTGTTGTCGGAAATTGAAGAGAGGGTGCTGACCAGCGTGCTGCGCATGCTGTCCGAAACCTGACCGTGCAGCATCACCGCCGCAACCGCGGTCACCAGTTGATCGGGATTGGCCGCCAGCGGCACGTATCCGGAGAGGTCGACGGTGGTAGTGCCGCTCACCTGCCCGTACACCAGGGAGTTCACGAAATTAATCCTGGCGATGGCGGTGCTGGTATTGAAAATCTCGAACTCGGGCCCGAGCAGCGTGCTGCCCTGAATCACGTGATCCGGGTGGTAGAAGTTAAAGACAGTGGGCGAGAAAAACGGAGGCTCCTTCATGTCCGAAGCCCGGTCCGATAATACGGCGCCGTCGGACACCGCATTCATGGCCCGCAGCAGGTGGGTGATGAACAGCACAGGCTCTTTGAGCTTCCCGTCATCCGGCTGCGCCTGGGTAGCGTCGTCGCCGCGGCGCGCCTCCGGGTCCAGCAGAATGGCGCTGACCACGGCCTTGAGGTCGCCACGCACGCCGCTGCCGTTATCCGCGAACACTGCGGCTATGCGGCCCACATACTCGGGACTGGGATTGCTCGTCACCAGGCGCTGGATGAGCTGCTTGGAGATGAATGGGCCTACATTCGGGTGATTGAAAATGTTTTGCACCGCCGCGGTCGTATCCGCTTGCGTGGTTCCGCCGGCCGGCAGGGTCACTCCATTCAGCAGCAGCTTCGAGCCGGTATCGTGATGGCTGTCGAAGGGAATCATTGGCCCGCCGTAGTACTCGGGATTGCGGAACTGGGCGTTCGCGCCCGGTTGGGTGGGGTACGTCCATCCCGTGAAGGTGTGGGAGAAACCCTCGATCGTGTCCTGGGTATAGGTGGGAATCGGATTCCCGGAGCCATCCAGTTGCCGGGTGCCGTCCTGGTTCAACTGCTCGACTCCGATCGAGAACAACTGCATCACTTCGCGGGCATAGTTCTCGTTGGGGTCGACGCCGTTGTG
>Ga0187822_10000166_pt1 | contig 11871 bp, 9 predicted proteins | sample NC_wetland_sal_i_18_FD_132967 | JGI IMG/M metagenome (GOLD analysis project Ga0187822, IMG submission 132967) | Wetland sediment microbial communities from Neuse River Estuary, North Carolina, USA - SourceSoil_2 | ecosystem: Environmental > Aquatic > Freshwater > Wetlands > Sediment | place...
AGCCGGACAATCCCGAAGCCCATTACAACCTCGGAACACTTTACCTGCGCCGAAACGACTTTCAGGATGCCCGCGAGTATCTGGAGCAAACGGTGAAACTGCGTCCCGATTACCCGGAGGCTTGGAACAATCTCGGCATGGTCGCGGCCCATGACAATCAACCGGATGAAGCTCTGCGCAATTTTCAGCAGGCGCTCCAACAGCGTCCGACCTACACCATCGCGCTGCTGAATCTGGGGAATCTCTATCGCCGGCAGGGCAACGTTGCCGAAGCTGAAAAACTTCTCAATCGCGCTCATGATATTGATCCTGACGATCCCGAGGTCAACTACAACCTGGGAATGCTCTACGCCCGGCAAGGCCAGGCCGAAGGCGCACTTCCGTATCTTGAAAAGGCGGTGAGCGTGCGTCCGGACTATCCCGACGCGCTCAACAATCTAGGTGTACTCTTGGTACAGGAACAGCGTTATCCGGAAGCGGAACAGCGGTTTCAGGACTGCATACAGGTGGCGCCTAACTTCGACCAGGCCTATCTCAATCTGGCCCGTCTTTACGTCATCCTGGACGACAAGGAAAAGGCGCGAGAGGTATTGCTCGCCCTGCTGCGCCAGCAGCCGGACCACAAGATGGCCCAGCAGGCGCTGGAAATGCTACATTGACCCTTTGATACCTGTAAGCAAAGTGCCCGCGGAGATATACCGGGAGATGGCCATCGGTACCCCACCTCAGCATCCATCCAGGAACGCGGGCCGCGGGCGTGTCTTGTGCCGAATCCTGGCTCTTACTGCTATTTCCATCGTTGTTTCTGCCGGAGCGTCGGCGGCACAGCAATCCACTCCGGCGCGGACCAGGCCGCGGGCCGCCGCTCCGGCGGCATCACCTTATCTTGAAGCCGAAACCCTGCTGCGACAGGGTTCGATCGAAGAAGCCAAACAGAAAATACAGGAACAACTCAAACTGAATCCCTCGAGCGTGGAGGGATACAACCTGCTCGGAATCGCGTACAGCAGCGAAAAGGACTACGACCACGCCCTTGAGGCATTTCAGCGTGCGCTGACCCTCGATCCCGGTTTCACCCGCACTCATAACAACCTGGGGAATGTTTACGTCGCCCAACAGAAGTTCGATCTCGCGGAGAAAGAATTTGGCAAGGTGCTGCGCGTGGATCCCGCCAATCGCGAGGCCAACTACAACCTGGGCCTGGTGCTGATGGCCAAGGGATCCCCGGCCGAGGCCATTGTCCATTTTCAAAAGGTGCGCCCGGCGGACATTGGCACTCGCTTCAACCTCATACGCGCCTACCTGCAGGCGGGACGGACCGCGGAAGGCCTGAGGGCGGCGCGAGAACTCTCGACTCAGAATAAAGATAACGTACAGCTGCACTTCACTCTGGGCGTGCTGTTGGCGGAAGAAAAGCAGTACCCGACGGCCCAACTCGAACTGGAGAAGGCGAGCGCGCTCCAGCCTGAAACGTTTGAAATCCTCTACAACCTGGGTCAGGTATACCTGCAGGGCGGCGACTACAAGAAAGCCGAAGTAGTTTTGAACCGGGCGCTGAAGCTGAAACCCGATTCACCCGAGACCCTGTACCTGATGGCGCGGGTTTATTCCGAGCAGACCCGGGTGGTGGATGCCCTGGATCTGCTGGCCCGCGCCCACAAACTTGCGCCGGAAAATACCGACGTCATCTTTCTGTTGGCCCGGGTCAGCATGTCGCAGAATTATTTTGAGGATGCGATCCCGCTGCTGGAGTCCGGCCTGAAAATCGCCCCCAAGCGGGCCGATCTTCATGCCGCGCTGGGCGAGAGCTATTTCATGTCGGGAAAAGCCGAGAAAGCGATCGAGGAATTTCAATCTCTGATCGAACTGGAACCGTCGGCGCGCTCCTATGTCTTCATGGGCCTCTCCTACCGCCATCTGGGACGGTTCGATGAGGCGAAAAAATATTTCCAGCAGGGGCTCAAGCTCGATCCTCACAATGCTTCCTGCCTGTTCAACATGGGTTACATCGAAGGACGCCAGGGAAACCAGGCAGCCGCCGAACAACTCTTCCAGGCAGCGCTGCGCTCCAATCCCGATTTCTCCGAGGCGCTGCTGGAGTTGGCGACGCTGCGCATCGCCGACAAGAAATTTGAGGAAGCCGCGACCCTGCTCCGCAGATACGTCAAGGTAAGCCGCGATCCGGCGTCCGGATACTACAAGCTGGCCATGGTCGAGAGGAGCCTCCATCAGATGGAGGCCGCGCAACGCGACTTGAATGTATTTCAAACCCTTTCCAAGGATTCGTCATCGGGTCCGTATCCCTATCAGCATCTCTTCGATTATCTCGATACTCGCTCCAACCTCGCTCCCCAGCAGCAGACTCAACTGGACCTCGCCGAGCTGACGGCGCAGATTCAGAAGCATCCGGACCGTCCTCAAGACCTGTATTTGCTGGCTGAGGCGTATCTGAAGCTGGGGAAGCTCGACGAGGCTCGCCAGACCATCGCGCAGCTTGACCAGATAAGCTCGGGCGACTATCGCACTCAGACCGGGGTCGGCGTGCTGCTCGCCCGTTTCCGCTTGTACGACGACGCCATCGCGCATTTTCAGAATGCGTTGCGCGCCAGTCCTGACTCCGATGATGTGAAATTCGACCTGGCCGACGCTTACTTCCGCAAGGGCCTTTACCCCCAGGCGCTCGAAGCTGCCCAGCAAGTGTCCGCGCAGGGGCAGCAGGATGCCGCTTTTCTGGCGTTGCTCGGCGACATCCAGGCGCATCTTGGCGAGACCGCCCGAGCTGCCGAAATCTTCCGCGATGCGATTGCCAAAAATCCTGACAACGATCAGTACTACCTCTCGCTGACCCTGGTCCAGCTTCGCGAAAAAGATGTCGCCGGCGCGAAACAGACTTTGCAGAAAGGCCTGGCTCGAATTCCCGGCTCGGGGAAAATGCTCTGGGGGTTGGGAATCGTCTCCGTGCTCGAGGGCAACACCGCGCAAGCCGCGGAACGCCTGGAGCGCGCCGTGGACCTGTTGCCGGAGTGGCCCGGAAGCTACTCCACGCTCGGGGTCTTTTATTTTCAGACAGGACAAATCGCCAAGGCCCGCGAAGTGCTGGATCGCTTCAAGGGCAGTAACGCCGGCGGCCTGGATGTGAATCGGATCGAAGAAGTTCTGTCCCGCACCCCGGCAAAAGCTTCTTCCGCCCAGGAACCCATGTCGATGGCGGCCCGGCAGCAGTTGCTTCAGCTGGCGCTATCGCTGGCTGACCGGACCCTCTGAGGTCCAAGAGAAATCAATCGAGAATGCGGAAGAGAGCGAGAACGAATGTCGGACCCGGCGTCACTCTGGCGCTGAGCTTTGTGGCCGGACTGGCCGCGACCATGCTCGCCTTCGCGCAGGCCCCGAAGGCCAAAGACGAGCGTATTCCCGTCCGCTACACTGACGTTCGCCAGGCTGCCGGAATCACTTTTAAACAAGACGCCACTGCCACCGACGAAAAGTATTATCTCGAAACCATGGGCACCGGCGTGGCCTGGCTCGACTACGACCAGGACGGGTTGATGGACCTGTATTTCGTCCAGTCGGCCGCTACCGATATTTACAAGCCGCCGCAGCCGCTGCGCAGCGCGCTTTATCACAACAACGGCGACGGAACGTTCACCGACGTCACCGAAAAAGCCGGCGTCGGAGGGGCGGGACATTACGGCCAGGGCGTTGCCGTGGGTGATTTCGATAACGACGGCTATCCCGATCTCTACGTGACCGGCTACGGCAGCGCCATCCTTTATCACAACAACGGCGATGGAACTTTTACCGACGTCACCGCCAAAGCCGGGGTAGCAGATACCGGCGGATGGTCCACCAGCGCCGGATGGTTTGACTACGACAAAGATGGATGGCTTGACCTGCTGGTCACGAACTACATCGAGTGGTCGCCCAAGAACAACCTGTGGTGCGGCGAACGCCGCCCGGGTTACCGCTCCTACTGCCATCCCGGCAACTACAAAGGGCAGAAGACCAAGCTCTACCACAACAACCATGACGGCACGTTCACCGACGTAAGCGACGCATCCGGCGTGGGCAAGCCCGAGTCGAAGGGCATGGGCGTGGTCCTGGCCGATTTCAACAATGACGGGTGGACCGACATCGCCATAGCCAACGACACCTGGCCCAATTTTCTTTTTATCAACAAGCACAATGGAACTTTTGACGACGTGTCGTTCGTTTCCGGCATGGCGGCCAGCGAGGACGGCCGCTACGAAGCCGGCATGGGCATCGACGCCGCCGACGTCGACGGCGACGGCTGGCAGGACGTCTATATCACCCATCTTGATTTCGAACTGAATCGCCTCTATCACAACAACGGCGACGGCACCTTCAACGACGAAACCTTCCGCTCCGGCATCGGGAACAAGGCCGTCCTGCTGAGCGGCGTGGCCATGAAATTTCTGGATTACGACAACGACGGCTGGCCCGATATCCTGCAATTGAACGGAGCCATGCTGGACAATATCCAGCTCTACCACAGCGAAGTGACCTACAAGGAACCGCTGCTGATGTTCCGCAACCTGGGAAAAGGGCAGTTTGAAAAAACGTCGGAGTCGCTGGGCCCGGACTTCATGCGCCCCATCGCCGGACGCGGACTCGCCACCGCGGACTATGACAACGATGGCGATATCGATATCGCCATCAATAACCGCGGCGATTATCCTTCCCTCCTGCGCAACGATGGAGGAAACGCCAACCACTGGCTTGAAGTTCTGCTGATCGGAACCCGCTCCAACCGCGACGGCATTGGCGCATCGTTGAAACTGATTTCCGAAGGCCTGGTGCACGTGGAGCAGGCCAAAGGCGGTATGAGTTACATGTCGGCCAGCGACCCGCGAATTCAGTTCGGCCTGGGCAAACGCACGAAAATCGATTCCCTCGAAATCACCTGGCCCAGCGGGCAGGTCGATCGCCTGACGAACGTCCCCATCGACCAGATTATCGCGGTGAAGGAAGGCACAGGAATCGTGCCTCACAAATTTCCCAGGGTGCCGAACAAATGAAAGAGTCGTCAGTCTTTAGTCGTCATACAGACCGGTTTTTCTGACAACTGACAACTGCAGACTGGCAACTGATAATCCATGAACCTTCCGCGACGCCAATTCCTGGGATCCTCCCTCATCGTCCTCGGCAGCACGCTCATGGACGCGCTCACGACCCCGCTCTGGAGGTGGAGGAACTCCCTGCAGGCCACCACCGCAGCTCAACCGACTGCATCCCCGGTCACGTTCGTCGACGTGGCCCGCGAAGCCGGCCTGAGTGCTCCCAACGTCTGGGGCGCGGTCGATCACAAACGTTACATCATCGAAGCCAAAGGCAGCGGCCTGGCCTTTTTCGACTATGACAACGACGGCTGGCTGGACATTTATTTGACCAACGGCACACGCCTCGACGCCAACTGGCCGCCCGGCCAGGCTCCCACTTCCCATCTCTACAAAAACAATCGCGACGGCACTTTCACCGACGTCACGGAAAAATCTGGCCTGGGGCGGACCGGCTGGCAAACCGGAGTCTGCGTGGGCGACTATGACAACGACGGCTGGGACGACCTGTTCTGCTGCTTCTGGGGACACAACATCCTGTTTCACAACAACGGCGACGGCACTTTCACCGATGTCACCCGCAAAGCCGGAGTCTACGACGAGAAATACCGCTGGGGGGCCGGCTGCACCTGGCTCGACTACGACCGCGATGGCCATCTCGATCTCTTTGTCTGCAACTACATAAGACTCGATCCGGCAAAGGCGCCTTCCCCCAACGATCCTCTATGCCAGTGGAAGGGCATCCCCGTCATGTGCGGCCCGCGCGGGCTTCCCGGCGACACCAACGTGCTTTACCACAACAATGGCGACGGAACTTTTACCGACGTGTCCGAAAAGTCGGGCATCCTGAAGCCGGGGCCGCGTTATTCGATTACCGCGGTCTCCTACGATTTCGATAACGACGGCTGGCCGGATATTTACGTCGCGGTGGATTCGCAGCCCAGCATGCTGTTCCACAACAACCACGACGGCACTTTCACCGACATCGCCGTCCTCGCCGGATGCGCCTACAGCGACAACGGCCACGAACAGGCCGGCATGGGCGTCGGGGTTGGGGATTACGATTGCGACGGCTGGCTCGACATTTTCAAGACCAATTTCGCCGACGACACCTGCAACCTCTACCACAACAACGGCGACGGAACTTTTACCGACGTAACTTTTTCATCCGGCATCGGAATCAATAATCGCTATGTCGCCTGGGGCTGCGGCTTTCTCGATTACGACAACGACGGATGGCCCGACCTGATGCAGATTAACGGACACGTTTATCCGGAAATTGAAGGCCACGACATTGGTCAGACTTTCAAGAACCCGCGCCTGCTCTATAAGAACCTGGGCAATGGCCGGTTCAAGGACGTCTCGGATGCGTCCGGGCCCGGCATCACCGAGCGTTTTTCCAGTCGTGGCGCCGCCTTCGGCGACTACGACAATGATGGCGACATTGACGTGCTTATTTTGAACATGAACGACTTGCCTTCGCTGCTGCGCAACGATGGCGGCAACCTGCAGAACTGGATCAAGATCAAGCTGATCGGCACTAAATGCAATCGCACCGCCATCGGCGCCCGGGTTCGGGTTGTCACCGGCACCCATGCCCAGATCGACGAAGTCCACAGCGGCGCCAGCGTGATGTCACAATGCGACTTGCGTCTCCACTTCGGACTGGGCAAGGCCCAAACCGTGGATGTTATCGAAGTGAAGTGGCCGACCACGCAGAAGATTGAGCGTTTCACCCAGGTGAAGGCCAATCAGATACTCACGATCCGCGAAGGCAGCGGGATCGTCCAGCCTAAGGCCAAGTAAACTGGCCCACAAGAAGCCTCAAGCACCAGAGACACGAAGGCGCGCGAAGGAATTCCTTAGTGGTCCTTCGTGTCCCTGGTGGTTAAGGCTTTTTGCGTCAGCGCGGAATGTAATTCTGCAGGAGGGGACTTGCAAGGCCGCCGAATGAAAGCAGCCGGCGCTCGGCGTCCGCCGGTTTTTCTCCGGGCAGTAACTGAGTATTCATCCGGATCAGCGCGTTGTCGCTACGGTTCAGGCGAAGCGAATCGAGCGCCAGGTAAACGCTGATCCAGTCTTCGCTGGCCACACGCCGCCCGCGGGCCGCATACCAGAACAGGACGAGTTGCCGGTCGTCTCCCTTGGCAATCAGGTAGCGGTTAGCGCGAAAAGGAGCGTCGCCAGGAAACGCCAGCGTGGTTGTACCCGTCTCCACCGGCGACCAGCCCGAACCCTCCATGCAGCCCTCCGGCAGATGGCGAAACAACGCCCGCTGGCCTGGAATGTATGCGACATATAGATCGACGTAGGCTGCGCTGTTGGTTGGGTCCTTATAAGTCCGCTGCAAGAATTCCCCCTCGCCCAGCCGCTTCAGCGTCTCACCCGGAATCGGGATATCCGTTCCCGTCCAACTCCTCAATTCCAGCGGGAACGAGGCCAGTGCGGTCCGCGGTAAAACCGTCTCGCGGTGGTCGAGAGCATGCAGGAAAAGCGCCGTTCCGGAGAGCAGCAGTACCACGATGGCGAAGCGCGCGTTGCCCGAGATCATGCGTATTCCTCCACGATCCCGGTTTCGTCGTGACCCGCTTCCTGGTCGCCCGGCCACGCCACCTGTAGCAGCCGGTGCAGCAGGAAAACCAGCGTCAGGGAGGCGGCAAAAACCAGCCATCCCGAAAGCATGTGGATCGTGCCCTGGGCCCGCTCCACACCCCAATTTTCCACCAGCAGTCCGGTGAAAGCGATTCGCAGGGCATTCGCCAAAATCGAAATTGGGACTGCCAGCAACGCCAGCAGCACCCGTATTCTGATTTTCGATTCTGCCAGATACCCGTAAACAATGGTCAGCGTCAGCAGCGAAAACAGCGAGCGGATCCCGCTGCAGGCCTCGGCGACCTCAAGGCGAGCTGAGGGCAAAAGAATGATGTTGCCTTCACGGATTGCAGGCACGCCCGCCAGCATGAGCAGGAAACTGGCGCCCTTCGAAGCAACAATCTGCAGCGGAAAAGTGATCTGTTCAACCAGGGTCGAGGAAGGAATCATCAGGACCAGGAAGGCCAGGGGAAATGAAATGACCGCCAGGTGTTTCCACCCGGCCAGAAACACCACCACGCCTGCGATGAACAGGAGGATCGAGATGCGGTAGAGAAGGAACTCCGATTTGTTGGTGCCCAGTATCAGTGCCCGCAGGGCAAACAGGAGCATGACCAGGCCCAACCAGTTCGGCTTGATTTGCAGCGCCGCCAGTTTCGCCCGTCTCTCCCAAAGCAAGAAGAGAGCAAACACCGGCACAAAGAAACCGTGGGTGTAGTTCGGGTCCTGCCACCACTGGCGCGCCAGGCCAAGCGCAAAGGGCGCGTAAAGCCACGCCGCCAGCAAAAAAATGATTGCGGCTTGACCGTAAACTAGAGCCCGGCGTTTGGGGAAACTGGCCCTGAACGAGGCGAGACTGCTCATCTATGGCTTGCGCCTCGATTTGCGCGTCTTCCAGTACACCCCAGCCAGGCCGCTCGAAAACAGCAGCAGCATGCCCGGTTCGGGAGTGACCGCCAGGGGCGTGTGCGAAGAGCCGCCGGGCAAGCCGAAAAAGGGCAGGATAAAAAATGGAATCATGCGCTTGCGTTTCGACGGCTGCAACGCATTCGCTTCGGCCGGCGTAACCATCGGAATGGCCGCCGCATAAGTTTCGGGCTGCGGCTCGACGTCGCGCGTCACCATATCGTTGGAGAACAGGGGCTGATTGAGGTCTGCCTCCGAGGGTTCGGCGATCGCCGGCGGACCAAGCGGGGCCATCGCAATCCGGTTTCCGCAGCGCGTGCGGGCCACGATTTTCCCATCACTGATCAGGGTTTCGCCGGGATGCAGCGGCAGTTTCTTCCGCGTCCAGTAAACCTTCTGCCCCATGCGATAGGCGACATGCATCGACTGGTTCCCAGAAACCTGCACCAGGTGCGCTTTCTGAAAATCAAAACCCGCGAATTGTTGCGCTACCACGGGATCATTTTCCATGGCCTGCCGCAGTTCTTCGGCGCTGACGATCCCGCCGGGAATCACCGAATACAGGTACGCCGGCCGGCCGGGGCGCGACTGGATCAGCGATGAATAGGAAGGGCTGGCCGGTGTGGTCGAGTCAGCGGCGCTCAGTTTCGTCCCGTCGACTTCCGGGGACGCGTACGCCATGCTCGACACGGGCTGCTGCCGGGAAAACTGCCAGGTGATCGCTGCCGTGGCCGCGAACAGAAGCACCACCAGAAACCGGGCTCCGGCGATCTTTCGGCTGTGCCGGCGATGACGATGGCGAACCACGCTGACGCTGGAATCTTTCAAGTGTTCCTCAATGAAAATCTGTGATTCAAACTCGGGGGGAGGAAAACTGCATTGGAGACCTACTAGAGTGCACGCCGGCTGCCAAACCGGGAGCATCATGGAATCATTGAACCTGCGCTCTCGCGCAGTGGGCGTGTGAAGAGATTTGCACAAAAAGGAAGGTCTTATTGCACCAAACTTCCACTCGGGGACGACCAGGCGCAATCGCCCGGCGCGCCCGCGGCACTGAGGGTTCACAAACCGGCAATCTTTATGCTAAATGCCGAGGAGCGAGTACTTTCTCCGCTTTGGGCAAGCGCAAATGCGTATTGTTTTGCAGTCCGTTTAGGGCGTCGTGTACTGAATCGTCAGCTTGCCCTGGACCGAGCCGTCGGTCTCGCCGTACCAGCAGCCGAAGTTCGGCGGATTGACCGTGTCCAGCGGATTTCCGTATCCGTAATACACCTCGGTCGCTCCCGTCAGATGCACCGCGATCGGCCCGCTGTCATTCAATGCAGGGTTCGGATCGAGAGGATAGTTTGCTTCGCCGCCCGACTTCAAATTCAGGCTGTACGCCGGACTCCCGGGTTGACCGATCGTGACCGAGGGCGCTGTGGTGCAGGCCAACGCCACCAGCGGCTGCGGTCCGGGCGGAAAGTTCTCCGCATTCAGCATGGGAGTGCCAACCGTGTACAGGAACGTGACGCGGGTGATGGTGATGCTGCCGCGACTGATAGGAATGGCCGTCAGCTTGTCGAACTCTTCTCCTGGACAAAAATCGGCGCCGGAGATGGTGGTGCAGGAATATCCGCCGTGCGCGGAGAAGACCACGGTCAAGCGGTCGGATCCATTGGAGGTTGTAGCAGAGGTGTGCACCGGTGCCGCCGACATACTACCCGCGCCGCAGGCGCCGCACACCGCCAAACTGGCCAGCGCGAGGACGATGGTTCCAACCGAATGCCTCACCAGAAACCCCCAGAAACTCTGAATGCAAGGAGGCTGCCAATGCTAAGTCTCAGTCCAGCAATTGGTTAGCGGTGTGAAGTGGGAAGGAGTTTACCCCGGTGGAAGATGTTTGCCACTATTTCTCCAATTGCCAATGGAGACGGGCGTCCCGCCCGTCCAGATGGTGAAATGGCGGGCGAAGACGACCGTCCTCCATCCAACCCGGTCCGCCCCTGTCGCTTTTGACTAATTGTCTTGCACAACCGGCCCCGAGGGCAGGGCAGGGGAAGCGGCGGACTTGCCTCGAAAACCGGGCGCGCCGGTGCAGTAAGGATTTTGCGCCATCTCAAAGATATTTTGACGCTGCCCTTTGATGGTGTCGTTCTGGCGTATCGAGACAAACAGCGCGAAGATCAGTGCGATGCTCAAGGCGATATTGCACAGCAGCGAAACTCTGGCAGGGGATTTCGACGGACCCACACTCCCCTCGCGAACTCCACTGCAAATGTTCACCGGTTCTCGCCAGCCGTCCTGCGACACTGCGTCAAAGTCCTTCGCCGCGGGAACCGCCCGCAGCCGGCTCGGTATTTCAGGCACAAGCATAATTTTTCTCTGACCAACCTTAACAGGAGAATGCTTCAGGAACGCTTGCCGGGAAAGACTCTGAGAGCGCGCCGCATATCGAAACGGGACCTCTCCGGTTTTAGGAATCTTCACCATCTTGTGCCCGGCAAAATCCCTCCCAGCCCTGGAGTCTGGCACTTCAAAAGCCTTTGGATCGGAAGCGTGAAAGCCGGATCGCCAGCCGCCATGTCAAGGAGTAGAACCCTCGGCCGATGATACTTGTGACGGCCCGAAGAGCCGGCAATCCATGGAAGAGCGAAAAGGCGATTCTCCCGGTGAACTGTGGATCGTGATTGCGCTGCTCCTGATTATGGTTGCGACCGCCATTCCCAACCTGCTGCGCGCCGCCATCGCGGACCATGAATCATCTGCGGTTAGTCCGATCTCGAGGGCGGGCGGTGCCGGGGTTTCTCCCCAGAAATCGCCCTCTCCGCGGCGCTGACGTTGGCGGCCAGCACTCGAAGCGTGCGAAAAAGTGCGCGGAGGGCACCGGCAGGCCAGGCGCGATCGTCACTGGAGTGCAGTCGCTGCAGCGCGGACAAAGTTTCTGAGACGATTCTAATGCGCACATTATCCCCTTCTAACGAACGCGGCCCCCGAACCAACCTATGCTGGATACATGAAGATTTCAGAAATGTATGGGTCAAGGGGAAACAAGACAATGCGTAAACAGAACGGATTTTCACTGATCGAGTTGCTGATCGTGGTCGCGATCATTTTGATCATCGCTGCGATTGCCATTCCAAACCTGCTGCGCGCCCGCATCGCGGCGAACGAGGCTTCTTCCGTCGCTTCCATCCGGACCATCAACACGGCTGAAGTGACCTATCTCACCGCGTATCCGACGACCGGCTACTCGATCACTCTGGCCGCCCTGGGACCGGCAGCCGCGGGTGCGTGCGCCACTCCCACATCGGTCAAC
>Ga0187822_10000169_pt1 | contig 11812 bp, 10 predicted proteins | sample NC_wetland_sal_i_18_FD_132967 | JGI IMG/M metagenome (GOLD analysis project Ga0187822, IMG submission 132967) | Wetland sediment microbial communities from Neuse River Estuary, North Carolina, USA - SourceSoil_2 | ecosystem: Environmental > Aquatic > Freshwater > Wetlands > Sediment | place...
AGCTCATGTCGGTGGCGGTGTACGTGCTCGCCGGCTTCGACCGGTTCCGTCGCTCCTCCGCCGAGGCCGCGCTCAAGTACTTCCTGATCGGCGCGTTCGCCTCGGCCTTCCTGCTCTACGGGATCGCGCTGGTCTACGGCGCGACCGGGGAAACCAACCTCATCCGGATCGGCGAGCGGCTGGCGTCCGCCCCGCTGAGCTTGCTGGCGAGCCTGGGTCTGGGCCTGCTGCTCATCGGCTTCGGCTTCAAGGTCGCGGCGGTGCCGTTCCACATGTGGGCGCCGGACGTGTATGACGGCGCCCCGACCCCGATCGCCGGCTTCATGGCGACCGGCGTCAAGACGGCCGCGTTCGCCGCGCTGGTGCGGGTGCTGCTCGAGGCGTTCCCCACCGCCAGCGCGCTCTGGCAGCCGATTATCGCCGGGCTGGCGCTGGCGACGATCATCCTGGGGAACACCGTGGCCCTGGCCCAGCACTCGATCAAGCGCATGCTGGCGTACAGCTCCATCGCCCACGCCGGTTACGTGCTGGTGGCGGTCTGGGCCGGTACCACGCTCGGGGCGGGGGCCGTCTCGTTCTATCTGCTGGCCTACTCGGTCACCACCCTCGCGAGCTTCGGCATCCTGGCCTCGATCGAGCACGTCGGGTCCCGCACCGTCCTCGTGGACGATCTGGAGGGGCTCTATTCGGTGCGCCCCGGCGCCGCGCTCGCGCTGAGCATCTGTCTTCTCTCGCTGCTCGGCTTCCCCGGCACGCTCGGCTTCATCGGGAAGTGGTATCTCATCGCCGCCGCCGTGGCCGAGCGGCAGTACATTCTGCCGGTGGTGATGGTGCTCGGCAGCCTGGTGTCGGCAGGGTACTATCTCCCGGTCATCATGGCGATGACGATGAAGCCCACCCGCTCCCTCGAAGCGCACCGGCAGGTGCGGTTCTCCTGGGCCGCCCGCGCCGCGGTAGCCGTGGCGGTGGCGATGATCATCGTCTTCGGCGTCTGGCCCACGGGCCCGCTCGCTACCGCGCTCAAGAGCGCCGAGACGCTGGGCCAGGGGACGCCGGGGGTGCTCACGGGTAAGAGGTAAGAGGTGAGAGGTAAGAGGGAGGGGGTGGCGCGACGCCCCTCTCACCTCTTACCTCTCACCTCTCACCCACAAGAGCTCTGATGAACGTCCCAAAGTCGATCTTCAGGCAGTACGACGTCCGCGGCATCGTGGACACCGAGCTCACGCCCGAGCTGGCCCGGGCGCTGGGGCGGGCCTACGCCTCCCTGGCTTGGGAGCGGATGGGGCGCGCGCCGGTGCTCGCCGTAGGGCGGGACAACCGGCCCTCCGGCCCCGCGCTTGCTGCGGGTGTGCGGCGCGGGATCGCGGACGCCGGCGGGACCGCCGTCGACGTCGGCCTCGTTCCCACGCCGGCGCTCTACTTCGCGGTGTCGGCGCTCGGGACCGACGGCGGGCTCCAGGTCACCGGCTCGCACAATCCGCCGGAGTTCAACGGCTTCAAGATGGTGCTCGCCGGCGACGCGCTGCACGGCGACGAGATCCTGCGGCTCTGGGAGATCATCACGGCCGAGGCCTGGCGCTCCGGGCCGGGGAAGGAGACCAGCGACGGGTCGGTCCTCCGGCGGTACAAGGAGGGGATCGTTTCGCGCCACAAGCTCCGCCGTCCGGTGCGCGTGGTGGTGGACTGCGGCAACGGAACGGGCAGCGTGATCGCCGTGGAGACGCTCCAGGCGCTTGGCGCCGAGGTGACCCCGCTCTTCTGCGAGTCGGACGGGACCTTTCCCAACCACCATCCGGATCCGACCGTCCTCGAGAACCTGCGCGACCTCGAGGCAGCGGTGCGGCGCACCGGAGCCGAGCTGGGGATCGCCTTCGACGGCGACGCCGACCGCATCGGCGCCGTAGACGAGCACGCAGACGTGGTGTTCGGCGACCAGCTGCTCGTGATCTACGGCCGGGACGCCGTGCGGCGGTTCGGCAAGGGCGTGCCGGTGATCTTCGACGTGAAGTGCTCCCAGGTGCTGCCCGACGCGCTGGAGAAGGCCGGAGCCAAGCCGGTCATGTGGAAGACCGGGCACTCCCTCATCAAGGCCAAGATGAAGGAGATGCAGGCCCCGCTCGCCGGCGAGATGAGCGGGCACATGTTCTTCGGCGGCGACTACCTCGGCTTCGACGACGCGCTGTTCGCCGCCGCGCGGCTGCTCGAGGTCGTCTCCGCCGGTCCGTTCGGCCTCTCGCCCCTGCTCGCCGATCTGCCGAAGACTTATGCCACGCCCGAGCTCCGGGTGGACTGCCCCGAGGAGATCAAGTTCCGGATCCCCGAGCTGGCGGTGAGCCATTTCGGGGCGAAGTATCCGGTGAACACGATCGACGGCGTCCGTATGACCTTCCCCAAGGGCTGGGGCCTGATCCGGTCGTCCAACACGCAGCCGGTGCTGGTGCTCCGGTTCGAGGCCACGGACCAGGCCGCGCTCGAGGCGTATCGGGGCGAGGTAATGGCGTGGCTGGCGGGGCAGGGGGTGGGGACCGGGAAGACCGGCTGATGTCCCTCCGCGCCCGTCAGGTCGTCGCCCTGCTCGTGGCGCTGGGGCTCCTGCTCTTCGCGGGACGCTGGACCGCGGGGCTCCTCGCCGACCGCTGGTGGGCCGAGACCATATCGCCCGCGGCCGTGTCGTTCGTCACCGACTGGCATCTCCTCCGCATCACCCTCGAGCTGGGCGGCGTGCTGGTGGCGTCGGCCTGGTTCATCGGGCATCTCCTCGTGGTCTATCGGGCCATCGGCTCGGTCCAGATCAACCGCCACGTCGCCAACCTCGAGATCCGCGAAGCCCTCACCAGCGAGGTCCTCCTCGCCACGGCCGTCGGGCTCGGGCTCCTGCTCGGCCTGCTGACCGGGACCGGCGGCTCGGCCTGGGCGTCCACCGTGGCGCTCGCGTGGCGCGGCGCCGCCTTCGAGGTGGCGGACCCCGTCCTCGGGCACGACCTCGGGCTCTACCTCGCGCAGCTCCCGCTCTGGCGCCTGCTCCACGGGTTCGCGCTCCTGCTCGCGGGCGTCGGGCTCGTCGGCTGCGTCGCGCTCTACAGTCTGGTCGGCGCGCTGCGCTGGACCGGGGGCCGGCCCGCGATCAACGATCACGCGCGCGGGCACCTGGGCTGGCTCCTGGTAGCGCTCGCGCTGGCGCTGGCCTGGGGCTATCTGCTCGAGCCCTACGAGCTGGTCGCCGGCCTGTCCGGGCCGCCGGACCGCTCGGCCCTGGAGCTCGTGGCGCTCGTCTCGCCGGCGCTCACCGGCACCGCGCTCATGGTCGCCGTGCTGTCGGCGGTCTGGGCGGTGCGGCCGCGCCACGCGCTCGTGGCGGCCGGCTGGCTGGTGCTGATCCTCACCTCGCTCGGCGGCCATTACCTCCTGCCCGCGTTCAGCCGCGCGCGGGCCTCGCCGGCGGTGGACCCCGACCTCACCCGGCGGCTCGAGGGGCTGGCCTTCGGGCTCCGGGCGCTGCACGACTCGACCGGAACGCGGCTGCTGCGCGACACGTCCCCGCCGCACCTGGCGCCGCTCTGGGGCGAGCGCGCCGTCGCCCGGCTGGCGGATGCCCCGGCGGCGGATTCGGCGGTCGACGACCCGGCCGTGCTCACGGTCGACGGACGCCGCCTGCCGGTGTGGCTCGTGGCGCGCGGCCCGCTGGCCGACCGGCCGGGCCTGCTCGCCGTGGCCGCCGATCGGACCGGGCCGGCGGGCGACCCGGTCTACTACCGGCAGAGCGACACGCTCGGCTACCCGACGCCCTTCTCGCTGCTCCAGCTCGATTCCACCACGGTGGAGCCGGGCGCGCCGGATTACGCCGTGACCCTGACCGGGCCCGGCATTCCGCTCGATACCTGGGCCCGGCGGGCCGTGCTTGCCTGGGCTCTCCAAGCGGGCCAGCTCCTGGCCGGGGTTCCGGAGAACGCGCGGCTCGCGTGGCGCCTCACCCCGGACCAGCGGCTCCGGGCGCTCGTGCCCTTCGCCGAGTGGGGCCAGCCGGTGCCCCTGGTCGCCGAGAACGAGCTCGTATGGGTGGCCGACGGCTACGAGACCGCCGAGACGTTCCCCCTGGTCGAGCCGCTTGCCTGGCGCGACGGCGCGGTGAACTTCGCCCACGCGGCGTTCGTCGGGGTGGTCTGGGCCCGTACCGGGCGGACCGCGGTCTATCGCCGGCTCGACGTGGACGCCGCGCCGCTCGCGGCCGCCTGGAGCGCGATCGCGCCCGGCGTGATCGAGCCCGCCGGCCGGCTGCCGGCCGCCATCGCGGCGCAGCTGCCGTACCCGTTCGAGCAGTTCGCGCTCCAGGCGCGTGCCCTCGAGCGCGCGCCGTGGGACGCCGGCGTGCTGAGCGGCCGGCCGGAGACCGGCCCGGGCGAGCCCACGCCGCCCACGCGCGGATGGCGGGCCGACACCGCGGGCACCCGGCTCACCGTGCTGTACGAGCGGCCCTCCGGCGCGCGGGTGAGCGCCGTGCTCGCCGCCGGCACGCACGCCGGGCGTCCCGCGCTCGACCTCGTGCGCCTCGACTCGGCGAAAGCGCTGCCGGCCCCGCGCACCCTCGACGCGATCTGGGGGCGCTTCCCCGCCTTTCTGAGCCTGGCGGACTCGGTCCGCTCCAGCGGCGCCGCGCGCAGCGACAGCCTGCTCCGGGGCCCGCTGACCGTGTGGCTCGATCCCGCCGGGGGGCTCGGCGTGTATCGAACCTGGTACGCCCCCCGCGCCAACGGGCTCGCGCTGGTCTGGGTGAGCATGGCGCTGAGCGGTCGCGCCATGGGCGCGGGGCGCACGCTGATGCAGGCGTGGGACAACCTGCGCGGCGCCACCGCGCCGCTTCCGGCGACCATGCCGACCGCCTCGCTGGACGAGGCGCGCCGCTGGCTCCGCCTCGCGGACTCGGCGCTCAAGGTGGGCGACTGGGCCGGATTCGGCCGCGCGTTCGACGCGCTGAAGCAGGTGCTCACCGCCAACGACACCCTGCCGCATTGAGCTTGCCCGGTCCGGGGCGCCGGGCTAGGTTCCCCGCGCCTTGGCCCCGGGGATCGAGAGCACATGCGGACCGCGGTGTTGGCGCTCGGGGGCAACGCGCTCGCCCGCGCGGGCGAGCGGCCGACGATCACGAACCAGTTCCGGCACGCGCGGGAGAGCGTCGCCCCGATCGTCGAGCTCGCGCGGCAGGGGTGGGGCATCGCGATCGTGCACGGCACCGGGCCGCAGGTGGGCGACGAGCTGGTGCGCAACGAGGTCGCCCGGCGCGTGGTCGAGCCCCTGCCGCTCGGCGTCCTGGTCGCCAACACGGCGGGCTGGATCGGCTACATGCTCCAGCAATCGCTCCAGAACGCGCTCCGCGCCGGCCGGGTCGAACGGGACGTGATCACGCTGATCACCCAGACCCGCGTGGATCCCTACGACCCCGCCCTGAACCGCCCGACCAAGCCCATCGGCCACGCGCTCCCCGACGATCTCGCCCGGCAACTCGGCGAGGCGGGCGTGGCGGTCGGGCGGGACGGCGCCGGCAGCTGGCGGCGGCTGGCCGCGAGTCCCGTCCCGCTCGGCATCGTGGAGCTGCCGCTGATTCGTCGGCTGATCGACCAAGGCGTGATCGTCGTCGCCGCGGGCGGCGGCGGCCCCCCGGTATACGATCACCCGCTCCTGGGCTGGGAAGGAGTCGAGGCGGTGGTGGACAAGGACCGGGTCGCGGCCATCCTGGCCCACCAGCTCGGCGCTGAGGTGCTCATGATTCTCACTGATGTGGACGCGGTGTACGCCGGCTGGGGGACCCCGGCCGCCCGCCCGCTCCGCCGGCTCACGCTGGCGGAGGTGGACGCGCTGGTGGCGGCGGGCGGCGTGAACGAGGGCGGCATGCGGCCCAAGGTCGAGGCGGCTGCCGGCTTCGTGCGCACCGCCGGCGGCCGGGCCATCATCGCGCGGCTGGACGACGGCCCCGCCGCGCTCCGCGGCGAGGCGGGCACGACGATCGTGAGGGACTCGTGAACATCCACGAATATCAGGCCCGCGCGCTGCTCAAGGCGCAGGGGATTGCCATGCTGGACGGCGATGTCGCCTCCACGCCGACCGAGGCGGAAGCGATCGCCCGGCGCCTGGGCGGTGCCGTCGTCATCAAGGCCCAGGTGCATGCCGGGGGGCGCGGCAAGGCCGGCGGCGTGCGGCTGGCGCGCGGCCCCGGCGAGGCGCTCGACCATGCCGCCGAGATCCTCGGCATGCAGATCAAGGGACTCACGGTGCAGAAGGTGCTCGTGGTGCCCGCCGCGGAAATCGCCTCCGAGAGCTATCTGGGCCTCATCATGGACCGGGAGACGCAGCGGCCCGTGTTCATGGTGAGCGCCGCGGGCGGCGTGGACATCGAGGAGGTGGCGCAGCAGACGCCGGAGAAGATCGTCCGGCTCGCGGTGGATCCGACCTACGGGCTCTTCCCCCATCAGGCCCTCCGCCTCGCCTTCGGCCTCTATCGCGACTTCGCCCAGGTGAAGGCGGCCGCCCGGATCATGGAGCAGCTCTACGCCGCCTTCGTCGCCAACGGCGCCTCGCTCGCGGAGATCAACCCGCTCGTCACCACGCCCGACGGGCGGGTGCTGGCGCTCGACGCGAAGATCGTCATCGACGACAACGAGCTGTTCTGGCGGCCCGACCTGGGCCTCCTGCGCGACGAGACCGCCGAGCAGCCCAGCGAAGCGGCGGCCCGGCGGGCCAACCTGTCGTTCATCAAGCTCGACGGCGACGTCGGCTGCGTGGTGAACGGAGCCGGCCTCGCCATGGCGACGATGGACCTGGTCAAGTACTACGGCGGGGAACCGGCCAACTTCCTCGACATCGGCGGCAGCTCGAGTCCGGAGAAGGTGATCAACGCGCTCAAGATCATCACCGCGGACCCGCACGTGAAGGCCATCCTCTTCAACATCTTCGGCGGCATCACCCGGACCGACGACGTGGCGAACGGCATCGTCGCCGCCACCCGGCAGTTCAAAGTGAAGGTGCCGATCGTGATCCGGCTCACCGGGACCAACGAGGCGGAGGCCATCCGGGTCCTGAACGAGGTCGGCATGACGGCCCTGAGCGACATGGACGACGCGGTGGCGCGGGTGGTGCAGCTCGCGAAGGAGGCGGCGTGAGCATCTTCGCCGACGCGAGCACCCGGCTCCTGGTGCAGGGGATCACCGGGCGCGAGGGCTCGTTCCACGCGCGCCAGATGCTGGAGTACGGCACCAACATCGTGGCCGGCGTCACGCCCGGGAAGGGCGGCCAGCGGTTCGACGACAAGGTGCCGGTGTTCGACACGGTGGCCGACGCGGTCGAGGCCACCGGCGCCAACACCACGGTGATCTACGTGCCGCCGATGTCGGCGGCGGCGGCGATCGTCGAGGCGGCCGACGCCGCGATACCCATGATCGTCTGCATCACCGAGGGCATCCCGGTGATGCACATGAGCCGCACCATGCCGTTCGTGCGGAGCCGGGGCGTGCGGCTCATCGGACCGAACTGTCCCGGCCTCATCACGCCGGGCGCGCGGGCCAAGGTGGGCATCATCCCGGGCAACATCTGCGCACCGGGGCGGGTCGGCCTCGTGTCGCGGAGCGGGACCCTCACCTACGAGGTCGTGAACCATCTGACCCGCGCCGGCATCGGCCAGAGCACCTGCGTCGGCATCGGCGGCGACCCGATCATCGGCACCAACTTCATCGACTGCCTGCGCGCGTTCCAGGAGGATGCCGGGACCGACGCGATCGTGATGATCGGCGAGATCGGCGGCACCGACGAGCAGAACGCCGCCCAGTTCGTGAAGACGCGCGTCACCAAGCCCGTCGTCGGCTTCATCGCGGGGCAGACGGCGCCCAAGGGGCGGCGGATGGGCCATGCCGGCGCCATCATCTCCGGCTCCTCCGGTACCGCGGAGGAGAAACTGGCCGCATTCGAGGCGGCCGGCATCGGCATCATGCGCCGGCCGGTGGACGTGATCGAGCAGCTCAGGAAGCGGATGTGAGGCTCGCGGATCTTCTCTCCCCTCGGCGCGTGGTCGTACCGCTCCCCGCCGACACCTGGGGCGGGGGGATCCGCGCGCTGCTGGACGCCTGTCTCGCGGACGGCCGGGTCCGCGACCCGGCCCGGCTCGAGGCCGCGGTGCGGGACGCGTGGCCCGAAGACACGCTGAGCCTGGGCCCGCGCGCGGTGCTGCCCCACTTCCGGACCAACGCGGTCGACTCGGTGGTGGCGGCCCTGGGCGTGGCGCCCCGTCCGATGAAGGGGCAAAGCGCCGACGCCGAGGCCGAGGCCGGCGGAGCCCGCATCATGCTCCTCATTCTCGCTCCTCCGCGGGAAGCGGCGGCGTATCTCCAGGCGGTCGCCGCCTTCGCGCGCGCCCTGGCCCGGCCCGACGTCGTGGACGGGCTCCACGCGGCGCGGACGCCGGAGGAGGTGCTCGCGCTGCCCGGCCTGCACGACGTCCGGCTGGAGGAGGAGCTGCTGGTCGGCGACGTGATGGCGCCGGCCGATATCGCGCTCGACCCGGACATGCCGGTCGAGGCGGCCGCCCGGCTGCTGTCGCGGCGGGGCCTGGACGCGGCGCCGGTCGTCGGCTCGGATGGCGTGGTCATCGGTCTGCTGTCGAGCCGGGAGCTGCTCCGGCACTTCCTGCCCGCGTACGTGCAGCGGATGCAGACCGGCGAGCACCGGGCCGCGCCGCGCGCGAAGAGCGGGGCGGGGCCGTCGGCTCCGGCGCTGGTGGGAGGCGTGATGGCCCGGAACGTCCTCTGCGTCTCGGAGGACCAGTCGCTCTCCGACGTGGCGAGCCTGCTGGCGAACAAGGACGTGCCCTGTCTCCCGGTGGTGAAGGACGGGGTGCTGCGCGGGGTTCTCACCCGGGCGGAAATCGTGCGGAAGCTGGTAGGCCAGGCGGAGGTAAGAGGTGAGAGGTAAGAGGTAAGAGGGGCGCCCTCTCACCTCTCACCTCTCACCTCTCACCTCTCACTTCTCACCTCTCACTTCTGGAGGCTCGTCTTGCCGGACCTGACCCTGGGCATCGTCAAGCCCGACGCCATCGAGACCGGCAAGGCCGGCCTGATCCTCGCCCACCTCCAACGGGACGGGTTCGTGTTGCGCGCCGCGCGTCTGGTGCGGCTCACGCCGGCGCAGGCGGGCGAGTTCTACGCCGTGCATCGCGGCCGTCCTTTCTATCAGGACCTGGTGCACTTCATGACCAGCGGGCCGTGCCTCCCCATGGCTCTGGAGCGCGACGACGCCGTGGCCCGGCTCCGGACCGTCATCGGTGCCACGGACCCGGCGGAGGCTGCGCCGGGCACGATCCGGAAGCTCTACGCCGAATCCAAGGGCCGGAACGCCATCCACGCCTCGGACAGCGCGGAGAACGCGGCGCGGGAGGTCGCGTTCTTCTTCCCCGAAGGGGAGCTGGCCGGGCTCTGGGGCAAAGGGTGACCCGCTCCGCGCAGCCGCCGGCTTGACGTAAGTCTGGTCGCCGGAGTAGTTTACCCGGCTATGCTTCGGGTCGATCTTCGCGATCTCAACCGGGGTCCGGTGGAGACCGTCGGGCGGCTCGAGCCGGACGATCCGGTCTTCGCGGGGCTCGAGCTGGACCTGATCGGCCCTGTGTCCGTGGAGGGCCGCCTCCAGGCCACCGGGCCGGGCGAGTACTTCTGGCGGGCGCGGCTCCAGGCCGACGTGCGGAGCGACTGCCGCCGCTGCCTCTCCGACGTCGTCCGGCACGTAGACGAGCACGTGGACGTTCTGTTCAGCGACGACCCCGACGCCGCCGAAGACCCGGCGGTGTACCTGCTCCCGCCGGCGGCCGGGGTCATCGACCTGGGCGAGGCGGTGCGGGAAGAGCTGGCGCTCGCGGTGGAGCCGTATCCTGTCTGCCGCGAGGATTGCGCGGGGCTCTGCCCCCGCTGCGGGGCCGATCTCAATGCCGGCGCGTGCGCGTGCGCCCCGGCGGAACCAGTCTGAGGATCTCATGGCAGTTCCGAAGCGACGCACCTCCAAGTCGAAGAAGCGGCTCCGCCGCGGCCACCACACCGGCGCCGGCGTGCGCCCGCAGGCCTGCCCCCGGTGCGGGTCGCCCAAGCTCTCGCACCGCGTGTGCGACTCCTGCGGCTATTATCGCGGCAAGAAGCAGGTCGAGGTCGAGGACGCCTGAGGGTGATCCGCGTCGCCGTAGACGCGATGGGGGGCGACCACGCCCCCCGGGTTGAGATCGAAGGGGTCGCCGAGGCGCTCCGCGCGCGACCCGACTCCTTGCACGTCCAGCTCGTCGGCCGCCCCGAGGCCATCGAGGCGGAGCTCGCGCGGCATCCCGCGATCGACCGCTCCCGGATCGAGGTCCATCCCGCCCCCGACGTGATCGGCATGGCGGAGAAGCCGCTCGCGGCCGTCCGCCGGAAGCCGCAGTCGAGCCTCGTGGTGGGTCTCCGCCTCCAGGCGGAGGGCAAGTCCGACGCGTTTCTCTCGGCGGGCAATACCGGCGCCGTCCTCGCCGCGTCGACCATGATCCTCGGCCTCCACGACGGCGTCGGCCGCGCCACCGTCGGCACCCTGTTTCCCACCGCCGAAGGGCCCGTCTTCGTGCTCGACGCGGGGGCCAACATCGACTGCTCCCCCCGCGAGCTGGTCAACTTCGCCTACCTCGGCACCGTGTACATGCGGGACCTCCACGGCCGGCCCAACCCGAGTGTCGGGCTGCTCAATGTCGGCGAGGAGGAGGAGAAGGGGAACGCCGTCGCCAAGGAGGCCCACCGGCTGCTCCGGCAGGCGACCGGCCTCAACTACATCGGGAACGTCGAGGGACGCGACATTCTCGGGCACCCGCGGCACGGGCGGATCGACGTGATCGTGTGCGACGGCTTCGTGGGCAACATCGTGCTCAAGTTCTACGAGTCCGCGGCCCGCCTCCTCGTGGGCATCGTCAAGCGCGAGGCGCCCGAGGTGCTCGCCCGGGAGGACTTCGGACGCGTGCTCCGCTTTCTCGACTACTCCGAGTACGGCGGCGCCCCCCTGCTCGGCGTGAAGGGCGTCACCGTCATGTGCCACGGCTCCTCCAGCCCCAATGCCATCAAGAACGCCATCCGGGTGGCGGCCCAGGCGGTGGAGAGCCAGCTCGACGTCCACATCGGCGCCCAGCTCGCCCAGCGCGCCGCGGCGACCTCCGTATGACGCTCCGCCCCGTGGCCGAGATTGCCAGCATTGGTACCGCCGTGCCGGCGCAGGTCGTCACCAACGAGGATCTCTCGCGCACGCTCGACACCTCGGACGCCTGGATCGTCGAGCGGACCGGCATCCGCGAGCGGCGGATCGCGCGGCCCGACGAGTCGCTCGCGTCGCTCTGCGTCACCGCCGCGCACAAGGCGATGGACCGGGCCGAGGTGGGGCCGGAGGAGCTCGACGCGATCGTGCTGGCCACCGTGTCGCCCGACCGGCGCATGCCCGGCACCGCGTGCGACGTGCAGGCGCTCCTGGGCGCCAACAACGCGGCCGCGTTCGACATCTCCGCCGCCTGCCCGGGCTTCATCTACGGGCTCGGCATCGCCGAGGGACTCATCGCGGCCGGGACCAGCCGGACGGTGCTGGTCCTGGGCGGTGAGAAGCTGTCGTGCATCACCGACTGGCAGGACCGCTCCACCGCCGTGCTCTTCGGCGACGGCGCCGGGGCCGCGATCGTGCGGCCGGCCAAGGCCGACGGCCGCGGCATCCTGTCCACGTTCCTCAAGACGGACGGGCGGCTGGCGCCGCTGCTGTGGATTCCCGGCGGCGGGTCGCTCGAGCCGAT
>Ga0187822_10000171_pt1 | contig 11779 bp, 13 predicted proteins | sample NC_wetland_sal_i_18_FD_132967 | JGI IMG/M metagenome (GOLD analysis project Ga0187822, IMG submission 132967) | Wetland sediment microbial communities from Neuse River Estuary, North Carolina, USA - SourceSoil_2 | ecosystem: Environmental > Aquatic > Freshwater > Wetlands > Sediment | place...
CCTCGACCTGCTCCGGGGCGCACCGATGCACCGACACGATGACCGCGTCTACGGGCCGCTCCCGCACGACGCGCAAGGCGTCGGGGATGGAATCCCGGTGCACCACGCAGAAGCAGCCGTTGCCTGCGGCATCCACCCGCGAGCGCTCCGCCGGCAACAGCACGGCGGCAACGGTGGGTGACGCGGGCGGAGCGGCAGCGGCGACCGGGGCCATCCGAACCTCCTCGAGGGCGGCGGCCAAGCTAGCGGCACGGTCTCAATGCGGCTTCAACCGATCCGCGCGGCACGGCAGCGCAACGCTTTGCCGCGGAATCGCGCCCAAACGAGGCAGGTCTCCGACCAGCCACCGCGAGGCGCCGTCACCCCCAGCCTACGCCGTTTTCGTCCGGTCGCTCGCCGGCGTGGGGGCTGCTGCCACGGGTGCGGCTCTTCCGGGGCGCAGTCTACGAGCGCATGGGCAGGAGCGCCGAGGCGGAGCAGGCGTCGGTCGGGGGCAGGGGACTGCCACGAGCTGTCGGCCAACGGGTCGAGGGGGCCCAGTTCGGCACGCCGCCGCCCGGGGGGCCGTAGGCCCTAGGCGGGCCGGGCTGTTAGCTTTCCGGGGCGGGTCGAGCGCGGTGGTCGCGGGCGCCTTTGGGCGTCCCGAGGAAAGTCCGAGCTCCAACGGGTAGACTGCCAGGTAACGCCTGGGCGCCGCAAGGCGACGGATAGGGCCACAGAAAAGACACCGCCCCGAGCGCAAGCGAGGGGTAAGGGTGAAAAGGTGGGGTAAGAGCCCACCGCACCGCCGGCAACGGACGGTGGCACGGCAACCCCCAGTCGGAGCAAGGCCAAATAAGCGGCGAGGTGTCACCCACACCACAAGGTCCCGAGCGTGAGCGAGGGGCGAGCCGCGGGTAGGCCGCTCGAGACGGCCGGCGACGGTCGTTCCAGACAGATGACCATCCTCCCGCGCGCAAGCGCGGGAGAACAGAACTCGGCTTACGGCTCGACCCGTTCTGCCCTCCGGGCTCAATCCCGGGGGGCAGTCCCTTGCAGTCCCACACCGATTCGGGGCAAGCATGACACCTCGTGCTCTCGCGCTCCTCGCGCTCGCCGGTGCGGCGACCACCGGCGCACCGGCCGCCAAGATGCACTACCGCATCGACCAGACCATCGACCAGGCGGTGGATGCATCGGCCATCGGCGGTGGCCAGCAGCAGCAGCGCTTCTCGGTTTCGACCTTCCTCTCGGTCACGTTGAGCGACACCACGGGCGGCAAGGTGCTCGATGCCGTGGTGGATTCGATGCGGGCCGATTCCGCGCCGGTCCCCCAGGCCGTGCTCGACAGCGCGCGGGGCACGCCGCTGCACGGCCTGCTGGATCCGACCGGCCGCGTCCGGGACGTCAAAGCGCTCCGTGATACGCCCCTGGCGCCCCAGTTGACGGACGTCGTTTCTCGGCTGTACCCCGGCCTGCGCCCCGGGCTCAAGGTGGGAGACGGCTGGACCGACACGACCCAGACATCGAACGCCGTGGGCGGTGGCACCATGACCGTCAACCGGGTCACTACCTACAAGGCCACAGCAACCGAGACCCGCCGCGAGGGTAAGGCGGTGAAGGTGGAGACGGCCTTCACCTCCAACGTGAGCGGCACACAGCAGACGCCCGCCGGTCCGGCGCAGATCGAAGGCTCGGGGTCCGGCACCGGCGCCCACTATGTCACCCCGGACGGCCGTTATCTCGGCGGGGGCTACTCGATGACGACCAAGCTCACGCTCGCCGGGGCCTTCGCGCCCACACCGCTGCCGGTCACGCTCACGGAGACGTTTGCCGTGAGCGCGCTGCCGTGAGCCACCGCCGGCACCTCTATTGCGCGGCCGTCCTGGCGGCGGCCGCGTGCTCCCAGGCGTCCACGCCAGCGGAGCAGCCGAGGCCGAAACCCCCGCCCAGGCCGTCCGGCGGCCCGAGCCGCGCCCCGACCGCCGACCCCACGCACAGCGCCGCGCCGCTCCGGTACCGCCCGAGCGCCGCCGAGCGCTATTCTCTGCAGCGGCAGGACAGCCTGGCCCTCGAGCTGCCGGGCGGAGCCACCCAGGTCCAGCAATCCAGCCGCACTGCTTACCTGACCCTCACGATCGGCGAGGGGCCGGGCGCCTACCACGCCACCATTCGGCTGGATTCCTTGCGGCAGGACGTCGGCGGCACGATGGCAGCCGACTCGGTCTTGCGAGCGGAGGGAACCAGTTGGACGGCATCGCTCACGCCCGAGGGGCGTCTCGGCACGCTCCAGGCCGACCGGACGTCGGGCGTGGGCGACCAGGTGGAGGCGAGCCTGCTCCCGCTGTTCCCCGTCCTGCCGGCCTCCGGCCTCGACACGGCGACCCAATGGAGCGACACCACCGACCGCGCGTTCAAGGCCGATGCGTTCGACGTCAGGGAACACGCGGTGACCAGCTACACCCTCGAGAAGCGCGAGGGGCCGGTTTACACCATTTCCGCAGCCACGGTCTTCCAGCGCACCGGCACCGGCGGCCAAGCGACCCAGCCGATGGAGATGACCTCGTCCGGCGCGCGCCACGCCGTCTACCGCTTCTCCCGGGACGGCGGCGTGCTCGCGGGGGAGGGGGCCGACTCGGCGGAGATGACGATCTCCATACCCGCGGTGGGCCAGAGCGTGCCGGTACATCAGCGGGCGAGTTGGAAAGCGGTGAGAAGTGAGAGGTGAGAAGGGGGCTCCCTGGTGAGCGGGGCCCCCTTCTTCACTTCTTACTTCTCACCGCAGTCTAGTCCACCAGCCGCAGCGGCATCACCAGCGTGAGGAAGCTGGCCGGATCGTCCCACCCAACGGGCTCGCAGGTCGCCGCGCGCTCCGGAGCCTTGAAGGTGAGCCGCACCTCGTCGGTCGGGATGTACTTCAGGATCTCCAGCAGGTAAGCGGCGTTGAAGCCGATCTCGAGCGGATCCCCGTCGTAGGTGACGGTGACCTCTTCCTGCGCCTCGCCCAAGTCGGGGGTCTGGACCGACAGCTTGCACGAGCCGCTGGCAAACGCCATGCGGATGCGGTGGGTCTGGTCGCTGGCCACGATGCTCATGCGCCGCAGCGCGGCGGTCAGCGCCGACTTGTCCGCGGTTGCCGACTTGTCATTCTCCCGCGGGATGACCTGCTCGTAGTTCGGGTACGGCCCCTCGATCAGCCGGGTGAAGACCTGGGTCGTTGCCGAGCGGAAGCCCAGGTGATTTTCGCTCCGGGCGATCTCGATGTCCTCCTCCGGGCGGAAGAGCCGCCGGATCTGCTCCAGCGCCTTCGGTGGAACGATGAGGTCGGCCTGGCCGGCCCCGGCCCCGGCCGCGGCCGGCACGTCCATCCGCGCCAGCCGATGCCCGTTCGTCGCGACCATCCGCATCTTTTCCGGCCGGAGCTCCCAGAGCACGCCGTTCAAGATGGGGCGACTCTCCTCCGTGCTTGCGGCGAACGCCACGTGGGCGATCAGCTTCTGGAGATCCTTGGCCGAGGCCCGCCACCCACCCTCGAACTTCACGGCCGGGAACGCCGGAAATTCCTCCCGCGGCAGCCCGAGAAGCCGGAATTTGGAACGGCCGCACTCGATGGTGACCCGCTGCTCGCCGCTCGCGACCAGCCGGATCGGCGCGCTGGGAAGCTCCCGGGCGATCTCCACCAGCTTGCGAGCGGGGAGCGTGATGGCGCCCTCCTGGTCCACCGAGGCCGGGACGCCGGTGCTCACGGCAATGTCCAGATCCGTGCCCGATAGGCGCAGCCCGTCACGGGACGCCTCGAGCAGGATGTTGGACAGGACGGGCAGGGTCGTCTTGGTCGGCACGCTGGCCGCCACGGCGACGAGCCCTTCCTGCAGTTGGTCTCGCGTGATCGTGAGCTTCATGCGCTCCTCGGCGCGCTAGTAATTACTACTTCTCTGAGAATAAAAGATTCTAGCAGCAGTAGTAGAGGCTCTGGAAATGTGGACGTGCCCCGAATCGTCCGCTGCGCGCAGTGGTTACGGCGCTCCGCACCTGTCGAATCTCTGTGAACGATGCGGACAGACCGCGCTGCTTTCCCGTGTCATCCAGACCGCCAACATTGCCCCGCCCACACGGGGATTATTCTGCGCACAACTCCTGGCGCGCGTATTCAATCTTCTCGCGGAAGGACCGATCGCGCGACATCTGGCGCTGCACCTTGTCCACGCTGTGAATGACCGTGGAATGGTCGCGGCCGCCGAAAGCCTGTCCGATCTCGACCAGCTGCATCTGCAGCAGGTCCCGGGCGAGATACATGGCGATCTGGCGCGGCACCGTGAGTGTCTTGATGCGGGCCTTGGAGCGCAGCCCCTCGGGCGTCACGCCCCACCGCCGGGCGACGACCTCCTGGACCCGGTGAATGGTGGGGAGCGGCTTGGCCCGCGACTCGGCGCCGTCCTCGCCCGGCTTGATCTTGTCCGAGAGCGCCTCGCGCGCCAGCTCGATCGAGATCTCCTTGTGCTTGAGCGAGGCGAACAGCAGCAGCTTGATGATACAGCCCTCGAGCTCCCGCACGTTCGACCGCACGTGCTCGGCGATGAACCGGAGCACGTCGTCGGGGATGGTCATCTCGAGGTGGTCCTGCTCCTGCTTCTTGCGCAGGATGGCGATCCGGTGCTCGAGGTCGGGCTGGCCGATGTCGGCCACCATGCCGGACTCGAAGCGGCTCACCAGCCGTGCCTCCAGCCCCGGAATCTCCTTGGGGGCGCGGTCCGAGGTCAGGACGATCTGCTTGTTGGCCTGGTGCAGGGCGTTGAACGTATGGAAGAACTCCTCCTGGGTCTGCTCCTTGCCTTCCAGGAAGTGGACGTCGTCCACCAGGAAGAGGTCGACCTCGTTCCGGTACCGCCGGCGGAAGTCCGGCATCGTCCGGCTGTGGATGCTCTCGATGACCTCGTTGAGGAACTGCTCGGCGCCGACGTAGAGCACCCGGGTGTCGGGGGCGCGCTCCAGCCGGGCGTGGGCGATGGCCTGCATCAGGTGGGTCTTGCCGAGGCCGGTGGCGCCGTAGATGAAGAGCGGGTTGTAGGTCTTGCCCGGAGCTTCCGCGATGGCATGAGCGGCCGCCGCGGCCAGCTCGTTGGACTTCCCGATGACGAAGGTCTCGAAGGTGTACCGCTCGTTGAGCGGCTGCATGCTCCCGTTGGTCGCCGCCCCCGCGGGCACCGTGGTGGCCGTGGGGGTGACGAAGAAATCCATCTGGGGGCGCCGCTGGCGCTCCTCCTGCACCCGGAAGACCACCGCCGTGGGGCGCCCGACGACGGGCTCGGCCAGCCGGGTCAACAACGAGGCATGCTTCGTCTCGTTCCATTCGGCCGCGAACTGGTCCGGCGCGCCGATGACCAGCTGGCCTTCGTCGAGGGCGATTGCCTCGGTAGGCTCCAGCCAGTTCCGGATGATGTCAGCGGGAAGTTCGCGCTGCGCCTCATCGAGGATGCGCTTCCAGGCTTCCTTTGCGGAGAGCTGCATCGGTGCTCGACTACGGGTGGGAGTTTGCAAGGGCAGCCGATTCTACGGGCCGTCTGTGGAAAAGTCAACCTTGACGTTCGGGCCCTTGCGCCACTAGGTTCACGGGCTCATCGGGAGGAGAAAGCCGCACATGAAGCCGTCGTATCGTCCGCGCAACAAGCGCCGCCTCAACAAGCACGGCTTCCGTGCCCGCATGGCCACGCGCTGGGGGCAAGCGGTGCTGTCGCGCCGCCGGAAGAAGGGGCGGAAGAGCCTCACGGTGCACCTCCCGTCGAAGCATGGGGGCCGCTGACGGCGGCTGAGCGAATGCGGCGAGCCGCGCGGCTCGCACGCGCGGCGGACCTTCGCCGCTGCCTCACGCGGGGCCGCCGCCGTCGCACCGAGCACCTCGACATGATCTGGCTGGACAACCCGACGGGCCACTCGCGGATCGGACTGATCGTACCCAAGTTTCGGTCCACTGCAGTGGCCCGCAATCGTTTGCGCCGCAGGCTGAAGGAGATCTGGCGCCGGGAGCTCGACGCCCGCCTCCCGGCGTGGGACCTGGTGGTCCGGGCGAGGCGCGAAGCCTACGGTGCCAGCTTCGGGCAGCTCAGGGCGGAGATGCTCAACTGGCTCGACAGTGTGAGAGGTGCCCGGTGAACGACGCCCGGGCGGTCCGCAGGCTTCTGGATGTCGTGGCCGATCTCCCGCGCCGCGGGCTCGTCGCCTTCATCCGGGCATACCAGCTGGTCATCTCGCCGGCACTGCCCCCCGCCTGCCGCTTCACCCCAACGTGCTCTCAGTATGCTCTCGAGGCGATCAGGCGCCATGGAGCCGTTCGCGGCTCCTGGCTCGCCGTGCGCCGGCTCGCCCGCTGCCACCCGTTCAATCCGGGCGGCTTCGACGCCGTTCCGTGAACCCGTGAGCTGAAGATCCATGGATCGTCGTGCCATCTGGGCCATCCTGCTGATGATGGTCATCGCCATAGCGCCAGCATTCTTCCTGAAGCGCCCCGCCGCCCGGAGTGCGGGCGGGCCCGGGGTGGGAGATTCCGTCGCGCCGGCCCCGGCCGCTCCGGCAGCGCCCGCGGCCGGGCAGGCGCGGGAACGGCCGGCCGGATCCGACACGGCACAGGCCGCGCCGGAGGACACCGTCCTGGTCAAGTCGCCGCTCTACACCTACGGGGTGAGCACGCGCGGAGGGCGGATCATCCTGGCATCGCTCCAGCGGTTCCAATCCATGGCGAAAGAAACCCGGGGGCAGCCGGCGGACCTGGTGCGTCCGGGAGACGGGCTGCTCGGGGCCACGCTGGTCCGGGGGCAGGACACCCTGCGATTGGCGGATTGGATGTTCACGCCGAGCGCGCAGAAGCTCGACGTCGCCGGTCCCACGCCGTTGCGGCTGCACGCGGCTCGAGGCGACGTCGGCGTCGATCTGACCTACACTTTTGTTCCCGACGATTACCGCGTCGAAGTGACGGGTCACGTGTCGGGCGTGGGGCCCAACGGCGGGCTCCTGATCCTGGACCTCGGACGTGGCTTCCCCAACACCGAGGCCGACTCCAACGAGAACCATCGCGCGCTCGCGGTGGTCGTCAAGGACGGGGACGCGGAGCGCACCGACTTCGCGAGCCTCAAGGCGGGCGAGCCGAAGACGCTGAGCGGACCGTTCGAGTGGGTTGCCGTCAAGTCCAAGTACTTCGTGACCGCGGTGCTGGCCTTCGACAGCACGGCCGGCAGGATCAGCGGCGCGACGGCCACGGCGCCGGCGTCGGCGGGCAAGCATCCGACGACGGCCGACATCCGGCTCAGCCTTCCCGTGAGCGCGGCCGGCAGCTTTTCCTACGCGCTCTACGCGGGCCCGATGGAATACGAGCGCCTCGGCCGTATCGGCCACGGCTTCGACGACGTGAACCCGTACGGCTGGCCCGGCTTCCGGACGGTCATCCGGTTCTTCACCGTGCCGGTGCGGTGGCTGCTGGTGTTCATGCACGACCGGCTGGGCATGGCGTACGGGCTCGGCCTGATTGTGTTCGGCGTGCTCGTCAGGCTGCTGCTGTGGCCGCTCAACCAGAAGGCCATGCGCTCCAGCATTCAGATGCAGGCGATCCAGCCGTTCATGAAGGAGATCCAGGAGCGCTACAAGGACGATCCGCCAAAGCTCCAGACCGAAATGATGCGGCTCTACAAGGAGCACGGCGTGAACCCGTTCGGTGGGTGCTGGCCGATGCTGCTGCCGATGCCGGTTCTGCTGGCGCTCTTCTTCGTGTTCCAGAACACGATCGAGCTCAGAGGCACGTCGTTCCTCTGGCTGCCGGATCTGTCCCGGCCGGATCCGTACTACATCATCCCCCTGCTCATGGGGCTGACGATGTTCGGGGTGAGCCGGGTCGGCCAGATGGGCATGGAGCAGACGCCGCAGATGAAGACGATGCTGTACGTCATGCCGGTCATGATGACGGTCCTGTTCGTGAACTTCGCGTCGGGGCTCAACCTCTACTACGCCGTGCAGAACATCACGAGCATCCCGCAGCAATGGTTCCTCGCGAAAGAGCGCATGAAGCGACAGCCGCCGCCACCGCCGCCCGCGCCCCAGAAGGGGAAGGGGAAGAAGGAGCAGGCGGCAAGCAAGAAGTAAGAGGTGGGAAGTGAGAAGTGAGAGGGGGCTCGCATGCTCTCGGATCCCATCGCCGCGCTCGCGACTCCTCCCGGCCGCTCCGCCCTCGCGATCGTAAGGCTGAGCGGGCGGGGGGCGTTCGCCGTCGCGCAGCGGGTCGTTCAGGGCTTCCGGACCGAGCCCGCGCGGATCGCGACTCTCGCCACCTTCCGGGCGCCGGACGGCGCGCCGATCGACCGCGGACTCTACATCGCCTTTCCGGCGCCGGCGAGCTACACCGGCGAGGACATGGTCGAGCTGTCGTGCCACGGCGGACTCGCGGTGCCCGCCCGGCTCCTCACGGCGCTTCAAGCTGCCGGGGCGCGGCCGGCCCATCCGGGTGAGTTCACCCGCCGCGCGGTACTCAACGGCAAGCTGGACCTGGTTCAGGCGGAGGCGGTCGGAGACCTGATCGACGCCACGACGCCGGCGCAGTCGCGTGCGGCGCTGGGGCAACTCGAGGGCGGGTTGTCCCGGCGTCTCCAGGGGCTGCGCGACGACCTGGTCGAGCTCCAGGCCCTGCTGGGCTACGACATCGACTTTCCGGGCGAGGACGACGGTCCGGTGTCTCCGGCCAGAATCGCGGAGGGGCTGGATGAGGCCGCCCGCCAAGTGGACCGCTTGCTGGCGACCGGGCCGTGGGGCGAGCGGCTTCGCGAAGGCGCCCTGGTCGTCTTCGCCGGGCGGCCCAATGCCGGCAAGTCGTCCCTCTTCAATGCCCTGCTCGGCAGCGAGCGGGCGCTGGTCACCGAGATCCCGGGAACCACGCGCGACGCGATCGAGGCCCCGGCCGACTTTCTCGGCTGGCCGGTGCGGCTGGTAGACACGGCCGGCCTTCAGGATGCGGCCGACCGCATCGAGCGCCTGGGAATCGGGGTGAGCCGCCGCTATCTCGCGGCCGCGGACCTGGTGCTGCTCTGCGCCGAGGCCGGCCGGCCTCTGGGGCAGGACGAGACCACGGTGGTGGACGGTCGGCCTGGTCTGGTCGTCCGGACCAAGGTGGACCTGGCCCCCGCCTCACCCGGCGAGCTTGCCGTGTCCTGCGTGAGCGGAGCCGGGTTCGACGTCCTGCGCCGGGCCGTGGCCGAGCGGATTTTCGGCGATCGCGTGTCCCTTGCTGACCTGGAGCCGGCGCTGACCCGCGAGCGGCACCGGGACGCGCTCGCCCACGCCCGGGCCGCCTTGGAGGACACGCGGCCGCATCTCGGCTCCGAGGGCGACGCGGTGCTGGTGGCGCACCACGTGCGGCGGGCGACGCTGGCGCTGGAGGAGCTGGTGGGGGCGGTGGACGTCGAGGAGGTGCTGGCCCGGGTCTTCGCGAGCTTCTGCATCGGGAAGTGAGAAGGTAAGAGGTGAGAGGTGAGACGTAACAGGGGGGCCCAGCGCGAGCCGGAGCCACCTCTTACCTCTCACTTCTCACTGTTTCTTGTGGGTTCCGTCGCAGAACGGCTTGGTCTGGGACCGGCCGCAGCCGCACAGCTTGATCTGGCCGGGGATCTTGGCCGGAGGGGGAACGAGCTCGTTTCCCTCGTTGTCGCGCACGACGACGGGGCCCTCGATCACGTAGGGGCCGGTGGGCTTCCAGCGGATGGAGACGGGGGGCGGCTCGTCGGGCATGTTACGCGGTCTGGATGCCGTGCGCCGCATTCTCGGCGGCCTGGAAATCCGCGACCGGGGCGCGGAGGGCGGCGGCGAGGCCCCGCTCCGCGACCAGCGCCTCGGTCATGCGGAAGCCGAGATAGTATCCGGAGCGCTCGGGGATCACGCGGCCGGCCACGAGGCGTGCCGCCGAGCTCATGCCTCCGGAGAGGTAGCGCAGTCGCAACCCCAGCCCGGACCGGTCGAGGTCGGGCTCGACGGCCCGGCGCAGGAACGCCTCGAGCTCCCGGAGCCGGTGATACTGGCGGCGCGGATAGCCAAAATAGTCAGCGGCGTCGAATGCGGGGGCTACGGCGCGGGAGGCGTGCACGGCGAGGCCCTCGTTGACGAGGAGCTCGCGGAGGGTCGCCCGGCTGCCGGTCTGCCAGTAGTCGTAGTAGCCGCCAAGGTCGCCCACGAGTCGCCGCATCTCGCTCTGGCTCGAGGGCGAGGTATAGCGGACCGCGTGGGCGAGCTCGTGGGCGAGCCAGAGCGGGACCAGATCCGGCGGGAGCCCCATGCCGTAGGTTTCCGGGTTCGCGCGGCCGGTAAAGTGCTCGAGGCAGACGAACGCGATCCCCCGGCCCCCCACCACCAATTCGCCCGCGTTGGCGCCGCCCACGCCGACCATGAGATAGCAGTCGGTGGGACGGTCGATCTGCAGAAGCTCCTCCGCCCGCCCGATCGCCTCCTCCGCCAACGAGACCAGATCCACTTCCGCGGCCAGCGCCCGCAAGTCGTCACGGCTGGCCGCGAGCGCGTGCGTCACGATCGCTTCGGCGTGCGCGCTGTCGGGATCCAGGACGTAGTTGTGCCAGTAGGCGTCGAGAACGGGACGGTGGGCTTCGCGGTACTGCTGGTAGGCCGCTCCGCGATCCGCCGCATCGAGCACGGCGAGGAAATCGGGGAGGAGGTTGATGAGCACGCGGCACTATACGAAAAGACCCGGCCGCGACGCAAGGACTACATCAGTGGTCTTGCTTTTTTTGTTTTGACACGTCGTCCAGGAAGCGGCGCTCCGCGGGAGTGAGGCTGCCGAGTCCCTGCGCGCTGATCTTGTCCAGTACGCGATCGACCTCGGCGGCGACCGGGTCGGTTTCGACGTGGCGACGAGGCGGCGCCGGCGCCGCGGGCAGTGGATGGCTCGCTTCCGGCACGCCGGACTGCACCATCACCACCCGCTCGACGGGCCGCGGCGGAGCGGCGGGTCCGCGCCGGGAGAGGCTCTGCACCCGGAAGTACAGGAAGCCCGCCGCGAGGCCGCCGATGTGGGCGATGTGAGCGATCCCGTCGGCGCTGCTCGACCGAAGGGCGAAAATGACGTCGAGGCCGGCGAGGATGGCGACGAGCGTCCGGGCCCGAACCGGGATCGGGAAGGGGAAAAGGATGAGCTCGGCGTCGGGCCAGAACGTGGCGAAAGCGAGACCCAGGCCCAGGATGGCCCCGGAGGCGCCCAGGAAGGGGGGTACGCTGGTCAGGGTCGACAGGCCCAGGGCGAAAAGTGCTGCGCCGACGCCGCAGTATAAGTAGTAGAGAAGAAACGCCCGGCTGCCCATCCGGCTCTCGACCGCCGCCCCGAATACGAACAGCATCAGCATGTTGCCCAGCAGGTGCAGCAGACCGGCGTGGACGAACATGTAAGTGATGAAGGTCCAAGGCCTGGCGAAGGCGTGCGCGGGGTCGAAGATCAGGCGGGACTGAAGCGCGGGCGAGGTGAAGACCGTCAGCAACAGCAGCAGGACCACCGCGTTGGCGATGATCAGGCGGCCCACCCAGGGCGTGATCCGGGGATACGGGGTGGAATTCATTGTGCTGACGCCCCCCTAACTGCTTTGCGGGACTCCTCTTACGCCGATCTGGCTACCCGGGCAATCCGGCAGATGCGGTCGCACAACTCTGGAAAATCGATGCCGACGGCGCGGGCGGCCTGAGGGAGAAGGCTGGTTGCCGTCATGCCCGGCAGCGTATTCACCTCTAAACAGAAGATTTCGCCCGTCGGTGTCAAGCGAAAGTCTAC
>Ga0187822_10000174_pt1 | contig 11685 bp, 10 predicted proteins | sample NC_wetland_sal_i_18_FD_132967 | JGI IMG/M metagenome (GOLD analysis project Ga0187822, IMG submission 132967) | Wetland sediment microbial communities from Neuse River Estuary, North Carolina, USA - SourceSoil_2 | ecosystem: Environmental > Aquatic > Freshwater > Wetlands > Sediment | place...
AACGAAGACATCGACCTGATCTCGGTCCCTTACGCCGCCCAGGTCATGCGCGAGTCGTTTCTGAAATCCCGCGGAGCGGGACGCATGGGCGTGCCCACCGTCCCGCTGACCGAGCTTTACAACCGGGCCGGCGATTACATTACTGCCCGCGGCGGAGAGGTCCGCTTCCGGGCCAATGTGGAATCGTTCCGGGCCGAGTTTGCTGACGTAAAGCTGCTTCTGCCGGGAGGAGAAGAGAGCTTCGATTTTGTGATTCCCGCCGTGCCCTTCGACGTGTTGTCGCGCATGTTGCCGCAGACGTCCGCTGCCGAGCCCTTGCGGCAGACGCTCAACCGCTTCGAGACTTCACCCATCACCGGCATCCATCTCTGGTTCGATCGCCAGATTACCGACCTCGACCATGCCGTACTGCTTGACCGCACCATCCAGTGGATGTTCCACAAGTCAAAACTGCTGGTCGCGGCGGGCGCGGACAGCAACAGCTATGACGAACTGGTGGTCAGCTCGTCGAAGACTCTGGTCGAGAAATCCCGCCAGGAAATTATCGATCTGGCACTATCGGAGCTGCGGGAATTCATTCCCGGCGCGCGCGATGCGAACCTGGTGAAGGCCACGGTGATCAAGGAAGTCCATGCCACCTACTCGCCCCGCCCCGGCATCGAATCGCACCGCCCGAGTCCGGAGACGGTGTGGCCCCGCATCTTTCTGGCCGGAGACTGGACCGCCACCGGATGGCCGGCCACCATGGAAGGCGCGGTACGAAGTGGCTACGCCGCCGCCCAATGCGTCGCCCGGGTCGCCGGAAGACGCGACGCGGCATTCCTCGTCCCAGACCTCCGCGCCGCAGGATTCATGCGCCTTTTCGGCTAGCCGCGAAACGGGCAAAAGGATGCAGCCCACGGCGCCAGCCGCGGGCAAAGTCCCGCCGATTCTGCCGTTGGGGTCGGGTTCGGCCCAGCCGCGAAGCGGCGAAAGAGTGTAGCCCACGGCGCCAGCCGTGGGGATAGGCACGGAAAACGGAAAGCCCCGAAGGGGCGAAAGAGAAGAACGCGGCATGCAACACCGACCCGGAGGTGAATGAGGTCGATATTTTTGCCCGGTTGGGGCTCGGCCTGGGTTGGTTCCTGACCCACGGCTTGCGCCGTGGGCTACATTCTCACGCCGCTTCGCGGCTGGCATTCGCAAGCCCCTGCTAATAGCAGATCGACGTTTTACCGCGCTGCGGTGTCGCGTGTGGGCGGAGACAATTTCTGGTAGATCAACGATTCCACCTGGCTCCACACCTTGGGATCACACTCGATTTCCGTGTGGGCCTTCACCAGGACTCTGTCGAACCAGGGATATCCCTCGCAACGAATGGGATTCGTTTTGTAGTCGTAACGGAAGTTTCCCAGGATTTCCGTCCGCGCCGGGTTCTCGGCGCGAATCTGGGGCCGCCCGTGCACGATGCCGTCGGGCTGGTAGAAATTGACCGCCTGCCCCACGTTGGCGGGAATCACGGAGTCGTTCTGGCCGAGCTTGGCCACGCTATCCACCTGAATGGTGAGCAGCACGGGAATGCCATCCCGTTTCAGCTTGCGCGCCAGATTTACAGTTTCCGACGCGCCCCAGCTATGTCCAAAAATGACGATGCGGGCATTTTGTTTTTCTTCGGGGGAAAGGATGCCGTCGTTGTTGCCATCTAGGCGGCGCAGAATCTCTTTGTAGGCACGGTCCTGCTGGCGGTTGGCAAAACTCTGGACGTACACGCCTTCCCGATATTCGTTGCGCAGGTGCTCGACCACCTGCACCGTACTGTGCGCGCGGGCATCCTGCTTGACGAAGCCGCCGACAAATCCGATGACCATGGCTCGCGGCTTTGCCCCATTCTGCATGGGCGTGACCGGTCCCGGGGCCCCAGCTTCTCCAAACGCCAGGACAAATGACAGGAAGAACAGGACCAGCCGGACGAGAGTGCGCGTGGAGCGCATGACAGGAATTGAATCATAACAAGAATGCCGGGCAGCGGCGGGTCAAATTTTCGTCGGGGACGACGGCGCGGGCGTGAATTAGTTTGCGTTAGATGAGAATTGTTTTGCGCTCAGCAGCTCGACTTATTCGTTCCCGGGCGGGACATTGTCAGCCCGTACCGCGGTTGGAATTGCGGTTTTCGCCACCGCGCTGGCACGGCTGGTGCGGGCGGACTGTAGCAGGCTCCAATCCTTCTTGAACTCCACCATGCTCTCGCGGCTGTGTTTGGGGCTTTTCAAGACATGCCCAACCCGGGCCAGGAGCAGCTGATACGCCAGGTCGGCATCCGTGCCTGAGCTGAACACGTTATTGGCGCTCAGGCCGATTCTGGACGATTCGTCTCCCTCGGAGAACTCCATCCACAGCGCGCCGTTGCGGTCCGCCACCGGAGTTCCGGCGTCGTCGAGCCGGCGAAAGAATTTCTTTAACGATCCATTCGCGTTCAGGGCCTCATTCTGCGAGCTCTGTTCGGCGGCTGATTCTGCCCGAATGTAGGCATACCATGCCCGGTATTGTTTCCATTCACCGGAAGTGCCGACCATCCGGGCGCGCTCCTGGTTCATGTCGGATTCCAGTTCTTCCGCCAGCACGTCGTTGTTCTCCGCCTTCGCCAGCTTGATCTGGTACTCGGCCTCCGTGGCCTCGATGGTCGGATGTTCTTCCAGTTCGCGTTGCGGATTGAAGCGTCCGGTAAGAATGTAGGACGCAGCCACAAACGGCAGTACGTGGTCGGCAAAAATCAGCATGGGGACCAGAAGCTTCTTGGATCGAACCAGCTGCTCGGTGCCGGCGCGGCACTCGCTGCTGCGCTTGATGGTGCCCGGCACCTGCGCAAAGTGCAGCACCCGAAAACCCGCGTCCGGATGCCGGTGCGCGTAACGGCTGAAGGACCGCGCAATCGCTTTCGGACTGGTCATGCCGAAATCGTTGATGTAATCGGGCCCGGTGGCGTTCGGGAAATAGGTGTTGATGATGCGGCGGGTGAAGTCGGCGCAATTGCGGGTCATGCCGTTGAAATGGTTCTCGTTGGCCTCCGCGTTGAATTGCTCGATCAGCGCCAGGTCCTGCTGGACCGTGGTGTCCACCACGAACATGTAGATGCTGCGCTCGAGGCTGGCTCCCACCATTTCCCGCCACTCCGCCTTGTGGCTGGTCCGGCAGGACTCGCTGGCGCAGTATTCGGACAGATATTTTTCGCGATATCTTTCTTCCAGCACGCGCTTGATCTTCTGCGACCCGAAGATGGGACGGTATCGCGGGTTCTCCACGCCATACACGTATACATTCAGGGGAACGATGTTCCACTCAAAGGGCTGATCCTCGCCCAGGCTTATGTAGTTGCTGATCACCGAACCCTGTTCGCCGGGCTGGCAAAGCCGGAGTTTTACCGGCGACGCGGGACAGATGCGCGAAAAGTAGACCGCGGTATGACCGGAGCCGGTAATTCTAGCCACGCTGGTATCGAGTGACTCGTTCAGAACCACGCCGACATCGCCATAGGCCTTAGGCTCACCCACACAGACCAGCAGGCACAGCAGGACAAATGAGAACAGGGACCGACCGGAAAGCCCCCTGAAGGCTCTCAACGGCGCCACCGGCGAAAATGAACCGCGGATCGGCAAATTCTTCTACCAGACTCTCTGTTTAGGATTGCCCCAACCCATCCCCGGGTTGTAGAAACCGGGTCTTAAAGGAGCTTTTTCAGTCGATCCAACTTCGACGGAGCGGCAATGTTATCAATATGTTAGACATGCCTCCCCCTCTCTATTGTCCACACTCTCAGGTTTACGCAAAGGTAACCGTTGTAATGGACTTTCGTAACCTGCAGGGGACGCAGGAAGAGGAAAAGTGAGCAGCAGACTCGCCTGGATTATTGGCTAAAAAGCAGTTTTCTAGGCCGCGAGCAGGACTACGCCCCCGGCTACCAAAAGAGCCGCTATCCAGCGACGATGATCGACACGCTCGTGGAGGAAGATTTTCGCGGCCACGGCATTGGCCACAAAGGTCAGGGAAGCGGAGGCGGGGGCCACCAGGCTCACGTCAGCCCAGGACAAGGCAAACAGCAGGCTGAAAAACGCCACCGCCATCATGAAAATACCCAGCATGAAGCTGGGACGGCGCAGGATCCGTCCGGCGACCGTGAGCAGGCCGGAGCGACGCCATAGTTCACCCACATCGCCAACTTTCTTCATGGCCCGCGATAACAGCACGTCTCCGGTGGTCGAGGCCAGGACCACGGCCAGAATCGCTCCCCAGGTATAGACGTGTTTCATGATTCCGCCCTCGTGCCCACCGGCTCGGATTCCGCTTCCGGCGTGTCGTGATGAGGCGGGTGGCGGGTCAAAGCCGGGCCCTGGGTCACAAACCCCACTCCTGCCGAGATGAGGCCGATTCCCAGCCAGCGGGTTGTGGTCACCTGCTCGTGGAGAAAAAATTTGGCGCTCAGGGCCAGCAATACATATCCCAGGGAAGTGGCCGGCAGCACGTAGGTCAGGTCAGCCCAGGACAGGGCGGTCATGTAGGCCGCAAAAAATCCCAGCAGAAAGAAAATCCCCAGGGCGACCCAGGGATTGAGAATGGCGGAAATGATTTCGGGAAGGCGCTGCAGGGAAATATTGCCGACCTGCTTCATGCCGCGCGCCAGCAAGGAGTCGCCAATCGCGGCGAACAGCGTCACCCCAGCCAGCACCAGATACTTGCGAAACGTCACACAGTCTTTCTTAGGCCTTGGCGGGCTCGGCCACGGTCGCAGAGTCGCCTCGTTCGCGCTTGTCCTTTACCCACTTGTTCCGTGAAGCGCGAAGCTTGAGGAAGCTCTTGGCGTCCCGGTAAAGCCGCACCCGCTCCCCGCTGTTGAATGCCGCCTTTTTCAATATGCGATAGATGGCTTTAGGCCGGAAGTAGTATTCGTCGTAAAAGCGGTGCACCGACTCCATGATCTCTTCCGCTGGCAGCCCCGGATATTGGATTTGAGCCAGCTGGTGCCCGCCCTCATCCACCATCTTGGTGTCCGCCACCATGAAGCCGTTCTTCACCGCGTAATCGTACAGCTCGGTGCCAGGATAGGCGTGCGCCACCGAAACCTGGATCGTCTCCACATCCAGTTCCTTGGCAAAGTTAATGGTGTTGTTGATGGTTTCGCGGGTCTCGCCGGGCAGGCCGAGAATAAAGTCGCCGTGGACCACCAGTCCGAGCTTGTGGCAATCCTTGGTGAACTGGCGGGCGCGTTCAATGGTGGCGCCCTTCTTGATGTTCTTCAGGATCTGCTGGTCGCCCGATTCATAGCCCACGATCAACAGGCGGCATCCCGCTTCTTTCATCGCTTTCAGCGTCTCAAAGTCGGTGGTGACGCGGGAAGTGCAGGACCAGGTCAGATTCAACGGCTTCAGCTTGGCGCAGAGCTCGACCGTCCGCGCCTTCTGGATGTTGAAGGTGTCATCGTCAAAAAAGAATTCCTTGACCCAGGGCCAGTATTCCTTCGCCTTCGCCATTTCGCGGGCCACATCGTCACTCGAGCGTTTGCGCCAGGCATGTCCGCTGGTGGTCTGCGGCCACAGGCAGAACGTGCACTGCGCCGGGCAGCCCCGCGTGGTGTACAGCGACACATAGGGATAAAGCAGAAAGGGCACGCTGTAGCGCCGCGGATCCAAGTCGCGATGATAGACGTCGGTGACGTGGGGGAGCGCATCCAGGTCCTGAATCTGCGGCCGGTCGGGATTGTGGACCACAGCTCCGTCCTTGCGGTAGGAAACCCCAAGGATTTCTTCCAGCGGTTTGCCATGGGCGAACTCGTAGACCGAGTAATCGAACTCCTTGCGGCAGATAAAGTCGATGGCCGGGCAATCTTTCAGGGTCCGGTCGGGAAGAACCGTAACGTGCGGGCCTACGAACGCAATCTTGATATTAGGATTGACGTTCTTGATCGCCTGAGCCAATCCGATGTCTCCGGGGAAACCGGGGGTGCTGGTGTAAAGCACGAGGAATTCGTACTCTTTGGCCGCCTGGATGGTTTCTTCAGCAGAAATATGATGGGAAGGCGCATCGATCAGCCTCGCGCCTTCCAGCATGCCGGCAGGGTAGGCCAGCCAGACCGGATACCAGTAAGACTCAATCTCGCGCGTTGCGGGCCACCGCGATCCGGCGCCACCGTCAAAATTCTCGAACGATGGCGGATTCAGAAAAAGTGTTTTTAAAGGCATAATTGTGAGTAACTTATATTAACATTTTGGCGCGCATTTTACCCGGAAACTAGGTACGTTCGGGGTACATCCCGAGATATGTGGGCGCGAGCGCCCGGCTCGTGCGGCAGCTCCACATAAAGACAGAAAGTGGGACCACCACGAGCCGCGTGGGGATAGCGGCCCTCGGCTGTCCCGTAGAGCCCTGCTCGACAAGGGTGTTACACGATTAAGTCGCAACGGCCGAGCTGCGCTCGGCCAGGACAGCCGAGGGCGGCTGTCCCCACGTGGCTCGTGGCGCCTCTAACGGCCGGTGTCGACCCAGGCTTCCAGTTCGCCGGTGGCCCGCAATAGTGTGATCCTCGCCCGTTCCAGTTCAAAATTGGCGTCCTGTAAAGAATTGTAACGCTCGCTGACCTGGTCGCGGGCATCCTGAACATCGTGCCAGCCGATGCTTCCCGCGTCCAAGCGGACGCGCAGCGCCTCCAGGTTCGATTGCGCCTCCTGGTATTCGAGATCGGCCACCTCTTTGGCGGCTGCCATCTGTTCCACCGAGCGTTGCAGTCGCAGAGTTTCCTCGGAGACCTGGTTCTTGGCGGTTTCCGCATCTTTCTTCGCCTTTAATGCGAGCGCATCGGCAGCGTCGGCGCGGGCGCGCTGCGTCGGACTGAAAACGGGAAATTTTATGACCACTCCGAGGGTGGCGTTATGGCGCTGAAAGCTGCCGGGCTGAAAGAACTTCTGATAGTTGTTGTAAGTGGCCAGCAAGCCGTATTGCGCCGCGAAGTCCACCGACGGCAACATGGCGCGGTGCTCGCCACGCGCTCGCAGGCTCTCGGCGGCAGCGCGGTTTTCCGCCGCCTGCACACCCGGACTTGCCTGCACCGCCGTTCCGGCCAGGTCATCTTCCTGCTTCACTTCCGGCAGAGGCGGCATCGATTCGGATTCCGTCTCGATGGCAGCCGCCGGAAGCCCGGTCAGGTGGGCAAGCCGGTTGCGAATGACGTCGATCGCTCCCTGGGTTTCCGCCAGCCGCAGGCGCAGCCGTGCCGTGCTGAGACGGGCATGGTTCTGCATCGCGGGACTATCCACGCCCTCCTTGATCCGCTGGCTCTCCAGTTGCTCGGTTTGGAGCGCCGCGGCGTGCTCTTCCTGCAGATGCCCCAACAACGTCTCCCATTTATTCAATTCGGCGTAGCTCAGAACCGTGTCCTGAATCACCTGGTTTCGCTGGTCTTTGGACTGCAGCGTGGCCGCGCTCACGTCAGTCTTCGCGGCGCGCACGAAGTCGCGCAGCGCGGGATTGAACAACGCGGATTGGCTGTTGAAATTGACAATCGAAGGCGCCGACCCCTCCAGGCTCAAAGGGTAACCCCACGATTTCCCCAGGCCGGAGCCCACGACGAACTGCGGTATGTACTGGCTCCGTGCCTCGCGATAGGAAGCGAAGACGCGCTGCTGGTCGGCGCTGGCCGCAGCCGCGGTTGAGCTGTGGGCCAGGGCCAGTTCCACCGCGCGCTTCAGGGGCAAAGGCTCGGCGGAGAGCCGGGGCAAGGCCAGAATCGCCATCACTAGAAAAGCGCCAATACGCAGAGCACAGCGAGGAGCAGAGTTCATCGCTTCACCTTCATGAGAAAGTCGGGGCGGAAAATGGGATTGTAAATGACTGCGGAACAGCCACCGGACTCGCACGGTCAACGATTGAGCCGGTCCAGGGCTTCCTGGGCACGCGAGAAATTCTTCGCCAGGGAAAGGGCGGCGCGGTATTCCTGCGCTGCTCCCTGCTTGTCGCCTTGCTTTTCGAGGGCGGTTCCGAGAAGGTAGTGGGCCTTGAATGCCGGAGCTTCTTCGACTTTGGAACTCAGGGCCAGATAGCGGCGGAGGTATTCGACTGCAGCCGGGAAATTGCGTCCGCTGCGGAGCAGCACTTCGCCCGACTCCATGATAATTTCCGGCCGATCCATCTGCGCCGATACGGCCTGCTGGATGGCTTCCTCCATCTCGTTCCAGCGTTCCTGGTGGCGGAAGAACAGCGCCAGATTGAACCAGGTCAGCGCACTGCCGTGAGTGGCGGCAATCGCGTTGCGGTATTCTTTCTCGGCGCCGGCCAAATCCTTCTTCTTCTCGGCGATCCGGCCTTTGAGATAATCGGCTTTTGCGGCATCGAGCGCGGCCAGAGCCTGGACTTGGGCTTCGGCCTTGTCGCGTCCGCCGCCCACGATGCCCGGCGCTTCCAGATAAAATTCGCCCAGATCGCTGCGCGCATCCACGTTGTTCGGATCCAGGCGAACCGCAGCCTCGAACTCAGTTCTTACCTTGCCCGCCAGAGATGCGGCGCTGAAAAAATTGGAGCCGTCTGCTTTCTCGCCGTAAATCCTGCCTAGCCACATGTGGTAGCGGCTGTTGTTGGGATCGAGCGCGACCGCTTTCTCGCAATCCGCAATGCCGCGGTCCCAATCGCCATGGAGAAGTAGGCGCGGCACAGCAGGTTGTAGGCTTCGGCGTCGCGCGGAGAAGCGATGATCTTGGAGTGCAGGGTGGTGATGGCGTCGTCGGCGCGTCCCGCAGCCAGCAGCGCGGGAGCGGAATCGTCCCCTGCTGCCAGGGCCGCGGCGAGCAAAGCGAATGCCAGAATCAGGAATCTCATTTTCATGTTGAGTAAGCCGGTCTCAGCGAACCACCCTGACCGCCGTGCCTTCCCGCAACGGCTTGGAGTTGGTTGAAGCCAGTGCCAGCAGGGCTTTCTCCGAGATTCCGCTCGAGACCTCCACCTGCGTCAGGTTCGAAATGGAAGTCTGAATATCCCGGCGGTGCAGTTCGTCGTTCACGATCTCATAGACGAACGTCTTGCCATCGTCCAGGCGAACCGATTCCCGGGGCACGGTGAGCGCATTCTGGTGCTCTGCGGTCACGATCGTGACGCCGACGTTGATGTTGGGCAGAAGTTTGAGATCATGGTTGTCCACGATGCAGGTGGTTTCACCCACGTTCCGTGTCCCCAGGAGCTTGACGGTGGAAGGAATGCTGCTGACCGTGCCCTGCCAGGTCCGCCCCGGCACTGCGTCCCAGGTGAGATCGATGCGCTGTCCGCGCGCCAGGCGGCCCACGTCGGGTTCGTCAACATACGCGCGCACCAGAACTTTCGAAAGGTCCGCCTCTTGCAACACCAGGTCCCCGGGATTCACGTACGCGCCCTGATGGACCGGCAGGGAATAGACGACGCCATCGAAAGGCGCCCGGATATTGAGCTGACGAAGGATATTTTCGGCCGCCGCGTACGCGCTCTGCGCCTCGCCGGTCTGGGCTTCGACACGCGCGATTTCCGGTTGCGAATAGCGCTGCTTCTGTTTCTGCTGTACCAGCTTGAGGTCGGCTTCCGCGCCGGCGAGCTGGTCCTCGGCCCGTTTCACCTCGCCGGGCGAGGCCGCACCCTGTTGCTGCAATCGCTGCAAGGCTTCGAGATTGCGCTGCGCGGTGTCGCGCTCATTGCGCGATTTCACCAGCTGCGCTTCGAGGGTCAAAACTTCTTCGCGAGTACCGCCACTCTGCTGAGCGCTCACTTCGGCCTGCGCCGTCCGCACCTGGGCCAAAGCCTGCGCCGCCTGGCTGCTGGCAGCGGCATCATCCAACTGCACCAGGAGCTGTCCCCGCTTCACCCGATCGCCTTCCTTGACCAGCAGCTTCTTCACCGTGGTGCCGACCGGCGCGTGGGCTTCAAAACTCTGCAGCGGTTCCACCTTGCCGTTGGTCGAAATCACGCTGCGGATGGTGCTGCGTTCGACCGTGGCGGCGCGCACGGGAATCACGTCGTCCCGCGACATGAATGACGCCAGCAGCAGCACAGCGACTGCGATCCCTGCCGCCCAGACCAACCAGCGATGCCGGCTGAAAAACCCGCTGTTGTTTGCTGTTAGTGCCATCGTGACGCTAAATAATGTACCACCGCATGCCTGAGCCCACCCTTAACTGGTTTAGATGCAGGATACCCGGCGAAGAACCGGATTTGGTAGCGCCGGCGTCCGCCGGCCCGATGGGCGGGGGAAGCCCGCCAGTTTTCGCAAAAACGGTCTGGAAACTACCCAGCAGCGGAGGCCGAGACGCCCTCCGGACAGCCGGCTGGACGCCGGCGCTACCAGGCCATCGCTGGTTACAATAGGGTTATGCCCAGACCTCGTTACACCCAGGCCCACGCCGAAGCCGGCCTGGACCACAAATTTCCCGCCATCGAAACCTGGCCCAACCAGTTTCCCGGCTACGAAATCGTCGTGGACGACCCGGAGTTCACTTCCGTCTGCCCCAAGACCGGCCTGCCGGATTTCGGCACCCTGACCATCCGCTACATGCCGGACAGACATTGTCTGGAGTTGAAATCCCTGAAGGAATATTTGCAGAGCTACCGCAACCTGGGAATCTTTCAGGAGAACATCGTGAACCGCGTATTGGAAGATGTGGTCCGTTGGGCAAAACCGGTGTGGGCTGAGGTGAAGGGAGATTTCCGACCGCGCGGCGGGATCTCAACCGTGGTGGTGGCCCGTTGGCCTCGTCCGAAAAGAAAATCGCGCACCTGAACTCCACAGTTTGTCATCCTGAGCGCAGCCGGCACTTCGCAAAGCGAAGTGCCCGCGGAGTCGAAGGACCCCTATCAGCGGATGATTGCCGGCACGCTTTGTTCTTTAGTGGCGCCCAGAAACCTGATGCAAGCGACTCGCAATGTTCGTGGGAAAAGTAGGGGTCCTTCGATTGCGGCTCTGCTTCGCGAAGCGAAGGCTCGGCTCAGGATGACAAACTCCGGCTGGTGCCGCTCCCAATTGCGTGCGTGTTATATTCCTTCCCCAAGTGACCCAACGCAAACTCTATCCCTGGACGGCGCTCGTCATCCTGACCACGCTGAACTTCTTGAACTACATTGACCGGTCCGTGCTGTTTGCGGTGCAGCCGCTGGTGCAAACCGAATTCAAACTCACCAACACCCAGGTGGGATACTTAACCAGCGCCTTTCTGCTGTTCTACATGGTGGCTGCGCCCTTTGTCGGCCCTCTGGCCGACCGCTATTCGCGCAAGCTGATCATCATTTTGGGAGCGGTTTTCTGGAGCGGCCTGACCCTGCTGACCGCAGTCACGCACACCTTCGGCGAATTGCTGCTTCGGCACACCCTGGTCGGCGTGGGTGAGGCCACGTTTGTGACCATTGCGCCGACGTTTGTCGCCGATCTCTTTCCGGAAAATAAACGCGGCCGAATCTTCGGAATTTTCTACCTGGCCATCCCTTGCGGCACCGCGGCGGGCTATCTGCTGGGAGGCTGGCTGGGGCCGATGATGGGCTGGCGCTTTCCGTTTTACATCGCCGCATTTCCCGGGTTCCTGCTGGCCCTGGCCGTATGTTTTCTTGCGGAACCGCCCCGCGGTCAGTACGACTCCCAGAAGGAGACACCGGAGCGCGGCACGCTCCGGGGATTGGCGCGTAATCCCGCTTTCTGGGCGGTCACGCTGGGCATGG
>Ga0187822_10000175_pt1 | contig 11657 bp, 10 predicted proteins | sample NC_wetland_sal_i_18_FD_132967 | JGI IMG/M metagenome (GOLD analysis project Ga0187822, IMG submission 132967) | Wetland sediment microbial communities from Neuse River Estuary, North Carolina, USA - SourceSoil_2 | ecosystem: Environmental > Aquatic > Freshwater > Wetlands > Sediment | place...
ACGTGATCGTGAACGAGCTGGTGCTGGACCCCGAGGGCCAGAAGATGTCGAAGAGCCGGGGGAACGTGGTGGACCCGGGGGAGGTGATCCGGGAGTTCGGCGCCGACACCATCCGGGTGTACCTGCTCGCCTCGAGCCAGGTCTGGCTCCCCAAGCGCTTCGACCGGCGCACGATCCCCGAGGTCGCGGGCGGGTTCTTCAACACGCTCCGGAACACGTACGGGTTCTTCTCGCTGTACGCGGGCGACTGGCGCCCGGAGCAGGCGCCGCCGGCGGCTCGGCGCACCCAGACCGATCGCTGGCTCCTGAGCCGGCTGGACGCCACCGTGGAAGCGGTGACGGCGCACTGGGGCGGGTACGACGTCACCGCCGGCACCCGCGCGGTCATGGACTTCGTGGTGGACGACCTTTCGAACTGGTACGTCCGACTGTCTCGCGCCCGGTTCTGGGCGCCGGACCGGGAAGCGGACCCGGCCGCGGTGGCCACACTGCACGACGCTCTCGCCACCGTGGCCCGGCTCCTGGCGCCCGCGGCGCCGTTCGTGACCGACTGGCTCCATCGGGCGCTGGCCGGAACCTCGGTGCATCTTGCGCGGTTTCCCGTGGCTCGGGGCCTGCGCGACCCGGGGCTCGAGACCGCCATGGACGCGGTCCGCCGCCTGGCGTCGCTGGCGCGGGCCGGGCGCGACGACGCGAACATCCGGGTGCGCCAGCCGCTCCGCCGGATGCGGGTGGCGGTGCCGGCGGCGGTCCGCGGCCCGGCCTTCGACGAGCTGCTGGAGCTCCTCCGGCTCGAGGTGAATGTCAAGGCGGTCGAGGTCGTCGGCTCCGACACGGACCTGGTGCGGCTCCGCGCCAAGCCTAACTTCCGGACCCTCGGGAAGCGCTTCGGGAAGCGGACCCCGGATGTGGCGGCGGCGGCCGACCGGCTGAGCCAGGAGCAGCTCCGCGGGCTGGAGGCGGGGGAGAGCGCCGCGCTCGAGCTCGACGGCGAGACGATCACCTATCTGCCGGAGGACCTGACGGTCGAGCGGGACGTGACGAGCGACTGGATCGTCAAGACCGAGGGGCCGTTCGTGGTGGCCCTGGATCCGGCGCTGGACGACGCGCTCCGGCACGAGGGGTTTGCGCGGGAGGTGGTCAACCGGGTGCAGCGGCTGCGGAAAGAGGCCGGCTATGAGTACACGACCCGGATCAGCCTCTGGGTCGACGGGGCGCCCTCGGCGCTGGCGGCGGTCACGCCCCACGTCGAGTTCATCCGGGAGGAGACCCTGGCCCGTGGCGTGGAGGTCGGCGCTCGCGCGCCGGCGCCGGACGTGGAGCAGGAAGTCGGCATCGACGGCCTGGCGGTCGTCGTAGGTGTACGGCGGTACGAGGACCGGTCGTCTGTCTGACCTCAACTGAACGGACGTACGCATGAACAAGAAGCAGTTGTCGCACCTGGAGAAGCGCTTGCTCGAGGAGCGGGCGCGCGTCATGAAGGAGCTGGGCTATTACGACGAGTCGTTCAACGCCTCGCTGCAGTCGTCCGACGGCGACCTCTCGTCCTACTCCTTCCACATGGCCGACCAGGGGACGGACGCCATGGAGCGGGAGAAGCAGTTCCTCTTCGCTTCCCAGGAGGGGCGCTACCTCTGGCACGTGAACGAGGCGCTCCGGCGGCTCTACAAGACGCCCGAGAAGTTCGGCCACTGCCAGACCTGCGGGGCCGAGATCACCTTCGAGCGGCTGGACGCCCTGCCGCACGCCCGGCTCTGCATCACCTGCAAGGAGAAGGAAGAGGATGGCAAGCGCCGCTGACCGACGGATCTTCTGGACGGCGGCCGTCGTCATCGTGGCGCTCGACGTCGTGACCAAGCTGATCGCCGAGGCCACGCTCCTGCTCACGCCGGGCATCCCCGTGATCGGCGACTGGTTCCAGCTCCGCCTGGTCTACAACCGGGGGGCCGCGTTCGGGCTCCACGTGGGGCCGTACTCGCGATGGGTGTTCTTCGCCGTGGCCGTCATCGCCGTGCTCGTGCTCAACCGGATGTCGGTCCAGACCTCGGCGGGCGACCGGTTCCGCCAGCTGGCGCTGGGACTCGTGGCCGGGGGCGCCGCCGGCAACCTGATCGACCGCATCCGCAGCGCGCGCGGCGTGGTGGACTTCCTCGATGTCGGCGTGGGGTCCCTGCGCTGGCCGACGTTCAACGTGGCGGACATCGCCGTGAGCTGCGGCGGCATCGCGCTCGCCATTGCGCTCTGGCGGGAAGACCACCGCCGCGCGCGCGCCGAGTCCGCGCCGGCCGCATGACGCTCGGAGGGCCGGGCACCCGGACCTCCGCTCCCCCCCAGGTCGAGTTCTCCGTTCTCGCCGGGCGCACCGAGCGCCTCGACCGCTTCCTCGCCGACCAGCTCCAGCTCTCCCGCACCCAGGCCGCGCGCCTCGTCGCCGATCGCGCGGTCAGCGTGAACGCGGTGCCCGCGCGCGCCTCCCGCACGCTGGTCCGCGGCGACCGGGTCGCGGTCGTCTTCCCGGCCGGGGAGCCGCCGCGCCAGCTCCGGCCGGCGCCGATCCCGCTCACCGTGGTCTGGGAGGACGAACACCTCGCGGTGATCGACAAGCCGGCGGGCCTGGTGGTTCATCCCGCCCCCGGCCACTGGGACGACACCCTCGTCAACGCGCTGGTCGCGCGGGGGACCACGCTCGCCGGCGGAGCGGAAGGGCGGCCCGGGATCGTGCACCGGCTGGACCGCGACACGTCGGGCCTGATGATCGTGGCGAAGACCGACCTCGCCCACCGTCGGCTCGGCCACATGCTCGCGGCCCGGCGGGTGACGCGGGCGTACGCGGCCCTGGCGTGGGGCCATCTCGCCCAGAGCCCCACCGTCATCACGGCGCCGCTGGCGCGCCATCCGCGCGACCGCAAGCGCATGGCGATCGTCGCCACCGGCCGCGCCGCGCGGACCGACGCGTACGTCGTGGCGCGCTTCGACAGCGTGGATCTGCTGCGGCTCGAGCTGCACACGGGACGGACGCACCAGATCCGCGTGCATCTCGAGCACGTCGGCCACCCGCTGGTAGGCGATCCGGTGTACGCGGGCGGGGGGAGTCGGCGCATCTCCGGCACGGCCCGGGTCGAGGCGGAGGCCCTGGAGCGCGCCGCGCCCAGGCAGGCTCTCCATGCCGCGTGGCTTGCGTTTCGCCACCCCGTTTCCGGCCTGGCGCTCGACTTCCGGTCGGAGTGGCCCGCGGATCTCCGGCCGGCGCTGGCGGCCGCAGGCGGGGCGGACCTCGTTGCTCGCCCGGACCCGCTTGCCTATCTTCTTTTCTTCAATAGACATGAGTGAAGCCGACGCCCTGCCGGCCGTGGTTTTCCGGGTCGGCGACCTGGTTTGCGCAGTCCCGGCGGGCCGCATCCGGGAAGTGCTGGACCGGCTTCCCGCCACCCGCATTCCCGGCGTGCCATTTGCCGTGGAGGGGCTGGTCAACGTCCGCGGCGGCCTGCTGACGGTGGCGGATGCGCATGCGCTCCTGGGCCGGCCGATGCGCCCGGAGGACGAGGGCGCCATTCTGGTGCTCGACTTCGCGGGCCGGCGCTTCGGGCTCGCCGTGAGCCAGGTGCTCGACTTCGTGGAGTTCCCGCCCGGGTCGGTCTCGCCCCGCGACGAGCTGCCCGGTGTGGATCCGGCCCTCGTCCGGGCCGTCGCCCGACGAGACGATCGGCATTTCATCCTGCTGGACATCGACGCGCTGCTGGCTCCCATGGCCGGCGGCAATCCGGAACCGCTCGGAGGTGGGCAGTGAGTCACACGGTGCTCGTCTGCGATGACGCGATCTTCATGCGTACGATGATCAGCGACATTCTCAACCAGGCCGGCTTCGAGATCGTGGGCGAAGCGGAGTCCGGGCTCCAGGCGGTCCAGAAGTACCGCGAGCTCAAGCCCGACCTGGTCACGATGGACATCGTGATGCCCGACATGGGCGGGATCGAGGCCGTGCGCGAGATCTGCAAGCAGGATCCCGATGCGAAGATCCTGATGTGCAGTGCGATGGGCCAGCAGGCGCTGGTCGTGGAGGCGATCCAGGCCGGCGCCAAGGATTTCGTCGTCAAGCCGTTCCAGCCTTCTCGGGTCCTCGAAGCGGTCCAGCGCGTTCTGGGCTAGGGCTCAATGGCCGATCCGAAGTACGCCGCCCTGTTCCTCGCCGAAAGCAGAGAGCATCTCCGCGCCTGCAATCAGCTGCTGCTGGCGTGGGAGCGGGACGCCGCGGCGTCGGAGCCGGTGAACGGGCTCTTCCGCGCCATCCACAACATCAAGGGCATGGCCGCGACCATGGGCTATTCCGCGGTCGCCGACCTGGCGCACCGTGCGGAGAGCGTGCTCGAGACGGTCCGCGGGGGAAGGGCGGCGACGCCGGAACTGATCCAGCTTCTGTTCCGCAGCGTGGACGCGCTGGAGAAGGCCATCGAGGGGGCCGCAGCCGGGAAGGACGAGCCGCCGGCCGGGCTGCTCGCCGCGCTGGACCGGGTGGCGAGCGCCGGCGCTCCCGCGCCGGCGGCTCCGGGCGCGTCCGCGGCCACCCCGCCGGTCGCGCGCGCCGCCGGCGTCAGGAAAGGCCCGGTCGGCCATCTGGTGGGCGTCACGATCCGCGGCGCCGCGCCCATGCGCGGTGCGCGCGCGCTGCTGGCGCTCCAGCGGGCGGAGACGCTGGGCCGCGTCACCGCGCTGCGGCCGGCCGCGGTCGCCTTCGAGCGGGAGGATTTCGACGGCCGCTTCAGCTTCCATCTCCGCACCGACGCGCCCAAGGAGCAGATCGAGGCCGCCGTCCGCTCGGCGGGCGAAGTGGCGGCGGTGGCGTTCGACGGGAACGTCGTCATCGAGGCGGAAGGGCCGGCGGTCGCGGCGCGGCAAATCCGGGTGGATCTGCACCGGCTCGACGCCATGATGAAGCAGGTGGGCGAGCTGGTCGTCGCGCGGAACCGGCTGGTCGAGCGGGTCCGGGGGGACGACTCGGAGGTGTCCGAGCTGGCCGCCGTCATCTCCCGCCTGGTCTCGGATCTCCAGAGCGAGATCGTCGAGATGCGGATGACGCCGGTGAGCGAGGTGTTCGACCGCTTTCCCCGCCTGGTTCGCGACCTGGCCCGCGATCTCGGCAAGCAGATCCGCTTCGAGGTCGAGGGTGGCGACATCGAGCTGGACCGGGCCATCCTCGACGAGCTGGGCGACCCGCTGCTGCACCTCATCCGCAACGCGGCCGACCACGGGCTCGAGGCCGCAGCGGAGCGCGAGGCCGTGGGGAAGCCGGCCGAGGGGCGCATCCTGCTCTCCGCGACCCGGGAGCGACGCTCGGTCGCCATCCGCGTGAGCGACGACGGCCGCGGCATCGACCGGGCGGCGATCCTCGCCAAGGCCAAGCGGGAGGGGCTCGCGGACGCGGGCGTCGCGACCCTGACCGACGATTTGCTGCTGCGGGTGCTCGCCCGGCCCGGGTTCACCACCGCGGCCCAGGTGAGCGGCGTCTCGGGGCGCGGCGTCGGCGTCGAGGTGGCGCTCGGGCGGGCCCGCGCCCTGGGCGGGAGCCTGGACGTGCAGACCGAGCCGGGGCGGGGCACCACGTTCACGCTGCGCGTGCCGCTCACGCTCGCCATCGTGCGCGCGCTCCTCGCCCAGGCGGGTGAGGAGCGCTACGCGGTGCCCCTGGTCTACGTGGCGGAGACCGTCGAGTTCGACGCCCGGGCGGTGACGGCGCTCCGGAGCCGCGAGGCGCTGGTGGTGCGCGATCGGGTCATCCCCACCGTCCACCTCCGCGACCTGGTCGCGGCGCGGGCCGGCGGGGAGCCCGCGCGGCGTCCCACCATCATTCTCGAGGTGGGGGAGCGCCGTACGGCGCTCGTGGTGGACGCGCTGCTCGGGCAGCAGGACATCGTGATCGAACCGTTCGACGCGCCGCGCGGCATGCCGCCGTATCTCGGCGGGGCCACCATCCTGGCCGACGGCGCGCCGGCCCTGATTCTCGACGCGGCCGCTCTGGTGTAGGGGGGACGATGGAAGACGTGCGGGATCTCAAGGAGCTTCAGCTCGACGCGCTGAAAGAGGTCGCGAACATCGGCGCCGGCCATGCCGCGACGGCCCTGTCCCAGCTCACGAGCCGGACGATCATGATCAACGTGCCGGAGGTAAACGTCCGGCCGCTCGAGGAGGTCCCCGAGCTGCTCGGCCGAGCGGACGAGGTGATCGCCGCGGTTCTGATGCACATGATGGGCGACCTCACCGGCCGCACCCTCGTGCTCTTTCCGGAGCCGTCCGCCAAGGCGCTCTGCGACATTCTCTTCCGCCGGACGCCGGGGACGACCACCGGGTTCACGCCGATGGAGCAGTCGGGCCTCAAGGAGGCGGGCAACATTCTGGCGAGCGCGTACATGAACGCGTTGAGCGATTTCATGGGCATGATGCTGGTGCCCTCGGTGCCCAGCCTCGTCATCGACCTCAGCGCGGCGATCCTCACCACGGCGTATCTCAATTTCGGGCACGACCGCGACTACGTCTTCTGCGTGGAGACCGCGTTCCGGGTCGAGGGAGCGACCGAGCCGTTGCGCGGGCATTTCCTCCTCCTCCCCGATATGCCCTCTCTCCGGGCAATCTTCGACGCCATCCGCCTCTCCTGAACGATGTCTGCGGCCGTGCTGTCGGAGCGCGAGCGGGATGTGCTCCGGTCCTTCGCCCGGCGCATCGATCCCGCGGATGCCGGCGCCCACAACAACCTGGGCGTGCTGTACTGGCAGAAGGGGCTCGTGGCCGAGGCGATCGAGCAGCTCACCCACGCGCTCGAGCTCGACCCGCGCATGGACGTGGCCCGGGCGAACCTCGAGATCGCCTACCGGGCGAGCGGCCACTACGACCGGGTGGTGGCCGGGCTCCAGGAGAAGCTCCGCCGCGCGCCCTCCGACCGCGAGGCCCGCTGGGAGCTGGGGCGCGCCTACGCCGCGCTGGGCCACCACGCCGAGGCCGCGAGCGAGTTCGAGACGCTGCTCGCCTGGCACCCGAATGACCCGGGCGCGCTGATCCAGGTCGGGCTCGCCGAGCGGGCCCGCGGCCGGCTCGAGGTGGCGACGGAGTGGTTCGCGCTCGCCTGCGAGCGCGACCCCCAGAGCTCGGTGGCGCTCTTCCACCTGGGCGAGACGCTGTACAACCGCGGGCTCAACGACCAGGCCCTGCTCTCGCTCCGGGCCGCGGTCGAGCGCAATCCCGACAACGCCGAGGCCCACTACCTCCTCGCGTTTCTCTACGGCGACCTGGGCCGCCAGGACGAGGCCCGCGCGGCGACGAAGCGCGCGATCGCCCTGAACCCGGCGCTCGCGCGCGCGCAGGCGAATCTCGCCCTGGAGCGGGTGACCGCGCGGGACGAGCAGGAGCGGGCCGCGGCCCGGGAGGCGATGCGGCCGCGCGTGGTGGAGGGGGGCGCGCTCGCCCACTTCAACCTGGGACTCGCGTTCCGGCAGCGCGGCTACTTCGCGGAGGCGCTGCGCGAGTACCGCATGGGCCTCGACTCCGGGGAGGACCGGCGGCTCAATCTCCAGGCGATGGCGGAGGTGCACCTCCTCCGCCGGGACCTTCCCGCGGCCCTCGAGCTGTACGACTCGCTGGTGCGGGAATACGCCGACTCGCCCAAGCTCTGGAACGAGCGCGGCGTGACCCTGCACCAGTCCGGCTGGCGCGATGCGGCGGCGGAGTCGTACGAGCGCGCCGTGGCGCTCGACCCCGGGTACGGCCTGGCCTGGAACAATCTGGGCGTCCTCCGCGCGCACCAGGGCGATGCGGACCGCGCGGCGGAGGCCTTCGACCGCGCGATGGCGTCCCCGGGCGCGCCGCCCGCGGCCCGGCTCAACCTGGGGCTGCTCCACCTGCAGCGGCGCCGGCTCGAGCCCGCGCTCGAGGCCTATCGCGACGCGCTCGCCCGGACGCCGCAGAGCGCGCCCGCCTGGAACGGCATCGGCCTCGTGCTCATGGAGCTCAAGCGCTGGGGCGAGGCCCGCACCGCGCTGAGCCGCGCGGTGGAAGCCGACTCCGGCTTCGCGGCCGCCCACTACAACCTGAGCTTCTCGCTGAGCCAGCTCGGCGATTTCGACGGCGCGCTCCGGGCCACCAAGCGCGCGCTCGAGCTCGATCCTTTCTACGTGCCCCAGAAGTACGCGCTTACGATCGATCTCCAGTTCGAGGACCCGACGATCGCGGTTCCGCCCGAGCTCGCCGCCGACGTGGCGGGCGGCGATCTCGGCCCCGAGTTCGCCTTCGACCCCTCCACCCTGGATCGTCTCTTCCGCGAGCTGGCGCCGGCGCCGGAGCAGCCGGGGGCCGCGAAGACGGCGGATCCGCTCGCGCTGGCCCGCGACTACATCGGGAAGGGCATGCTGGAACGGGCGGCCGCCGAGCTGAGCCGGGCGCGAGCCCGCGGGGCGGCGCCGGCCGCCGCGACTGCGCTGCTGGGCGATCTCTTCGCGCGGCGCGGCCTCCACGGCGAGGCCCTGGACCGGTACCGCGAAGCGCGCGCGCTCGACGGCGAGAGCGGGGACGCGGCGGCCGGAGAGATCCGTGCGCTGCTTGCCCTGGGGCGGAACGCCGAGGCGGCGCCGCTCGCCGAGGCGCTCGCCCGGCGCGCCTCCGGCATGGTGGAGGCGCACGTGCTTCGCGCCCGGGTCCGTCTGGAGCTGGCTGATGCCGTGGGCGCCCTGGACTCCGCCCGCGCGGCCCAGGCGCTGGCGCCCGGGCGGGCCGACCTGTTGCACCTCCAGGCGCGCATCGCGCTGCGGCTGGGAGACCGGAATGCCGCGCACGAGGCCTATCGTGAGGCGCTCCAGCTCGACGGGTCCATGGCCCAGGTCTGGTACGAGCTGGGCCAGCTCGAGGAAGAGCGGGGCCGGCTCGAGGCCGCCCGCGCCGCCTACGAGCGGGCGCTCGAGGTTCTCCCCACATTCACGACGGCCGCGCTGGCCCTGGCCGGGCTGGTCCAGAAGACCGAATCGGCGGGCGCCGCGGTGAACCTGCTGGTGCAGGTGCTGGAGACCGATCCCTACGAGCTGGAGGCGCTGGCCACGCTCGGGCGGGTGCTGCTGGACGACGGCCGCACGCCCGAAGCGCTCGAGGCGCTGGAGCGGGTGCTGCGGTTCGATCCCGAGCACCGTCCCGCGCTCTTCCACCGCGGCGTCGCACGGGCGCGGCAGCGGCGCTTCGGCGACGCGGTGGCGGACTGGGAGCGCGTCATCCAGCTCGACCCCGCGAGCCCGCTCGCGACCGAGGCCCGGAACCGGGCGCGGTCGGCGCGCGACCTCCAGCACATCTTCTCGACCGCGGCGGGCTAGGCTCATGGCGATCGAGGGACCGCTCAAGGAGCTCAACATCCACGATGTCTTCCAGCTGCTGGACCTGGGCCGGAAGACGGGGGAGCTGCGCGTCACGTCGGAGCTGCGCCAGAACGCCGGCGTGGTCCACTTCGACCGCGGGGCCGTGATCGCCGCCCAGATCACCAGCAACCCGCACGTGCTGGGCGAGCTGCTGCTCCGCTCCGGCAAGCTCCGCGAGGAGGACCTCGCGCGCGCCCGGGCCCTCCAGACCGCGGGCGACCGGCGGCGCCTGGGCGAGATCCTGGTCGCCATCGACGCGGTGGGGCGGCGCGAGCTGGAGACCTGCGTGCGGGCGCAGGTCGAGGAAGTGGTCTTCGAGCTGATGAGCTGGTCGGAGGGCTACTTTTCGTTCGTCGAGGGAGCGATCGACCGCTCGGGCATCGAGGCGCCGGTCAGCATTCCCACCGAGGCGCTGCTGATGGAGGCGGCGCGGCGAATCGACGAATGGGCCCGGATCGAGACCAAGGTGCCTCATCTCGGCATGGTGCCGAGGCTCCGCGCGCCCGAGGACGAAACCGCGCCCCTCGATCTGGTGCCGTTCGAGTGGGAGGTGCTCGCGGCCGTGGACGGCGTGCGCGACGTGCGCACGATCGCCGAAGCGCTCGGCCGGTCGGACTTCGACGTCGCGCGCACGATCTACGGCCTCACCAGCGCCGGCGTCGTGTTGCTGGAGACTCCCGCCGCCACCCCGGGAGAAACGGCGGCGCTGGCCGAGGGCGCGCCGGCGGCGGCGCGGGTCGAGGAGCACCTGGCGCGAGGCGAGTTCGAGGCCGCGCGCCTCGCGGCCGTGGACCTCGTCGCGGCGGACCCCGAGCGGGCGGAGGGGCACTTCGCGCTCGGCCGCGCGCTCCTCCGGCTGGGACGCTGCGAAGAGGCGGAGGACGCGCTGGTCCAGGCGCTGCATCGCGACCCGGCCGCTCCCGCGCCACGGCGGCTGCTGGGGATGGCGCAGGCGGGGCAGGGCCGGTTCGCCGACGCCATCGAGACCTGGGACCGATGGCTCAGGGGCGACGGCCGCCGCCCGGACGAGGACGCCCACGCCCCGACGGTCACGCGGCTCCGCGACGCCGCGGCGGCGCTCGCCGACGCGCTGAGAGGACAGCATGTCTGACGACATCCGCGGCATGACGGCGGAGCTCGCCGCCGACCCGGACAGCCTGGTGTTCCTCGAGCTGGGCGAAGCGCTCCGCCGCCGGGGACAGCCGGACGCGGCGTTCAAGGTGGCCCGCACCGGGCTGACCCGCTATCCGGAGCTCGCCCGGGCGCACGACCTCTGCGCCCGCATCCTGTGCGATCGCGGCGAGCGGGACCGCGCCTTCGACGCCTGGGTCAAGGCCCTCGAGCTCGACCCCGGCCTCGTCTCCGCCCACAAGGGCCTCGGCTTCCTCTATTACCAGGCGGGCGACCTGGCGTCGGCCGAGAGGCACCTGGCCTATGCCGGGCAGGCGGACCCCGGCGACGCGGGAACCGCCGCCGCGCTGGAGCGGGTGCGGGCGGGCCGGCAGCCGGTGCCGCCCTCCGCGCCCGGTCCCGTGGCGGCGTCCGGCCCCCCTGCCTCCGCGCCGGTCGCCCCGGTAGCTCCCGTGCCGGAATCCGAGGCTGGACCGGAGCCGCTGGCGGCGACGGCCGGCCTTCCCTTCTCCTTCGAAGAAGCGAGCGCGTCGCCGGTGCAGGACGCGGTCTTCGCCGGCCTGGATGGCGGGACCGACGGCCTCCTGCTGGTGGACTCGGCCGGGCTGCGGCTGGGCGGCGGGCTCAGAAACCCGGAGGGCGCCGACGTCGCCGACTCCGTCGCGGCCCTTCTGGCCGGCGTGTCCAAGGAAGCAGCGCGGACCGCCCGGCTGCTCGGGCTGGGCGAGTGGGGCGGGCTGGCGGTCGAGTGCGGCGACGGGAACCTGTTTCTTTCCACGCCCACCGAGTCGACCCTGCTGCTCACGGTGCGCGGCCTCGATATCCCCATGGCGCGGGTCGCGCGGTTCGCCGAGCGCGCGTCGCTGGCCGCGCGCGACTGGCTGGAGCGGAACGAGTGACCGCGGCGGCGGAGCTCCTCGACCGGCTGTCCACGGTGCGCGGCATCCGCGGCTCCGTCCTGGTGTCCGCCGGCGACGGCCTCATCGTGGCCGAGTCGCTGATGACCGGCGTGGACGGGCGCGCGGTGGCCGCGCTGGCCGCGAGCCTCGTCAGCCGGCTGCGCCGCGCCACCGAGAGCGCGGGCCGGCGCGAGCCGGTGTTCCTGCAGCTGCACGCGGCGGGGGGCACGGTGCTCGCCGCCCCGTG
>Ga0187822_10000176_pt1 | contig 11649 bp, 11 predicted proteins | sample NC_wetland_sal_i_18_FD_132967 | JGI IMG/M metagenome (GOLD analysis project Ga0187822, IMG submission 132967) | Wetland sediment microbial communities from Neuse River Estuary, North Carolina, USA - SourceSoil_2 | ecosystem: Environmental > Aquatic > Freshwater > Wetlands > Sediment | place...
AAAGAGAAAACTGAGCGCGAACGTTTTCTCGCCCAGTGCCCAGGATCAGTACTCGAGCGGCGGCCGGCAGAGTTGCCCGGTCCGAGCTCCCTGATCGACCAGGCCGAAAGCCTGCTCGCCCAGGATGCCGACCCCGGACGCATATCGGCCATGGCCGAGCAGGGTATTCGGGACGACGAATGGCGCTTGCAGCGCATCCGCCCTTTCGACTGGTTCACCGTGGACTACAAACGCCAGGCCCAGCGCGAGCTCCAGGCGAAGTATTGGAGGCTATGGAGCCTCGAAGTACGCTGTTACCGGCGCGCCGGTCGGCAGGAAAAAGCCGCCGAGTTGCTCGCCGTGATGGATCAGCGCGCCGCCTCACTGCATAGTGATTCAGATCCGGTCTATTGGGAAGCTCTCGCCGCCCTCGTCCGTCTCTACGAAGAGGGCAACCGAAAAGATATGGCAACCCAGAAGCTGCGCTCGATGCAGGATTTCCTGGCCGCGCATCCCGACTCCCGCCTTTCCGCTCAACTGGAGAACTTGCAAAAGCTCCTGGGCACGCCGTAAGTATTCTCGCGCACTGTCATCCTGAGCGGAGCCGGCTGATTCGCTGGCGAATCAGCCTACGGAGTCGAAGGACCCCCAACCGGTTGCACTGACGATTGCGTCGAGGTTGGTTTCGCGGAATACCGCCGGCGTCCCATGTTGCTGTAGGGGTCCTTCGACTGCGCAGCCGCTTCGCTTCGCGAAGCGGTCACTCCGCTCAGGATGACAAGGGTTACCGGGAAGACGTTTCCGGCCGGAGCAGATCATCCATCGTTTCCCGCCGCCGGATGAGCTTTACGGACTTGCCGTCGACCAGCACTTCCGCAGCCCGTAGCCGGGTGTTGTAGTTGGACGCGAGCGCCATCCCATAAGCCCCGGCATCGAGAATGGCCAGCAAATCCCCTTCGTCAACCACCGGCAGCTCGCGGCCGCGGGCAAAAAAATCTCCGCTCTCGCAGATGGGGCCAACCACATCCACGGTCTCGTGCCGCCCCGTGTTCGCGTCCAGTCGAGCAGGGACGATTTCGTGATATGCGTTGTAAAGTGAAGGCCGGACCAGATCGTTCATGGCCGCATCGACCACCAGAAACTGCTTGGGACCGTTCGTTTTCCGGTAGAGCACTCGAGTGAGCAGGGCCCCCGCCGGCCCCACAATGGAACGGCCCGGTTCCAACAAGAGATGCACTTTCAGCCCCCGCAGCGGACGCAGCACTGCAGCCGCATATTCGGCTGCCCGTCCGGCAAATTCCTGCGGCGCCGGATCCTCATAGTCGATGCCGAGGCCGCCGCCGGCGTCAACATACGCGATGCGATGGCCGTCGTCCTGCAACACGCGCACCAGTTCGGCCACCCGCTCCATGGTCAGTGCGAAAGGTTGTACGTCCGTGATCTGCGAGCCAATGTGCACGCTCACGCCCGCGATCCGGAGATATTTTGTCCCTGAAGCCTGGGCATATATCTTCCGGGCCTTGCTGATCGGGATTCCAAACTTGTGCTGCTGCAGCCCGGTAGAAATATAGGGATGCGTGTTGGCGGGAACGTCAGGGTTCACCCGCAACGCGATGCGCGCCTTCTCCCGGGTGCGGGCCGCGCATTCCGCGAGGCGCCAAAGCTCGGCCTCGCTCTCCACGTTGAACAGCATCACGCCGGCTTTGAGCGCGGCGTGCATTTCCTCGGCAGTCTTGCCTACGCCCGAGAACACAACGCGCTTCACGGCCCGCCGGTCGACGCGTAAGACTCTTTCCAGCTCTCCGCCCGACACCACATCGAAGCCGCATCCCATTTGCGCCAGCAGGCGGAGAATCCCCAGGTTCGAATTGGCTTTCACGGAATAGCAGATGGTGTGGGCAACCTTCCGGAAGGCATGCTCGAACCCCGCCATGCGTTCCCGGATCGTCGATGCGGAATAGACGTAGAGCGGAGTTCCGTAACGCTCGGCCAGGCGCTCCAGCGAAACCTCATCGCACTCCAGCACGGACCCCACCGGATGGCGGCGAAGAAATCCCTTTCTCACTTCGCGATAAGAAAAGGCGGGAGGGCGGCCTCCGCTCCGGTTGGCGGTGCGAGTCACTTGCGGTTGGGTTCGCCTTTCACCTTGATGGCAACCACGGTTTCATCGTCAAAGGCTTCCTCGCCCGCAGCATGCTCCGTCACCGCCTTGAACAGCGACTTCACCACGCAATCGGCGGAAATCTCGGCGCAGCCCGCGACAATGGCCTCGGTCCGATGGCGTCCGAACATATCGCCGGCCTTGTTGCGGGCGTCCAGTATGCCGTCGCTGAAAAACACAAACATATCGCCGGGTTTGGCCTTGAAGGAAAATTCGTCGTACTCGGCATCGTCAAACAGGCCGAGCGGCAGGCCGGTGGCTTCGATGACGTCGATTTTTCCGTCGTGGCAATACAAAGGACGCGGCAACCCTGAATTGGCGATCTTCAAGGAACGGTTGCGATCGTCCCACACCGCATAGATCAGCGAGACGAACTGGCCCTCGATGCGGCGCTCTCCCAGGGAAAAGTTGACCGCCCGCAGCATCTCCGCCGGCCCGGGTTCGATGGGAGCGTGTGAACGCAGGATGCCGCTGACCAGCGCCGCATAAATCGCCGCCGGAGCCCCTTTGCCGCTGACGTCCCCGATGACCATGCCCAGGTGGTCGAGTGAGTAATTGACGAAATCGTACAGGTCGCCGCCGATAGCGCGCGCGGGCGTGAACTTGGCCGCAACTTCCAGGTTGGCCAGCTTGGGCAGGGAGTGCGGCAACAGGCGAAATTGCAATTCGCGCGCCAGCGCCAGGTCGCGCTCCAGGCGCTTCTCCTGCCGGGCGATCTCCTCGTACAGCCGGGCATTTTCAATTGCGATCGCGACCTGCGCGGCCAGGGTCGTCACCGTGCGGTTGTGGTCGTCGGTAAAAAACCCCTTCTTGGTGTGCTCCAGGTCCAGCACTCCAATGACCTTGTCTTTGTAAATCAGCGGCACCGCCAGCTCCGAGCGGGTTTCCGGATTCAGCGCGATGTAGCGCGAGTCCTTGCTCACGTCGGGGACCAGCACCGCCTGCCGGTGCCGCGCGGCATATCCCACCAGGCCGTCCCCCACGGGAACATCATGCTTGATCTGTATATTTTCCTGGAAGCGCAGGGAAAACCGGTGCTGCAATTTCTCTCCCGCCGCGTCCACCAGCAGGATGCTGAACATCTGGTAGTCGATCAGCCGGCTGAGCAGTTCGGCGATGCGCTTGAGCAATTCATCCACATTCAGGATGGAACTCAACTCGCGTGCGATCTCGTTCAGTAGAATCAGCGTCCGGGCCTGCTTGGTGGCGCGGGTGTGCAGCCGCGCGTTCTCGATGCCCACCGCCATGCGCGACCCGATCAGCGTCAGCAGGCGTTTGTGCTCCTCATTGAAGCGGCCTGCCTCGTGAGTTTCGAGATTCAGTACGCCGATCACCCGGTTTTTTACGATCAGCGGAATCGCCAGCTCGGAGCGCACGTCGGGGGCGCCCGAGATGTATTCGGGATGCTTCGTGACGTCATCGACCAGAATGGCCTCGCGCCGTTGCGCTGCCTGTCCGGTTACGCCCTGGCCGATCTTGATCTTGATCCGCTCGGCCACCTCGCGCGCATATCCGACTTGAAAACGAATACGCAGGTCTTGGGTCTTTTCGTTCAACAGCAGGATGGCGAAGATTTCGTAGTCGATGACCTTGCGCACCAGTTCCGCCACGCGACGCAGCGTGGTATCGAGGTCGAGCGTAGTGTTGACAACGTCCGCCACCTCGAGTAGCAAAGGCTCGACCTTCAAATGATCGGATTCGGTCAAAGTGGTTTCCACGGATCCAGGTTGTTTAGAGCCTCAATGATAACAGCCAGTCGGTTGCGACGAGGGTTGGCAATGTAGGCGCGAGCGCCCACGCTCGTGCGGCAGTAAGTGTGGCCAGGCCCGCTGTCGACGCTGCACGAGCGCGAGCTCGCGCCTGCGCTTACGTTTCCCGCGGCACGATGCAAATGTCCGGGAGATTCCGGTACTTCTCGGCGTAGTCCAGGCCGTAACCGACCACGAACTCGTCCGGAATGCTGAAACCCACGTAGTCGGCCGTGATCGGCTGCTTCCGCCGCGACGGCTTGTCCAGTAGCGCCGCGATCTTGAGAGACTTGGGCTGGCGCGCCATCAGCATCTTCTTCAGATAATTCAATGTGAGTCCGGTATCGAGGATGTCCTCCACCAGGATTACGTTCTTTCCGATCATGGACTGGTCCATGTCCTTGGTCAGGCGCACTTCACCGGTCGAGTCCCATCCCGATTGAAGTTCCTGCGCCGGACTCGGCCGATTGCCGTAACTGGAGACGCCAATAAAATCAAAGGTAGCGTCAATTTGGAGCTGGCGGGACAAATCGCTGAGAAAAATGGCCGCGCCCTTCAGCACGCCCAGAAGCACGACAGACTGCCCGGAGTAATCCCGGTTGATTTGGGCGCCCATTTCAGCCACCCGCTGGGCGATCTGTTCCCGTGTAATCAGGACCTTCAAGTCAGCCATGGCGATTCATATTAAACTAAAGCAGTTGGCAATTGGCACCTGGCATTGGGCCAGCACCTTCGCGGCGTGCGCTAAAGCCAAATGCGAACTGCGAGCCAAACATGAACCTGAACGGCGTCAAACTCACCTGGCTGGGCCACGCCACGTTTCGCATCGAGACTCCGGCGGGCAAGACCATCATCGTCGACCCCTGGGTCATGGGAAATCCCAAGTGCCCGGAGACGGAGAAGAACGTCAAGAAAGTGGATGTCCTGCTCTGCACCCACGGCCACTTCGACCACATTGGCGATGCGGTTGCAATCGCGACCAGGCATAATCCGGCGGTGGTAGCGATCCCCGAACTGGCTCACTGGCTGGAAAAGAAAGGCGTCCAGCAGGTCTCAAGCATGAACAAGGGCGGCACTCAAACTGTCGGCGACATCAAGGTCACCATGGTCCATGCCGACCATTCCTGCGGCATCACCGATGGCGACCAGATCGTGTACGGCGGCGAGGCCTGTGGCTACGTGATCGAGTTTTCCAATGGGCTTAAGATCTACCACGCCGGCGATACCAACGTGTTCGGCGACATGGCGATCATTCGCGACCTCTACGCGCCGCAAATCGCGCTGATTCCGATCGGCGACCACTACACCATGTCGCCGCGCGAAGCTGCCTACGCCTGCAATCTGCTGCGGCCGAAAACCGTCATCCCCATGCACTTCGGAACTTTCCCGGTGTTGACCGGCAGGCCCGGTGATTTGCACAAGCTGGCGCCCGGCCTGGAGATCGTCGAGATGACGCCGGGTGTAACACTTTCTTAAAGGAGAAACGCTTGCCCGAGAAAAACAACATCGCTGCCTGGCGCATGGGCGGAATCACCGTGGGCGCCGTCGAAGACTACCTCTATTCCATGCTTCCGCCCCGCGACGAGGTCTTGAACGAGATCGAGACCGAAGCGGCGAAACGAAAGATTCCCATCGTCGGACCCGCCGTGGGCCGCGTCCTTTACCAACTCGCCCTGATGACCAATGCCCGGTCGGTATTCGAACTGGGCTCCGCGATCGGTTACTCCACCATCTGGTGGGCCCGCGCCGTGGGTGAAAGCGGCCGAGTGACCTACACCGACGGCGACCGCAAGAAGGCGGACGAAGCCCGCCGCTATTTCGCCCGCGCCGGTGTTACCCAGCAGATCACCGTCAAGATCGGTGACGCCCTCGAACTCCTCTCCGAAGAGAAGCAGCCGTTCGACATCATCTTCAATGACGTCGACAAGGAAGACTATCCCCGGGTCTTCAAACTGGCCGTGCCGCGCCTCCGCAAGGGCGGCCTCTTTGTGACCGACAACGTCTTATGGAGTGGAAAGGTAGCGCAAGACAAACCGTCAGAGCCCTCAACCAAAGCGATCCTGGAATTTAATCAGCTGCTCTATCACTCCCCAGACCTTTTTACCACCATCCTGCCCATCCGGGATGGCGTGGCAGTAGCCATCAAGAAATGAAAAACTGAGAACCGGGAACTCAGAACTAAAAACTGGTTTTTTGATCTGACGGTTCTTTCCAGAAATCGTCCAAGACTAAATCGACTTCACCGGAATCAAGGTCAAGTCTTCCACCAACCCCACTTCCTTCTGGAGAAATGGCTCGGCGTAAGTCACTCCGCCCAGCATGCCGTAGAAGCGAGCCATGGCTTCGATGCGCGAACGAATCTCCGCCCGGGCAGGAAATATACCCTTGCCGGCTTCCTGATCGCTGAACTGCGACTGGTAGGCCATCAGAGACTCAAAGCGGGCGTCAAACTGTTCCGTGATGTCGACCACGAACGTAGGCCGCACATCATAGTAGAGCGTGGCGTAAATAATCTTGAACGGCCGGTGAGGAGGAAGTTCGGTAGCGCTGGCGTCCCGTCGGCTGTCCTGAGGGCGTCCCGCCCTCAGCGCCGGTGGTGCGAGTTCCGGGTTGGAGGAAACCTTCGCGGGCGAGTCGCCCGCGGCCACATCAGCCACACTGGCCGCTGCATCATCAATATCGAGCTTGGCCAGGCCCGCCAGGAAGCAGGCTTCATAGCCCAGCACAGACGCTGTGTAGTGGTCCGGATGCCGTCCCTTCCAGTAGGGAAGGATTACCACTCGCGGCCTCTGCTGGCGCAGTACGTGCGCGACCTTCAGCCGGTTTTCCCAGGTGTTTTCCACTCGTCCGTCGGGAATGTCCAGCGCCTGCCGCCACGACACGCTCAGGATTTTCGCTGCCTCTGCCGCTTCGCGGGCGCGATCTTCCGCGCTGCCCCGTGTGCCCATTTCTCCTCGGGTGAGATCGAGAATTCCGGTGCGATATCCGCGCTGCGCCATCTTCAGCAGAGTGCCGCCGCAGGTTTGCTCGACATCGTCACGGTGGGCGGCGAGGGCAAGAATATCGAGCGGCGCGGAGGGCATCAGTCGAGGTTCCCCTGCTCCAGCACAACGTTCTCCCGGACGATCAGGCGATGGGCCGCCATTTCTTTCAACTTTGGCAGGACGCGGCTCACGTGCTCATCGGTGTCGACGAATATGATAATCAGCGGCAACTTGCCGCCGGCATCCACCAGATGGCTGGTCTTGACCTGCTGACGGCCGAGGAACCCGGACACGGTGTGCAGCGCGGTTGCCGCATAGACGTTTTCCTGGCGCAGATAGTTGAGGATTTCCGCATGCAGCGGGCGGTGATGCCACTGGTCCGATTCGTTCAGGTAAATCGTGACTTGGACTGCCATCGCATTCGCCATTTTACAGTACCCTCGCCAGTGCCATGCCCGCCAGCGCCCCCGCCAGGCACAGGAAATTATTGCTGAAGAAGTTGGTGAACATCAGCAGCCATTGGCCCTGCTCGAAATACGCCATGGTCTCGAAGGCATAACTGGAAAAGGTTGTGAAGGCGCCGCAAAAACCGACGACGACCAGCAGGCGCCAGCGCGGATCGATCAATACCCGCTCCGTGGCCCAGACCACGAAGAAGCCGACGATCACGCTGCCCGCGACATTGATGATCAGCGTTCCGTAAGGAAACACCGGCCCCATGATTTTCGCCGCGTAACGGCTCAGGAAATAACGGGCGTTGGCCCCGACGATCGCCCCCAGGGATATGGTGAGGATGTCCCGCACGATGGAGTTCTCCTTGGTAGATTGGTAGGAGTCATCAGCCCAGCGGGCGGTTGTGGCGAACTCCATCGCCTTAAAAAGATTCTATCAGCCCGGCCCAAACGCCAGCCGTGACTTCAGTAATTCCAAGAGATCCCTGTGGTCGCGGGCGACTCGCTCGCGACCGACGGGCGGAGACGCCCGGCTTCCATCGTGATAGTTACTTCTTCCGCTCCACCAGGAAGCGCGCCAGGTCCTTCAGCACATCGGCCCGCGACCCGAAGCTGTCGAGCGAGGCCAGAGCGGACTCCACCAGTTCACTCGCTTTCTTCAGTGACTCGTCCACCCCAAACAACGCCGGATACGTCGCCTTCTCGGCCGCGGTGTCTTTTCCCGCGGTCTTACCTAACTGCTCCGAGGTCTGGGTTACGTCCAGCACGTCGTCCACAATCTGAAAAGCCAGGCCGATGGACTGGCCAAACGAGCGCAGACTGCTGACGGCCCGTTCATCGGCTCCGGCGTAAACGCCCCCGCTGATCACGCTGGCTCCGATAAGGGCCGCGGTCTTGGAGCGGTGGATGTACTCCAGCGTTGCCAGGTCAGGCCGGGTGCGTTCCGCTTCAAGGTCCACAACCTGGCCCCCAATCATGCCCTCGATGGTGCCCGTCCCGCGCGCGATTTCTTCAATAATGCGCACCCGGGATTCCGCCGGGCAGCGCAGCCGCGAAAGCACCTCGTAGGCCTGGGTCTGCAGCGCGTCGCCAGCCAGGATGGCAATCGCCTCCCCAAAAACCTTGTGGCAGGTGGGCCGCCCGCGGCGCAGATCGTCATTGTCGAGCGCCGGCAGATCGTCGTGGATCAGCGAATAGGTGTGCAGCATCTCGAGCGCCGCGCCCAGTTCCTCAATGCCGGAGGGCAGGGAGCCCGCGATCATGCGTCCGGCTTCCATACAGAGAATGGGGCGCAGGCGTTTGCCCCCGGCAAACACGCTGTGCCGCATCGCCTTGTGGATTGAGACCGGACGCTGCGTGGACGCCGGCAGTAGACGCTCCAACGCGGCATCGGTCAGTGCCTGGCCCTGCTCCAGAGTCTGCTTGAGCATGCGGGTGAGTATAACAATCCCGGTGTGGGGCGGACACTCTGGTCCGCCGCGTTTGATTTTGCTTTGGCTCTGATTGTTGATGGTGCTGGTTGTTCGACCGCCGACGGCATCGGGCAACTAAATCAGATCGAAATCAAGATCGGCGGACAGGAGTGTCTGTACACCGGGCAACCTCATTGTTTCTTTTGTTTCGCCGGCTTCGCCGCAAAGTAGCCGCGCCGGGCCTGCAATTTCAGGCCGTCCCGATCGACCGTCACTTTCAGCCGATGGTAGCTGCCGTTCTTTTTTACGTTCTTTATGGAGAATTCCAATAAGTACAGGTATTCCGGCGCGGTCGTCAGCCGTTTGAATCCGCCTTCCAGATCGTTGCTGTTGTGAAAATAGCTTCCACCGGTTCCATACGCGAGTTCCGCCATCACATCTTCACTCGACGCCATTGAGCTGCGACGAAACTCAGACTTAGTCTCTGCCGTTTGGGCCGAGCCCTTGATCATCTCGCTGGCGTCTATTTCACTGGTGTATAAGCCACGCGCGTCCAGCGCGCTGACCGTCACGTTGGCCTGGGCCGCCATGTCGATGATCTGCGATTCCAACGCCCGGGCCTCAGGCCTGAGGACGAGGAACCCCGGCGACACTACGATCAGCAGCCTCTGGCCGGGCAGAGCGGCCATCCGGCGCACGAATTCCCGAAGCGTGCCCAGCGATACCTGGATGTCCTGATCGCCGATCGCCAGGACTCGCATGGCCGCCGATTCCGCCAGCCTCTCCGCCACATCGCGCATCTGCAGCCCGGGCGAGCAACTGAGGGTTTCATCGATCGCCGCTTCGAGGGCGGCGCTGTTGTGTTTATCTTCGATCAGATCGGCATGATAGTAATCGAGGTTGGGGCATTCCTGTCCCGCCGCCCGGTACAGGCCGACCGGTTGCAGTTTCATGATCGCTTTCTCTAATTCCGCGCGATCACGCGTCAGACCGCTGTTGATCCTTCCCGACACCGAAACCACCGTGGCCATGTCCGAGCCCGACCAGGACTGACCCAGCATTTTGATGACAGCTTTCTGCGTCTGGGCCAGGTCGCCCACGCTCGCATGCATGTCGTCGAACAGAAAAACGATGAAACGGTCGGGCACATTTGACGGCGGCGGGTTGTTGCCGGCGGGAACCGCCGTGTGAACCGGGCCAGGGTCAGTCTGAATGGCCGAACGCCGCTGCATGCTGAATCCGGTAATGGCTTGCGGCTTGTCGTTGTCCAGGATCTGGAAATCTTCTTTTTTAAGGTTTCCAACGGCATTGGCCTGCCGGTCGCGGACCAGCACGGGAACCAGCACCACGTCTACTTTGCTTTGGATTGTGAAGGTGCCATTCGCAGCAGGCATCTCCTGCTGCTGTGCTGCCAGCGGCAGGCAGAGGATAAAAGCCAGGCAGGTTTCGGCAATCGCCGGGAGATGACTTGCATTGATATGAATGAGAGAATTTTACTCCCTGCGGATTGAGAAACCATCGCTGAAACACGCTACAGAGCTGGTCGTCGCCCAGGGAGAATTACATCTTGCGCGGCGCCTTGTCGGTCAGAGGTTCAAAAGCCTCAGCTTGGAGCTTCCCGCCCTGTTTCAGGAGGATTTCCACTTTACCCTCGGCCTCTTCCAGTTCCTTGCGGCAGGCGGCGGAAAGCTGCATCCCTTCTTCAAACAGGGTCAGGGATTTTTCCAGGGGCACTTCGCCCTTTTCCAGCTCTTGCACGATTTTTTCCAAACGTTCGAGGCAGTCTTCGAATTTAGCCACCGAGGCGCTCCTTTAGCGATTCTATTATCAGGCCGTGCGCGGGGACGTTCCCAGAGCTTCCAGTACGTCGGCCGCCGACGAATATCTTCCCGAGGGTGCGCTGATCTGTGCCCCTTGAACCATCTCCCGCACCGCGATCAGCATTTCGCGGGCGATGGCAACTCCTTCCTCGCGCGCCGCCTCGGGAGTCTTGGCCCCGGCCATGCGTTCCAGAATCGAGTCCGGCACCGAGACGCGCAGCTCGTTCTTCATGAATTCTGCGTTGCGCACACTGACCAGCGGCCATATCCCCGCGATCACCGGAATCTTGCAGTGCTCGATGCGGCGCAGGAAAGCTTCCAGCAGTTTGAGGTCGAACACCGGCTGCGTGACCGCACACTCGGCCCCGGCCTCGACTTTATATTCGAAGCGCTTGATCTCTTCGTCGATATTCGGCAGTCCCGGGTTGGCGCCGACTCCGATGACGAACGACGTGCCCGTGCCTAGCGGGTTGCCGCCAATGTCCAGGCCGCGATTGAGGTTGTGCACGATGTTGACCAGGCCGATCGCATCCACGTCAAACACCGCCGTGGCGTCCGGATAATTGCCCATCTTCGGCGGGTCGCCGGTAATGCAGATCAGGTTATGGATCCCCAGCGCCGCCGCGCCCAGCAGGTCCGACTGCATGCTCAGCACATTGCGGTCGCGGCAGGTGTAGTGCAGGATCGCCTCAATGCCCACTTCCTGCTGCACCAGCAGCGAGAGTGCCTGGTTGCTCATCCGCGCCGAAGCCCGCGGGCTGTCCGGAATATTGATGGCGTCCACGCCCACCGACTTGAGAAAGCGCGCGCCTTCGATTTCCTTGCGGATGTCCGTCCCTTTGGGCGGAACAATTTCCACCATGGTCACAAATTCGCGGGCCGCGATCTTGGCCCCGAGCTTGGACCGCTTTTCCAGTGGAACCGCCGGCTCGGCATTGACCACGGCCGCGCTCTGCGTCCTTGAAGGGCTGGCTTTGGCCCTCGCCTCGCCCACCCGCAAAGCCGATTTCATCACCCGGATATGTTCCGGCGTGGTGCCGCAGCATCCCCCCACCAGGCGCACTCCCGCCGCCACGAACTTGCGCGCATAACT
>Ga0187822_10000177_pt1 | contig 11634 bp, 9 predicted proteins | sample NC_wetland_sal_i_18_FD_132967 | JGI IMG/M metagenome (GOLD analysis project Ga0187822, IMG submission 132967) | Wetland sediment microbial communities from Neuse River Estuary, North Carolina, USA - SourceSoil_2 | ecosystem: Environmental > Aquatic > Freshwater > Wetlands > Sediment | place...
CTGGCGGGCGAAAATGGCCGGTAGAGTTCGCTTTGGATCCCGTAGGTGTTGCCAAAAATAAAGTCGGTGCGCCACTCGGAGCGATATCCGGCGACATCGAGGAAGGTCAGGCGCGTGGCCAGAGTGAAATCCACGTCGTTGCTCTCCGATCCATCCACTTCAAAACCCAGTTGCAGCGTGGGCGGAGCGTACAGCTTTTCGTGCAACGTCACCAGCAACCCATCCTGCCCGTTCTCTTGCGTGATCTGGTAGCCCGCGGTATCGTAGCGCCCGATTCCCGTCAGCCGGGTAAGCATGCTTTCCAGGCGCTTCGAGTCGATCGGTTTTCCTGCCTGGGAATGCAGGAATCGTCCTATGTTTTCCTCCGCTACCGGATTCGCGCCCTGCACTTTCACAAACTGCGGAATCGGGACGGCGCTCTTCTCCAGTCCCTTGCGCCGTTCCATGTATTGCGCCCAGGCCGCATCATCCAGCACATAAGCATCCAGCAAACGCTCTTTCTGGGCCGCGGCGGCTGTTCCTCGATCGATGATCTCTTTCGACTTCTGATACTCCAGAGAGTTGAAATCCTGCAGATCGACGCTTACCACCAGGTCCGCCCCCGCCAGCCCGCGGATTTCATTGCCCGCAACCACCACGTCGATGGAGCGGCCCAGAATGGCGAAGAGCGATTGGATCTTGTTGGCCTCGGCGGGCGAAGTCTGCAGATGCACGCCGATCACGACGTCCGCTCCCATGTCCCGCACCACGTCCGTCGGCAGGTTCCCCACCAGGCCGCCGTCCACGTAGACGTGCTCGCCTTCGCGGATGGGAGAGAAAAGGCCGGGAATCGCCATGGTGGCGCGCATCGCGCGGGACAGCGAACCATCCTTGAACACAGCTTGCTTGCCGGTAACCAGGTCGGTGGCCACGCAGCGGAAAGGAGTGGGCAGGTCGTCAAACGATTGCACGCCGGAGTAAGCCAGGGTTTCCCGGTCGATGAGCAGGCTGATCTGTTGGCCCGCGTTCAGTCCTCCGGGCAGGACCAGGCCTTTGCGCAGACCCAGCACAATCAAGTTGGGAAATGCGACCTGGTCTTCCTTTCTCCGAAACGACAGGTCTTCGTAGGGAATCGTGCCGCCCAGGATCACATCCCAATTCTGTTTTTCGACCAGCTCGCGCAGCTGTTGCGGACTCTTTCCGGTGGCATACAGGCCTCCCACCAGGCCCCCCATGCTGGTCCCCGCGAGGAAGTCGATCGGGATGTGGTGATCTTCGAACCACTGCAGGACTCCGATGTGCGCTAGTCCGAGCGCGCCCCCGCCTTCAAGCGCGACCCCGACTTTCAGCCGCGGTTTGGCGGACGACGGGCCGGCATTCGGGGGAGGAGCCGGAGAATCCTGCGCCGGGCAAAAAGACAAAAATAGTAAGAAGCAGATGAGTACGGATAGGCTGCCGCGCATGAAGAACTCCCTTCGAACCAGTTGCGTGAGTGGTGAAGACAAGTCTCGCCCAGCCCGTGCATTCGCACAAGGCTCTCCCGCCCATGTAGGCGCGAGCGCCTTCGCTCGTGCAGGAGTGACGCGTGGCTGGGTCCCGTTTGGTCCCTGCACGAGCGTGGTCGCTCGCGCCTACATTTGCAGCGCTTGACCTTGCGGCTGGTGTAAATTAGCTGGCGAAATATTTGAGAGCCAGCCACATGACAATGAAGACCATCCAGGGTCCGGCGATATTTCTGGCCCAGTTTGCCGCGGACGCGGCCCCTTTCAACAATCTGCGCAATATCGCGCATTGGGCGAGCACGCTGGGCTACAAGGGCGTGCAAATACCATCCTGGGACGGCCGCCTCTTTGACCTGCAACAGGCGGCGGAAAGCAAGGCCTATTGCGACGACGTGCTCGATACGCTGACCACCCACGGCGTGCATTTGACCGAGCTCTCCACTCATCTACAGGGCCAGTTGATCGCCGTGCATCCTGCCTACGATCCGATGTTCGATGGTTTCGCCCCCCCGCAGGTTCACGGAAACCGGCAGGCACGGCAGGAGTGGGCGGTCGAACAATTGCGGTTCGCGGCGAAGGCATCTGCGAACCTGGGCCTGAAGGCTCACGCCACGTTTTCCGGAGCGCTGGCCTGGCCTTATATTTATCCCTGGCCCCAACGTCCTGCCGGACTGATCGAGACTGCTTTCGACGAGTTGTCCGTGCGCTGGCTTCCCATTTTGAACGCCTTTGACGATGCGGGAGTGGATTTATGTTTCGAGATTCATCCCGGGGAAGACCTCCACGATGGCGTCACCTTCGAGATGTTCCTGGAGCGGGTCAAGGGCCATCCTCGCTGCAATCTGTTGTTTGATCCCAGCCATTTTGTGTTGCAGCAGCTCGACTACCTGCAGTTCATCGATCTCTATCACGATCGCATCCGGATGTTCCATGTAAAGGATGCGGAGTTTCGCCCTTCCGGGCGGCAGGGTGTCTACGGCGGCTACCAGCCCTGGATCGAACGAGCGGGGCGTTTCCGTTCGCTGGGCGATGGCCAGGTTGATTTCGCCGGCATTTTCTCGAAACTCACGCAATACGGCTTCACAGGCTGGGCGGTGATGGAATGGGAATGCTGTATAAAGAGTGGCGAGCAGGGAGCGGCCGAGGGCGCGCCTTTCATCGCGCGTCATATCATTCAGGCGGCCCGGCAATCGTTCGACGACTTCGCCGGTTCCGGTGCGGATGAGGCAGCCAATCGCCGAATGCTGGGTTTAGACTAAACCTCTCCAGCACCCATCCGAGAACAGAGAACTCCGAACTGATAACTGAATTTAGAAACAGAATTTGAAAACGGAATTTAAGAACAGAACTTGATATCTGAATCCGAAATCAAAAGTTTGATCACTGAATCAAGGATCGCCTCGTGAGCCTCGAAATAAAGCAGGACGATAAAAAAGGACGCCGCCTGCGCCTGGGCATGGTAGGCGGCGGTCCGGGCGGCTTCATCGGCGCGGTGCATCGCATCGCCGCACGGTTAGATGACCGTTTCGAACTGGTGGCGGCGGCGCTGTCGTCCGATCCTGCGCGAGCAAGGACAGCCGCCCTCGATCTCCACATCGTCCCCGAGCGGGCTTACGGCAGCTTTGCAGAAATGGCTGCGGCGGAGGCCAAAAGAAAAGATCGCATCGATGCGGTTGCCATCGTGACTCCCAACCATCTGCATTACGCTCCGGCCAAGGCATTTCTTGAAGTCGGCATCCACATTATTTGCGACAAACCGCTCACCACTACTTTGGAAGACGCCGAGGACCTGGCCCGGACCGTTCGCCGCACCGGCCTGCTCTTCGCCGTGACCCATAACTACACCGGCTATCCCCTGGTGCGCCAGGCCCGCCAGATGGTCGCCGAGGGCGAACTGGGGCCGATTCGCGTGGTGCAGGTCGAGTACGCGCAAGACTGGTTAGCCACGCCCCTGGAGAAAACCGGCCAGAAGCAGGCTGCCTGGCGGACCGATCCGGCACAGAGCGGGCCTGCCGGTTCTCTGGGAGACATTGGAACTCACGCCTACAATCTCGCCAGCTTTGTGACCGGCCTCAATTGTCGCGAGCTGGCCGCTGAACTTCACACGTTTGTCCCCGGCCGCCGCCTCGACGACAATGTGCAAATCATGCTGCGTTTCGCGGAAGGCGCCCGCGGACAGCTCTGGGCCAGCCAGGTGGCCACCGGAAACCAGAACAACTTGCGCTTGCGGGTTTACGGAGAGAAAGCCGGCATCGAATGGCGGCAGGAAAATCCGAATTGCCTCTGGTTCGCCCCGTTGGGCAAGGCCCCCACACTCATTTACCGCGCCGGACCGGGCACAACTCCGGTGGCCGCGCACGCCAGCCGCGTTCCGGCTGGCCATCCCGAGGGATATCTCGAAGCCTTTGCGCAACTCTATGCCGACATGGCGGAGCAGATCAGCGCCCGATTGGAGAACCGCTCCCCGGCCGCGTCGTCTTTACTGGTCCCGACGGTCGACGATGGCGTTGCCGGCATGCGCTTCATTTCCGCCGTCATTGCCTCTTCCCAGCGCAATTCCGCCTGGACTCCGCTGCCCGGGTCGAGTTGATCCTTATGGTGAATTCGCCGACATGGCCGGGATGATTTATTCCCTAGTAAACCCTCCCGTATACGAGTACCGTTAGAACAGTCTCATTAACGCATCTTCCCGCCGCGCCACTCGGTGACGGTTCCCTGCGAAATCAGACGGTCAACCCTGTCACGCAAGGAGCCACTATGCCCGAAAAACCCACGGGCCCGCGGGCCAAGCCCGATATCGCTCGACTCACTGTCGATGGTCTGTCGGTTGAGAATGAGATCCTGCTCGGGTTGCCGGCGAAAGAGCTTGAGGCAATACTTCCCCAGCTGACTCCGGTTGAATTGAAGACGCACGAAGTCTTGCATGAACCCGGCGAGCCCATCAAGTCTGGCTACTTCCTGAACAGCGGAATGACTTCCATTCTGACCGTGCTGGCTGAGGGCAAAAGCGTGGAAGTCGGGCTGACCGGCAAGGACGGTTTTGTCGGCTTGCCTCTGATCGTGGGCTTCAAAAGCGGCCCCACCCAGGCAGTAGTCCAGATTGCCGGCAGCGCTTTCCGGATCGGCGCCCGCGGAATTTCGCAAGCCGTGCTGCAAAGCCCGGTCTTGGCGAACCGGCTGCAACGCTATGTGCAGATTCTGGCTATGCAGGGGACTCAGGTCGCGGCCTGCAACCGGCTGCATGAAGTGGACGAACGCCTGGCCCGCTGGCTCCTGATGTGCCAGGACCGGATTGGCTCCAACTTTGTGCCCTTGACCCAGGAATTTCTGGCCCACATGCTGGGCACGCGCCGGGCCAGCGTGACCGTCGCCGCCGGCATACTGCAAAAGGCCGGACTGATCACGTATTCGCGAGGTCACGTCAACATCGTCGACCGGCCCCGGTTGGAAAACGCCACCTGCGAATGCTACGCCATCATGCAGCAGCAAGATAAAAGATGGCGGACCGAGCGTCCGGGCGACTGAGAAGTTAAGACAAGTCCACGTAGGGGCGGGTGTCCTCACCTGCCCGGCCCAGCAAAGCTCGGCAGGGTTTCTGCTTTGCACTCGGTCCCGGCCCCAGGCCGAGCTGCGCTCGGCAGGACAGCCGAGGGCGGCTGTCCCCACGTGGACATTGGCGGCGCCGCCCTGCGGTTTTCTCCTGCATCACCCAAGAATTTTTGTCTGGCGGGCCAGCCCACGCGACCGGATGCTCGCTTACAATAGCGGGAATGCAGAGCAGCGGACAAGGAACCGTAATGACCCGGGACTGGAAGCAGTGGGAGGGCCAGATGGTGAATGGCACTTTCCCACTCCGCCAATATCTGGGCGGTTCCGGGCACAGCGCGGTATTCCTTACCGAACGGCGTGGCCGGGACCCGCAGCGTGCAGCCATCAAGCTCATTCCCGCCGATCCGGCGACCACCGCCGCCCAGCTGTCGCGCTGGGAAGCGACGGCCAAGCTGTCCCATCCTCATCTGCTTCGGCTTTTCGAAAACGGCAGCTGCCAGCTGGATAAATCGGTCTTTCTTTATGTAGTCATGGAGTATGCCGAAGACAACCTGGCGCAGATTCTTCCCCACCGGGCACTCACGCCGGAAGAAGTGCGGGACCTGCTCGAGCCAGCGCTCGATGCCCTCACGTTTGTCCACGGCAAGTCGCTGATTCATGGCAGGCTGAAGCCGTCGAATGTGATGGCAGCGCAGGACCAGCTGAAATTGTCGAGCGACAGCCTGTTTCGCACCGGCGATCCGGCGGGCAGCCTTGCTCCGGCCAGCCGCTACGACGCGCCCGAGGTCGCCAGCGGGATCATCCTGCCGGCATCGGACTCCTGGTCTCTGGGCATGACTTTGATGGAAGCCCTCACCCAGCGCCTGCCGGCGATTGAAGGTATGACCGAGCCACTGCCCGAGACCGTGCCGGCGCCGTTCATGGGGATCGCGCACTGCTGCTTGCGCCGTGATCCGCAGCGCCGCTGTACAGTTTCCGATATCGCGGCCCGGCTGCAAGCGAGTTCGCCGGCGTCGCAACAACCCTCCACCGTCAAAATACCGGCGGGGTCCGCGAAGTGGTGGTACGTTCTTCTAGTGGCCGCGGTCGGACTGGTGGTGGCCGCCCTCTGGATCGGTCCCAGGCTGCTCAATTCCCACCCCGACGCTGCAAGTTCGGTTTCGGCTCCGTCGCCGGCTTTGCCTGAAACCCAAAGCGTTGCACCCAAGCAGGAGCCGCCGCCAGCCGCCCCAGCGGCCGAGTCCAAGCCTTCCGCGATGCGGCCGCGCACAGAGAAAGAGAACAAGATTCCGAAAGCCGCCGCGCCTTCGCCCGCTCCTGCGGTGACGGCAAGCGCCGCGCCACCCTCCGCAGGCTCCGATCACGGTAGAGTGCTCCAGCAAGTGGAGCCGGTGGTCTCCAAGTCGGCGCGGAACACAATCTCCGGCACTATCAGGATCAGCCTGAAGGTGGCGGTTGATGCCGGGGGGAACGTGCAGCAGGCGACGTTTCTAACCGAAGGGCCGAGCAAGTATTTCGCCCGCCAAGCCCTGCAAGCCGCGCAACAGTGGAAGTTCTCTCCGCCGCAAGTGAACGGACAGGCGGTGGCCAGCGCGTGGGTCGTGCGATTTGGCTTCCGAAAATCAGGGACGGAGGTAGCCTCCGAGCCGGCGAAGCCCTGATCTCCATTTCTGGTCTCTAGAGTTTTGAGGTGCGCAGGAGCTTCTTCGGAGCCTTTCTCTGCCACGCCATCCGCAACGCGGCTTCGAGGATGTCGGGCGCCACCTTAGCCAGCCGCACACGCGTGGAGCCGTTTCGTCCCCATCCCCCCGGAACTGGCGAGAAAATCCCGGGCTCGTCTTCGACCATTCCCGCCTGCTGCTCCGGCGTGAGCAGCAGTACGCCATATCCTTCCGACTGGAGCGAGAGCGTGGCGAAGATTTTTCCGCCTACCCGGAAGTCGGCATGCCCGAAGTGCGAGCCTTCCACGGCCTCGGGCAAGCTAAGGGCGACACGTCGAAATCCTGCGGCAGTCAAGCGAACCACCTCATCTAAATATCTGAAACGACAGCATCCAGACTATCCCGATGATATATGAACATCTCCTGCCGGGCGCAAGCAGCGACTCGGGAAACGCGCCACCGCCGGCCATGCCATCAAACGGTCAATGCAACTTTATTGATGCGTGCTATTCAAAGTTTTCATCCAATGCACCCAGAAGCTAATTGACAGGCTTCACGGCGCTATCTACGATGAATGGGTTCATGTCAGCTTCCAACCTAATGCGCGGCCAGTGTTGTACTTGTTGTTGTCGGGGTGTATCCACTGGCGCCAGGGGGCCGCTGACCTAAGACTCATTTAGCTATCGGCAATCATACCCACCGCCAGTGCATTCCACTGGCGGTGGTTTTTTTTGTGGCCCAAAACTCTTATGGCAAACGCAGGGACAGAAGCGGCAGTGACAGAAACCAAGGCCCAGCGCGTGGAGCGCCTGAAGCGGGAGAAGAATCCCTGGGAAGGCCTCGATGACATCCGCAAGTTCGCCCGCGAAGGCTTCGATTCCATCACGCCCGAATGGCTGGGCACGTATTTTCGCTGGTGGGGCGTGTACACCCAGGGCGACGGCGCCGGCGTGGTCGGAGGAAAAAACGGGGAAGGGAAGGCGCTGCCGTTCTTTATGGTGCGGATTCGCATTCCCAACGGCCTGCTCCATTCTCACCAGCTGCGCACCATCGCGGACGTCACTGAGAAATACGCCCGCGGGACCGCCGACCTGACGGTGCGCCAGAATATCCAGCTGCACTGGGTGACGATCCAGGACCTGCCCGAGCTGCTCGATGGATTGTGGCACGCCGGACTGACCACCAAAGGTTCTTGCGGGGACGATACCCGCAACATCACCGGCTGCCCCCTGGCCGGGGTGGATGCCGACGAAATTTTCGACGCATCGTCGCTGGCGCTCGAAGCCAACAACTTCTTCGTGGGCAACGGCGATTTCTATAACCTGCCGCGCAAGTTCAAAGTCTGCATCACCGGATGCCGCGTCTGGTGCGCCTATCCCGAAATCAATGATGTGGGCCTGACCGCGGTTCGCCGCGCGGGCGGAGAAGTTGGTTTCTCTCTGCGGGTGGGCGGAGGCCTGTCGGCTGATCCACATCTGGCGGTCCGGCTGAACGCGTTCGTGCAACGTCAACAGGTGATACCGGTTCTCAAGGGCGTGGCCGAGATTTTTCGCGAGAGCGAGGTACTGCGCGAGAACCGGGAACGCGCCCGGCTCAAGTTTCTGTTCCTCAAACATGGCTGGACCGCTGACAGCTTTCAGCAAGAGCTGGAGCGGCGCATCGGTTTTCATCTCGATCCTGCGGTCGAAGAAAAACGGCCCAACGATGTTTACCGCGATCACGTCGGCATCCATCCCCAGAAACAGGATGGCTATTCCTACGTCGGGGCCGCGGTGCTGCGGGGACGCATTTCCTCCCAGCAGATGCGCGCTGCCGCCGACGCCGCCGATCGTTACGCGTCCGGCGAACTGCGCACCACCAACATGCAGAACCTGCTGATCGTGAACGTGCCCAACGCGAACGCCCAAGCCCTGGCAAGGGAACTCGAAGCCCACAAGATGCCGGTGGGCGGCTCGCCCTTCTGGCGCGGTGTGGTGGCCTGCAGCGGCTCGGAATTCTGCAAGATCGCGATCACCGAGACCAAGAGTTTTTCCCGCTGGCTGGTCGAGGAACTGGAGGAGCGGTTGCCGGGCTTCGAGCAGCACCTGAAACTGCACGTCACCGGATGCCCCAACAGCTGCGGCCAGCACTGGATCGCCGACATCGGCATCGAGGGCAAGAAGATCAAGGTGGATGGCCGCCAGCAGGATGCCTACTACTTCTGCGTGGGCGGCGCCGTCGGACTGCACCAGTCGGTGGCGCGCCCCATCGGCTACCGCTGCCTGGCCAGCGAGGTGCCGGACGCGATCGAGCGTCTTTTGCGGCGCTACCTGTACGAGAGGTCGCCCGACGAGAACCTGCGCCACTATTTCGCCCGCCACAGCAATGATGAATTGCGCGAGTGTCTCGCCGGAAAATTCCTGGCGGCCGTCGAGCGTGATCCGTCGCCGGGAAAGGTGCCGCATGCGGTCGAAGGCTAGAAGAAACACCAGCGCTGTCATCCTGAGCGCAGGCATCCCATTCGCTCTGCGAAGCGGCTACTCCGCTCAGGATGACAACGTTCAGAACTGGATGCCATGACGCTTTTTCCCATGTTCATGAAACTCGAGGGCCGTTCCTGCCTGGTGGTCGGCGCCGGCACGGTGGGCGAGCCCAAGATCGGCAGCCTGATCGCGGCTGGCGCATCGGTCCGGGTCGTCGCCCTTCGGGCCACGGATGCGGTGGCTGGGTGGGCGAATGCGGGAGCCATTGTCTGGGCAGAGCGAGCCTTCAACGTCGCCGACCTCGACGGCGCTTTCCTGGTCATTGCCGCCACCAACTCACGTGAGACCAATGCCACGATTTTCCACGAAGCCCGGCAGCGCAACATTCTGTGCAACGTGGTCGACGATCCGGAGTATTGCGATTTTTACTATCCCGCGGTGGTGCAGCGTGGAGACTTTCAGGTTGCCATTTCGACCAACGGCCAAAGCCCGGCGCTGGCCCAGAGAATCCGGCGCGAGCTCGAAATCCAGTTCGGCCCGGAGTATGGCGAATGGCTGCAGGAGTTGGGACGGATCCGGCAGCAATTATTTGCCAGCAGGATCGACCCGGAAGCCCGGCGTCGCGTGCTGCATGAACTCGCCAGTCGCGCGGCATTCGAAACGGCGCGGTCCGCGGGATTCAATATCGAGTTATTCAGTCTGGAGAAAATGTCATGACCGGTAAGGTGTATCTGGTGGGGGCAGGTCCGGGTGATCCCGAACTGCTGACGCTCAAAGCGCTCAAACTTCTGAAGTCGGCCGACGTCGTGCTGCACGACGATCTGATCAGCCCGGAAATTCTCTCGTTCATTCCATCCTCGACCGAAATCCAGAACGTCGGCAAGCGTTTCGGACACAAGAAAATCAGCCAGGCCGAGATCAATACGCTTCTGGTGCAGAACGCGCTGCTGGGCTTGCAGGTGGTCCGGCTGAAGAGCGGCGATCCGCTGATTTTCGGCCGCGCCGGCGAGGAGATGGAAGCCCTGCGCCAGGCCGGCATCGAATTCGAAATCGTTCCCGGCGTGACCTCTGCATTCGGCGCCGCCGCCAACGCGGGGATTCCACTCACTCATCGCCAGGTTTCATCCGCGGTGGTGCTGGTGACCGGCCACCACGCCTCCAGCGAGGAATTCGCCGACTGGCCGGCCAGGATACCCACGGACGCCACAGTTGTGGTCTACATGCCCGGGTACGACTATCACAGCACGGCGCAACAACTTCTGCGGGCCGGCGTGTTGGGGACAACCCCCTGCGCCATCGTCTCGCAGGCCACCTTGCCCAACGAGCAAGTGCATGTGACGACCGTGGATGAGCTGCACGCCTCGCCGCGGCTGCCCTCGCCCACGCTGCTGGTGGTTGGCGAAGCAGTGCGAATGGCGAAGCCTGCCTCATTCCGTCAGCAGTTCGCGTGGCCGAATGATGGCGCGGATTTCGCGTCGCACATCCCGGTCTTGTCAGCCAGTCAGGAGCGTGCGGAGTGAGAGACCACGCCGAGTTGATTCCCGCCGACGCGGAACGATGGCGCCCCGAAGAAGTGTTGACCTGGGCTTTTGCCACGTACGGAAAAGATGTGGCGATCGCCTCCGGCTTCGGGGTGGAGGGCATGGTGCTCCTCGACCTGGCCTCACGGGTCCGTACCGACCTTCGGGTCTTCACGCTGGACACGGAATTCCTGTTTCCTGAAACCTACGATCTGATGGATCGCGTCGAAAAACGCTATGGCATCAAGGTCGAGAGAGTCTACAGCACGCTTACTCCGGACGAGCAGGAGCGCGAACACGGCGCCGCGCTGTGGAAGAGCGACCCCGACAAGTGCTGCGGCCTGCGCAAGGTCGAGCCGCTGCGAACGAAACTGACCAAGTTGCGCGCCTGGATCACCGCCATCCGCCGTGACCAGACCTCGGCGCGCGCCTCCGCCCGCAAGGTGGAGTGGGATGCAAAGTTTCAGCTGCTGAAGGTCAACCCCATCGCCGACTGGACTTCGGCAATGGTCTGGAGCCACGCCCTGAAGCACAATGTCCCTTACAACCCGCTGCACGATAAGAACTATCCCAGCATCGGGTGCACGCACTGCACCCGGGCCGTTCGACCCGGAGAGAGTGCCCGCGCAGGACGCTGGTCCGGGTCCGACAAGACCGAGTGCGGCCTGCACGTCGCTGCCCCTGCGGTCGCGCCCCTGGTGGGCATCAGAAGCCTGCTGGCGAAGAGTTCCTTTGGCGCCGAAGAGAGCTGAAAATCAGATTCACGAACCGCCAAGGACACGAAGGTCCACGAAGGAAATCCGGAGCTTAAGCCCAATGTTTTCCTTGGTGTACCTTCGTGTCCCTTGTGGTTGAAGCTTTTTCGCTCACGCCTGTGCTGCCTAAAAAATCCATCCACTGCATCGAAATTCTCGATTGTACTTCCGTCCTGCATTGACGATAAACAGTGTAAAGATGAGTC
>Ga0187822_10000179_pt1 | contig 11575 bp, 8 predicted proteins | sample NC_wetland_sal_i_18_FD_132967 | JGI IMG/M metagenome (GOLD analysis project Ga0187822, IMG submission 132967) | Wetland sediment microbial communities from Neuse River Estuary, North Carolina, USA - SourceSoil_2 | ecosystem: Environmental > Aquatic > Freshwater > Wetlands > Sediment | place...
ATCGCGGCGCTTGCCTACATCGCGTCGCGCCCTCTGCCCGCGCCAACTGTCTCGGGCTATGTTGCCATCACTCATGATGGGAATCGCAAGGGCATCGTTGGAACCGACGGGGCACGGCTGTACCTGGGCGAGTTTTCGCCCGAAGGAAATCTCTTCGGCCAGGTATCGGTAAATGGAGGAGAAGTGGCAAAAGTTCCACTTCCCGCCGCGACCATGGCCCAGCTCGCGGTTTCGCCTGATGGCTCTACCTTATTGGCCGCGGACGAAGTGGGCCAGACTGCATTCCACGGCCCGCTCTGGGCGGTGCCCGTGCTCGGTGGCTCGCCCCGCAAGCTCGGAGACGCCGCTGCTCAGGTCGCAGAATTTTCGCCCGATGGTCAAACCATCGTCTATGGCGATGGCAACGACCTCGATCTCATCAATAGCGATGGGACCGGACAGCGCAAACTGGTCGCGCTTCCCGACGTGGCATTCGATCCCTCTTTTTCGCCGGATGGCAGCGTGGTCCGCTTCCGCCTTGGTGGGGGGCTTTATGGAGAAGGTCCGCTTTGGGAAGTTTCCATCAATGGTAAGAATCTGCATCCGTTGTTGCCGGAGTGGCGCAATCCCCCCAGGGAGTGCTGCGGAAAGTGGACGGCCGACGGCCAATACTTCGTTTTCGAGTCCCAAGGTAACATCTGGGGGCGATCGGAAAAACGCGGCTTGCTGGGAAAGTCCATTTCCCAGCCTGTGCAATTGACATCGGGACCGATGGCGTTCTTCTCGCCTTTGCCCAGCAAGGACGGCAAGAAACTGTTCGTGGTCGGCTCGCTCCAGCACGGCGAACTCTCGCGCTATGACGTCCAGTCTGCGCAGTTCCTCCCTTTTCTCGGTGGTATTTCCGCCGACAGTGTGAGCTTCTCCAGAGATGGTCAATGGGTGGCATACATTGCCTATCCCGAGGCAACTCTCTGGCGCAGCAAAGCTGACGGCAGCCAGCGCCTTCAGCTCACCTACCCGCCCATGATCGCGGTGCTTCCGAGTTGGTCCCCCGATGGCAAACAACTTGCATTCTACGATCTGGCGCCCGGCCGCAATGTGAAGTTGCGAACGGTTTCGGTAGATGGAGGCGCATCCACAGAACAGATCGCGGACGATCCAGAGGACAAACTGGATGCCAGTTGGTCCCCTGACGGCGCTAAGATTATCTTCGGCAATGCGCCCTCGTATCCGAAAAGCGTTATTCAATTGCTGGATGTGAATACGCATCAAGTATCGACCGTGCCCGGGTCAACCGGTCTCTACTCTCCACGCTGGTCTCCGGACGGACGATATATCGCCGCGATGAATTTTGATTCGCGCGTGCTAATGCTCTTTGACTTTCAAACGCGGAAGTGGCAGGAACTCGCCCGTGTCACGATGGGCTTCCCCAACTGGTCGAAGAATTCAGATTACGTGTACTTCCTGCACGAAGAAGATCATCCCTCAGTGATGCGAGTCCGCATCAGCGATCACAAAGTCGAAACCGTCGCCGATCTGAAGCATTTCCGCCAGGCCGGCTTCTGGAGTGTGTGGCTGGGCATGGCCCCCGATGACTCACCGCTTCTGCTCCGCGACACCGGTACGCAAGAGGTCTACGCGCTCGACTGGCACACGGAGTAACTTGCCTTGTGTCTTTAGGTCTCGTCGAAAACCCTTTGTGCTAGAGAGTTTGGCCTCGAGCTCGCAAGTCATCGCTGCTGTCGCGCTCGAGACCCGTTTCAAGACAGCGGTGCTGGCAGATGATGGATGCGACCCTGGCGGGAGCCTGCCGGAAGGAGACCCGATGAATTTCGCTCCGCACATCCAGATCCCTGTGTTGATGATTAACGGGCGCTATGACTTTGAGATTCCTCTCGAGACCTGCCAGGAGCCCTTCTTCCGGTTGCTGCGAACTCCGGCGAGCGACAAACGTCAGGTACTGCTGGACTCAGGACACGGCATGCCGTTGACACCCTGGTATAAGGAAACTTTAGATTGGCTTGATCACTATCTTGGCCGCGTCAAATGAACTCACAGACTTCTCTCTGTGGGCGCCCTTACCACGAAGCGCGCGAATCAGCACTTCCCGATGAATTGGACTCTGGGATGACCTCAGTAAGTGCGCGGCACGGCGGACTTCTGCACGTTACTGAGAGACGCCACTCCGACATCCCCATCCTGAAGCAAGCCGAGCGGAATAACCTGTAGCTGCAGCACATTACCGGATTTCCCAGAGCAAATTCGTAGTTGTTGTAAACAGGCGATTACACTCATTGACGTTTCAGGGTGTACCGGGCTAGCACACGGCTAAGGACTGCCCGCGGGATGCGGATGGTCCGGTAACGGCGCTTGTGCAAGGTCTCTGGGCGCTCCATTATGAAGACGCCGCGCTCCCGCTCAAAATATGCGGATCACGGTGCGCCTGGACCACGCGGTTAGCTCGGCCACCTCGTTGACGGACAGCATTGGAGATTCGCTCATACGAATATCAATGGGATACGGGCAATCATTTACTATCTGATAAACCTAGTGTTTCCTACAAAGTTAGTAAAATCGAATAATTAATGTTTGTGTAAAGTTTTGACAAACTGGGCTCTAGGGCAAAACGGGCCGTATGAAATTACCCCATTTCAGTTGTTTGAAGCTGGCGGAGAGAGTGGGATTCGAACCACGTTACCCTTTCGAGTAAACACGCTTTCCAAGCGTGCGCCTTCAGCCACTCGGCCATCTCTCCTTGCGGTGTTCTGGGGCGGGAAAATTCCTGCTCTTTGATTCTATGGCGCGTGGTGGGGAAACCGCAACTTTGCCAGGAGTGCAGCTCAGGAAGGTTTGGCGACTGCTTCGGTGGACTCCGGCGCCAAGTCCGGGGCGCTGCCATTTCCGGATGACGCCACCGGGGCAGCCGGCACCTTCGCGCTGTTATCCAGAACCCGGTTGTGCAGGCAGAACAGTGCCAGTTCCAGGCGGTCAGCCACGCCCAGCTTGTCGTAGACCTTGCGCAAGTAATTCTTGACCACCTGTTCGGTGGTGCCGACGCGCAGCGCAATTTCCTTGTTCTTCATTCCCTGGGTGACGCAGGAAACGATGAGGGACTCTTTCGGAGTCAGCTGCACCTTGGGCCGCGGCGACGTGGGGCGCGAGCCCTGGGTGCGATAGGCTTCGAGCACCCACTGGGTGCCGCGGCTATCGAGCCAGGGATGGCCTTCCGAAACTTTGCGCAGGCAATCGACCAGGAGTTCGGGTTCGACGTCGCGGGAAACGATTCCGTGCGCGCCCCGGCGCAGCAGGTCGAGCGTAAGTTCCTGGTTGGCTTCCGGGATCACAACCACCAGGCGGAGATTCGGAGTCTGCCGTATCAGGTCCGAGACTGCTTCGGCCGGATTCTGCGCCAGCGAAGCTTCGAAGATCAGAATGTCGGCGGTAAATTTCTTGGCGGCGGACAGGGTTTGCGAAAGCGTTTCGGACTGTCCGACCACCCGGATATCGTCTTCCAGAGCGAAGATCTTGCGCAGCCCGGCACGGAAAATGGCTTGAGTGTCAGCCACGATGACGCGGATGAACTGGCCGTCGACTTCGTGCGGCTGCTCGACGTCAAGCTCCATGCTGGCGGAAGTGCTTGCCATTCGGTTTCCTTGCCCTTCAGTGCCCTGGCCTCAGCGGCGCTCGAAACGGTATTCGTCGATGACGACGCCGACGCCGCGGCGGCCATCCTCTGCAAAATTTCGCACCACGCGGCCGCGGCAGTCGAGCTGCACATCGGCCTCCGCTCCGACCACGTCGGCGGGCAGCGAGATGGTGAAGTCCACCATCGAGCCAATCGGCATTTCCGAATCCACATGGAAGAGCACGCCGTTGGCGGAAATATTTTCGGTTTCGGCTGCGTTGGCGCCGGATTTCGATTTCACCGAAATCGGCAGCTTGATGGGAAATCGCACCGCGCTCTGCATGTCCGGATAACGCGCCCGCGCGGCCTTCCTCGATGCCGGGGATGCCGATGAATCCTGGGCGCGAACCTCGGCGCCGGCACCGGGATTCCCGTCCTCCGCAAATCGCCCATTGTTCGACATTACGTGAGGCAGATTACACCGCGGAACCAACCGATAAAAGTTACGGAAGTCATGGCACTAGTAGGGATAAAGCCTTGTGGATCATGGAATTAGGGTAGGGCGCGGCGGAGAGAAAGCAATTGGCAATTGGCAATTGGCAATTAGCAATTGAGCCTTGACCGCGGGTGCAATTCCGAAAACGCTGGTTGTGACGAACGTCACTGAACACTTAGCAATTGGCACCAACCATCGAAGAAGATGCGACGGATGCGCCATGGCTTGTGCTAAGTGCCAAGTGCCAAGTGCCAATTGCTGCCTTTCAGAATTTGGTTACTTCCGTAAAGTTAAAGTCCTTCACCTTCATGGGCGGCGCCACCATGTCGAAGGATTCTTCGCCGCTGGCCCGGACAGGGGTTCCCATCGCCTCTACATTCGAGAGCATGTGGATCAGGCTCTCATTGAAGCGGAAATTCAAAATTCCATGGCGGACTTTACCGCCTTCCACGTAGAACGTGCCGTCGCGAGTCATGCCGGTGAGGATTTTTTCGTAGGGATCCACTTCGCGGATGTACCACAGGCGCGTGACCAGCACGCCGCGTTCCGTAGAGGCGATCATCTGCTCGACCGTTATCGGGTCCGCCGGGGTGCCGAAGACGATGTTCATCGGGGCCTCGCCCATTTCGTTGGGCAGCGAGAAGCCGTGTCCGGTGGGCGCGACGGGCCCGACTTTGTCTTTGTATTCCGACTGCGCCATTTTTTTCGCCGTGGCGCGCGCATACACCAGGCGCTTGACCACGCCATCCTCCACCAGTTGCACCCGCCGGCGGGGAATGCCCTCGCCATCGAACGGCGCGCCCGACTGCAGCGGGTGCGCCACGTCGTCCCAGATATTGATGTTCGAACCGAAGATTGGAGTTCCGACGCGATTGTTCAAGAAAGACCGCTGGTCGAGGATTGATAGTCCGCCGAAATCCCAGAACATGAAGCCGGTCATGTCGAGCACCGCCGCGGGTTCGAGGATCACCGTATACTTGCCTGCCGGAATTTCTCGCGGGCTCGCGGACGCAATCGCCTTGCGCGCCGAGATTTCCGCGAGCGCTCCGGGGTCGAGCTGACTCACGTCGGGAGAATTCGACTTCTGCCAGCCTGAGGAATCGCCCGCCAGCATGGTGATGGAAATTTCGGATGAAGTCTGAGTATGCCAGTCACTCAGTCCGCGGGAATTGAAAATTCCCTCGACTGACTCCGAACAGGAAAAGATGCCGGCGGTGATGAGCTTGTGCTGCGTTGCCACGCGCACAATCTTCTCGACGCCCCGGGAACGCAACTGGGGAGTGAGCGCGGCAGTTTCGGCAAAATGCCGGCTCGGCCTGGCATGCGTGGCCGCGGGCGACTCGCCCGCGCCTGGCATCGGCAGCAAGTCAGGATCGGGATGCTGGACCCTGGCCAGACTCTCCGACGCCCGCACTACCCGCTGGAGACTCTCGTCGTCGAACTTGTTGGTGGTGGCGCGGGCGGTGCGTCCGTCGAACGCCGCGCGCACTGAAATGGAGTAGCTTTCCTCTGCCACATTCTGATGGATAGTGTTGTTGGCGAACCGGGTCAGCGCGAACTTGCCGCCATGGAGAGTGGCTTCGACCTCATCGGCGGTCGAATACTTCTTTATCTTCTCGAAAATATCTCCGGACTGGTCTTTGGTCAGCATTCAGCATTCAGCAGTCAGCATTCAGCAGTCAGCATTCAGCAGTCAGCATTCAGCATTCAGCATTCAGCAGTCAGCATTCAGCAGTCAGCAGTCAGCACTCAGCACTCAGCAGTCAGCAGTCAGCTTTGCATGCGATCGGATTGGACTTTACAGGCTAAAGATGCGAGCATTCGTTTTATTTCGACTACCCGGTGATCCAGATTCTTGTAACTCTCTTCGCTGATCATTTTGAGATCGCGGGCGAGCAGAAAGTGATATTCGAGTTCGCTCGCCGATCCCAAAGCTACATTGAGGAACCGGTAGAACTCACCGTTTCCTCGCTTGCCACATCCTTCGGCGAGGTTGGCAGCGACTGAAGCGGCACATCGACAGATTTGGCTGCTCAACCCATACATCTCTTGTTTCGGGAATTCACACGTAATCTGATAACAAGTCAACGTCAAAGAATGCGACTTATGCCACACTTGGAGGTCTCTAAAGTTTTCCATCGGGCAACTCTCACGGCTGAATGCCGAGTGCTAAGTGCTGAATGCTAATCGTCCACTGCCCGATTCCCCTGTGACGATGCTCACAGTCCCTTGTAAGCAGTTCCCACTTTGATACCCGCAAACCGGGCCGGGGCTGCGCCATGGCCGGTGCCCATGACCTGCTGCGGCTGGCCCTTGCCGCAATGTGGCGTCCCCCACAAAGTCCATTCGTCGCGCGAGCAGATGGCATCCATCGAGTTCCAGAACTCCGTCGTGATGCCGCTGTAGGATGGATTTTTCAACATTCGCGTGCGTTTGCCGTTTTTGATTTCCCATCCCGCTTCGCAGCCGAACTGGAAGTTGTAACGCTTGTCGTCAATCGACCAGGAGCGGTTGGTTTCCATGTAAATGCCCTCGTCCGTCGACGCGATCAACTGGTCCCGGGTCAGCGGCTTCTCGCCGGGAAGAATGCTGATGTTGGTCATACGGATGATGGGCAGATGGTTCCAACCGTCGGCGCGCAGGGTTCCGCCGGAGCGATTCTCACCGATGGCGTGAGCGGTCTCGCGGGAACTCAGATATCCGGTGAACAAGCCTTGGGTGATGATGGGCGTGCATTGCGCCGGGACGCCTTCGTCGTCGAACGCGAAAGTGCCGAGCCCCGGGCCGTGCTCCGGGCGGGCGTCCGCGACAATGTTCACCAGGTCGCTGCCGTAACGCAAGGTGCGCAGTTTGTCGAGCGTGAGAAACGATGTGCCGGCGAAATTCGCTTCCATGCCCAAGACCCGATCGAGTTCGATGGGATGCCCGACTGACTCGTGGATCTGCAGGCCGAGTTGAGAACTATCGAGGATGAGGTTGAACACGCCTTCGGGGCACTGGTCGGCCGTGAGCAGAGCGACCGCCTCTTCGCCCACGCGGCGCGCGTTTTCGACCAGCTTCAGCTCTTCGACCAGTTCGTAACCTTTGTTCTGCCACTGCCCGCCGTAGGAATTGGGATAGGACCGCTTCTGTATCTCGCTGCCGGCAAAGGCGTGAGCGCAATAGCCCGTTCCGGTGGTGTATTTCGTCTGATGAATGTTGGCGCCTTCGGAGGAGAAGAACCATTGCTCTTCGCGCCGGAAGTTCAGATTGGTCTCGGCCAGCGTGACGCCGGGCACGGAACGCATTTCGGAATCAATTTTTAGCAACAGGTCGATGTTCTGTTCGACGGAGGTAGTGAATGTATCAATCTGAAATGGCGAAGTCCATTCGGCGGTAACCGCCTTTTCCGTGGCCAGCTGGATGTCGTGCAGTTTTACCCGCGCCGACGCTTTGGCAATCTCAACCGCGCGGGCGGCGGTGGCTTCGACCGCGGCACGGGACAAATCGTCCGAAGCAGCGAAGCCCCAGGCGCCATCGGCGATGACCCGCACTCCGAAACCGAAAGACTCCGCCACCGAGGCGCTGCCGACTTTGCCGTTCTTGGTGGAGAGACCGCGGTGGCGGTCGTCAGCCAGCCGAACATCGGTGTAGGATGCGCCGAGATGATTGGCGACGTCGAGAGCCCAACCAGCAATGGATTTCATCGGAAATTAAATCTACCACAGGGCTGTGGAGACGGCGTCGAGACCAGCGCCGAAACGACTTGGGTTATCGCGTACCGAAAGATTCTCTAAAATTAGATCTTAGTTCCTGGATCTCAGTTCTCAGTTATCTGGTGAAATGAAGAAGGGCGGCTTACGCCGCCCCTGAAAACCAACGGCGAACAGCCGCTCTTAAGTTCCCTCGCTCCAGCCGGCCAGATACTCTTCCTGCTCCGGCGTGAGCTTGTCGATTTTGACGCCGACCGACTCGAGTTTCAGCTTGGCTACTCGCTTATCGAGATCGTCTGGAACTTTGTAGACTCTCTTTTCCAACGTTTTGTAATTCTTCACCATGTATTCGGCGGAGAGCGCCTGGTCGGCGAAGCTCATGTCCATCACCGACGGCGGATGGCCTTCGGCAGCGGCCAGGTTGATGAGGCGGCCTTCGCCCAGCAGGTTGATCTTGCGTCCGTCTTTCAGCGAGTACTCTTCCACGGAACTGCGCGTGGTGCGCTTGGACGACGACATTTTTTCCAGAGCCACGATGTCGATCTCGACGTTGAAGTGGCCGGAGTTGGAAATGATGGCGCCGTCTTTCATGACGTCAAAGTGTTCCTTGGTCAGCACGCTCTTGTTGCCGGTAACGGTGCAGAACACATCGCCCAGTTTGGCGGCTTCGTTCATGGACATGACGCGGAAACCGTCCATGTGCGCTTCCAGCGCCTTCGTAGGATCGATCTCGGTGACAATGACTTCAGCTCCGGCGCCGCGAGCGCGACTGGCCAGGCCCCGTCCGCACCAACCGTAGCCGGCGACCACGAACTTCGATCCTGCCAGCAGGTAGTTGGTGGCCCGGATGATGCCATCAATGGTCGATTGGCCGGTGCCGTAGCGGTTGTCGAACAGGTGCTTGGTGTCAGCATCGTTGACCGCAATGATGGGAAAGCGCAGCACGCCCTCTTTGGCCATGGCGCGCAGGCGAATCACGCCGGTTGTGGTTTCTTCGGTGCCGCCAATCACGCCTTCGAGCGCGTCCTGGCGCTTGGTGTGCAGCAGAGTGACCAGGTCGGCGCCGTCGTCCATGGTGATGTGGGGCTTGTGGTCGATGGCGGCGAGAATGTGGCTGTAGTACGTGTCGTTATCTTCGCCCTTGATGGCGAATACTGGAATGTTGTGATCGCGCACCAGGCTGGCGGCTACATCATCCTGTGTGGAAAGAGGGTTCGAAGCGCACAGCACCACATCGGCGCCGCCATCCCTCAGGCAAATGGCCAGGTTCGCGGTTTCGGCGGTCACGTGCAGGCAAGCCGAAACCCGAATGCCCTTCAGGGGCTGGTTCTTGATGAATTCCTTGCGGATAATTTGAAGAACTTTCATGGACTGGTTGGCCCAGTCAATCCGCTTCTTGCCCAGATCGGCAAAATCCAGGCTCTTCACATCACAATTCAGTTGCGTGGGCGTCGTCGACATACCTCTCCTGTAATCGAACTTATTAAACCAAAATCATTAAGCCACCAAGGACACCCTTCGACTTCGCTCAGGCAGGCTCCGTAACACGAAGGAAATCAAAATCTCGTGTTCCCTCGCGGACCTGAGTGTCCTTGGTAGTTAGAGCCTTACGTGCGGGCACCTTGTACTGCGGGTTCGCGCAGACCGGCATCGCTGGCCAGCTTGGCCGCCTTGTCGGTGGCCTCCCATGTGAAGTCGGGATCCGTGCGGCCAAAATGTCCATAGGCCGCAGTCTTACAGTAGATCGGGCGGCGCAGCTTGAGCGAGTCAATAATCCCTTTTGGGGTCAGATGGAAATTCGCCCGCACCAGATCGGGAAGAATGTCGGGATTTACTTTGCAGCTTCCGAACGTGTCCACCAGAATGCTGACCGGTTCGGCCACGCCGATAGCATAGGCCAGTTGCACCTCGCAGCTCTCCGCCAGACCAGCCGCCACGATATTCTTGGCAATGTGCCGCGCCATGTAGGCGGCCGAGCGGTCGACCTTGGTCGGGTCCTTGCCGCTGAAGGCGCCGCCGCCGTGACGGCCCATGCCGCCGTAGGTGTCCACGATGATCTTGCGCCCGGTGAGACCGGTATCGCCCATGGGGCCGCCGATGACAAAACGTCCGGTGGGGTTAATGTGGTACTTGGTATCTTCGTCGAGCAACTCGGCGGGGATGGTGGCCTGGATCACGTGCTTGAGAATGTCGCTGCGCAGTTCCTCGTTACCCACGGTTTCCGAGTGTTGCGTCGAGATCACGACTGCGTCCACGCGGATGGGCTTGTGATTCTTGTCGTATTCGACCGTAACCTGCGACTTGCCATCGGGACGCAGATAAGGAAGCCGTCCATGCTTGCGGACTTCCGCCAGTCGCATGGTGAGTTTGTGCGCCAGCGAGATGGGCGTAGGCATCAACTCAGGGTTCTCGTTGCAGGCATAGCCGAACATCATTCCCTGGTCGCCCGCGCCGCCGGTGTCGACGCCCATGGCGATATCGCCGGACTGCTTGTTGATGGTCGAGATCACGGCGCAGGTGTTCGAGTCGAAGCCGTAGAGGGCGTTGTTGTAGCCGATGGAGGAAATCGTGCCTCGAACCAGCGACTGGAAATCCACATAAGCCTTGGTGGTGATTTCGCCCGCGATGACCACCAGGCCGGTGGCGGTAAGGGTTTCGCAAGCCACGCGGCTGAACTGATCCTCCGCCAGGCAGGCGTCGAGGATAGCGTCCGAAATCTGGTCAGCGATTTTGTCGGGATGGCCTTCAGTAACGGATTCGGACGTAAAAAGGTAACGGTTTCTAGATGACACGCAGCTTCTCCTTCAAGCGATCTGGACTTTACGACCTGGCGGGAGGGTCAGAACGCAAACAGTCTATAAATGAGCACTTTGCGGACTTCTATAAGTTATCAGAGAAGCCGCCTGGAAGCAACGATTTTGGGCCTGGCGGTAGGCTATGGCCAGCCACCGGCAAGCATCGGCACCTGGACGGTAATTTACGGGCGGCCCACCGGCAAAACACGGGGTTCCACGGGTCAGAAACCAAGCAGTCCTAAGGTCGCAGGCCGCCAGCATCGAAGGTGAGGGTCTTTACCCGGTTGTAGCCACCCTGAGAGGGCAGCTTCGTCCCGTTGAATGAGATATCCAGAGCGCCGACGTTGCCGGTCTTGACCACGACCTGATTCCGGGCTTCGATAGACTTTTCGGCTGAAGCAGTCAGCGTGTCCTGAAAGACTTGCTTGCCGTCCGCCATGATGCTGACCCAGGAATCCTCGCGCGCCTGGATCAACACCCGAAAGGCTCCTGCGTTGGACTCCGGCATGGCGGCCGGGGGCGCGGCCTCCGGAACACCTGCCGGCGGCGCCGGCAGAGATTGAGGGGCCGGAACGGCTGCCGGTTGGGGGGTGGCCGGGACTGGCTCCGCCGCGGCCTCTTGCGGGACTGCGGTCGAACTTTCGTTTGCAGCCGGCGGAACCGGGATGCTCGGAGCCCGCTTCTCCCGCGAATGAAAGCCCCAGAGCGCGAACCCGAAAGCCAGGACCAGAAGCCCAATGGCGACGATTCCCCAGGGGATACCGTCGCTATCACGGCTCTTTCTCTTGCTTTCCGGCACCCGAACCGCCATGGCTGCCAGTACCGGAGGTTCTTCCTCAGGCGGGATCTCGGGCAGACTGGGCGCGCTGGCCGCCACAAAATCAGCGATGGCCTGGTTTTCGTCGATGCCCAGATGGCGGGCGTAGGCCCGGACAAACCCCTTGTTGAAGATACCGCCCGGAAGCTGGTCGAAGCGTTCCTCTTCCAG
>Ga0187822_10000180_pt1 | contig 11566 bp, 8 predicted proteins | sample NC_wetland_sal_i_18_FD_132967 | JGI IMG/M metagenome (GOLD analysis project Ga0187822, IMG submission 132967) | Wetland sediment microbial communities from Neuse River Estuary, North Carolina, USA - SourceSoil_2 | ecosystem: Environmental > Aquatic > Freshwater > Wetlands > Sediment | place...
CGGAGCAGGCGGCGGTCAGCCGCGGTGGCTGGGATGCCCTGCTCGACGTACTGCCGGGACTGGACTATCAGACCGAAGCCGACGGGGCGTCCATCGCCTCGAAAGCACTGGATATTGAAGATCGTAAGCTGTTCATTTGTATCGTAATGGCGGTCGCGACACGATGTGGAATCTCGCTCGGGCCGACGCGGGCTGCCAGGATTGCCGGGCTGCTGGAGTCCGGGCGCAGCGGCAGCCAGGTCCCGCTCGGAGGTGGCTGGCTCGCCGAGCTCTCGTTCGGTCGCTTGCGCTTCGCCCGTCTGACAGAGAGGCCGGCGCCGAAGGATCTGGCGCTCGCGGGCGATCGTGGCGCCGCCGTCTGGTCCGGCTGGAGGTTCGTCTGGTCGCCGGCCGAAGTGCCGGAGCGGCAGGACCGGATGGCGGCCACGGCTTGGCTCGACCCGGCGGCTTCCGGGCTCGTGGTTCGGGCCCGGCGCGCCGGCGACCGAATTCGTCCGCTCGGGGGGCACAGCCGCCTGCTGGTCCGCTGCCTGCAGGAGGCCCGGGTTCCCCGGAGCCGTCGGCCCGGCTGGCCGGTGCTCGAGTCGCAGGGTTCGATCGTGTGGGTCCCCGGCGTCTGCCGGTCGGATCTGCTGGTTCCCCGTGCGGGCGCGGAGGCGCTGCGTGTCCACGCTGAGCTCGCCTGACGTTCTCCGCCGAACTGGCGGCCGGCCCATCAAGTCCATCGTCTTCGACGAGGAGACGATCGCCCGGCGCGTGGGGGAGCTGGGCCGGGAGATCACGGAAGCCTATCCCGAGGGCGAGCTGCTGGTGCTGGGTCTCCTCAAGGGGAGCTTCATCTTCCTGAGCGACCTGGTCCGCACGATCGAGCGCCCGTTGCAGGTGGACTTTCTGATCGCGAGCTCCTACGGGGCGGGGAAGACGTCGAGCGGGGCGGTGCAGTTGCTGTACGACCCGGAAACCGGCCTCGCGGGCAAACATATCCTGCTCGTCGAGGATATAATTGATAGTGGCAAAACTTTGCAGCGCCTGCTCGGGCTGCTGGCGGAGCGGCGCCCGCGGAGCTTGGCGATCTGCGCCCTCCTGGACAAGCAGCTGGCACCCGCGCGTCCGCCGGAGCTTCGCTTCGTCGGATTCCGGGCGCCGCCGGCGTTTCTGGTCGGCTACGGGCTCGACCACGCCGAGAACTATCGCAATCTCCCGTTCATAGCGGACCTGGACTCCTAGATGGCTGACCGACTTCCGACCCGACCCCCCCGCCCCGGCTGGGGGAACGTGAGCAAGAACCTCGCGCTGTGGCTGCTGGTGGCCCTGCTCGCGCTGGCGCTCTTCCAGATGATGAGCCGCCAGAAGAGCCCCACCCAGGAGTTCTCCTACACCGCCTTCATCAATCAGCTGGACGCGGGCAACGTCGCCAACGTCGAGATCTTCGATGGGAAGCGGGTGGAGGGCGACTTCAAGACTCCGGTGGCGCAGGACGGGAGGCCCGCGAAGAGCTTCACGGTGCTGCTCCCGATCGCCAACAGCGAGGAGCTGCTCAAGCGCCTGGACAGCGCCGGCGTGCAGATCGTGGCCCGGGAGCCCAAGGGCGGCATCACGGCGATCATCATCGCGGCGTTGCCCTGGGTCGTCATCCTCGGCCTCTGGTTCTTCCTGCTGCGCCAGCTCCAGGCCGGCGGAAGCCGCGCGTTCGCGTTCGGAAAGTCCAAGGCCAAGCTGCTGGCGGGCGACACGCCCAAGATCACCTTCGCCGACGTGGCCGGCGCGGACGAGGCCAAGTTCGAGCTGCAGGAGATCATCGAGTTCCTCAAGGACCCGCAGAAGTTCACCCGGCTCGGCGGGCGCCTGCCCAAGGGCGCGCTGCTGGTGGGCCCGCCGGGCACCGGGAAGACGCTTCTCGCCAAGGCCGTAGCGGGGGAGGCGGGCCGGCCGTTCTTCTCGATGTCGGGGTCCGACTTCGTCGAGATGTTCGTCGGCGTGGGCGCCAGCCGGGTGCGCGACCTCTTCGAGCAGGGCAAGGCGCACGCGCCCTGCATCATCTTCATCGACGAGATCGACGCGGTCGGCCGGCACCGTGGCGCCGGGCTGGGCGGCGGGCACGACGAGCGGGAGCAGACCCTCAACCAGCTCCTGGTCGAGATGGACGGGTTCGAGTCGAACGACGGGGTGATCCTGCTCGCGGCCACCAACCGGCCGGACGTGCTGGACCCGGCCCTCCTCCGGCCCGGGCGCTTCGACCGCCAGATCGTGGTGGACGCGCCGGACGTACGGGGCCGGGAGCAGATCCTCCGGATCCACACCCGGAAGATCCCGCTCTCGTCCGACGTGCGGCTGGACATCATCGCCAAGGGCACGCCCGGCATGGCCGGCGCCGACCTCGCCAATCTGGTGAACGAGGCGGCGGTGCTCGCCGCGCGGAAGAACAAGACGCTGGTGGACCACCAGGACTTCGAGGAGGCCAAGGACAAGGTCATGCTGGGCGTCGAGCGGCGGAGCCTCGTGCTCACCGAGGACGAGCGCCGGCTCACGGCCTACCACGAGGCCGGCCACGCGATCGTCGCCCTCAAGATCCCGGGCAGCGATCCCATTCATAAGGTGACGATCGTCCCGCGCGGGCGCGCTCTGGGCCTCACGGCGTCGCTCCCCGAGGTGGACCGGCACAACTACACCAAGGAATGGCTCATTGGCAGCCTCGCCATGTTCTTCGGCGGGCGCGTGGCCGAGGAGCTCATCTTCGGGGCGGAGAAGGTCACGACCGGCGCCGGCAACGATATCGAGCGCGCCACGGCCCTCGCCCGCCGGATGGTCACCCAGTTCGGCATGAGCGAGCGGATCGGCCCGCTCGCCGTGGGCGACAAGGAGCAGGAGATCTTCCTCGGCCGGGAGTTCGCGCAGCGCCGGGAGATCTCGGAGCGGACCGCCGAGATGGTGGATGACGAGGTGAAGCGGCTGGTGGACGAGGCGTACGCCAAGGCCACCCAGATCCTGGGCGGGAACCGCGAGCTGCTGGACCGCATCGCGGTGGCGCTGCTGGAGCGGGAGACGATCGACCGCGAGGATCTCGACCGGCTGGTGAAGGGCGAGCCGCTCGCGCCGCGCGTTCTCCCGCCCGAGCCCCCGCCGCCGCCGCCCGCTGCGGCCGCCAAGCCGGCTCCCCAGCCCGCCCGCGCGCCGATTCTCGGCGCCCCGCCCGCCGAGCCGGCCGGCGCGTGAATGTCGTTCCGCTCGCTTTCCACTCCCCCCGGGCGCTGCGTGACGCGCTCACCGCGCACGGGTGGGGACCGGAGGCGGCGGACGGCGCGGCGGGCGGCTCCCAGCCGCTAGCCTTCCACATCAGCGACCTGGACCAGGCCACCCTCGAGGCCCTGGTCCGCTTTGCCGGCCGCCTCGGACTCGAGGTACTCACCGGCGGCTCGTGGGCCGTCGTTGCCGGCAGCCGCTCGCGCCTGAGCGCGCTCGCGCGGCCGTGGACCGCGCCCGAGGCGCTGCGCGACGTTTCCGTGCGCCTCGGTCTGGCGATCCCGCCGGATCCGCCGCGCACCTGGCGCACCGCCCAGGGCGAGATCGCGCTCGATCGCCCCATCCTCGTGGGCATCCTCAACGTCACCCCCGACAGCTTCAGCGACGGCGGCCGCTATGCCGGTCTGGACGAGGCGCGGGCCCAGGCCGACCGGCTGGTGCGCGAGGGCGCCGCGATCGTAGACGTGGGGGGCGAGTCCACCCGGCCCGGCCGGGACGAGGCGGTGCCGGAGGCGGAGGAGCTGCGGCGGGTGGTCCCGGTGGTCGAAGCCATCCGGCGGGACCTGCCCGAGGCGGTGGTCTCGGTCGACACAGTGAAGGCCGGGGTCGCCCGCGCCGCGCTGGACGCGGGTGCCGCGATCCTGAACGACGTCACGGCGCTGCGGCACGATCCGGAGCTGGCCGCCATCGCGGCGAGCGCCGGCGCCGGCGTGGTCCTGATGCATTCGCGGGGGACGCTGCTCGAGATCGCATCCTACGCCCACGCCGAGTACGGCGGTGACCCGGTGCCGGCGGTGCTCACCGAGCTCGCCGCTGCCATGGAGCGGGCCACGGCGCACGGCGTGCGCGCCGACGCGATCGTGGTGGACCCCGGGCTCGGCTTCTCGAAGACGCCGGAGCAGAATATGTTGGTCTGCGACCGGCTCGCCGCGTTGCTCTCGCTCGGGCGGCCGGTGCTGGTCGGTCCGTCGCGCAAGCGGTTCGTGGGCACCATCACCGGCCTCGACGCGGCCGAGCGCGACCGCGCGAGCGCCACGGTCTGTGCACTCGCGTGGGAGCGGGGAGCCCGGCTCTTCCGCGTGCACGACGTCGCCGCCGCGCGCGAAGCGCTCGCCGTCGCCCAGGCCATCGGAGGCCCCTAGTGTCGCTCGAGCAGCTCCCGATCGCCATGCCCTCCTGGCGGGACCTGCTCGAGATCCTCATCGTCGCGGCGGTGCTGTACAAGGTCCTCAAGTTCCTCGCCGCCACCCGCGCCCTCCAGATCCTCTTCGGCGTGCTGATCCTGGGCGCCATCTACATCGCCGCGTTCCTGCTCAACCTGTCGATGATCACGTACCTGCTGGGCGTGGTCTTCACCTACGGCGCGTTCGCGGCACTCGTCGTCTTCCAGCCGGAGCTGCGGTTCGCCCTCGCGCGGCTGGGCCAGACGCGGCCGTTCACCTTCTTCAGCGGGCGCGCGGCCTCCGTGGTGGCCGAGCAGGTGAGCGAGGCGGTGGAACGCCTGAGCCGGAACGCCACCGGCGCCATCATCGCGGTGGAGCGGGAGGTGGCCCTGGAGGAGTACCTCGACTCCGGGACCCGGCTCCAGGCCGGCCTCTCCGCCGATCTGGTCGCCACGATCTTCAGCCCCTACTCACCGCTGCACGACGGCGCCGTGGTGGTGCGGGGCGACCAGATCATCGGCGCCGGCTGCATCCTCCCCCTCACGCAGCACGCGCCGCCGAGCAAGGCCCTCGGCACCCGCCACCGCGCCGCGCTCGGCCTCTCAGAGGAGACGGACGCCATCGTGTTCGTCGTGTCGGAAGAGACGTCGGCCATCTCGGTCGCGCAGCGGGGCAGCCTCGAGCAGGGGATCAGCCCGGAGCGCGTGCGCGAGCTCCTCGCCGCGCCGGCCCCGCGGGTGTGAGCGCCGCTCCGCCGCGGCCGCCGTGGGGGGCCGCGGGCGCCGTCGTGCTGATCGTCCTGCTGGGTTACGGCCTCACCCTCGCCCCGACCGTGACGCTCTGGGACGCGGGCGAGCTCATCGCCGCCGCCCGGACGCTCGGCATCCCCCACCCGCCCGGCACCCCGCTGTTCGTGCTGCTCGCCCACGTCTGGGCGCTCGCCCTGCCGGTGGGCGAGTACGCGCTCCGCACCAATCTCCTGAGCGCCACCGCTTCCGCCGTGGCCGCGGGGTTCTTCTTCCTCGTGGCGCGGGAGACCACCGCCCGGCTCGGCAGCGGGCTGGGACCTGGTCCGGCGCGGCTGGTCCGGACCGGCGGGGCCGCGGCCGCCGCGCTCACGGGCGCCTTCACCTTTACCAACTGGCAGAACTCGAACGAGACCGAGGTGTACGCGGTCGCCTTGCTCACCGTGGCAGCGGCGGCGTGCCTCGCGGTCCGGTGGCGCCGGGCTCCCGAGCGGTGCGGGCGGCTGCTGCTCCTCGCGGTCTATCTGTTCGGTCTGTCCGTGGCCAATCACCTGCTGGCGCTGCTGGCCGGCCCCGCGCTCGTGGCCGGCCTGCTCGCGGCGCTGGCCGAGGCGCGTCCGGATCCGGAGGAGCGCCGTCGCGAAGCGGCGAGGATCGCCGTGGTCGCCGGCGTGTGGGGGCTTCTGGTCGGCATCGGGCTCGGGAGCGCCGTGCTGCTCGCGGGCGGCGCGCTCGCGTTCGCGGTCGCGGCGGCGGCCGCCGCACGGGCCGGAGAGGGATGGTTCGCCGGAGCGGCGCTCCTCCTCGCGGCCGCGGGCGTCTCGGCCTGTGTCTTTCTCTATGTCCGGGCGGGACAGCACCCGGTGCTCAACGAGGCCGATCCCTCGAGCTTCGAGGCAATGGTCCGGGTCATCCGGCGGGCTCAGTATCCCGTCCGCACCCCGCTGGACGACCCGACGCTGCCGCACGGGGCCGGCAACCCGGGCCGGACGCTCGGCATGCTCTGGCTCCAGCTCCAGAACTACCTCGTCTACTTCGACTGGCAGTGGGCGCGCTCGGTTGAGGGCACGCTCCCATTGCCGTTCGGTCCCTTGCCGCTCCGCACCCTCGTGACACTCGGGTTCGCGTCGCTCGGGCTGCGCGGATGCTTCGCCCAGCGGGCCGCGGACCGGCCCACCTGGTGGCTGCTCTTCGTGCTCTTCCTGGTTACCGGGCTGGGCCTCGTGCTCTACATGAACTTCAAGCCCGGATTCGCCCAGGCGTACGACCTCTACCCCAACCCGGCGGACCACGAGGTGCGGGAGCGCGACTACTTCTTCGTCGTGAGCTTCGTGGTCTGGGGCCTCTGGGCCGGGATCGGCATGGCCGACCTGGCCCGTGCGGCCCTCGCCGGCGGGCGCCGCCTGGCACGGGAGCTTGCTCTGGGAGCGCTCGCGCTGGCGCTCGTCCCCGCCGCGCTCAACGCACGGGCGGCTACCCGCCGCGGCCCCGACGCCCGGCTCGCCGCGGATTTCGCCTACGACCTGCTCAATACGGTCCCGCCCTACGGCGTGCTCTTCACCTGGGGCGACAATGACACGTTTCCGCTCTGGTGGGCGCAGGAGGTGGCGGGGATCCGGCGGGACGTGGCGGTAGTGTGTCTCGCGCTCGCGAACACCGACTGGTACATGCGTCAGCTTCGCGAGCTGCCCGTGCGCCGGTTCGACGAGGCGGGGGCGGCCCCGCTCTGGCGGGGCCTCGCGGGGCCGCCCCCGTCCGGGCCGCTCCACACGATGACGGACGCCGGGATCCGCGCGGCGGTGCCCGAACGGCTCGCGGCGCCGCTCACCGTGCAGCTGGGGCCGCTCACGCACGCGTTTCCGGCGGGGACGGTGCTTTACCCCAATGACATTCTCGCGCTCCGGGTCATCCGGCAGAACATCGGGCGCCGCCCGATCGTGTGGTCCACGGCCGGCGGTCAGGCGTTCGCCGGGGTCGGCGCATACGTGGTGCAGCAGGGACTCGGCTTCCGGCTCGAAACTGCGGCCTTGGCGCCGGACGCGCCCGGTCTGGTGCGGCTCGGCCTGGCGCCCGCGCCGATCGACCTTCCGCTCACGGCGCGGCTGCTCGACTCCACCTACCGCTACGCCGATCTCGACCGCCGGGGCGGCGCCGGGCTGGATCCCGCGGCCGAAGCCGTCGCCCGCGCGTTCGGGCTCGCCTGGGCCCGGCTCGGGGCGGCGTACGAGGCGCTGGGCGACACCGCGCGGGGCCGCGCCGCGGTCGCCCGGTCGTTTCGCCTCGACCCCAATCCGGAGCTCGAGGCCGCGCTGCGCGGTCGCTAGCGGTCCCCCGCCGCCGGCCCTACAGTTGCCCGGCATCCCCGCGTAGATTTGAAGGTTATGACGTTCCCGGAGCTGCCGGCCCGGCTCGCCCAGGCGCGCGAGGCGATCCACCGGCACCAGGCGCTCGGGGGCTGGCGGCATCCGGTCCAGATCGTCGCGGTCACCAAGACGCACGGCGCCGACGCGGTCCGCGCCGCCGTCGCGGCGGGCATCACCGCGGTCGGCGAGAACCGGGTGCAGGAAGCGCTGGCCAAGCAGGCCCAGCTCGCGGACGTGGCCGTCGAGTGGCACCTGATCGGCACGCTGCAGCGGAACAAGGCCCGCCACGCGGTCGGTCGTTTCGCGCTCATCCATTCGGTGGATCGTCTCGACCTGGCCCAGGAGCTGGCGCGCCGCGTCGCCCCGGGCGCGCGTCAGGCGGTGCTGGTGCAGGTGAACTGCTCGAACGAGCCGCAGAAGGGCGGGGTGGAGCCGGACGCGTTGCCGGCCCTGCTCGACGGTCTCCGCCCGCTCGACCGGCTGGATGTCCGCGGGCTCATGACCATGGCCGCGCTCACCGCTGATGCGGCCGAGCAGCGCGGGGCGTTCCGGCTTCTCCGGACGCTCCGGGACGGGGCGGAAGCGGCCGGACACCCGCTGCCCGAGCTGTCGATGGGCATGTCGGCGGACTTCCCGGTGGCCGTGGAAGAGGGAGCGACCATCGTGCGGCTGGGAACCTTGCTCTTCGGGGAGCGCGCATGAGCGACGAGATCTTTCAACTCACGCCCCAGGACGTGCGGACGCACGACTTCGCCCGCGCGGTCCGGGGCTACGATCGGGCGCAGGTGGACGAGTTCAAGCAGCGGCTGGCGGAGGAGATCGACCGGCTCACCCGGGCCCGGATCCAGGCGGAGGAGCGGCTCAAGAGCGCCCAGGACCAGCTCCGGGCCTACCGCGAGCGCGAGCGGGCGCTGAACGAGGCGCTGGTCGGCGCGCAGCAGCTCCGGGCCGACACCCACGCGCAGGCCGAGCAGGAGGCGGGGCTCGTGCTGCGCGAGGCGCAGCTCGAGGCTGCCAGGATCGTGGACCGCGCCAAGCTCGACGAGCAGCTGGTCCGGGAGCGGACCGAAGAAGCCATCCGCCAGTTCAACGCCTACGTCGCGAGCTTCCGGGTCCTGCTCGAGCGCCAGCTCGCGGAGGTCGACGGCCTCCAGGCGGCGGCGCGGACCGCGGCGCCGACCCGGCCGCCGGCCATGTCGGAGATCGAGGTGGGGGCGGGGGACACGGGTTGACCGCAACGACGCTGTACGACGACATCCAGCGCGCGGCGGACGCCGTGCGCGCGCGCGCGCCGCTCACGCCGGTGGTCGGGATCATCCTGGGCACCGGCCTCGGCGGGCTGGCGGAGGAGGTCGCGGTCGAGGCGACCGTGCCGTACGAGACGATTCCCGGCTTTCCGCTCTCGACCGTCGAGTCCCACGCGGGCCGGTTGCTCCTGGGGCGGCTCGGGGGCAAGCCGGTCGTGGCCATGCAGGGCCGGTTCCACCGCTACGAGGGCTACTCCCTCGCCCAGGTGACCTTCCCGGTCCGCGTGCTGCACGCGCTCGGCGCGTCCACCCTCGTCGTCTCGAACGCCTGCGGCGGCATGCACCCGCTCTGGGATGCCGGTGATCTCGTGCTGCTGGCGGATCACATCAACCTGCTCGGCGACAATCCGCTCGTGGGGCCGAACGACGACCGCCTGGGACCGCGGTTTCCCGACATGTCGGCGCCGTACGCCGCCGAGCTCCGGGCGCTCGCGCGGGACGCGGCGCGGGAGCTGGGCATCACCCTGCGGGAGGGGACCTACGTCGCCGTCGCGGGGCCGAATCTCGAGACCCGGGCCGAGTACCGGATGCTGCGCACCATCGGCGCCGACGTCGTCGGCATGTCCACCGTGCCGGAGGTGATCGTGGCCAACCATGAGGGCATGCGGGTGCTGGGGATCTCGATCATCACCGACCAGTGCCTGCCCGACGCGCTCGAGCCCGCGGACATCGGCCGCATCATCGAGACCGCCCGCCGCGCCGAGCCGGCGCTGACCCGGCTGGTCCGGCGGGTCGTGGAGCGGATGTAACTATGGCGTTTCCCGCCTGGCCCGATCTCTCCGCCGACCGGCTCGAGCAGGCGCAGCTCGAGCTGTGGAAGACGGAGCGTCTCTTCCAGCGAACCCTGGACGCGGGGCGCGACGGTCCGCCCTACGTGTTCTTCGAGGGGCCGCCCACGGCCAACGGGCGCCCCGGCATCCACCACGTCTTCGCCCGGACCATCAAGGACCTGGTCTGCCGCTTCCACGCGATGCAGGGCAAGGCGGTCACCCGGATCGCCGGGTGGGACACCCACGGGCTCCCGGTGGAGATCGAGGTCGAGAAGGAGCTGGGCATCAACGGGAAGAAGGACATCGAGAAGTTCGGCGTCGCCGAGTTCAACGCCCGCGCCCGGAAGAGCGTGTTCAAGTACCAGGCGGAGTGGGAAGGGCTGTCCGACCGGATCGGCTATTGGCTCGACTACGAGCATCCCTATATCACGTGCAGCAACGAGTACATCGAGACCGTCTGGTGGCTCCTCCGCCGGCTGCACGAGAAGCAGCTGCTCTACCGCGGTCACAAGGTGCTGCCGTACTGCCCGCGCTGCGGCACCGTGCTCTCCAGTCACGAGCTGGCCCTGGGCTACGAGCAGGTCACCACCAACTCGGTGTACGTCACCTTCCCGCTGGAGGACGACCCGAAGCGGCAGCTCCTGATCTGGACTACAACGCCGTGGACCCTGCTCTCGAACGTGGCCGTCGCGGTGAACCCGGATCTCGAGTACGCCGAGTACCCCGTGGACGGCCGGACGATCATCCTCGCCACCGCGCGCGCCGAGCTGCCGAGCGGGCTGGAGGCGATCGCGCCCTCGGCGGGCGGGGTGGGGACCGGCCGCCAGTCCGCCCGGGCCCGGAAGACCCCCGTGCCGTTCCGCGCGCTCACGCCGCTTCGCACGTTCAAGGGGAGCGAGCTGGTGGGGCTGCGCTACCGCCGGCCGCTCGAGGTGGTGCCGCTCCCGGCGGACCGGGCGTCCCACGTCGTCGTGGCCGGCGCCTTCGTGACGGCCGAGGACGGCTCCGGGCTGGTCCACATGGCGCCGGCCTTCGGCGCGGACGACTATGCGGTCGGGCAGGAGCACGGGCTGGCGCTGGTGCGGCCGGTGGCGGCCGACGGGACCTTCATCGGCACCACCTGGCCGGAGATCGAAGGCAAGCTGGTGACCGCGCGTGAGACCAACGACCTCATCATCCAGCGGCTCAAGCAGGACGGGCGCTGGCATCTGTCGCAGCCCTACACGCACACCTATCCCCACTGCTGGCGCTGCTCCAGCCCGCTCATCTACTACGCCCGCGATTCCTGGTTCGTGCGGACGTCGGCCGTGAAGGACCGACTGCTGGCGCTCAACGCCCAGGTGGATTGGCATCCGCCGGAGGTCGGGGCCGGCCGGTTCGGCGAGTGGCTTGCCAACAACGTGGACTGGGCCCTCTCGCGGGACCGCTACTGGGGCACGCCGCTGCCGGTGTGGGTCTGCGACGCGGACGCGTCTCACGTCGAGGTCATCGGCGACTTCCAGCAGCTCGCGCAGCGCTGGGGCAGGCCGGTCCCGCCGGACTTCGATCCGCACAAGCCGTACATCGACGAGTACGTCTGGGCCTGCCGCTGCGGCGGCCTGATGCGCCGGACGCCCGAGGTGATCGACACGTGGTTCGACTCGGGGGCGATGCCCTATGCCCAGTGGCACTACCCCTTCGAGCACGAGGCGGAGTTCCGGGCCCACTTCCCGGCCGATTTCATCTGCGAGGGCGTGGATCAGACCCGGGGCTGGTTCTACAGCCTGCTCGCGATCGCGGCGACCGCGTTCGACCAGTCCGCCTACAGGCACGTGATCGTGAACGAGCTGGTGCTGGACCCCGAGGGCCAGAAGATGTCGAAGAGCCGGGGGAACGTAGTGGACCCGGGGGAGATGATCCGGGAGTTCGGCGCCGACACCATCCGGGTGTACCTGCTCGCCTCGAGCCAGGTCTGGCTCCCCAAGCGCTTCGACCGGC
>Ga0187822_10000181_pt1 | contig 11562 bp, 9 predicted proteins | sample NC_wetland_sal_i_18_FD_132967 | JGI IMG/M metagenome (GOLD analysis project Ga0187822, IMG submission 132967) | Wetland sediment microbial communities from Neuse River Estuary, North Carolina, USA - SourceSoil_2 | ecosystem: Environmental > Aquatic > Freshwater > Wetlands > Sediment | place...
GCGCTCGACGACATCCTCGCCCTCTTCGGCCCGGGCGACGCCGGCGCGCTGGACGACGTCCTCCGCGTGTGCTAGCCCGCCGCATCATCCCCTGCCTGGACGTGGCCGGCGGCCGCGTCGTCAAGGGCGTGCACTTCGAGGCGCTGCGCGATGCCGGCGATCCCGTCGCCCAGGCGGCGCGGTACGACGCCGAGGGCGCCGACGAGCTGGTGTTCCTCGACATCTCGGCCACGCACGAGGACCGGCGCACCACTCTCGAGATGGTGGGCCGGGTTGCGGACTCCGTCTTCATTCCGTTCACGGTGGGCGGCGGGATCCGCTCGGTGGAGGACGCAGGGCAGGCTCTGCGCGCCGGCGCGGACAAGGTCGCCGTCAATACGGCGGCGGTGCGCGACCCCGCGCTGGTGGAGCGGCTGGCGCACAGCTTCGGCAGCCAGTGCATCGTGGCGGCGGTGGATGTCAAGCGGATCGGGGGGAGGGACGTCGTGATGGTGACCGGCGGGCGGGAACGGACCTCGCTCGAGGCCATCGATTGGATCCGCCGGCTCGAGGCCCTCGGGGCCGGGGAGATCCTGCTCACCTCGATGGATCGCGACGGAACCCAGGCGGGCTACGACCTGGAGTTGCTTCGGAGCGCTGCGGCCGCGGTGCGGATTCCCGTCATCGCGTCGGGCGGCGCCGGGCGGCTCGAGCATCTGGCGGAGGCCCTCGAAGCCGGCGCCCATGGCGTGCTCGCGGCCTCGATCTTTCACTTTCAGGGATCATCGATATCGGACGCGCGGGCCTTTCTGCGGGCGCGGGGGTTTCCGGTGAGGAGTGAGAAGTGAAAAGTGAGAAGTAAGAAGTGAGAAGGGTCTTGTCACTTCTCACTTCTCACCGCTCTCCGGATCCGCGCCACCACCGCTCGTAGGTCCCGCACGTCCAGTGGCTTGGCTATCCAGTGGGCGGCGGCCGAGGGGTGAGGGCCCGAGGTACGCGGGTGGCTCGCAACGATCAGCCGATCACGCCAGTCGGGGTGGGCGGCGAGGAGCGTGGCGGCAAACAGATTGCCGTCGGCGGCAACGGCGTGCGCGTCGGCAATGACCAGGTCGTACGGCTCGCCTTCCACCAGGCGGAGCGCCTGGTCGCCGGTGCGCACCGCGTCCACCAAGTGGCCTTCGGGCGTGAACAGCGCGCTCACCAGCCGGTGCACCCCCGCGTCGTCATCCACTACCAGCACCCGCGTCGGCCGCTCCGACCCCTCGTGGGCGGGGGCGGATTCCGCGAGGGCCGCGGGCTCCGCGACCGGCGGCGTGTAGAGCGGCAGCGTCACCACGAACTCAGCACCGCCGTCGGCGGACGCGCGATACGCGATGCGCCCGCCGTGCGCCTCGACCAGGCCGTAGCTCACGGACAGGCCCAGCCCCGTGCCCTGGCCCGGCCCCTTCGTGGTGAAGAAGGGAGTAAAGAGCTGTGGCACGAGGGCGGCCGGCACCCCGGCTCCGCTGTCGCCGACAGCCAGCGTGGCACGGCCGCCGCTCCGGCTGGTGCTGAGCCGGATGCGCCGCGGGCGCTCCGGGTCGAGGCCGCTGACGGCGTGGACCGCGTTGGTGAGGAGATTGAGCAGCACCTGCTGAAGCTCGTACCGGTCCCCCATGACCACGACCGGCTCCGGATCGAGCGCGCGCTCCAGCTCGATGCCCCGCTGGCGCATCTCGTAGGAGATCAGCAGCGCGGTTCGCGCGACCACGTCGTTCAGGTCAACGGGTTCCTTCACCAGCGAGCTCGGCCGGGCGAAGGTGAGGAGGTTCCGAACGATCCGCGCGGCCCGCTCCGCCTGGTCGTGGATCACGCGCAGGTGCTCCCGGGTGGGCTCGGGCAGCCGGCGCGCCGGCTCGAGCAGCAGCTCCGCCAGGCCGGCGATCGACGTGAGGGGGTTGTTCAGCTCGTGCGCGACGCCCGAGACCAGCTGGCCGACGGAGGCCATCTTCTCGTTCTGAATGAGCTGAGCTTCCAGCGCGCGCTGCTCGGTCACGTCTCCCACGAGAATCACGACGCTGCCGTCGGCTGCGGGGCCCCAGAGAGGGGCGGCAGCCAGACGCAGCCGCCGGCCGTCGCGCTCGCGCCGGATTTCCACCGGGTTCGGACGCTCGAGCCGCTGCGCGGCGGCTAGCAGCTCGCGGGCCTGCGGGGCACGGTCCGCGATCACGGCGGTGAACTCCGCGCCGAGGAGCGTCTCGGGCGGCAGGCCTGCGAGCACGGCGAGCGCGCGATTGGCGCGGAGTACCTCGCCGCCGGGCCCGACGACGCCGAGCCCCTCGGTCAGCGCGTCGAACGCGGTCTCCCACTCTTCGGTGCTCCTCCGGACCATCTCGAAGAGCCGGCTGTTCGCTACGGCCATGGATGTCTGGGTGGCGATGGTGGAAAGCAGCCAGAGGTCCTCGGTCGTGAACGGCCCTTCACGCCGGTCGGCCACGGCGAGGGCGCCGACGGCGCGTCCCTGAGAGCGCAACGGCGCGACGGCGGCGGACGAGACCACCTCCCGCCCGAGCAGCTGAATCGGTGGCCCCCCCGCCTGCGCCACCTCGATCCGTTCCCGGTCGACCGCCAGCCGGACCAGCCCGGCCTCGCCCGGCCCCGCGTGCCGGTCCTGGAGTGCGGCAAGCGTTCCCGCCGCTGCGACCACGCGGAGCCCGTCGCCCTCGACCAGAGCCACGAGCGCCCCATCGGCCTGGAGGAACCTGGCACCGTAGCGGGCCACCTGGTCCACGATGCGGTCCAATTGAATCGACTCCGCCAGGACGTAGCTCAGCTCCTGGAGGGAAAAGAGCTCGCTGATGCGGCGGTCGAGCTGTCGGGCGGCCTCGAGGCGTCCGGCTTCCGCTTGGGAGGCCTGGCGCTCGAGACGGCGGGTAATGAGCCAGACCCCGAGGCCCAGACCGGCCAGCACCGCGATGGCATAGGGGCGCGGCATGGCCAGGGCGATGGCAGCGCAGGCCACGATCGCGAGGGTGGCGACCGCAGTGGAGGATGGGGGGCGGAGGCGCGGCAGACCAGGCAAGGCGACACCCCGGCGGGAGGATCTAGGGGAATCTCGCCGGCGGTCGAGTTGACAGGCAAGGGAAATGGGAATAGTCTGTTAGGGAATCAATTTGCATTTGATTCCCATTCTCAATTATGTCAACGCGGAGCCACGACCCACCGTGCATGCCCAAGCCGTTTCTCCGGGTAGCCGCAAATGCGGGTCTTGCCCCCAGGCGCGCTGCCTGGCCCCAATGGTCGCAATCCTTCTCCTCGGCGTCGCGTGGCCTCTTCATGCTCAGCTGCCCGGCCTGGGCGCCGTGGAGGGCCACGTAAGCGGCCCCGACGGAGCTTTGGCCGGCGCCAACGTTCGCTTGCTCGGTGCGGACCGCCACGCCACCACCGACCGCCTTGGGCGCTACCGGCTGGACGACGTTCAGCCCGGGACCTACACCCTCGAGGCGGCCGCGGTGGGGTTCGTCCCCGCCCGTATTCAAGTCCGGATCGTAGCCGGCGCCATCGGCAGGGCGGACGTGGCGCTGGCCCGTGAGGCCCAGCGGCTCGCCGACGTGAACGTCACCGCGCCTGCGGCGGCGAAGGGTCCGGGGCCACTGCCCGATGTCTTGCACGGCGTCGTCTATGCCGGGCACAAGGTGGAAGTCGTCCGCATCGACAGCCTCGACCTGAACGCCGCGCAGGACGTTTCCCGGCAGGTGCTCGGGCGCGTACCGGGGCTCAATGTCGCAGAGACGGGTGGCGCGGGCTTTCCAACGAACGGGATCGGGTTCCGCGGCCTCGATCCGAGCCAGTCGGTGGAGGTCAACGTCCGTCAGGACGGCTACAACATCGCCGCCGATCCCTACGGCTACCCCGAGGCCTATTTCCTCCCGCCGGCGGAGGCGCTGGAACGCGTGGAGCTGGTGCGCGGTGGGTCCTCCCTGGCCTTCGGGTCGCAGTTCGGCGGGATGGTCAACTACGTGATTCGGGACGGTGTGCCGGGAAGCGGCCCCGTGGTCCGAAGCCGGCTCACCGGTGCGAGCTACGCCACGTTCGACGGCTTCGGCGACGTGGCCGGCGGAATCGGGCCGGTCACTTACTACGGGTTTGTGCAGTTCCGCACCCAGGACGGCTGGCGGCCGAACGGTGACTCGCGCCAGGTCGCCGGGTTCGGCCGCGTCCGGTGGCAGCCCTCGCCGCGGTGGCGGCTGGGCGCCGAGTACACGCTCTTCCGCAACCGGATCCACATGGCCGGGGGGCTCACCGACCTGCAGTTCGCGGCGGATCCGAGCGCCTCCTTCCGAAGCCGCAACTGGCTCGGTAGCCCGTGGAACGTGCTGGCTGTCACCGCGGACTACATCCCCTCCGCCAACCTGGCGATCCACACCGCGGTGTGGGGCAATCTGAGCCAGCGGTATCTCGTCTGGCGCAACGAGGACGGCGGGGCCGGTGCCCCCGACTCGATTGACCCCGCGACCAACGCGTTCGTGCCGCGGGAAGTGGAGCGGGAGAAGTTCACGAACGCCACGCTCGAGTCCCGGCTGACCTGGTCCTTCCCGCTGCTCGGGCGGATGGGAACGCTGGCGGCCGGCGTACGGGGGTTCACGGGGCGCATGCACCGCCAGGAAGGCGGTCCCGGCTCCACCGGATCGGATTTCGATCTCGCCCTGTACGGCGGGCCGTACGAGAAGGACGTCACGTTCGGCAACACGAACCTCGCGGCGCATCTCGAGCAACTCGTGCGTCTGGGCGACCGGTTCACCGTGGCGCCCGGGATCCGGGTCGAGTACCTCCGGTCGACCACGAGCGGCTACGCCGACACGACGTTCGCCCCGCTCGCGCGCAGCCGGACGTTCGCCCTTCCAGGGGTCGGCGCCCAGTTCCGCGCCTCAGCCACCACGCAGCTCTACGGCAGCGTCGCACGCTCCTACCGGGCGATCGACTATTCCTCATTGACCCCGTTTGCCTCGGCCTCGCGGATCGACCCGAATCTCAAGGACCCGAACGGATACAGCGTTGATCTCGGATGGCGTGGGCGCCTCGCTTCCACGGCCATCGCGTTCGATGTGAGCGTCTTCCGCATCCGCTACGGGGACCGCATCGGACTGGTCTCGGGCGTCGACCCCGACGGGACACCGTTCACCCTCCGAACCAACGTGGGGACGAGCGTCCATCGCGGGGTCGAGGCCTATCTCGAGCTGCACCCTTTCTCGCTGCTCGCCGCGGCGCCCACGCTCGGCGACCTCTCCGTGTTCACCGCCTTCGCTTACACGGATGCCAAGTACACGGACGGCGAGTTCGCCGGAAACCGCGTGGAATATGCTCCCAAGGTCGTGAACCGGGCGGGGGTCACGTATGCCCTGGGCGCGGTCTCGGGCACCTTGCAGGTGTCTCATGTATCGGATCAGTTCGGCGACGCGAACAACACCGTTCTCGGCCCGGACGCCAATGTCGGTCTCGTACCGGCGTACCACGTGCTCGACGTGTCGACGCGGGCCCGCCTGGGCCGGTTCCTGCTCTCGGGCGGTGTGAACAACCTGGCGGACGCGCACTACTTCACCCGGCGCACGGATGAGTACCCCGGGCCCGGCATCATCCCTTCGCCCGGGCGAAGCGTCTACCTGTCGCTGGGGGCCGACCTCTGAGGGTTGGGTGCCTCGGCGCGCCGGGCGACCAGCGCCAGGATCGACGCGCCGAGGTCCTCCATGCCTTCGCCCGAGCGGCTGCTGGTGAGCTGGACCTGGTCATCCGGCAGCGCGAGCGCCCGGGCGATCGCGCGCGCCCGCTCGCGCTGCGCCGAGCGACCCAGCTTGTCCGCTTTGGTCAGCACCGCCAGCACCGGCCGGCCGCTCTCCACCAGCAGCTCCTGCATCTCGAGGTCGCTCGCCGACGGGTCGTGGCGGGCGTCGAGCAGCCAGGCGACGCCGGCGAGGGAGGGCCGCTCGCGCAGGTAGCGCGTTACCAGCGTCCGGTAGCTCGCCCGCGCGGCCTTGCCCGCGCGGGCGAAACCGTAGCCCGGCAGGTCGACCAGGTAGAGGTCCGGGAGCCGGAAGGCGTTCAGGAGGGTCGTCTTGCCCGGCGTGGCGCTCACGCGGGCGAGGCCCTTCCGGCCCACGAGCGCGTTGAGGAGGCTGGATTTTCCGACGTTGGAGCGGCCGATGAACGCGACTTCGGGAAGGACGGGATCGAGGCGGACCAGCGGATCGGGAAAGCTGCCGACGAACTCGATGGGCAGGGCGGCGAGGCCGCTCTTCTGGCGGTGCCCGGTGGTGGTCAAGCTTCCCGCTTCGTCCTCGGCCGTTCCGTCACGACCAGCGGGGCGACGCCTTCCGCGATGGATTCCTTGGTGATGACGACCTCGCGCACGTCGTCCCGCGTCGGCAGGTCGAACATGATGTCCGTCATCATCGTCTCGAGGATGGAGCGGAGCCCGCGGGCGCCGGTGCCCCGCTTGAGCGCCTTCTCCGCTACGGCGCGGAGGGCCTCGTTGTCGAACGTGAGGCCCACGCTCTCGAGCTCGAAGAGCTTCTTGTACTGCTTGGTGAGGGCGTTCTTCGGCTCGACCAGGATCCGCATCAGCGCTTCCTCGTCGAGCGCCTCGAGCGAGACGACGACGGGGAGCCGTCCCACCAGCTCGGGGATGAGTCCGAAGCGGAGCAGGTCGTCCGGCTCGACCTCGGCGTAGGGGTTCTTCTTGTCCAGATCGGTGCCGCCGGTCCGCCCGCCGTTGCTGAAGCCGATCTGCTGCCGCCCGGTCCGGGCCTGGATGATCTTCTCCAGCCCGTCGAACGCGCCGCCGCAGATGAACAGGATGTCCTTGGTGTTGATCTGGATGTATTCCTGCTGCGGGTGCTTGCGGCCGCCCTGGGGCGGCACCGAGGCGACGGTCCCCTCTAGGATCTTGAGCAGCGCCTGCTGCACGCCCTCGCCGGAAACGTCGCGCGTGATGCTCGGGTTCTCCGACTTGCGCGCGATCTTGTCGATCTCGTCGATGTAGACGATGCCGCGCTCGCACTCGGCCACGTTGAAATCGCCCGCCTGGAGCAGGCGGACGAGGATGTTCTCGACGTCCTCGCCGACGTACCCGGCTTCGGTGAGCGTGGTGGCGTCGGCGATGGTGAAGGGGACGTCGAGGATGCGGGCGAGGGTCTGGGCGAGGAGGGTCTTGCCGACGCCGGTGGGGCCGAGGAGCAGGATGTTCGACTTGTCCAGCTCGACGTCCGCCTCCCGCCCGTTGGACGCGTTGATCCGCTTATAGTGGTTATAGACCGCGACCGCGAGGGTCCGCTTGGCCCGCTCCTGCCCGATCACGTACTGGTCCAGCACGTCCTTGATCTCGGCGGGCGTGGGGTCCTGGGTGATGCTGTCCGCGACCTCCCGCTCTTCGTCCTCGGCGAGGATCTCGTTGCAGAGCGTGATGCACTCGTTGCAGATGTAGACCGACGGGCCGGAAATGAACTTCCGGACCGAATCCTTCGACTTCCCGCAGAAGGAGCAACGGAGGTGCTTGTCGTTGGACATTGGTGGCGGCTTGGGTAAGCGTCCCGAAAGCTGGCCCCCGCTCAGGAGGGCGTCAAGGTCTCTTTTGCCCCGTTCTTGCTCGGCACGACAAGGTCCTTGCGGGCCGCGAAGACCGCATCGATCAGCCCGTAGGCCTTGGCCTCGTCGGCGCTCATGAAGCGGTCGCGGTCCATGTCCCGCTCGATCGTCTCGATCGGCTGGCCGGTGTGCTTCGCGTAAAGCGTGTTCATCTTGGAGCGCAGATAGAGGATCTCGCGCGCCTGGATCTCGATGTCCGCGGCGGTGCCCTGGGCCCCGCCGGACGGCTGGTGGATCATGATGCGCGAGTGCGGCAGCGCGCTCCGCTTGCCCGGCGCGCCCGCGCAGAGCAGGAAGGAGCCCATGGACGCCGCCATCCCCATGCAGATCGTGTTCACCGGCGCGCGGAGGTGCTGCATCGTGTCGTAGATCGCCATGCCGGCGGAAACGACCCCGCCCGGCGAGTTGATGTAGAGGTAGATGTCCTTTTCCGGATTGTCCGCCTCGAGAAACAGCAGCTGGGCGATGATGATGTTCGACACGTCGTCGTTGATCGGCGCGCCCAGGAAGACGATCCGGTCCATCAGGAGCCGGGAGAAGATGTCGTAAGTCCGCTCCCCGCGGCTCGAACGCTCGATGATGTACGGCGGATACAGAGTAGCCATCGTCAGGTGCTCGCCTCTTCGACCGTGGACTGCGAGAGGAGATGGCTGAAGACCTTCTCCTCGGTGATCGCCCGCTCCAGCTCCGGGAGCCGGTTGGACTTCTGCAAGGAGGCGTACAGCTCCCCGGTGGGCAGGTTCCGTGCCGCCGCCAGGGCCGCGATCCGCTGGTCCAGATCGGCCTCGGTGGCCTTGAGCCCGTGCGTCTCCGCCACGGCGTCCAGGATCAGGTCCCGCTGCACCTGCTGCACGGCGACGGAGCGGAACTGCGCCTCGAACCCCGCCAACTGGTCCTCCGGCACCTTGTACAGGTGGGCATAGCCGTGCAGGACCCGGTGTACGAGGGACTCCGGCGCCGGCACCCGGTTGGCCTCGATGATCTGGGACAGCAGCCCCTGTCGCACGGCAGCATCAGCTTCCCGGCCCGCCTCCCGCTCGAGGTCCTGCCGCACGGCCGCCTGGAGCGCGGCCAGATTCTCGAACTCCCCGACCTCCCGGGCGAATGCATCATCGAGCGGAGGCAGCTCCTGCCGCTTGACCTCGAACAGCTTGAGCCGGACGTGGCGGGTCTTGCCCCGCCGCGACTCGTCGGGGTGATCGTCGGGGAACCGGACCTCGGTGTCCACCGTGTCGCCGGGGAGCAGTGTCATGATCCGCTCCTCCAGCTCGGGGATCGCCTGGCCCTCCCCGATCACCAGGGTGTACGGCTGCGCCGGGCCGGCCTCGCCGTCCTCGAGCGGGGCGACCTCGACCCGGACCATCTGCCCGGGCGTCGGGCGCGCGCCTTCGACCGGCAGCCAGGCCGCCTTGTCTTCGCGCATCCGGTTGAGCTGCTCGTCCACCATGGCGTCGGTGACGGGAGTCACCTGCCGGCTCAGGCGGAACCCGCCCACGCGCTCGAGCTTGACGTCGGGGTGCACCTCGACGAGCAGCTCGAACTCGATCGGGCTGCCGTCTTCGAATTTGAGGTTGCGGATGGAGGGGTCGGCGATCGGCTTGAGCGATTCGTTCTGGCGGGCGGTTTCCCAGCCCTCGCGGATCAGCTCCTCCAGCACGCTCTGCCGGATGGCTTCGCCGAACCGCTTGCGCACGACCGCGGCCGGCGCCTTGCCCTGGCGAAAGCCCGGGAGCCGGGCGCGGGTCGTGTAATACTTCACGGCACGGTCCTCGGCCTGCCGGACCCGGTCGACCGGGACCGTCACCCGGAGCGACTTGGACGCAGCATCCTCGCCGGTTTTCTCGACTACGATGTCCATCATGGGGGAGAATCTAGCCCTGTCCCAGGCCGATGGGCAGATGTGCGAACGTCGTGATCCAGCCCCTGCTTGGCGCGGTAGAGCGCAAGGCGACGCCGCAAGCCGCGAGCGCTCCACGGACCGGCGGCATGATGGTCCGAGTGCGCCGGCACGCGTCCGCGCGGTGCTCAGGCAGCCCGTTCATGGCGGTCTAACACGTTGTGACTATTTAACCTGGATGCAGAGGCGCCGGCGCACGGCGGAGGGTCTCCGCCCGGCGGCGCTGCTCCGGTACGCTCGTTGCCGCCGGACGGAATGATTCCCGCCGACACGTCAGAGTCCAAGGAGTGGACTATGGTCGCCTCGATGCGCCGCTCGTGTCTCCTGCTCGCGACCACCGCGGTCAGCGCCGCCTGCGTTTCACAGCCGCTGGCGCCCACCAGCGGTCAGATCAGCGACTACATCGCGGCCGTGACCGCCCGGAACGGCCAGGTCACGGCCGTCCTCCGCGACAGCGCGCCGCCCGCGGCGTCCTTCGGACCCAATGCGCAGGTGACCGGCGGCGGCACGGTGAAGCACGGCGGCAGCGCCAGGATCAGCCTGGCGGGCGGATCGGCCTTCACCCGGGTCTACGTTTCGACCCCGATGGCCGCGGGCTGCTGGGACGTGTCGCTCCCAACCGGGGTGACCGTGGAGGACCTCGTGCTGGCTGTGAGCCCGAAGCTCAGGCCGGGCCGGCTCAAGGTGCAGTACACCCTCGAGGGGCCGAGCGGCGTCGGCGGTGCGACGGAGGAAGTGCTGGACGTCGGGGACTGAGTGCGAACGCCGGGAGTCGAACCCGGACCCCTTGCGGGACAGGATCCTAAGTCCTGCGCGTATACCAGTTCCGCCACGTTCGCTCGTTGACTGAAGATACTGCGACTGAAGATACTGCCCCACCTCGAAATCCCCATCGCCGTGACCGGGCCGGTTGCTCCGCTTCGACGCCGGACCTTAGAACTCGGCGAAGAAGTCCCAGCGCGGCTCCCACGCCTCATCCTTCACGAAATAGCGATCGCTCGCGTTGCGGCAATACAGGCTCGACGGGACGCCTCTGAGCCGCCGGACGAGCTCCCGGCGGCGTGAGTAGTCCACATAGCGAGCGGTGAGCCCGACATCAACCTCGGTATAGCGCCGGTGGGTGAGGACGAACTTGAGCACCTTATGGACAGCCGGCCAGTCGCAGTCGTTGAAGCCAACCACGCCTCCAACCCGCAGTAGCCTGTCGAAGTACCAGAAATCGAGCAGCACGTAGTCGAAAGTGTGGTTGCCGTCGATATACCCGAAGTCGACCTCGGCCTAATCCGGCAGCATTCCGGGCAACGTCAGATAGTCGGGTTGCTCGATCAGCCTGTGCCGCGGCGCGAGTCCCGCGCGCTCGACGGCGGCGATTCCGCAGTCATGCCAACTTGCTCTCTGATATGGATCGATCGAGATCAGTCGGCCGTCCGTGCCGATCTCCTGGAGCGCAGTCAGAATGGCGAGGGTGGACCAGCCAAAGGCCATTCCGACTTCCACCGTTAGGTGCGGTCGGCGCTGAAGGACAGCCTGATACAAGGCCTCAGCGCAGCGAACGTGAATGCCGGAATGCACTTCGTGGCGGACTCCCGCCGGGTCTTGAGCGCTGTGGGACTCGACCATCTCGCGAAGAACGGGATTCTTATCGAGAAGCGTCATGATGTTGCTCCATACGCTGCGCGGCTCCCGCGCTTGGGTCAGCGGGCCCGGCTGACCAGGACGCTGTCCGGTCGCAGGCCGAGCGCCCGCACGACGCCGCTGTCCACGACGAACGAGCCGCCCGGCCCGCGCTTCGCCGCGAGCCCGAACCGGTCGTCGAAGCTCCAGAGCGCCCATCCGATGCCCAGACGCTCGGCCGCGACGCGCACGTCGTGGAGCCAGGCGACGCGGGCTTCGGGCGGTGCGGCCTTGTGCGAGGCGCCGAACTCTCCCAGAAACACGGGAACGCCATGCTCGCGGCCCCACGCGGCAGCCGCCCCGAGGCGCCGCTCGATCGCCGCGGCGTTCCAGCCGTGAGCGCAGTATCGGCGCACGGCGCGGGCCGCGGTCGAGTCCGGTTGAGCGTGGGCAGC
>Ga0187822_10000182_pt1 | contig 11540 bp, 9 predicted proteins | sample NC_wetland_sal_i_18_FD_132967 | JGI IMG/M metagenome (GOLD analysis project Ga0187822, IMG submission 132967) | Wetland sediment microbial communities from Neuse River Estuary, North Carolina, USA - SourceSoil_2 | ecosystem: Environmental > Aquatic > Freshwater > Wetlands > Sediment | place...
CCGAAGCGATCGCGAAGCTGATCGGTTGCGCGGGCCAGGCGCTCGAGCTTCTCACGCGACTGTGGATCGAAAAGCGCGATCTGGTTTGCGCCATGAGATAGTGTTCCGAATTCGATCCCGATCAGACGCACCGGCCGCCGCTCGCAATGCCGTTCGAAAAGCCGCCGTAGGGCGGCCAGCAGGATAGAGTCGAGATGAGTGGACTCCGGTAACGTGTGGGAGCGCGTGACGGTCTGGAATCCCGAGTAGCGGATCCGCAGCGTGACGGTGCTAGTGTCCAGGCCTGCATCGCGCAGGCGTTTCGCCCCCTTCTGGCATAGGCGGCTCAGCATCGATTCGAGCGCCGCACGATCCTTCGTATCGGAACCAAAAGTGTGGCTGTGCGAAATCGATTTGGGCTCAGCATCGATTACAAATTCGTAGGAATCTTCCCCATGCGCTTTGCGGCAAAGTGCCGTACCCCATCGCCCGAATACCTCTTGCAGCCGGTCCTCTGGGATGCCGGCCAGTTGGCCGACGGTTTCGATCCCCATAGTTTGCAGTGCCGCCTCGGTGACGCGCCCAATGCCGGGAATACGCCGAACCGAGAGCGGGCCAAGGAATTTAGATTCGGCACCCGCCGGAACCCACACAAGGCCGCGCGGTTTGGCTTGATCTGACGCGACTTTGGCAACCAATCGTGTGCGCGCCAGCCCTGCCGAGCAGGGCAATCCTGTTTTCGCGCCGATGTCGGTCAAGAGCGCGTGAGCGGCCGCAAGAGGCGGTCCGTGAAGCCGGCTTGTTCCCGAAAGATCGAGATAAGCTTCGTCGATGGAAGCCATCTCCACCACAGGCGAAAATCTGGAGAGAATCGTGGCGATCCGGTCGCTCCATTCCGCATAGAGGTCGTGCCGCCCTTCCAGGAACACGGCGTGCGGGCAGAGCTTTCCCGCGGTGCGCAAAGGCATTGCCGAATGAATGCCGTAGCGGCGTGCTTCATAACTCGCAGCCGACACAACGCCGCGGCGATTTGGCTGTCCCCCTACAACGACGGGCTTGCCGCGCAACTCTGGCCGCTCGAGCAACTCTACGGAAACGAAGAATGCATCCATGTCGACGTGGAGAATCGGAGTTGTATCTAGCCCGGGTGGCGAGCCGCCGCGCTTGGCACGGAAATGGGCGAGCCGTGGCATCGACGTTGTCCTTCATTGTCTCACCAGGTGGGGTCGGAAGGAACCGGACCCGGCAATTTGCGAGGAGAGATCAGGCCGAGAGAATGGCTGAAATTACGCGCTCGATACCGGCCAAGTCGCGCGTGACGCGAACGTCAGACCACCGGGATGCGCATAGCAGCGAACTAACATACTGCGCTCCGTTGTAGCCAATCTCGACCACGAGAATGCCGTTCGCGCGGAGCGCTTTCGCGGCTTGGTGAATCAGCGCCGGGTAAATGTCCAAGCCCTCATCGCCCGCGAAAAGCGCTTCGCCCGGCTCATGCTCGCGCACCTCAGGCGGCAGCTTCGCCGCATCATTGCGGCCCACGTAAGGCGGGTTGCTGACGATCAGATCGAGATTTTGCACGTGCTCAGGAGCTTCGATGCTCGCTTCCAACAGATTTGCTTTGTAGAAATGCACGCGGTTGGAAACGCCGTGACGGGCGGCGTTCCTCTGCGCGTAATCGAGTGCCGCTGACGATATATCAGTGGCGATGATCTCGGCCTGCGGCAATTCGCGCGCCAGCGCGATAGCGATGCAACCGGACCCCGTTCCCACATCTGCGATTCGCAAAGGTTCGGTCCGCCGCGCACCGAGACGCTCGACCGCCACCTCGATGACGTGCTCGGTTTCGGGTCTGGGGACCAGCACACCCGGCCCTACCTCGAATTCGAGTCCCCAAAATTCTTGCCGTCCCGTGAGGTACTGAGTGGGAACGCCCTCGCCGCGCCGCTCGATAAGCTGAGCATACGCAAGTGCCTGATCAGGCTTCAGTTCGTATTCAGGATGCGCATAAAGCCAGGTGCGATCGCGTTGCAGAACATGCATCAGCAGCAACTCCGCTGCGAGGGGCGCGGACGGCACATTGCGCTCCTCCAGACGTGCAATGGCTGTCTTCAGTGCTGCGCGAACTTCTGCCGCAGCTCGATCGCTCGTAGGACTTGTCGCCAGCGTCACGCCTCCACCAACTCCTGTTTCAGCCGCTCGGCTTCGTAGTGAGTAACTAGCGCATCCACCATGGGAGCGAGTTTTCCTTCCATCACTTCGCTCAATTGGTGCAGCGTGAGCCCGATCCGATGATCAGTAACGCGATTCTGCGGAAAATTGTAGGTGCGGATCTTTTCGGAGCGATCGCCGGTCTTGATCTGCCCGCGGCGTTCCGCAGCGATCTGCTCATGCTGTTTCTGCTGCTCCAATTCGTAGAGCCGTGCGCGTAGCACGCGCATGGCCTTGGCGCGGTTCTTGATCTGCGATTTCTCGTCCTGTTGCGACACCACCAATCCGGTAGGCAAGTGCGTGATTCGCACGGCGGAATAAGTCGTATTCACGGATTGTCCGCCGGGGCCGGAGGAGCAAAACGTATCCACGCGCAAATCCTTCGCCTCGATTTTGATATCGATTTCGTCGGCTTCGGGTAGCACGGCCACCGTGGCGGCGGAAGTATGGATCCTCCCCTGCTGCTCCGTGGCGGGCACGCGCTGAACGCGGTGGACGCCGCTTTCATACTTCAGCTTCGAATACACTTTGTCGCCTTGAATCGCTGCGACAATATCTTTCACGCCGCCCAGCGAGGAAGGCGAGCTCTCCAGCACCTCAACGCGCCAACGCTGCGATTCGGCGTAGCGGGAATACATGCGAAAAAGCTCTGCCGCGAAAAGAGCGGCTTCATCGCCGCCCGTGCCGGCGCGAATTTCGAGAATGACGTTTTTCTCGTCGTTCGGATCCCTGGGCAGAAGCAGCCGCTTCAATTCGTGCTCCACAATCTCCTTGCGCTCGAGCAGGTGGCGCTCCTCTTCGTGCGCCAGTTGTTTCATTTCCGCATCTTCGCTTTCCACCAGCATCTGCTTTGTTTCGCGCAGCCCTTTTTCCAATTCCTTCCATTGGCGATATTTTTCCACCATCGCGGCGAGATCGGCGTGCGTGCGGGCAAGTTTCTGGTAACGCGACGAATCGCCCAGCACTTCGGGCGACGACAGTTGCGCCGTGAGCTCCTGATAGCGCGATTCGATCTGGTCTAGCTTTTCAAATAACGTGAGTGTCGCCATAGCGCACCTGCACAAAAGGAATTATGGGCCAAAGGGAGTTCCTACAAAATGCATTGGGCTAGAGCGCCCTGGCGGCGCCGCCCGAAACGCAGAGCTAATAACGCGGAGCTAATAAAAAGAAGTAAACATCTCCGTGAACCTGCTCTCAGGATAGACGCAGCTCGCCGCGAAAGCAATCTTTCCGTGCACGTTCGCTGAACGGGCTTGCAAAATCATGCTGGTGAATGCTTCGGCTCAGTCGTCGCCTCGTTCGTTCGGCTAAACGCCCGGTCCACTAGACAGAGGACCCAGCCGGTGATGGCTCCGTCGACCGGCGCCTGCCAGAAGTTCCGGCCGGAGAGGGAATCAGCCGCCTTCAGAACTGCTGCAAACAGAAGCTCCCCAAATTCCCCCGAACGAATCGACAAGAGAGCACTCTGCGCGCGGATTAGGATGAAGATCAGCACCAAACCTACCCCAGCCCCCGATACGAGCCAAGCCCACTGCGCATGGGTCCCAAGCGATCGCATCCATCGCCGAAGCAGAAAGGCAAACAGCAGCATGGCCACGGCGCCGAAAACGAGAGAGAAAAAGTACGTCGTAAGCAGAATCGACGCCGCCTGAATTTCGCCGGCCAGGGCTTCTCCCACCCATTGCAAAACCGAGACTACGAAACAGCCGATGACCCAAGCGGCCAAATAGTAGGCCAGGGTTCCCCGGCGCGTCATATACGGCGCTCAATTTTCGGGAACTCCTGCCACACTTTCACGCCGCAGAAGTGAGAGCCTTCCGTACAAATAGGACTGGCGACGCCAGCCCGCACATAGCACGGCGGACCGATATAACGGGCCAAGCCCGGCATGGCCGAGCGCACTTGATCCACTTCTTCCATGGAGGCTTGGTAGATCTCCTCTTGAGCATTGAAGCAGGTGCGCATGGTCCATTTGTGAAGCAGGTGCAAAAGCGAACCGCTTTCGACGAGGCGTATGGCTTTTGCGTTCGGCAAAAGATACAAAGCGAATTCGCGCGGCACGCCGCGATCGAGCAACTCGTTTTTTGCAGCCCACGCAGCCTGCATGGCGCGTTCGTAAACTTCCCCGGCACGCGAATTCTCGCGGATGAGCATGGGCGTAATGAAATCAGGTTTGGCGGTATCGGTGAGGACCAGCAACGGCCGCGATCCGGGGACCATGCGGTGGCGTTGATCCTGACTATCGGCGCTATGGCTCAACTTTTTCGCAAAGGTGAAATTGGCGTGCTGCAGAGGCCGCATCAAAGGCGCGTGCACCCCGACGTTTAGCGTCTCAAGCCGATAAGGATTCCTCGCGGGATTGAGCATGTGGTCCAGTGCTTCGTCGTCGGGGCATTCCGCCTCGCTAAGGCCAACGACGGCGCGGTAGGACTGAGCCAGAACGCGAGGAGCAGTCGGCGAATAATCGATCAGCAAAGAGGTGTGCCCGTCGAGCCGCGCATCGAATTCGCGCGCTTGCAGCTCGCCGCTTCCGGCACGTAAATCTTGCCATTCAGGAAGGTCTTCAAGCGGCCCGTTATCGAAGCGATCGAAAAACTGCGCATCCACTTCCCGCACGCGCTGAACCATTTCACCAATGACCGCTCGCGCTTCCGTGGGCGTATCGGAGGCCGCCTGCATGCGCCAGAGGCGGTGCAAGACCACTCCGGAAAGCGTGTGCACCATAGTCGTCGCCGCCGCTACCGGCAAAACGTATCGGGCCACTTCGATGGCCCGCTTCTCAGCTTGCCGCTCGACTTTTTCCACCCGCCGCGGATGCGACATGGCGCCGATATTCCAAATATCCGCCAGGATTCGCCGCGCGTCGTCTTTGAGCAGCGTCGTCAACTCACGATATGCACTCCAGGCGCGGGCGATGGCGCGCTCAAAGATCTCTCTTTCGGCCGCGCCGAAACGTTCGTCCGAGGGAGGAATGTATGCCAGCGCTCGGTCCAGCCGGACGTAGCGCTGGCTCTGCTGCTCCGAGTTGTAGAAGGGATGCGCGTGCAGAAACGACCAGACGAATTGCCGGCTGATGTTTTCCAGGCCAAACTCAAAATGAGCGTGCTGGTAAACCGTGTGATGGCCGGCGTAAAACGTCGCAGCACCAATCGTTGTGCGCTGTTTTTCGGTGATCTCTTCCGGTGCAATCAGCCGCGGGGCATAGCAGGTACGAGCGGCGGCCACGGCAGAGTCGTAAGGATGCACAAACGAATTGCGCAGCGTGACGCGCGCCACCGCCTGCTCGACCGGCGTCGCCGCCTGAATTTCACTCTGGCTGTGCGGAGAACTGGAGGCCATGCTGGGCAAATTCTACACCGCGCCTGCCTGACCGAACAGCAAGGCTATTTCTTGCCTTTAGCTGCCTGGGCTGCTTGTGCGGCTTTCTCGTACTTACGCTGGAAGCGCTCCACGCGGCCCGCTGTGTCCACGAGCTTCTGTTTGCCCGTGAAAAATGGATGGCAGCTCGAGCAGATCTCAACGCGCATGAGATTCGCTTTATAAGTCGAGCGCGTCTTGAACGCACTCCCGCAGGCGCAATGGATCGTAACTTCGTGATAATCGGGGTGGATACCGGGTTTCATGTTCGCTCCGTTCCGCGTGCCGTTCTGCACGGCTCCCAAAAAGCGGGAATCCAGCCGCGTCGCTTGGCTCGCGATAACTTCATCCTACGCGATGTTGAGGTAGATGTCCAAGCAGCCGCATCGGATTCATGTTCACAACTGATTGAGTAATTTCGCTTGTGCCATCAGGCAAGCAACGATAAGGATAAGGACAATTCGCAAACGATGCGTGTGATCGTTACAAAAATCGCCGCAAGAGATGATGGGCAGAGTTGCAGCGTCGTTGGCCCAGACACGCTCGACCTTCGTGAAGAGCCAGCGGCAATTGAGCGCATCGATGCTGCCCGCCAGCACCCAGGCCTTCGCGGCCTTCTGTTGAACCTGAACGCCGAGGAGTCTCCGTTCTCTACATTCGGTTGCAAGGTGTGGGCGACCACCGAAACGGCCGAGGCTGAGCCAAGCGTGTTCGCGTCGCGCATTGATCTCGTTCTCGCGCATCGCCCGGAAGTGCGGGATAGCGCCCAGTATGAGGAATTGGCAAATGAACTGGCCAAGCTACTCGAACGCGAACCAGGCGACGCGCTTCGGGTTGAAGTGATCATTTCGCCTGCGGAATTTGCCGGCGGGCGTCAGGGATTCTGTCTGAGGCTTTTGGTTTTCGCCCGCGCTGCGGCACAGGAACAAGCACGATTGCGCTGGACTCTAGGCCTTGCGCGCGTGCAGCAAGCGCTCTTGTTCCTGGCTCGGGCGATTCGTCAGAACCGCGTGTCTATAGATTGAACTGGCACGGATTGAGCTAAGGGCAGAATGGCAGCCGGTTACGCCTAAAGCAATCAAGACACAAACGCGCAACCCACCCTTACCTGGCCACCGCTCGCCCGCACCTGATACAGCTTCTTCAGATAAACGCGCGTTGGCGCAAGAATCGGCACGTGCAGCACGGCTGAAAAACGGGATCCGAGCTCCTCGGAGGATTCCAGCTCCAGTGCGAGTCCTCCGTAGCCTAGATCTATCACCCGCGCCGTTTTCTGAGGATCATCTGCCAACTGCGCATAGGCGCGAGTTCCTGCAAGCGAAATGCGTTCCCATTTGCGCTTTTCGTTCTGGCCTTGAGCAGGCCGCGGTGGAGGGACTGCCGCCGAAACCGGAGTCGAAGTTGGAACGGAGGCCGGAGCTGGAGTCGGAGTTGGAGCAAGTGTCGGGGCGGCTTTCGTTGGAGTAGACGCCGGCGTCTGCTGCTCGGTCTGTGGCAGGGCCTTTGCTCCTCGCTCCAAATGCTTCATATCGTACAAACGTTGATCGGCAATGCGGACCAAAACCTCTCTTTGATCGCCATCTCCGGGAAATACGGCAATTCCATAATCCAAGCCGAGTCCAAGTCTGGTCTGTATGGATTGCACGGCCGTCCCGAAATTAGCTCGAATGCGGCGCGCCAGTGTGTTTGCCTGTTCACTATCGGAATGCACCAGCAGAAGCGCGAATTCGTCGCCCCCGATGCGAAAGGCGTAATCCGACGTTCGCAGCGATTTGCGCAATGTGGCGGCGGCAGTCTGCAAAAACAAATCGCCTTGCGGATGACCGAATCGGTCGTTCACTTCCTTGAATTGGTGCAGATCCATTATGACCAACGCGAGATGCTGGTTGTATCGCAGCGCCCGGTTCAATTCTTTTTCAAAATGCTCTTCGAACAGCCGTCGATTGTAGAGGCCGGTAAGCGGATCGGTGGCGGCATTGAATTGCAGCTTCCGAAGGTCTTCGTACTCCATCAGGATGGGCACGCGGAGATACGAGGACGAGGCCAGCACGTCCACCATGGCAGCCTTTAGTGAAATAGGCTTGCCGAGCATATCTGCAAGCTGGCGGCGGCGCTCGAGGATCTGATCCCAATATTCCGAACTGATGGTTTCGCTGAGGTCGAGCTGAGCGATCGTCTTAAAAAAACGTTGCAGGAACTGGCCGCGCGGTACGCGGTCAAGGCCGTCGAGCGTCTCCGCCAGCAGCTCGAGAAACGAGTCCTCGGGCGGCGTGACGGCCGGTAAGGGGTCACTGGGGCTAGACATCGGTTAATGTCCCGACGAAAAAACCCAGCTTACCCCAAGGGGGATTTGGGATAGCAGGCTGGTAGGCGTGGAGGGGAGCACGCTAAGGGCCATCTTAGACCATTACTCGGAGCCAGGCTTCCTCCGAAAACAAAGGCAAGCAGGAGCAGCAGTAGTCTGGAAAGCATGCTCGTCGAGAAGACAAAGGTGCATTAACGGAAATCGTTTTCATGGCCCTGCAGCAACCCGGTATCTTTTGGCAACTTTTTTCTGTTCCGTGACCAGGACCGTTGCCACCGGAAAAACTTTTCCTATAGTACTTCTTTCCTAGTACTCAATCGAATAGACGGCTGTTCGGCCATCAGTTTGTATACAGCCTTTTTGGACATATGTCCAATAGCTCCATGGTATTAGAGCAATATTCGAAGAAGGGAAAAGCTTTTCCCTTGGGCGAGGCCAAACTTTTTCCCTTCCCTGTGCAAAATGGAACTTTCTTACCATTGACACTTTGCTGCACCTTTTGCGACTATTCCACCCGTTTCGAACAGACTGGCGATTTCGAGACTCCGTCCCCTCAACTTAAAGGCAAGGAGACACACTTGCGGCAAGCTATTGCTGCCGAAACCCAATTTACCGACCCGCTTCCCGCGAGTCTCGCACTCAGCCTTCTTGATCTTTTCGAAGTCCCACTGTTAGTTGCCAATGGCGCCGGCGCTCTGGTGCTGGTTAACGATCGCGCTCTTCAAGTTCTGGAGCTTCCCGAAAATTCCGGTTGGAAGCGCTCAAACCTTTTCGGCGACATTCTGCGGATGGATCCGCAAGTTTTGTTGGGCCAGATCGAAAGCGGAGAGAGCGAAGTCGACCTGCAGTTGGAGACTGCGTCAGGAAGAGTTCGCGCCCGCCTTGAGCGGCTACCGAATACAGAGTGGCTGGTACTGAGGCTGGAGCCGGCGGGAAATCCGCAGCCGGAAAGCATTGACCAAACCACCGAACGAACCGTGCAGTCGCTATTGCAAGAACGCGAGATCACGTATCGGAACCTGCTCGCCGCTTACCTTCGGCTCCAGGATGTGAATCGCCAGAAAACAGTTTTTCTCGCATCAGCAGCCCACGAACTGAAAACGCCGCTCGCCGTTATCAAAGGTTATTACGATCTCTTGCTTTCAGGCTCGCTCGGCAAACTCAATGAGAAGCAGTGCGATATTTTGCAGGAATCAAAAGATAGCTGCGAACGGCTGGTTCGCCTTGTTTCCATGTTCCTGAACTATTCGACCCTGGAAAGCGGCAAGCTCGTGCTGTATTTGCGTGATAACGATCTGCGCGATTGCTTGGCGGAATTGGCAACACGTTGGCATGAGGCCTTTCAACGCAATCACGTTCGACTCGAGTCCGTGCTCGACGAAAAGCTGCCCACTTTCAAGTTCGATTACCAGAAGGTACAGCAGACCGTCGCGAATTTGCTCGATAACGCGCTGAAGCATACTCCCTCCGGTGGTTGCGTAACGATGCGGGCTGACCTGCACTTTTGGGAGCGCCGCACCGCTAAGGAATTGCCCGCCACGGACCGCCGCCGTGAGCGCAATCACGAACCCAATTGCATCCGTGTGTCCGTTAGCGATACGGGCGCGGGAATTCCTGCCGAGCATCACCAGGAAATTTTTGAAGACTTCGTGCGTGTGGACAGATCTTCTTCAGGCATGGGACTAGGTCTGGCCATTGCGAAACGCCTTGTTCAAGCTCATCGAGGGAAAATCTGGGTAGATAGTGAAATGCGCCGTGGCAGCACCTTCACTTTCCTGCTGCCGATCGATAACCAATAAGTGATAACCAGCAAGCGATAGCCAATAAGCCGCAAATGCGGACTGAAAAGAGGATGTGTCCATGAGTGAAAAAGAGCGTGTTCTGGTGGTCGACGACGAACCCAGTATCCGAAAGTATCTGCAGACGCTTCTCGAAGTCGATGGCTACCAGGTCACCGCGGTGGCTTCCGGGCCGGAAGCTCTCGAATCTGTTCAGGAAGGGCAGCGTCCCGATTTCATTATTCTGGACGTGCTGATGCAAGAGATGGATGGCCTGGAAACTCTGCGCCGGCTCATGCAGGTGGACCGAACACTCAGCGTCATCATGCTGTCCTGCTCGAATGAAGTGACCACTGTGGTCGAAGCCATCCGCCTCGGAGCTCAGGACTATTTGACCAAGCCGTTTGAAAAAGCGGAACTCGACGCTGCGATCCTGAAATGCCATCAAAAAATGGATCTGCGCAAGGAAAACCAGGCTCTGCGCGAATATTGCGATCATTTGACGGAGGATCTCTCGTTCTTGGCTGCGAGCCCGCAGATGGTTCGCATTCGCCAGCAAATTCTGCAGATCGCTCCCGTGGATGTGCCCGTATTTATTTGTGGTGAGAGCGGAGTGGGCAAAGAAGTGGTCGCGCGCATGATTCACATGCGCTCCACGCGCCGCACGCAGCCTTTCATCAAGGTGAATTGCGCTGCATTGCCTGGCGAATTGCTCGAATCCGAACTCTTCGGCTACGAGCAAGGCGCATTCACGGGCGCAGTGCGTTCAAAGCCGGGCAAATTCGAGCTCGCCAATAAGGGCACCATTTTCCTGGACGAAATCGCCGAAATGAGTCCTCACCTGCAGGCCAAGCTGTTGCACGTCCTTCAGGACCATCAATACTCGCGCCTTGGCGGGCGTCACATGATTGGTGTTGACGTGCGTGTTCTCGCCGCGACCAACGTGGAAGTTCAGGAGGCCATGAAATCCGGCCGCCTGCGCGAAGACCTTTACTATAGATTGAATGTTCTTTCGATTAACGTTCCGCCCCTGCGCGAAAGGACCACCGAAATTCCTCTTTTGTTCAGACATTTTCTCAATAAGTACAGCGAGAAATTCCAGAAGGAGACTCCCACTCCCTCGCAACACTTGATGGAAGCGGCGCTCCGCTATGCCTGGCCCGGCAACCTGCGCGAGTTGGAGAATTTCGTAAAGCGCTACGTCATCCTCGAAGACGACGAAGGCAGTTTCCGCGAACTGGTGGAGATGGCCGCCGCTCGGCAGCGCACTTCGCCTCGTCAAGAGCCTGCGCCGGTAAGGGAACAGGGTCTCAAAGCACTCGTGCGCGGCCTGAAGGACGAGGCCGAGATGGAAGCCATCGCCGACGCATTGGAGAAAACGCACTGGTGCCGCAAGGATGCCGCGAAGATGCTCGGAATAAGTTACAAGGCGCTGCTCTACAAAATTCGGCAGTTTAATCTGGATTCCGGTAGGGGATCTCGGTCGCAAACCCAGCCGGCCGCGCTCCCACCCTTGGCTCCCGTAGGCAAGGAGAGTTGAGGACATAGGTGCAATCTCTTGCGTATTCAAGGCATTAGATTCCTGAAGGCCCTTCTGAATACGCGGCCTCGGGGAGGCGTAGTTGCAAAAGTTTTGCTTCCCTTACGTTGGAAAACTTAAGCTTCCCTTCAGGGGGCCAACGGAACGAGCTTGGACTTCGTCCTTTCTCCTTTGTTACTGTAGAGTTACTGGATGTCACAATTTCGGCTCAGTTTCGCTAAAGTTCCCACAGGCTCCGCGTGGAAGGGCAGCGACAAAGTGAAGATTCTGGAAGACTAATTGCACTCTCTACCCGCGTGGGTAGTTCCGGGCCTATAATAGGGGTCTGGCTGGAGCCAGGGGGCATGACCGATCGCCGCACGGCACGACG
>Ga0187822_10000183_pt1 | contig 11518 bp, 14 predicted proteins | sample NC_wetland_sal_i_18_FD_132967 | JGI IMG/M metagenome (GOLD analysis project Ga0187822, IMG submission 132967) | Wetland sediment microbial communities from Neuse River Estuary, North Carolina, USA - SourceSoil_2 | ecosystem: Environmental > Aquatic > Freshwater > Wetlands > Sediment | place...
CGGCCATCCGGCCCTATCCGACTCAATATGTCAGGCCATGGAAGAGTAAGGCCGGGCCCTCGCTACTGATTCGACCGATACGGCCGGAAGACGAGCCGTTGCTGGTGAAATTTCATCAGAGCCTTTCGAAAGCTAGCGTTTTTCTCCGGTATTTTCACATGGTGAGCCTGGATGAGCGCGTCGCTCACGCAAGGTTGATACGACAATGTTTTATCGACTACGACCGGGAGATGGCGCTGGTTGCCGATCTTCAGAAAGCGGGCTCCGACGAGCACGAAATCGTGGCTGTGGCTCGGCTGACGAAAATGCCTGGCGAATTAGAAGGGGAGGTTGCGGTCGTGGTAACTGACGCGTACCAAGGGGTAGGCTTGGGGACCGAGCTCGTGCGCCAGTTGGTTGAGGTCGGCCGTGACGAAAAGCTCTCGCGGATTATCGCCAAAATCCTACCGGAAAATGAAGGGATGCTCGCCCTTGCAAGACATCTTAATTTTAGATTTGAGCCGTTCGAACCGGATACTTTGAAAGTTGTTTTGGATCTGCAGCAAGTGTCGTCTTCATACGAGACCGCTCACAAAGCAGGCTGAAGCCCTTACCATTAAAAAGTTGGATCGGTTAAAGCGAAGCTCATCTCAATTCCGGCTCTTCGTTACTGCGCAGGAGACGCTCCTTCGCTCGGATGCGCCGCACGTTTTCTTTATAGAACTCTTGCTGAGCTTTTATAAAGAATGGTCGCTCGACAGCCACCAGCATCGTCTGGCATACGTCACAATAAGTACTCAATGTGCGTGTGGGGATCCCACAATTGGAGCAACGATTGTTCATCACCTGCCTCCTAAGCAATTCTGGTTGGCTGACTCAAGGCGCACAGTGTGATTTTCCACACTCGAAAGTGCGCCCGGTCACAATCCATGCACCCGAGAACGGGCTTAAAAGAACGCCACGTTCAGAGGAACTATCCCAAACGGCTAACGTTCAGCACCTGCCGCGCGTGCCGACAGCTGTGGTGAGTACAGCGCCTTGAGGGTTCTCAGCACATCATCGGCGGAAATATCGGCTCTTCCGGTTGGGTTGGTTTCGGCGTAAAGCACAACGTCGTCCATGGAGAGAACGCCTTCGAGTTGATTCTGGTCATTAACGACCACCAGGCGGCGCACCTTGTTTTCGCCCATTATGTCGAGCGCCCAACGGACATCATCCGTTGGCTTGCACGAATGGACCTTGCGCGTGGCGGCTTCTGCCACTTTGATTTCTGCTGGGAGCCGATTCTGTGTGCCCGTCGCGATTGCAATATCGCGGTCCGTTATGACTCCCATAACTTTTCGGTGGGCATCGACAATTGGAACAATCCCGCAGTTACGTTTCGACATGAGCTCCACAGCCCCGCCCAGATTGGTCTCCAGACTGCAGGAAACTGGTGTTTTCACCATCGCATCCCTGACTTTCATGCATCCTCCTTTGCCTGAGTTCGATGTGAACGCCATGGGTACAGTATCCGCCGGCAACAACGCATTGCTGTGACCCAAGTCACAGGAGCAGCCAGGAGTCTTCAATTGGAGAGACTGAACCCTAAGCGTGACTTGAATCACACTTTGTTGTCCGGGGAATCACGGCGACTTTTAGGCATTTAGCCCAGCATTGCAGTGGATATTACAAGGAGGACGGCATGCCACCGCTCACTACGCCAACAACAGCAGTTCTATTTATGATCATGTTTTTCGCTGTGATCATGGGAGTACCGTTCTTGATTCTGCGGAGGCATCACCGGTCGCCGCAGCTTGCGGAAGTCAAACATGCGCCGCGAAAGCACTTCAGCTTGATACTTCCGGAATGAGGTGGGTTTTTTCTGCTCGGCGGACCCGCACGCAATTGCATCTGCGCGCGGGGAAGGTAGCTTTCTGGGAACTACGGGAAAAATAAGGCGGCCCCGAAAGCCATCGCAAGCGAGGTCGCGGAGCACACGGAGTTTATTTCGATTGTAACGATTCGAGGTAGCGCGTTACGTCGGTAACCCGCATGGTAACGACGCGATGGGTTTTGATATCCGCGAAGGTTGAACCCCATATCGGCATCTCCGCGGTCCCGTGCGCCGGTACATCTACTCCATTTTTCAGCACAGTTGCGACGTGATCGGCAGGAAATTTTCCATTGTTGCGTTTCGACAGAATCGTCAGATCCGGCGGCGGCACCTTCAGCACGGCGGCCATTGGGCCATTTCCTTTAGCGTCGGTTCCATGGCATGTGGCGCAATAGGACTTGAATAGTTCTCCTCCCGAGAGTTCGACGGGGGCGGTAGGGGTCTTCTTCGGCGCTTGTTGCCCGCGAGCCGTGTCGAATGAGGCAGCCAACGCTAGCAGTGCGAGCGAAAAGAAGAGATTGCGCGTGACTGACGAGAACATAAAAGCTCTCCTTAATGACGTCCTTACGACACGCAGCTAATGATTCGTGCAAGCATCGCGCTTCATTTTGTCTGCACAGACTCCAAATACTGAGTCAGTTCGCGAGTGTTGACGCCGGCAAAGGCGGGACCCCATATGGGCATTTCAGAGCTCCCGTGAGCGGGTGCAGCGACACCATGGACCAATACCTTCTTTAGGTAATCTTCTGGGAACTTCCCGTTGTTACGTTTTGCAAGCGTAGTAAGGTCAGGCGGCGGCTCTTTGAGCTCCCTCGCTACCGGGCCGCTTCCTTTGGCATCTTCACCATGACAGGAAGCGCAATACGCCCTGAACCACTCTTTCCCTTCGGCAGAGATTCTTTCTCTCTTTTCGTCTTTTTGTTGCGCGATCCCCGTTGAGGTGAAGGCAAGAACGAGCGCAGCCAAGAACAGGGCGTTGTGTGCTGCTAATCTAAACATATTGAGCCCTCCGCAAGAACGTTTACAGCGTACAAGGACAAAATAAGTCCGCTGCGACGCCATTGTCGCATGGGAGTGTATTCACTCGTCTGTTGGAACAAATAATTTGAACAATCGATCGCCTCATATCACTCACCGATATATACGTCAACGAGTTCGCCAGGATAGAGGCTCACATTCTCAGGGTTATCGATCCTGAAAATTAGCGGCAGGACCCTAACGTCGACCCGCTCTGTCCTTTGGTTGGAAAGCTCAATCTTCGGAGACACGAACGGTTGTGTTCTCACGTAATCGAGAGGAAGCTTGGTAGTCGAGCCGCGTACAGACATTTCCGCCTTCATCCGGGAAGGGGACGGAAGGTGCGGTACCAGGATTTCATCTACATAGCACCGAACATTAAGAGAAGCCTGCGAGCTACCCAGCACCAGCACGGGAAGCATCCCTTGCGTGTAGCCGTCGTATGAGCCTTGCGGAGATACGAAGCTTCCGACTGTTGGATTGATTGAAAAGACTGTGCCGTCCCTAGGAGCCCGCAGGGTGTACTTGGAAAGCAGGGCACTCGAAGCTAGATAGGATTTTTGCAGTGCGTTGTATTGGCGCTCTTGAGTTTGGACGTCGTACCTCCAGGCACCGGCCTTGGTCAGCTCATATTGCTTTTTTGCAACCACCCAGTTCGCTTTTGCCACCGCAGCGGCGTTTACCGCCGTATCCAGCGCATCTTTGCTTATCGCCTTGGTGTTCATTTCATAAGCGGTTTGTTGTTTGGCCAAACTGTCCTGCGCAGTTTTTAAAGTTGCCTGCGCCGCTTTCACTTGAGCTTCCGCCACATCCAGGGTCTCTTGCCTTGGCTCCGCCTTGAGCTCTTGCAGAAGCGACAATGCGGCCTCGGCTTGCGATTGTAGTTGCTCCGCGGTTGCCCTTTGAATGGAATCATCGATTAGAACCAAAGGATCGCCTTTGTGCACGGTTTGGCCTTCGGTGACGAGAATCTGTTTCACCGTGCCTGGAACTTCCGGGTACACATTGATATTCGAACCGCTGGCTTGATCGCTTTCTACGATACCCTCTGCGTAAATACCGCGGGCGTAAGGATTCGACGCCGGATTGTACACCGGCGGTTGAGCGGGTTTCTGGATGCTAAAGAGATAGCTGGCAACACCACCGGCCAGGATTCCTATAAATGCGAGAGTGAATAGCAGTCTGTACCTCATAATTCATCCTCTTATGGCCGCGCATTCCTCGACACCGAGCAGCCGGCCATCTTCCATATGCAAAATTCGAGTAGCAAATTCATAAATTCTCTCGTCATGAGTCACGACGACGATGCAGCGATTCTCGTTGAGAAGATTCTGGTGCACGAAACTCACAATCGCACGGCCTGTGTCGCCGTCGAGCGAAGCCGTAGGTTCGTCCATGATCAAGATATCCGGCTGCCCAACGATCGCTCTAGCGATGGCGACGCGCTGCTGTTCTCCGCCGCTGAGTTTCATGGGTGGGAGTTCAGCGCGAGCCTTCAGGCCGACCGCATCGAGATACTTGAGAGCCTCTTTGGTGGATTGATTCCAGTCCTTGCGCTTGAGAATCAGCGGAATCGCCACGTTCTCAGCGGTACTCAGGCGTGGAAAAAGGTGATAATCCTGAAAAACGAAGCCAATTCTATTCCGGCGGAATTCAGCCAAGTGATCGCTGTCGAGGCTCCAGATGTCTGTTCCTTCAACCTGAACGCTGCCGGAATTGGGCCTTAGGATTCCCGAGAGGACACTCAATAGAGTTGTCTTGCCGCTGCCGGACGGGCCTACAATGTAGACCATTTCGCCGAAATCAGCTTCCAGATCCACGCCGTGCAAAGCGAAAGTTTTGGCCTCGCCTTCGCCAAACCATTTTTCGAGTCCGCTCGCTTTGATCGCTATCCGCGGCATCTCATCCCCTGAAAATATCGAAAGGTTCAATCTGCAGAACCCGCCGCACACCCACGTAACTGGAAATTCCTGCAATGATCGCGACCATCGCCAGCGACACAAGCAGGCTCGGGTAAGTGATCATGGCCGCATAGCTCGCCAGCCGCAGCTTGGCCAAATAGATGAGGAGAGTGCAGAAGCCCACACCCAGGCCGTAGCCCGTCAAAGCCGTGAATCCGGCCTGGAACAGGATCATGCTGACCAGTTCGCTGTTTCTGGTGCCGATGGCTTTTAGGGCTCCGAACCTTTCCAGATTTTCCAGGATGAACGTGTAGAACGTCTGGCCGGAGATGGATAGCCCAACAATGAAGCTGATTAGCGTCATGATCAGGATATTGGTCCCTCCGCCCGTCTGAAACACGAAGAAGTTGGCATTCTTTTTTATGAATTCGTCTTTGGTGACCGCCAGATAGCCCAGGGCGGCAACGCGTCGCTTGATTTCTGCGACGTCGGACGGGCTTTTCGGCTGCACGAGAACGTAGGAAATCGTGAAGCGAGGATTGGGAATGTACTGCACCGCTCTCTGATAGGTGGTGTAGAGGGTAGGGAGTCCAAACAGTCCAGAAACCGTGACCTTCGCAACTCCCACGATTACGCCACGGTGGTCATTGAGTTCAAACTCCGAGCCCACGTGCGGTTTTTCCAGTTTCTCGTATTCCGCATCGGCGACCACGATGAAGCCGTTTTCCGCGTAGATGTCTTCGATCTTTCCTTCAATCAGCATCGGCCGACCAAGCAAGCTCGTGTCGTCCAGGCCAACTACGGTAACGCCTTGATAGGTGCCGTCCGGCAATTTGACCAGAGCTCCGCCCGAATACAGCGGCACCGCATATTCCACTCCGGGTATGCTGCGGACTGCGTCCAAGACGTAGGCGGGCATTCCGATGGAGCTGGTGATCGCTTGAACGGACGGATCCATGACCCACATGGAGGCTCCGATATTGACAACGGTCGCGGAGGCATGATTCAAGACGCCGACGAACATCGAACTGATGAACATCATCAAAAATACGGCAAAGGTAATGCCGACAAGCAGCGCTGTGAATTTCGCCTTGTCATTAACGAGCAGCTTATATGCGAGCTTGAGAATTCCCCTCACGCCAAGTCCCTCTGAGTCAGTGCCTTACTTCGATCTCACGTTATCTGGTTGAGACTCGTGCCCGCTGTGATTTGTATCACTCACGGTCGTAACGCAAGCATGGCCGGATGAATTCCAGCACCCAAGCAAGAAAGTGTCTTAGCAATCCAGTGTTAGGAGAAGCCTTTTAAGGTTGGGGAACGCCGCGCGGCACGTGCCGGCGTGCCACTGCTTGGTCGAATCTAGCGTCCGCTTTTGCTAAGCCGCTCCGGCGCGTTGTACGTGCTCAGAGGAAACCGATTGTGGCCGTACTAGTTGTGTTGCGTCTGTAACAAATGCCCGTTACGCGGTGACAAACTCCTCGAGGGCCTCGCGGTCTTCGATGATCAGGCTCGAGCCGCGAAGCTCGACCAGGTGCTGGCTCTTGAATTCGCTGAGCGTACGCGTGACCGTCTCGCGCGTGGTGCCAATGAATTCGGCAATCTCTTCATGGGTCAGCGGCAACTTGATGCGAGTTCCTTCTTTGGTTTGCTGTCCCGTAACAGCAAAATCGAGCAGGAGTTTCGCCAATTTCCCCGGTGCAGAAGCCGAAAGACCGAGGTTCCGAAGCTGCTCGCAAGCGACCTGGTAATGCGAGCCGAGCTGACTGGCAACGAACGGATAGGCCTCGGGATGCTTGGACATAAACCGCAAAAAGGCATCGCGCGGAATGAATGCCACCTGGCACGGCCGCAAGGTTTCTGCCGTGACTTCGTGCGGAGTTCCTGAGAGCGCTGAAACCAGTCCCAGCACTTCGCCCGGCTTGGTTATACGCAGGATCAGTTTCTTGCCTTCACTGGAACTGATAGAGAGCTTCACCTCTCCGTCGCACAGCACATAGACGCCGCGAGCGGTCTGCTTCTCGATGAAAAGGACGGCGCCCGCTGGATAGGCGGAAGTGAATTTGATGGCATCAAGGTCCTTCAACGCCGGCCCGGACAGTTGACAGAAGAAGCCGTTGCCCCGGACTTTGCAGTTTTGGCAGCTATCGTTCAATTCGAAACCGTAAGGACCTTTCATTTTGGTTCTCCTTTTTCATGGTTCTTCCCGTAGCCATTTCCAATGCCATTTCCGTTTTTCAAACTGGTAGTTCGAGCTTCCTGAGCAAAGTATTGGGTCAGAGGTGTGTCCGTTTGGAACTGAGCCTTAGTTTGCCTATAGATATTTGCGAGAACTCCGCGGCCGTCGCTATCGATATAGGTGACTCCGCAAAGATCGATCACGAGTTTTTTGTCGTCGAGGGAAGGACGGAGCCCCTGCCAAGTTCGATCCAGTTCTGCTGACCAAGGCCCAACGATCCTTCCCTCGAGCTTCAGCATTAGTTTCCCAGCTGCGTCGTTGATTGTGATTCTCAGCACGCCCTCTTATGTGGCAATCGAGGAACCAAAGTGATTGCCGACACAATTTATGGTGCAACTCTAGGCAAATAGGGCACTTATCGTTACTGCGATAGGTTTTGCTGAGAAACTATTTTGGGAAGTGACGAAATGACGGAGACGATTAATCGTCTCGGAGACTAGATATAGTCTTGTCGCTTGATTCCAAGCTTCTTCAGCTTGGAATTCAGAGTAGTACGTTTCAGGCCCAGGCGAGCGGCTGCGCCATCTAGCCCTCCGATCATACCTTTCGCTTCGCGCAGGACTCGCAGAATGTGTTCTCTTTCCGTTGCCTCAAGGCTGACGTCCTCTTGCTGAGTGGTCGTTTCCTCCGGGACCTGCAGCTCGGCTAGAGGAGCTCGCAAAGCTGGTCCTTTGGAGAGGATTACGCAGCGCTCGATGAAGTTCTCCAGTTCCCGGATATTACCGGGCCAGTCCCATTTTGTTAACGCCTTCATGGTCTCCGGAGGAATCGACTCTATCTTCCGATCCAGGTGGACAGCGTGCTTGGCAACGAAATAACGGACCAGCAGAGGAATGTCCTCACGGCGCTCGCGCAGCGGCGGAATAGAAATGGGGAAGACTCGCAGGCGGTAGTAGAGGTCGCTGCGAAACTCCCGATCCGCCACCATCTTTTCGAGGTTGCGGTTGGTCGCGGCTATAAGCCTGATATCAGCCGAAATGGTGCGCGTACCGCCGAGCCTTTCGAACTCCTTTTCCTGGAGTGCACGCAGCAGCTTAGGCTGAATCTCGAGAGGCAAATCTCCAACTTCGTCGAGGAACAGGGTGCCTTGATGGGCGAGTTCCAATCGGCCAATCTTTTGCGATATGGCCCCGGTGAAGGCGCCCTTCTCATGGCCGAAAAGCTCGCTCTCGAGCAGACCAGTGGGAATGGCAGCACAATTCAGTTTCACAAGAGTCCGATCATGACGAGGGCTGAGGTTGTGAATGGCGCGGGCGATCAGATCCTTGCCGGTGCCCGTCTCTCCGAGGATGAGTACCGTCACATCGGCTCCGGCTACTGTTTCAGCCTGTTTTAGCACTCTCTTCAGGCCGACGCTCTCCCCGATAATGTCTTCAAATCGGTGCTCTGTATTTAACTCTTCCTCGAGGTAGCGTTTTTCGCGTTCTTTGCGAGCCAGCTCTTCCTCCGCCCGCTTTTTTTCCGAAAGATCGCGAATGACGCTGAGCACGAGCTTGCCGCCATCGGTTTTCACGGGGCTCAGCATGATGTCCACGGGGAATTCCGTGCCGTCCTTGCGCCTTCCGTAAAGCTCGAGTCCGATACCCATCGGCCGAGTCAGGGCTTGGGCGTTATATCCAGTGCGATGAGCAGGGTGCGCCTGCCGGAATCGCTCGGGCACAAGCATTTCCACCGGTTGGCCGAGCAATTCGCCGCGGCCGTAGCCGAAAAATTTCTCGACCTGTCCATTCGTTTCGGCGATTTTGCCTTCCTGATCGGTCACGATAATCGCGTCGGGCGAAAATTCGAAGAGTGACCGGAAGCGCTCCTCGCTCAGGCGCACAGATTCCTCGGCCTTCTTGCGCTCGGTGAAGTCGCGCGTAATCTTGGAGAATCCGAGCAAATGTCCGCTCTTATCCCGAACGGCCGTGATCATCACGTTGGCCCAGAAACGGGAACCATCCTTTCGAACGCGCCAGCCCTCGTCCTCGAATTTTCCCTGGGCGGCTGCCGCCTTCAGCTCCATATCAGGTTTACCGCTCGCAACGTCCTCCTGGGTATAAAAACGCGAGAAATGTTGGCTAACAATTTCGTCGGCTCGGTAACCCTTTATACGCTCGGCGCCGGCGTTCCAGGTGGCAACTCTGCCTTCCGGATCGAGCATGAAAATCGCGTAGTCCCTTACGCCTTCCACGAGCAGCCTGAAACGCTGTTCACTTTCGCGTAAGGCGTCCTCCACCCGCTTTCGAAGGGTTGTGTCTTGAACGACAGTCAATACGACTGGACCCTCTAGCGTGTTGATCGGGCTGAGCATGATGTCCACGGGAAACTCGGTACCATCTTTCCGCAGTCCATAAAGCTCCAGGCCGGCGCCCATGGGACGCATTCGGGGCTGATCTTTGAAGTCACTGCGGTGCTCGGGGTGTATCTGGCGGAATCGCTCCGGAATCAGGAGTTCGACCGGATGCCCGAGCAGTTCGGATGTGGTATAGCCGAAAACGCGTTCGACTTGCGGATTTGCTCGCGTGATCCTGCCAGCCGCGTCCACTACCAAAATGGCATTAGGGGACGACTCGAACAGCCGCTCATAAACTGCTTCGGTATCTGATAGCCGGGTGCTGTGAACTGATGGCTCCGCCATGATTCCGATCCGAGCCGCGTTGGTGGGTACCTCAAAAACTAATACAGGAAATCCTGTAGGTCAAGTTAAGCCTCCATTACGCCGCTAACGATTCAGGATACGTCAATTGCCGCACCATCGCCACCGCTCTCGGGCTGGTACCGCTCATTGGGATTGACCGGTACGCCACAGATGTCGATATGTGACTGAGGTCACAGAATGGGAATTGGCGCCGTTAGACACTAAGAGTGCGTGGGGGCTGTATGGCAGATGAACGCAGTTTGATTGGAGTCTTGAAAGCGGAGCTTGAATTCCTGAATCGGGGCGGCTACCAGAAGACGTCCTGGCGTCCGCAATTTGTTTTCGAGGACTCGCCGACCTGTTTGAACTACGGCCGCGGCCAGGACCAAAGGGCCTGTTCCGAATGCGTACTCATGGCGCTCGTGCCGCCGGAAAAGCGCGAAGAGAAAGTCCCCTGCCGTTACATCGAGTTGAACGAACACGGAGACACGGTTGATTCGCTGTACCGTTCGGGAACGCAGGAAGAGCTGGAATCGGCCCTAAAGGACTGGTTGACGCATGAGATCGAAAGACTCGAAACGCGCGCTGCACCCGGAGATGTAGAAAGCGGAATTAGCGACTCGCTCGTGGCGAAGGAACCGGGAGATGATTTCAAAATGCGCAAACGCTGACTGCGCCAAACCGGCAAGTTGAGGACGCCGGCGGTGGGCAGGCTGGCTACTGCCGAGAGGAGACAAAATGAGAACAGATACTGAACTGCAACACGCCGTAATGGAAGAGCTCACCTGGGAACCCAGCGTTGATGCCGCAGAGATCGGCGTTTCCGCGGAGTGTGGGATTGTCACGCTCAGCGGCATCGTCAAGAGCCTGCCTCAGAAATGGGCAGCTGAAAAGGCAGCACAGCGAGTTTCCGGAGTGAAGGCCGTCACTGACGAAATGGTCGTGAAGCTTCCCGGCGATGCCGAACTCAGCGATACGGAAATCGCTCGGGCGGCAGTCAATGCTCTGGATTGGAACGCATCACTACCCCGAGGGCGCGCCACAGTGGTCGTCTCTCACGGCTGGATCACTCTCGAAGGTACCGTGCAGTATCACTACGAGAGAGTTGCGGCCGAATACGCGGTGCGCGGATTAAAGGGCGTTAAGGGCGTGACGAACCTGATCAGCGTAAAGCCGCCGCAAACTTCACCGAACGATATCAAGCATAGGATCGAGCAGGCATTTGAACGTGCCGCCGATCTCGATGCTCAGACAATCCTGGTTGAGGCGAAAGACGGAAAAGTGACTCTGCGAGGAACCGTGGATTCGTGGACGGAGCGGGAACGAGCGGAGTTGGCGGCGTGGGCCGCTCCGGGCGTATCGCGCGTCGAAAACGAAATTCTGGTCACCTCGGATCAAGATCAGGAGATCGTCCCGTCTTTATGACAACGACGGTTGGAGCAACGGTGATAAGAGCAAGTCGCTCTCTCGTCCCCTTGCTCCAATTCGCTCTCGCAAGGAGGCCAGCTATGCGCAAGAGATGCATTCGCATGACAAGGAGTATTAAACGCAGGTGCCCCAGATCGCTAAGAGCGCTGCAGCCATTGCGGCCGAAAGCCGTCAGGAGCGGCTTGTCTCCCGAATGCAGAACATATGTGACGGAAACGCACTACGAACTCTAGCTTGGGCACGAGAGACGTGGGTCGCGGCTTTTGGGGCTATTTTTGATCTTAGCGATCCCTCAAAGGGATTTTACGGCCACGCGAAGCCTTTTGCGCATAGAGTTCCTGGTCGGCAGACTCAAGGAGGTGCTGCACCGATGTGCCGCTTGGTGGATGCGTGGCCACGCCAATGCTGACCGTCAATTTTGGTTCTTCTGTGCTGGCCTCGAGATGTTGCCTGATTCTCGC
>Ga0187822_10000184_pt1 | contig 11493 bp, 10 predicted proteins | sample NC_wetland_sal_i_18_FD_132967 | JGI IMG/M metagenome (GOLD analysis project Ga0187822, IMG submission 132967) | Wetland sediment microbial communities from Neuse River Estuary, North Carolina, USA - SourceSoil_2 | ecosystem: Environmental > Aquatic > Freshwater > Wetlands > Sediment | place...
GCTTCTCGCGAAGTTCATATTCCAGCTGCGCCCGATGCAGTTGCATGGGGATTTGCAGCCGGGTCAGTAGTTCGTCGCCAAAAAGCACACGGTGGTGATGCTGCATATCGAGCAGTTCGATGGAGAACACGTCGGTGGAATGTTCGAGCTCTTCCTGCGTCATGACAAGCGGCGCGGGATGCTTCTGGTGATGCCACCATTCCACCACCGGCGCAATGGCGGAGAGCTTGGAGAAAGAACTTTCCCGCAGAACGCAGAGCAGGTTCAGGTTGGAGAAGTCGGCCTGATATTCTCCAGCGGCGGCTGAACCATAGAGGATGATGCTCTGCAGGTTCTGTCCCGCAGCCTGTTTCATGCGGCTGACGAATTCGTCGATCTTCTTTTCCGCGACCATTTCCGAAACCTCCTGCTGCTCCGTGCCGTCGTCTCGATTGCAATGGAGGACGGGCGTCCCGTCCGTCCAACCTCAAACCCCGCCAGCGTTATGACCCCAAGCGCCGAGGGCAAGATGCCCTCGGGACAGCCGGCCGGAGGCCGGCGCTACAAAAATCAATTACCAGCTGCCGCTGGCGCCGCCGCCGCCCGAACTGCCTCCGCCGAAACCTCCGAAACCGCCGCCTCCGCCTCCGAATCCCCCGCCTCCGCTGTAGCCGCCTCCGCCGCCACCGCCGAATAGAAGAAAGTAGAACAGAAGCTTGCGCAGCGGAGTCAGAAGAACGATCACGAGAATTATGCCCAGGATCAGCAGCTGCTTTCCGGTCAGCCCTTTCTCCGGCTGCCCGCTCGACGCCGCTGGAAGTTGAGGACGAGGCCCGTTCAGCTCGATGCCGGCGTCCTGCGCGATGACGTCCGCGACCCTTGACGTCATTAGCGATACGGCGCCGTTGTAGTCGTTCTGCCGGAGCAGGGGGACAGCTTCACGGCCGAAGCTTCCCACCTTGCCGTCGGTCAGGATCGGCTCCAGGCCGTAGCCGACTTCGATGCGGTATTTCCGGTCCTGCACAGCCAGAAGGATCAGGACGCCATGGTCCGTGGCTTTGCTTCCGATGCCCCACTGCTTGTAGAGGGCGACGGCATAGCTTTCAATGTCCGAGCCGTCCAGGGAATTCACCGTGACCACGGCAATCTGGGCCTTGGCTTTCTGGTCGAGCTGCTGGCAGAGGTTGTCCAGTTGCGCGATGGTGTTTGCGTCCAGCACGTGGGCGAAGTCGTTGACGTAGTCGGTGGGATGCAGCTGGGAGACGGGCTCTGCGCGCAGCAACAGCGGGAGCGCCAGCAGGACCAGAGCGACGCGAATCGACTGCAGGAACTTCATTCGCGGTGATTGTATAGGAAACCGCGTCGAGCTTCGCTCGACCGCAGGTGCGGGCCGGACACTCTCGTCCGACTGCTTTTGACTTTCCCGTCAGGCCGTCAAAAATCAAACGCGGTCGGACAAGAGTATCCGACCCACACCGGCGCTGAGAAAGTCTACGACCTGGGATTCAGCCCAGCGGCCGTCGCTGCCGTTGTTCCTCTCGCCCAGGTATGAGCAATGGCCGCCGTCCTCGGTCTCGATGAACGTGATGTGCGGGTTGTTCAGAATCTTGCGGCGGGTTTCGGGAAGGATGCGGATGAAGGGATCGTTGGCCGCGTTAAGGATGAGAGTGGGGACGGCGATGCGGTCGATGACATGCGCGGCGGCAGAGCGGTCGTAATAGTCATCGGCGCCGGTGAAGCCGCAATAGAACGCCGTGATTCGGTCGTCAAATTCGCGCAGGCTGCGGATGCCGCGGAGCCGCGAAGGGTCGAATGCGCCGGGAAACAGGCGGGCCTTGGTCCGCAGCCGGCGATTCAGCTGCCACAGAAAATATTGTTCATAAAGGCGGTTGCCGGGCAGATGCAGAGCGTCCGCCGAGGCCGCCAGGTTGACTGCAGGACAGACCGCCGCCACCGCGTGAAACTGCCGCGGGCCTGTGCCTCCCCACTCGCCGGCCAGTTTCAGCACCAGGTTGCCGCCCATGGAATATCCGGCCAGGGCGAAACTGGAGATGTGGTCCTGCGCGATCAAATTTTGCGCCACCGCGGCGATGTCCTGCGAGCGGCCGGAATGATAAAGAGTGGGAGCCAGTGCCTCGGTGCCGCCGCAGTTACGCTGATTCATCCGGACGACATTCATGCCGCGGGCCAGTCCCTTGGCAGCAATCCCCTGCATATACGTGGAATCGCTCGAGCCCTCGAGGCCATGCACGATGATGACGGTCAGAGCCTTCTGCCGATCGCTTTGCCAATGACAGTGAGCCAGGACCTGGACGCCGGGCTCAACTTCGATCAGTCGCGCCTCGGCCGGAGGCAGGGCAATGCGGCGGGAGAGAAAGAAGCTGGCCAGGGTCTGCCGGTGCCCGCCGCCCAGCCCGCGCCGCGGCACGAAAGCCCGCGTTTTGGTTTGCACATTCTCCACTGCTTGATTTTAAATGGTGGGGGCGACACCGGTTGCCGGTAAAGGAGACACGCGATGCCGATTTTCGAGTACATCTGCAAGGAATGCGATCACCAGTTCGAAGCCTTGGTGTACGGGAAGCAGAAGGCGGAGTGTCCCAAGTGCCACGGCAGCAACCTGGCGCCGCAGCTTTCGGTCTTTGCCGTTAGCGCCAAGGGCAGCTCGGCCGCCGCACCTTCTACCGGCGCCTGTGGCTCCTGCGGCGACCCCCGCGGGCCGGGGTCCTGCTCGCTTCCCAATATGAACTGAGGCCGGAAGGCGTTTCCCTCCTATCCCTATGTGCAGACAGTAGTTAGGTGCGTGACTACAGGCACCAGTCTGGCATGACTGGGGTAAGTTTTCTTCCCCCAGTCGCCCCCGTACCATCCGGACAGATCAGGCCTCGAAGCTATTGAGCTTTGGAGCCCAGGAGTCCGGATGGATCGTCGCCGCCATAATCGGGTCAGGGCGCAGTTGCCGGTGCGAATCTGGGGCGTGGATGCCCACGACCTGCCCTTCATGCAGCTGGCCAGCGTCAAGAACCTGAGCAGCACCGGAGCGGTCATTCAGGGCATGCGCCGCCAGATCAAGCCGGGAGAAATCCTCGAAGTGCAGCTGGACGACGAAAAGGCCCAGTTCCGCGTGATCTGGACCGGCATGCAGGGCACACAAAGCGCCGGCGAGCTTGGCCTCCAGCGGTTGGCGTCTGAACCATGCCTCTGGGGCGTAGCTTTGGGCTGCTACAGCGAGCTGGTGGCCGAAGGCTAGTTCCGGTCCGCGATTGGTCCCATCGTGCGTGGATTTTCAAACCAAATGTCGGTTCGCGCCCGAGGCCGGAGGGACAACTGATAGTAGCCCGCCACTTCAGTGGCAGGTTTTGTTGCGAGCGGGTGCGCGCGCCGTAGGCACGCCTGAAACAAGGCCCGGCGCCTGCGGTGGCATTTCAACCGTCCCTACGGGACGGGAATCATTTGCCCAGCCTACCCGGCGTTGAAACGCCGGGCTATTGTCGGGCGTCCCTCCAGGACGCTGTAGTACCGCGATGCTTCTCACACATCCCTTGACCGGCGGTTTGCAGAGCTTCGACGGTTCTACTATCCTCCCACTTCGTGATGTCCTCGCAATCATCAGACCACCAGATTTTTGGAGACCGAATGGTGCGGACTATTCTGGCCGTGATGTTCTGCTTAGCTTTCATATCCGTAGTTGAAGCACAGGCGCAATCTCTGAACCTTATGCCCCTGCCGGCCAAAGTGCAGATGGGCAGCGGCCAGCTGGTGGTCGATCCCAACTTTTCCGTTTCGATCGCCGGTCATCACGAGGCGCGGCTGGATCGCGCAGTCGAGCTTTTCCTGGTTCAGCTTCGCCGCCAAACCGGGATGCCTCCCATCGACATGAAGGTCACGGATTCCGCGACCGCCACCCTTGTTGTTCAGGCCGCTGCTGGAACAAAAGCTGTGCAGGAATTGGGTGAGGATGAGTCGTACCGGCTGGAGATCAGCAGTTCGGGCGCGCGGCTGACGGCGCCCACCACGCTCGGAGTCATGCGCGGGCTGCAGACTTTCCTGCAATTGGAGCGGACTACGAGCGCGGGCTTCGCCGTGCCCGCGGTTACGATCGAGGACAGCCCACGCTTTCCCTGGCGGGGATTGATGATTGACGTGGGCCGCCACTTTATCCCGCTCGACGTTCTGAAGCGCAATCTGGACGGCATGGCCGCGGTGAAGCTCAACGTGCTTCACTGGCATCTCTCAGAAAATCAGGGCTTTCGCATCGAAAGCAAGAAATTTCCCAAGCTGCAGGAGATGGGCTCGGACGGCTTGTACTACACCCAGGACCAGGTCCGGGAATTGATCGCGTATGCCCGCGAGCGCGGCATTCGCGTGGTTCCTGAGTTCGACATGCCGGGGCACGCGACGGCCTGGTTTGTGGGCTATCCCGAACTGGCCAGCGGGCCGGGGCCGTACCAGATCGAGCGTCAGTGGGGCGTTTTCGATCCTGCCATGGATCCCACCCGGGAGGAAACTTACAAATTTCTCGACACCTTCATCGGAGAGATGGCTGGCCTTTTTCCCGATCAGTTTTTTCATATCGGGGGTGACGAAGTAAATGGCAAGGAATGGGACGCGAATCCCAAGATCCAGGCGTTCATGCACGCCCACGGCATGAAAGACAACAACGATCTGCAGGCTTACTTCAACCAGCGGGTCGAGAAGATCGTGGCCAAGAACGGCAAGACCATGCTGGGTTGGGATGAAATTCTGCGGCCCGACCTGCCCAAAACCATCGTAATTCAATCCTGGCGCGGCCCGGACTCGCTGGCCCAGGCGGCGAAGCTGGGGTATCGCGGATTGTTGTCCTCCGGTTACTACGTTGACCTGATGTGGCCGGCGGAACGGCATTACGCGACCGAACCGCTGAGCGGTGCCGCAGCCAACCTGACCCCGGAGGAACAGAAGCGGATCCTGGGCGGCGAGGCCTGCATGTGGTCGGAGTACGTGTCTCCGGAAAGCATCGACTCCCGCATCTGGCCGCGCACCGCCGCCATCGCCGAGAGATTGTGGTCGCCGCAGGACGTGCGCGATGTGAACTCGATGTACCAGCGGCTGGCGGTGACCAGCACCTGGCTCGATGGACTCGGCTTGACCCACAATTCCAGTTACACCCCCATGCTGCGTCGCATTGCCGGCACGAACGACGTTGCCGCCCTGAAAGTTCTGGCCGATGTGCTCGAACCGGTGAAAGACTACACTCGCGAAGAAACCGCCCCAGTGCCCGCCACCAGCCTCTTGCCGCTGAATCGCGTGGTGGATGCGGTCCGTCCGGAAAGCGCCACCGCCAGGCAGTTTGCCGCGGCCGTGGACGAACTTGTTGGCGGCAATGCAAAACCGGGTTCTGAACCCCGGGTCAGGGAGTTACTTAGTCGCTGGCGCGATAACCAGGTTGAGCTTCAGCCCCAGTTTGAAAAATCCCTGCTGCTCCAGGAAGTCGCGCCGCTCTCGCAGAATCTGTCGGCGCTCGGAGCTGCAGGCTTGGCCGCCCTCGACTATCTCGACCGCGGCGAGCCCGCCCCGGCTGCCTGGGTGACCGCGCAACTCGCGCTGGTCGAGCAGGCTTCGAAAGCGCAGGCCCAATTGCTGATCATGGTTGCGCCAGCGGTTGGAAAGCTTATTCGGGCCAGCGCCGGTCCGGCTTCGCCCGCCTCCTCGCCTGCAGAATAGGGGTACCCTGAGGTTTGGGACGTCAGCCTGAGGGACTTTAGTTCCGAAGGATCTCGCGTGCAGGGTCTCGATATGTTGCCGTTCTTTGATTTCCGCTCCACGCCAGATGCTTCGCACGCTCAGCCTGACGCCTTTCGGAAGAAGAAAGCCAAAATTTCAGCCATCGGGAGGTGGGCTTGGACACGAAAAACTCCGATCTCAAGAAGCTGGTAAGCCACGACGATTTCACCGCCCAGCCGGAATTCTGGCCCGCACTGCCGCTCGCGGCCTGGCAGGACACCTGCTCCACGCTGCACATGTGGACCCAGATTGTGGGCAAAGTTCGCCTGGCGCAGAGTCCCCTGATCAATCACTGGTGGGAAGTGCCGCTCTATGTCAGCGCGCGCGGGCTTACGACTTCGGCCATTCCTTATCATCTTGGTATCTTCGAAGTGGAATTCGATTTTCTCCATCACCACCTCACCATTCAGACCAGCCAGGACCAGCTCAAGACCATTCCGCTTGCGCCGCGCTCGGTGGCTGACTTCTACCAGGAGTTCATGGCCGCGCTTTCTTCCCTCGGGATCAATGTGAAGATCTGGCACATGCCGGTTGAGATTCCCAACCCGATTGCGTTTGACCGCGATACCCAGCATGCCTCCTACGATCGCGAATACGTCACCCGGTTCTGGCGCATTCTTCTGGCGGTGGAAAGCATTTTCCAGGAATTCCGCGCGGGCTTTATCGGCAAGAACAGCCCGGTGCATTTCTTTTGGGGCAGTTTCGACCTGTGCGTCACGCGTTTTTCCGGACGCCGCGCCCCGGAGCGCCCCGGCGCCGACCTGATCACGCGCGAGGCTTACTCGCACGAAGTAATCAGCGCGGGATTCTGGCCGGGCGGGGGCGAGATCAAGGGGCCGGCGTTTTACGCCTACGCGGCCCCGGAACCCGCGGGCTACGGGCAGAGCCCGGTGCGTCCCGCCAAAGCGTTCTATCACGCCGGAATGAAGGAATTCCTCCTAATGTACGACGACCTGCGTCTGGAGGCTTCTCCTCGATCGGCGTTGCTCGAATTTCTGCAAAGCACCTACGATGCCGGGGCCGACCTGGGCAAATGGGACCGGGCGGACCTCGAACGGACCGTGTAGATAGGAAGACCCGGCGCCCGCAAAGCCTTCTGGAATAGCGATTTAGGTCGCAGCGCGACGGTTGTCCAAGGGCTTTGAGCGAAATCTGGTTGTCCTTCCGTTACCTGTCCAAGGTTACCGACGGGTCCTATGATGAAACGTCCGTTATTTCGACTATGGCGACTCCGACTCTCGATCCCAAGACCAGCGACACGGTGCAGGCACTGGTGCAACTACTCCGCTCGCGCTCGTCGGAGGAGATACGCCAGCGCATGTACGACAATCCGCCTGGAAGCCCATGGTGGGCTGCCTGCAAGACCGAACTCGATCTGAGAAATAGTGAGCGGGCGGCAGCCGCCCTGGTCGACACCTCGCGCGTGCTGGACAAGTTTCGCAGTGCCACCGACCACCTTGAAGAACTCACCGAAAAACTGGTGCAGTCGACATCGGACATGGCTGAAATCGTAAAGAGCGTGCGCGAATCCGGCCGACGGATGGAAGTTGCAACCTATGTGATCGTCGGGTTGACCATCGTCCAGTTGTTTTACATAGCCTTCCAGTTTTCCGCCCGGCACTAGCGCCGGGACGGGCGTGGACGCCCGTCCTCCATTTTCTTCGGCAATGTGACCGCGAGCGCCCTGCTCGTGCGGGAATTACCGCGAACGCTTCTCTTTGCCCAATCTCCCCGCCTCCGTTACCATAGCCGCCGTGGCTCACTACATTGGCGCAATCGACCAGGGCACAACCAGCACACGCTTCTGCGTGTTTGACGCCGCGGGGAAGATCGTGGCGTCGGCGCAAAAGGAGCATCAGCAGATTTATCCCCAGCCGGGATGGGTCGAACACGATCCCGAGGAAATCTGGCAGGCCACGCAGGATGTGATTGCGCAAGCCTTACAGACGGGGAAGGTTCGCGTCACCGACCTGGCGGCGATTGGCATCACAAACCAGCGCGAGACCACTGTCCTGTGGAACCGCAAGACCGGCAAGCCCGTGGCCAACGCGCTGGTCTGGCAGGACACGCGGGTGGATGACTACGTCGCCGAACTCTCCCGCGAAGGTGGGGCCGATCGCTTTCGCGCCCAGACCGGGCTCCCGCTCAGCACCTATTTCAGCAGCCTGAAAATCCGCTGGCTGCTCGAGCATGTTCCGGGCATCCGAAAGCAGGCCGAAGCCGGCGAAGTAGTTTTCGGCAACATCGATTCCTTTTTGACCTGGCATCTTACCGGCGGCCCGGACGGCGGACTTCACATCACCGACGTCACCAATGCCAGCCGCACCCAGCTCATGGACCTCGACGCCCTCTCCTGGGATGAAGACTTGCTGGACGCCTTCGGCATTCCCCGGGCGATGTTGCCCCGCATCTGCTCGAGCGGCGAAGCTTATGGGACGGTGAAAGCCGGGGCGGCGACGGGAGTCGCCATCGCAGGGATCCTGGGAGATCAGCAGGCCGCGCTGGTGGGTCAGACCTGCTTCAAGTCCGGCGAAGCCAAGAACACCTACGGGACAGGGTGTTTCCTGCTGATGAACACCGGGGAGCGCGCCGTCCGCTCCACCTGCGGACTGCTGACCACTGTTGCCTACAAGTTCGGCAAGGAGCCGGCGAGCTACGCGCTCGAGGGTAGCATTGCCATCACCGGGGCGCTGGTGCAATGGATGCGCGACAATCTGGGGCTGATCGGCTCAAGTCCTGAGATTGAGATTTTGGCGCGCACGGTGGACGACAACGGCGGCGTCTATTTTGTGCCGGCATTCTCCGGCCTCTACGCGCCATACTGGAAACACAACGCCCGCGGCGTGATCGCCGGCCTGACCCGTTACGTCAACAAAGGACACCTGGCCCGCGCCGTGCTTGAGGCGACGGCATTTCAGACCCGTGAAGTGGTCGAGGCCATGGAGCAGGATTCTGGCATTGCACTCGACGTCCTGCGCGTGGACGGCGGCATGGTGGACAACACGCTGCTGATGCAGTTCCAGGCCGACATCCTGAATCGACCGGTGGTTAAGCCTCTGATCAAAGAGACGACTTCACTGGGCGCGGCCTACGCCGCCGGGCTAGCGGTTGGTTTCTACAAGAACACGGACGACCTGCGCGCGCGATGGTCGGTCGGCCAAACCTGGAATCCGAGCTTGGATGAGCCGAAGAGGGCCGAGATGTACCGGCTGTGGAAGAAAGCCGTGACCCGTTCGTTTGATTGGACGGAGTAGCTTTTCGGACAAAGGTTTCAACCACGGAGGACACAGAGTTACACTGAGGAACACCGGTTTTGCTTTCCTCTGTGTATTTCTGTGTCCTCCGTGGTTGAAACCTTGAACTTCTAGCTGTCCTCGCCCACCTTGAGCACGGCTAAAAACGCTTCCTGCGGAATATCCACACGGCCGATGCGCTTCATGCGGCGCTTGCCTTCTTTTTGTTTCTCCAGCAGCTTGCGTTTGCGCGAGATGTCGCCTCCGTAGCACTTGGCGATCACGTTCTTGCGGATGGCCGATACCGTCTCGCGAGCGATGATCTTGGACCCGATCGAAGCCTGAATGGCGACTTCGAACATTTGCCGCGGAATCAGCTCGCGCATTTTCGAAACCAGCAACTTCCCGCGTTCATAGGCAAAGTCACGATGCACAATGATGGAAAGCGCGTCCACCGGTTCGCCTGCCACCAGAATGTCGAGTTTTACCATGGGCGATTCCCAGTAATCGGCCAAGTGGTAATCGAGCGACGCGTAGCCGCGGGACACCGACTTCAGTCGATCATAAAAGTCGAGCACGATTTCGTTCAAAGGCAGCTCGTAATGCAGCATCACGCGCGACGAACTCACATACTCAAATGTTTTTTGCTTGCCGCGCTTGTCTTCCACCAGCTTGAGGATTCCGCCCACGTACTCTTCATTGGTCAGAATGGTGGCCAGGATTACCGGTTCCTGGACTCTGGCAATCTCGCTGGGGTCGGGCCAGCGGGAAGGGTTGTCGACCTCGATCAGGGTGCCGTCAGTCTTGGTGATCTTGTAGCGCACGCCCGGGGCGGTGGTGATCAGCTCCAGGTTGAATTCGCGCTCCAGCCGTTCCTGGATGATCTCCATGTGGAGAAGTCCGAGAAAGCCGCAGCGGAAGCCGAAACCCAGCGCCACCGAACTCTCCGGCTCGAAAAAGAACGACGAGTCGTTGAGCCGTAGTTTCTCGAGCGCCTCGCGGAGTTGGGTGTGTTCGTGCGCGTCCACCGTGTAGAGTCCGGCGAAAACCATGGGCTTGATTTCTTCGAAGCCAGGCAAGGGCTCAATCGCCGGATTATTTTCGTCGGTGATGGTGTCGCCGATTTTCGTGTCGGCCACGGTCTTGCTGTTGGCCATCAAAAAGCCGACTTCACCCGCCCGCAGTTCCTCGACCTCGACCGGCTTGGGAGTCAGAACGCCGAGCGTTTCTACCTCCAGGACGCGGCCATTCCACATCAGGCGGATCTTTTGTCCCTTGCGGATAGTGCCTTCGAATACGCGGGTCAGCACAATCACCCCGCGATAGGGATCAAACCAGGAGTCGAAAATCAGCGACTGCAGCCGGTTGTCCGGATTGCCTTTGGGCGGAGGCACACGCTTCACGATGGCTTCGAGAACCTCGGGCACGCCCTGGCCGGTCTTGGCACTGATCAGCACGGCGTCGGAAGCGTCGAGGCCGACTGCGCCCTCGATCATCTCCTTGGTGCGCTCCACGTCGGCGCTGGGCAGATCAATCTTGTTGATGACGGGAATAATTTCCAGGCGGTTGTTGATGGCCAGGTAGGCATTGGCCAGGGTCTGCGCTTCCACGCCCTGCGAGGCGTCCACCACCAGCAGTGCGCCTTCGCAAGATGCCAGCGAACGCGAAACTTCGTAGGAAAAATCCACGTGACCGGGGGTGTCGATAAGGTTCAGTTGGTAGGTGTGGCCGTCCTGCGCGGTGTACATCATGCGGACGGCGTGTGCCTTGATGGTGATACCGCGTTCCCGCTCCAGGTCCATGGAGTCGAGCACCTGGGCCTGCATCTCGCGGGCGGTGAGCGATCCGGTCAACTCCAGCAGGCGGTCTGCCAGCGTGGATTTGCCGTGATCAATATGTGCAATGATCGCAAAATTGCGAATAAAGGCGGCGTCCATGGCGGCAGCGGTCAATGTTTGATTCTAACAGGCGGGCCTTGGGCCCTCGGAAGCCTGGCCGAGGTCCGACGTCTGCTGCCTGACGTCCGATATAAAATGAATGAATGCCACCGGCGTTTCCTTTCACCGCGATCGATCACGTCCAGCTGGCCATGCCTCCGGGCGGAGAAGAAACGGCTCGCCAGTTCTATCGCGACCTGTTGGGGATGGCGGAGGTTCCGAAGCCGGCAGAACTCGCCAAACGCGGCGGATGCTGGTTCGAAAGCGGAGCGGTGCAGGTGCACCTCGGCGTGGAGAGGGATTTTCAGGCGGCGAAGAAGGCGCATCCGGCCTTGCGTTGCCGTGACTACACGGCCTTCCTGCAACGCCTGTCCGGGGCCGGCGTAAAGGTCACGGAGGCCGACGGCATTCCCGGAGTTCGCCGCTGTCACATTCACGATCCGTTTGGAAATCGCATCGAGCTCATTGACTGAAACTCCCATTCTGGTGCTGGCTTCCGCTTCTCCGCGCCGTCAGGAATTGCTGCGCCATGCGGGCATCGCGTTCACCGTTTCCCCCGCCAACATTCCGGAAATTCCGCTGAC
>Ga0187822_10000185_pt1 | contig 11460 bp, 9 predicted proteins | sample NC_wetland_sal_i_18_FD_132967 | JGI IMG/M metagenome (GOLD analysis project Ga0187822, IMG submission 132967) | Wetland sediment microbial communities from Neuse River Estuary, North Carolina, USA - SourceSoil_2 | ecosystem: Environmental > Aquatic > Freshwater > Wetlands > Sediment | place...
CGCCAAGGCGGTCGATTTTCTCCGCCAGGCCGGATTCAAGAAAGTGCACAACCTGGCCGGCGGAATCCTGGCCTGGGCCGACCGGGTCGATCCCAAGATGCCCAAGTACTGAAAAGCGGTCGTTAGTCGTCAGGAGGGAGCGTAAAGGTGCGCTCCCCTTTCTGCTGCGCCCAAATTGGTCGCGGGATAACTCTTAGGATTCCCGGAAGATCTAAATCCTTGTACTTGTCCTCGCTCCCTTCATAATGACCGGGTTCTCCTTCCCCCGAGGGAGCTTCCATGCGGATCTTTCTGAAAGCCATGAAGGTCGTGGCCCTGGTGTGCTCGTTCGCCATCTCCCTGTGTGCATTTGCATCCGGTGGCGCCGGCGCTCCGAACTCAGACCCCGTATACCAGCAGCTTCGCAACATCACCTTGAGCGGCGAAGCCGTAGCGGTCACTGATCTGACGCTCAAACGGGATGCCGCCAACTTTCACCTGCATTCCGGCACCATGTGTTTCGTCGCGCCGGTACAAGGAAAGGTTACGGGAGCGGTTTTCATCGGGGAAGGCAACATGGTTCTCAATCCCCCGCTGGCGGTCGAGCGTTCGAGCCTGAAACTGCTGACGCGGGAGGATGAATTCGCGGAGCATTTCAACAAGCTCGTGCTGCGTTTCACTGACGGCAGCTATGAAGAGATCAAACGGGCTGGGGCTGCGGCCTCGGGAGGCTGCGATGCGGGACCGCTGCGGGACACGCAGAACGCCCTGCGCCACGACCGCATGCTCAAGTACAACCTCGACGCGCGCATTCTCCAGGATGTGATGAGCCCGGAGCCAGGCGGCTTGTTTGTGGCCTTCATCCACGGCAAAAAGTACAACGACAAGGAAATTTTCGCCAGCGACCCGCATGGCGCGCCGCCGCTGATCATGCCGGTGGCTCCGGAAGAGGTGGAACTGATCACCTACGACGAAAACCGGATTGGGGTGTGGGCATCGTTTCATTACTCCAGCGAGTACACCAACGGAGTCGCCACTGGCTCACAGAAAAATGGCGTCATCCACATCGAGCACCAGGAACTCGACACCACCATCGAGAAGAACGCCAATCTCTCGGCCAAGGCCACGACCGGCTTTGTCGCGGGGTACAACGGAGTGCGTGTGGTGCCCTTCAATCTTTACCGCACGCTGCGGGTACAGGATGTCACGGGTGAAGGTGGCCAGCCCTTGTCCTTCATTCAGGAGGACAAGAACGACGACGCGGATTTTTACGTCATCCTTCCCAGGGCCTTATCGCGAGACGAGAAGTACAGCATCACCACCCGCTACGCAGGCAAGGAAGCGGTCAGCAACGAAGGCAACGGCAATTACTTCCCCATCGCGCGAGACGACTGGTACCCCGGTTACGCCGGCGGATCGCTGGGAGATTACAGCAGCTATGACTTGACCTTTCGAATCCCCAAAGGGATGAAGATGGCTGCCACCGGCAGTCTGATGAGCGAGAACACCGAGGGGAACCAATCCGTCACCGTCTGGAAGAGCGATGCGCCTCAGCCGGTAGCCGGCTTCCAGTTTGGCAACATGAAGGTCGAAGAAGTGAAACTGGCGGCTCCGCAATTCCTGGTTTCCGCCTATGCCAACGACTCGCCGCCCGACTGGGCCCACGGTCTGCAGGGCGAGACCATGGGCAGCCTGAGCACCATCGTGATGATGAAGCAGCCGCTTCGGGAAGCTCAGTTTGCCATCGGACTCTACACCGACTTTTTCGGTCCCCTTCCGTTCAAGCGGTTGGCCATGACCCAGCAGACCGCCTGCAACTACGGGCAGTCCTGGCCGGAGCTAGTGTGGCTGCCGATTTGCTCTTTCTACGACACCACAGTGCGCCACCAGCTCGGTCTCGATTGGGGCGACCGCGGCTACTGGAAAGTCGTGGCGCCCCACGAAGTGGCGCATCAATGGTGGGGGCAGGACGTGGGCTTCAACTCTTATCGCGACCAGTGGATGAGCGAGGGGTTTGCCGATTTCTCGGCCTCGCTGTTTCTCCAGAGCGCCTACGCGCAAAAAGGCCCGAAGGAATTCATTTCTTTCTGGGATGACGAACGGAAATCGATCCTGGAGAAGAATCCGCAAGGTTATCGCGCCATCGATGCCGGTCCTCTCACCCTGGGCTACCGGCTCAATAACAGCAGAACGGGCGTGAGCGTTACCCGCGACCTGATCTATCCCAAGGGCGCATACGTCCTGCATATGATCCGGATGATGATGTGGGACCGCCGCTCCGGCGACGATAACTTCAAGACCACCATGCAGGATTTCGTGAGAACCTTCGCCGGCCGCGCCGCCACCACCGAAGACTTCAAGGCCATGGTGGAAAAACACATGACGAAGGAAATGGATCTTGACGGCAATCAGCGGATGGACTGGTTCTTCAACCAGTACGTTTACGGGACCGCGCTACCCTCGTACAAGCTGGACTACTCGTTCGACAACGGCGCCGATGGTGTTCCCTTGTTCAATTTCAAAGTCACGCAGTCCAGCGTCGATGAAAGCTTCCACATGCTGGTGCCCATCTATCTCGAACTGGCGGATGGCCGCATCGTGAACCTGGGCCGGGCGCGTCTTTCGGGCAACAGTTCGATCGAACAGAAGGTGCCGCTGAAAGGGATGAAAGACCGGCCGCGACGTGCGGTGCTGAATTACTACGACGACGTGCTGGCCTCGCCATAGAAAGACTTCTTAGGCAAAAATGGGAGCCCGTGAGGGCCCCCCTTTGTGTATCCACTGACCCGCACTTACTTGTTGGTACCGTTCGCTTCCGCCTTGGCGGATTCCGCGTTCACCGCGAACGCATATTTCTTTCCTGAGAAGCGGATTTCGCTCACCGACTTTTGCCCATTGCTGTTGGTGCTGGTGACGATCGCGTCCCGGCTCGGAGATTGCTCAAGATCGAGCATGTGCGCGGGCACGGTCGCGATCACATTCTTGCCTTTCATGATGTTGAGGTCGACGTTCGGTCCGGCGCCTTCCCATTTCACGGTGTACTCGCCGGCCGCCAGTTGCTTTCCGTTTACGGTGACAGGATCGTCCACCTGAAGACTACCCTTGTTCGCAGCAAACCCGCTTGTGGCCAGCAGCAAAGCCAAACCCAGCAGCAAGCCCTTGGAGATTTTCAATACGCTCATGGCACTCCTTTTTTTCTTTCCCGAAAACGTCGGGAACCGGTTCAGGGCGGCATGGATTTGCCTGGGGCAGGAAAACCTTGCGTTTTGCCGTCGAAGGCCTAAAATGCTGCTGCGGGGTTAAGCGAAAAGAGTGCAGCCGCAAGGCCGCGCCCTTTCTGCTTCGGGGATTGCGCTCACCTGGGCCGCCAAACCGAGCGTGAGCCAGTCCCTTTAACCCCTGAAAAATTTCTTCTCGAAACCAGGCCGGCTGGTCGTAGTTTCCCTCAGACCCGGTTGCGATCACCGCAAGATACGAAACCCGCAGCTGAAAAGTTCCGATCCACCAATTTCATCTGCATCTCTTTTGACGACCCGCATGTGCGGTTGTTAGCAGTCCATGCAACGTCGAAAGCCGCAACACAACAGCGATTTGTGCTGTCTAGAAGATTCTGCACAACTACTCAAAAGTGTGGGGCGCCCTCGCCCGCCACCTTTGACTTTGCCTGGATGAAAGACAACCGCGGAACAACTCTCAGCAGAGAGAACTAATTCAACCTGAGCACGACTTTCCCGAAGTTCTTGCCTTCCAAAAGCAACCGATACGCTTCGACAGCCTTGTCCAGAGGAAAAACGTGGCCGATGATGGGCCGTAAGTGACCCTGCGCCATCCACCCGGAGAGCTGCGCCCATGCCTGTTTCATCAGTTCGCGGTTCGCGGATAGATAAGTCAACCACAAGCCATGCACGCTCGCGCCCTTTACATAAAGGATGCGCGCGTCCAGCTGCGCCGGTTGTCCAGTGGCGGCGCCGTACACGATGACCCTGCCAAAATCGCGCAGGCAGCGCACGCTCTTGGCGACATGCTCGCCGCCCAGCATTTCAAAGACGGCATCCACGCCTTCGCCGTGGGTCAACTCTTTGATCGCTTCTTCGTAATCGCGCTGCTTGTAGTTGATCCCGTGCTGCAGTCCCAGCGCTTTCACCCGCGCCAGCTTTTCTTCCGAGGAGGACGTTCCATACATCTCGATGCCGAGCAGCTTTCCAATCTGCACCGCGGCAGTTCCCACTCCGCCGGCCACGGCATGAATAAGGACTCGCGGCGCGGCCTTGCCCGCTGGAGGCTCCAGCAGGCCTGCCTTCCAGTAAGCGAAGTAAGCAGTGAAATAGTTGACGGGGAATGCCGTCCCCTCTTCCGCGCTCCACTTTTCCGGGACGGGCCACAGCAGCTGAGGTGACACGGCAACGCGTTCCGCGAACGCGGCCCACTGGGTGTAGCCCATGACGCGCTGCCCGTCGCTCATGCGTGTTCCGCAGAATTCGCGGCCCGCCACCAGCGGTGGTTTTGGCGTCCCGGGATAACCCCCTTGCGCCGACATAATGTCGGCGAAGTTGATGCCGCCGGCCTCCACCTGGATCAATTCCTGCCCCGGACCGGGCACCGGCTCCGGAACCTGTCGCACTTCCAGCACTTCCGGATCGCCTAACCGGCTTATAACCAGGGCCTTCATAAGCAGAAGTGTAACAGCGCCCCGCCCGCAATTTACGGCGACCGCACTCTGGCCGCAGGTATATACTCTGCGTATCAAAGTTGGGAACTCCCCCTTTCGGAGGCATGGAAGCGGGGAGGCCGGAGCGCTTTTTCATATTCAATTCATAGGCTCCGCTTTACAGATCACTGGTGCCGATTTCTAGGAACACCGGGTAACCAGTGCGGGACGCTCATGCGCGGAGGGGTCCGCGCGCGAGTTCCGGGGAGGTCCTTCGGTGGACTTAGTTGTAGTGCGTCTTTTATTTGTTCTTATAATCGCTGTCACCTGCTACCTGACCGATCCCTTTGACCTGCCTGCAAGGCTGGATGCCGGAGTGGGCGCGCTCATCGGCCTGGGCATCGTCCTGTTCGAGTGGCGACTGCGCCGGGTCAGCCTGAAGCGCCTGATCGGCGCCGCTATCGGCAGCGTCCTCGGCATTTTCGGCGCCTACCTGTTTTCGCTGGTCATTCGCAACAGCGTTGTCCCCGGGCATACCCAGAGCTTCCTGCAGATCCTGGTGATGCTGCTGATGGCCTACGTCGGCCTGGTCGTCGGGGCCAACAAGGGCGACCTGCTGAACCTTTCCGCTCTCGGCGGCATCTTCGGCGGGGAGAAGCAGGGCAAGAAGAGCTATAAGATCCTCGACACCAGCGTGATCATCGATGGCCGCATCGCCGACATTGCCGAGACCGGATTTCTCGACGGCATCATCGTCACCCCACAGTTCGTCCTGCGCGAGTTGCAGCTGGTGGCTGACTCCGCCGACTCGCTGAAACGCAACCGCGGCCGCCGCGGTCTCGACATCCTGCAACGCCTGCAAAAGGTGGCCTCCCTCCAGATTCAGATTGTCGAAGACGACTTTCCCGCCGTCCGCGAAGTCGACTTGAAGCTCATCGAACTGGCCAAACTGTACGAAGGCAAAATCATCACCAACGATTTCAACCTGAACAAGGTCGCGCAGCTCCAGGGCGTGGCGGTGCTGAACATCAACGAACTCGCCAACTCGCTGAAACCGATTGTGCTGCCCGGCGAGACCATGAAGGTCTTCATCCTGAAAGAAGGCAAGGAATACAACCAGGGCGTAGCCTATCTCGATGACGGAACCATGGTGGTGGTGGACAACGCCAGAAAGATGATCGGCAAAACCATCGACATCTCGGTCACGTCAGTGCTGCAAACCACCGCCGGCAAAATGATTTTCGGCAAGTGGGACGACCGCACCGGCAGTCGCAGCGATTCCCGCGCGGTAGTGAATGGCGTGCCGGTCGTGCCCGCAGTGTCGGCACCAGCAGCGCCGGCCCCAGATCCCAAAAAGTCGCAACCGGTCATGGTAGAGCGCCCGGCGGAGTAGCCGAACCACGTGGGGCGGGCGCCCTCGCCCGCCGCCTTTGACTTGAATCTTATTTCGCTACGGATTTCTCAACCGTATTGAGCAACTGACCCGAGATCAAAATCAACTTCAAAAGCGGCGGGCGAGGGCGCCCGCCCCACACCACCCTACAGCGGTATATTCCCATGCTTCTTCAACGGATTCTTGTCCCGCTTGGTCTCCAGCATCCCCAGCGCCTGAATCAATTTCTTGCGGGTCTCGCGCGGCTGGATGACGGCATCCACAAATCCCCGCTCCGCTGCCACGTAGGGATTGGCAAACCGTTCGCGAAACTCTTCGATCTTCTTTTGGCGAACTCCTTCGCGATTCTCGGCCTGCTCCAGCTCCCGCTTGTAGACGATGTCCACCGCGCCCTCCGGCCCCATCACAGCGATTTCCGCCGTAGGCCAGGCATAGTTCACATCCGTGCGGATATGTTTTGACGCCATCACGCAATACGCTCCGCCGTAGGCTTTGCGCGTGATCACCGTGATCTTCGGCACCGTGGCTTCGGCGAAGGCAAACAGCAGCTTGGCGCCGTGCTTGATGATTCCGCCATACTCCTGCGTGATCCCGGGCAAAAATCCGGGCACATCTTCAAACGTGATCAGCGGGATGTTGAAGCAGTCGCAGAAGCGCACGAACCGCGCCCCCTTGGTAGAGGCATTGATGTCGAGCGTGCCCGCCAGAAACGCCGGCTGGTTGGCCACGATTCCCACCGGACGCCCATCCATCCGGGCAAAACCTACCACGATGTTCCTGGCGTAATGTTCCTGCACTTCGAAGAAATAACCGTCATCGGCGACGGCGTGGATTACATCCTTGATGTCGTAAGGCAGGTTCGACTCGTTGGGCACGATCCGGTCGAGCGCGGCATCGGCCCGGTCGACCGGGTCGTTGCACGGACGCCTCGGCGGATCATCCAGATTGTTCGATGGAACGAAACTCAGCAGCTCCCGCACCATGGAAAGACACTCGGCATCGTCGTGCGCCATGAAGTGGGCCACGCCGGAAGTCTCGTTGTGGGTGTGCGCCCCGCCCAGCTGGTCTTTGCTGACTTCCTCGTGCGTGACCGTCTTGATCACGTCCGGCCCGGTGATAAACATGTAGGAGGTTTTTTCCACCATCAGGATGAAGTCCGTGATGGCCGGCGAGTACACCGCGCCGCCCGCGCACGGCCCCATGATGGCGGAAATCTGCGGTACTACTCCGCTGTACAGCGTGTTGCGCAGAAAGATGTCGGCATAGCCCGCCAGCGACACCACGCCTTCCTGGATGCGGGCGCCGCCCGAATCGTTCAAGCCAATCACGGGCGCGCCCATCTTGGCGGCCAGGTCCATGATCTTGACGATTTTCGCGGCGTTGGTTTCCGAGAGCGATCCGCCGAAAACCGTGAAGTCCTGCGCGAACACAAACACCAGCCGCCCTTCGATTCGTCCGTAGCCGGTGATAAAGCCGTCGCCGTAATACTTCTGCTCGGCCATGCCGAAATCGTTCGAGCGGTGCGTGACCAGCTTGTCGGTTTCCTCGAAGGTGCCTTCGTCGAGCAAAAACTCGACCCGCTCCCGGGCCGACATCTTGCCTTCTTTGTGTTGCCGCTCGCGGCGTTGTTCTCCTCCGCCTTCCGCCGCCAGACGGTCGCGCTTCTTCAATTCTTCGAGCTTCTGTTCCAGATTCATGGCAAACCTCGGACGTCGGGCGTCAGACCTCAGACCTCAACACCATGGATTTGCTGTCGTCCGAGGTCCGCGGTCTGAGGTCCGCCGTCCGTCTTAATCCCCCATGCCGGATCCGATAGGCTGGTAGCGATATTTCTTGCCGTCCCAAAACGTGGCGGAGGTCATGCGATCGCCACCGGTTTCTTCGGCATAGATGGCCATCACGGTTTTCTTTTTGACCGCCAGCTTTTTCACTGCAATCTGTTTGAAGGGCAGGTTAATGATCACGAACTTGGCCTTCGGCGTTGCCGCCCTCCAGGCCTCCGCACCGGCCCCATGGATGACCAGCAGCACCAGGCCGCGGGTAGCCGGGTCCTCCGAAGCAAATTGGGTGGTGATCTTGGTGTTCCCATAGCCATAGAACGTGTTGTAGGGATCGACCACCGTGAAATTATCTTCCGCCTGGTCCGCCAGCGGATTGGTGCAATGGCCGGCCACGACTAAATCTTCGATGCCGTCGCCATCGAGATCGGCTTTGAGCTGAGGCGGCCCCGGCATGAGCTTGCAGGTCGATCCAAACTGTTTCTGGATGAAATTGTCGTCCACGGCGGCAGGAGGAGGCGGTACCTGCTGGGCCAGCGCTAAAAATGACAGTGTGATCCAGACAAGAATCAGGCGAATAAGAAGAAGAGGAGACTGCATAGATCTACTGTAGTCCTGTTCGGAAGGAGAAAGTAGAGACAGAATAGGTGCCAAGGCACGGACCATGTGGGGCCGGGCCTCTGACCCGGCCGGTCGAGCGAAGCTCGACGCGTTTTGTGTCGCGGTGGCACTGGCTGCGGCAGCACCAGCCGAGCTTCGCTCGGCCTGACCGGGTCGGAGACCCGGTCCCACACCGCCTGTGCCGAAGCCAGGTCTGTGCCCTCTGGCTATTTCCCGAAGTGTTCCCAACCCTGCGGCGCTAGCCGTTGCATCGTACCCTTCTGATCCCGTAGCCAGACTTTCCGCCCGCCCGTGACCCGCCCGATCGCCCGGACGGGAACGCCCGCGATCCGCGACGGGACTCTCAGCTTCGGCGGGGCTGTAAAGAGCAACTCGTAGTCTTCCCCGCCATGCTGGGCAAACCGGAGATCTACCCGCCGCGGAGGCTTCCCCACCGTTGCGACCGGGATCGCGTCACTCTCTATCTCGGCCCCAACCCCGCTTTCATCGCAGATGTGGCCGAGATCGGTCGAAAGCCCGTCGCTGATGTCGATCATGGCCGACGCCAATCCCTTCTGGCGCAGAAAGCGCCCGACCTCGACTCGCGGCCGGGGAAAGAAGTGGCCGGCAAAATCCTCCGGCCGAAGCTTCTTGCCGGCGGTAAGCAAAGCAATGGTAGCCGCCGATGCGCCCACCTCTCCGGTCACATAAATCCGGTCACCCGGACGCGCGCCCGACCGCAGCACCGCCTTGCCTTTCGGCACCGAGCCCAGCCCGACGATATCCGCCAGGATGCCGCCGGGAGACTCGGCCGTGTCGCCACCGGCCAGGCTCACGTGGAACTCGCCCGCCAACGTCAGCAGACCGCGCAGAAAGCCATCCACCCAGTTCTGCGCCAAATTCCGCGGAACCGCCAGGGAAAGAAACACCGCCAGAGGCTCTGCTCCCATGGCTGCAATGTCGCTGAGCCCGCGCGCCAGGCAGCGATGCCCCACGCTTTCCGGCGGGTGCCAGGCTCGTTTGAAATGGATGTTCTCCAGGCTGAAGTCGGTCGTGATCAGGGCTTCATGACCGCGAGGAATCGGAACCACGGCGCAGTCGTCCCCGATGTCAAGCACGCCATGGAGCCCGGGGCCAGGATGTCTGGCAGCCCGGTCGCGAATCCGGCGGATTAAGGCTTTCTCGGGCAGCGGCACGGCGGAATCAATATACAAGGTTCATGTAGGCGCGAGCGCCCGCGCTCGTGCGGCAGGCGCCACGGACGGCAGCGCCACGGACGGCGCCGCACGAGCGGGAACGCTCGCGCCTACATTAAAGAGGCCAAAAACGGCGTACAATGTTTCCAGGAGCAGGGTTCACGTTACCCTCCCTCCTAAAGTCACCACCGAGTAACAGGTCCCTTCGGGCAGTGCGCCATACCCGGCGTTGGTAAGCCTGCCAGCGTTGACAGGGGGGAACCTACTTTGTTACCGTTGCGAAGCTGTCCAGACACATGTGGCCGAACTAAGTGCTGCATCCAGTAGGGATTGCAAGCACAACAATTTCGGCATCCCGGTTCCGGTAGGGTTCGGGCAGGTAAAACAGCTCTAGTTCCAAGATGGGAAGCTGGCCCGGATTCAGGATGGCGTTAGGGCTCTCGTAACCGCGAGCCGCCCTCATTGGGCCGATCCTGATCAACTAACGGAAGGAACAAATTGCAAAAACGCTTTTACATCCTTTTTGTGGCACGCGGTGACGACGGTCAGCTCCGTAAGATCCCGATCCCGGTTCACTACCTGTATGTCTTCCTGGTAGGGGCTTCGATCGTGGGCCTGAGCCTGACTGGCATTGCCAGTTCGTACCTGCGCATGCTGCTGAAGGTGTCGCACTATAACGAGCTTCGCACCGAGCGCGAAGATCTCCGTAACCGTTACTCCCGGCTGGAGCAGGTCGCCAAGGAGCGGGACATTCAGGTGGCTTCGCTGGGTTCGCTGGCGGGAGAGGTTTCCTCGCTTTACGGCCTCAAGGCCGATCCCAACCTGGTGACGGCGTCTTCGGAAAACGTTGCCGGCTCGCAAGTCGTCTCTTCTCTGGACCAGCTCGGCGCACTCAAGAGTTCGGCGCTGAGCGGCGCCACCATGACCGGCCTCTCTCTCGGGCTCACGCGCAACGTGACCACGGCAGACTGGCTGCGGGCGAATTCAGCCCCCAATCTCTGGCCGGTGGAAGGTCCTGTGACCGGCTCCTTTGGCGAGCGCATCGACCCGTTTAACGGCGAAGGCGCTTTCCACAGTGGTATCGATATCGGATCCACCGACGGGCAGCCCGTCGTCGCACCCGCCGACGGCGTGGTTACATTCGCCGATTTCATGGGCGGATACGGCCGGGCCATCATGATCGACCACGGCCACGGCATCACCACCCGCTACGGCCACCTGGCGAACTTTGCCGTCATGCCCGGCCAGCACGTGCATCGCGGCGACACCATCGGATTCGTTGGCGAGAGCGGCCGCAGCACCGGCCCCCATCTCCATTACGAAGTCCGCATCAACGACACCCCGGTAAATCCTCACAAGTATCTTCGCCTCACGGTCGCCAACGTAGGCGGGTTCTCAGCCGGAAGCTAAATAATGTAGGCGCTCGTGCTCGTGCGGCAGCGCCACGGGCGATCCCCGCACGACCGAGGGCCCTCGCGCCTACATTCGTGCGAAGGGATTCTCATCCGCGCTGCGGCCGTAAATCACGGGAACAGGAACATCCAGCAGGCGCAGGTAGACCGACAGCTGCCCGCGATGGTGGTACCAGTGGTTCAGCATGATCGAGCGCAGCACCACGATCCGCGGCTTGCTGAACATCACCTTCCCTCTCGTCATCAGACTCCAGCTGGCCTGCGCCGCCGATTCAGTCATGTCCGCGAGGAATTCCTCCGCCGCCCGAATGCCTTGTTCGTGCGCGGCCCGAATCTCGTCCACGTTCTGAGGTTGTGGCGGGTCAAAATTGCCCTGCGAGGTGTCAAACTCGTCCCGTTGCAGAAGTTTTGCGATTCCACCCGGAATATTCGCGATGTGAAAGGCCAGCTGGCC
>Ga0187822_10000186_pt1 | contig 11428 bp, 11 predicted proteins | sample NC_wetland_sal_i_18_FD_132967 | JGI IMG/M metagenome (GOLD analysis project Ga0187822, IMG submission 132967) | Wetland sediment microbial communities from Neuse River Estuary, North Carolina, USA - SourceSoil_2 | ecosystem: Environmental > Aquatic > Freshwater > Wetlands > Sediment | place...
CAGAATTTCGTCGGCCATGGCGCAGAAAGTTTCGCCCAGGAATCGCGGGTCGCGTCCCACGATGACGCGCGCGCCTGACGGTTTCTGCGAGACCACGTAACGCGCGATTCCGGTCACGGCGCGGCCAACGTTGGCGAAGGTAAACTCGTCCGCCATGACGGCACGCCAGCCCGAAGTCCCAAAATGAATCTCTGTGGCCATGTTAATCTCCCGCTCGCGACCGGGTGCAACCCTGCCGGCCTGTAAACTGAAGGCTGATTCTATATGACAGACAAGATACTCGTCCTCACCACCGCAAGCTCCAAAGACGAAGCCCGCAAAATTGCGCGCGCCCTGGTGGAAGGCATGCTGGCAGCCTGCGTGAACATCGTCCCTCAGGTGAATTCAATTTACCGCTGGGAGGGAGAGGTTGAGGAAGGCGAAGAGTGGCTGCTCATCGTCAAGACCACGCGGGCTGCATTTGAGCGGGTCCGCGTCGCCATCAAAGAGCTTCATTCTTACGATGTCCCGGAGTGCATTTGCCTTTCGATCGAGGAGGGCAGCGTGGAGTATCTCAGCTGGATTGGGCAATCGGTGAGGTAGGCCGCTCTGGCCCATCGCAGACCAGTCGCCGGGGCGGGAAAATAGTTGGGTCTTATCTCCAGATCTTGCCCAGAAACGGGCTGGCCAACACTCCCAACAGCACGCAGATGACGCCCACGATAATCTCTGGCCTGTGTTCCGCCAGCCATCCCGTTACGCCAACTCTTTTGGGATGACGCAGGTACACAATGCTTTCCGAGCTGGCGAAGTAGTACACCACCGCGCCTGCGATCACGATCCCGGTCGCCAGCCGCGGGATTTCATAAACCGGGACCGGCTTGAGCGCGTGGGGAGCGAAAATCCACAGCGCCACGGTTAGCAGCCACAGGCCTGCGAATATCCTCCATCCCAGGGACCGGACCAGGGATTTCAGCCGGAGCCTTCGCCGCTCAAAAATCGCCGCCACGTTCACATATTTCGACCATGCCGGCAACTGGTCCCCAATCTCGTGAATGTGGATCCGCGTCGCGGCCGGGGTAAGTTCGAGGGTCTGATGTTTACCGGCTGACGCGATGTCCATCACGAAGTGGGTGGTGCGCCCGCCCAGTTCTTTCAAGTCGTCCAGGGTGTCGCATTTCGACTTGCCCGCGACGAAGCTGGCCTGACATTCATCCGGGCTGGAATCGGTCAGGATCTGCCAGATCTCGGTGATGTCATCGAGATAGAGCTTGGCCGGCGGCAGTTCGGTTGGGATGGAATGGGGAAATGGCTTTATCGTCACCATGCACCTCGCCCCACGTCAGCATCGTCCCGGCTGCGAAGGCGCGGGCCGGGAGACGCCGCGCGCAGGCGTGCGAGGAAACGCCACCGGCCGCGTCCCTGCCACTGCTCGAGTTTTTTTACGGGACGGCGCGCTTGCCGGGATGGCGCTTTCGCTCTCGGATAGGGCCAGCAGTTGTTTCATGATGTTCGCTTTCTCCCACTTTTGGGCCTTCTTGGGCTTAGGCACGCATGCCTTCAGCACAATCACGAACCCTGCCAGGGCGATCACAACTCCGATCCAGAGGACGCTGGTCATTGACGCCTGCTTTCTCGACAAAGTGGCAGCAAGCTCAATACAGATTGTCCCTTTTCGGCACGCGGAAACAGGTTACCGACGTTGCTGTCCTCAACCTGCCTTGGGCTGTGTTTTCTGGCCGGTTGGAATCGTCCGTCGGTCCAGTAACCATGCCTGGCCCGCGGTTCTCAGGTTCAGTCGGATTTCATCGACGAATGGCAGCACCGGGCCAGAATGAGGGTGATGTCGTCGTACTGTTCCCCGGGACTGAATCGGCCGATCTCGTCCACGATCGCCGCCAGCGAATCTCGCGCGGACAATGCGCGATGCCGCAGCAAGGCTTCGGCCAGGCGCTGCTCCCCAAATTCTTCGCCCGCCGAATTGAAGGACTCGGTAACGCCGTCAGTGTAGAGTGCGATCGCATCCCCGGGCCGAAGCCGGCATTCCCCGATGGCGCAATCCCAGTCCCGGAACAGCCCTAGAACGGTGGACGTGGATTCCAACCTTTCGAGAGAGTCGTTGCCGCGCAGCAGGAGGCCCGCGAGATGGCCGCAGTTGACGTAGCGCAGGCGTTGCGCCCGGTCGTCATATTCGGCGAAGAAGAGCGTGGCATAGGAACTGTCGCCGGTGTTGTCGTAAAACAACTGGTTGACCGATCGCAACAGGCTCTGCGGATCATCCCGGGCGATAATGCGCTGGCTGCGCAGGTTCGCCTGCAGGTTCGCCATCAGCAGCGCTCCGGCCATACCTTTTCCCGAAATATCGCCCAGCACCAGCGCCATCCGGTCCTCGCCCAGATGCAGGAAGTCATAGTAATCGCCCCCCACCTGGCGGGCCTGAATGCAGACCCCGGCATAGTCGAGAGTCTTCAGGGGAGGAAAAGTCTGGGGGAAGAGTCTGGCCTGCACTTGCTTGGCGATCTCGAGTTCGTGGGCGGCCCGGCGCTCGGATTCGCGCCTGGCCTCCGCAGCGCGCCGTTGTAACTCCACCGCCTGCGTCATCTCGTCGAAGCTCACCAGCAGGAAAGAATTCTTGTCGATGTCCTCGAAGCGGGTGAACACTCCACCCCAAACCGGGTTCTGCTTGCCCAGCAGCAACGAGGGAGCGCCGTCGGGCAAGTCGCCTGCCTGCCGCTGATACTTGACCCGCCGCAGGCGCGGAACATGGCGAAAGCGGACTCCGCGCTTTCTCCACTGGCTGTAGGTCGCCACCACATCCTCGGCCACAAAGGCGACCGGGCTGGCTTGACCGATCAGTTTGTACTCATCCGAGTCAGGTTCAGGCGCGATCAGCGTGAGCACGGCGGTGCCGTGCGGCGGCGCCACTCCGACCCAGCGCTCTCCGGTTTGAAGGCGCACGTCAAAGGCGAGGTTGAAGCCGAGTTGATCCACGTAGAACCGCAGGCTGCGGTCCTGATCGCGAACAAAAACATTGACCGCGTAAACGCCAAGGTAGGGATGGTCGCGATCGAGCGGTAGCTCGGACATGGCCCGCTATTATAAGACCTCAAAATCTGGCGACTGAGGTCCGCGCCAACGGCGGGTTTTTCAGATTGCCGCCAGGGCCTGGTCGAGATCGTCCACGATGTCTTCCACATTTTCGATGCCCACGGAGATGCGGACCAGTCCATCGGTAATCCCGATCTCGCGCCGGCCCTTTTCGCCCAGCGCGGCATGCGTCATGGTGGCGGGATGCGAGATGAGCGTTTCGACTCCGCCCAGGGATTCCGCCAGAGAACATACCCGCACTTTCTTCAACATCTTCTTGGCGTTCGAGAGCGACCCGGTTTCGAAGGTGATCATCGCGCCAAATCCGGTCATTTGTTGTTTCGCCAGGCGGTGCTGCGGGTGCTTCGGCAGGCCGGGGTAGAAAACCTTCTGGACCTTCTTATGCTGGTCGAGGAAATCGGCGACCACTCTGCCGCTGCGATCATGCGCCTCCATGCGCACCGCCAGCGTCTTCACCCCGCGCAGGACAAGCCAGCACTCGAACGGAGATAGTATCGCTCCCGCGGCTTTCTGCACGAAAGCCAGCTTGTCCGCTTGTTCTTTGGTTGTGCAAACCACGACGCCCCCCAGGCCGTCGCTGTGCCCATTCAGAAATTTTGTGGTGGAGTGGACCACCATGTCGGCTCCCAACGCAATCGGCTGCTGGAAGTATGGCGACATGAAAGTGTTGTCCACCACCAGCTCCACCTTCTTGCGCCGGCACACCTGGCTGATGGCCGCAATATCGCTGAGCGACATAAGAGGATTGGTGGGGGTCTCGATATACACCATGCGCGTATTTTTACGAATGGCCCGCTCGACGTTCCTCGCGTCCGCAGTATCGACGTAAGTGAACTCCATGCCGAAATTTGCCAGCACCTGGTTGAACAGCCGGGGCACGCCGCCATACAGATCGTTGCCGCAGACTACGTGATCGCCGGATTTATACATGGTGCAAATGGCGTTGATGGCGGCCATCCCACTGGCGAAGACGCGGGCCGCGACTCCGCTCTCGAGGGCTGCCAGATTTTCTTCCAGGCGGGTGCGCGTGGGGTTCGAAACCCGCGCGTATTCGTAACCCTTGTTCTTGCCCAGTTCCTGTTGAACATAAGTGGAAGTGGGATAGATGGGGACTGTGACTGCGCCGGTTTCAGGGTCGGGTTCCTGTCCGGCATGAATGGCGCGGGTGGCAAAACCGGGTTGCTTGTTCTTGGGCATAGCAAATCAGGTCTGAGAACAGAGAACTAAAAACTAAAAAGTGATATTCCGATAACCGGCGCGTCGCAGCTCATCAAATCCCACCGTCAAAAATCTTCTTCGACAAATACCGCTCCGCAGAATCCGGAATCATGGTGACCACGTGTTTACCGGGCCCCAGCCAGCTGGCGACTCGCAGCGCGGCCACAACGTTCGCTCCGCCGCTTGAACCCGACAGCACGCCCTCGCGAGCCGCGAGTTCTTTTACCATGCCGAAGGCGTCGGCGTCGGTGACCATCAGGACCGCGTCGCATACCGAACGGTCAAAATTTCCCGGGATAAAGCTGGCCCCGATGCCTTCCACCTTGTGTGGCCCAGGCTTGCCGCCGCCCAGAATCGAGCCCTGTGTCTCCACCGCATAAGCCAGCACGTTGGGCAGGCGTTCCTTCATGAAGCGCGCTATACCGGTGAACGTGCCGGCGGTGCCGGCGCCGATCACCAGGGCATCGATATGTCCTTCCATCTGCTCAAAAATTTCCGGGGCGGTAGTTTGGTAGTGATAGTCAGGGTTGGCGGGATTGTCGAATTGGCCGGCCATGAATGCGCCGGGCGTGGCTGCCACGAACTGGTTGGCCCGGCGGATCGCGCCCTGCATGCCTTCCACGTCCGGAGTCCGCGTGACCGCCGCGCCCAGCGCGCGCATGATAGTTACTTTTTCCTCGGAGAAACGTTCCGGAACGAACAAGGCGACTTTGTAGCCGCGCTGCACCCCGATCAGCGCCAGGCCGATGCCGGTGTTCCCGGCTGTGGCCTCGACGATCGTGCCACCCGGCCGGAGCTGACCGTCCGCTTCGGCCCGCAGAATAATGCCGCTGGCGGCGCGATCTTTTACGCTGCCTCCGGGGTTCAGGTATTCCAGTTTGGCGTAGACACTTGCGGCATTTTCCGGAACCAGTCTTTTCAATTGCAGGATGGGAGTATCGCCGACGAGCTCGGAAATGTCGTCGGTGACGCGCAGGCGCTTTCCTTCGATGCTTTTTGTCTGCACCCTACAGGTTACGGAAGCCGGAGCGGAGCGTCAATTGGGAAGGCAGCTCGGTAGTGGCTCAGTTTGAATTCTCTCTACTCTTGTGTCGGGGTCATCCTGAGCTTGCGAAGGATCTGGCGCGAAGCGGATATACATACGGCCTCCGATGGTACGGCGCGCGCGAGATCCTTCATGACTGAAGTCGTTCAGGATGACGCCGGCAGTGCCGGACTTGCTCAAACTGCGCGACTATCGGCAGCTATCAGCCGTCAGCAAAATCGGGAATGGCTGACAGCTGACAGCTTGTGCTAATTTCCTCCGCCGGCGGCTTCTTCCTGGCCGGCATAGTAGCCGCTGCGGGTCCTTACCGTAAGCTTGCCGTGCCCAGAGGCGCGAGCTTCCACCCGGATGGTGCGGTATCCGCCCGCCGTCTTGGGCGTGGTGGGCTTGTAGCCGATGGTGTACTGGTTGCGAATGTCGCGCGCCACCGCGCTGCTGATGGCGTCCACTTCGTCCAGCGTGCGCGGGAAAAATGCGATGCCTCCGGTGCGCTCGGAAATGGTCTGCAGGGCGCGCTTGGCGCGCCGTTGCCGCTCATCGCCCAGCAGGCCGATGGCATATACCGTGGGGCCATTTTCCGCCTGCAATCGCCGCACCGCCTGTTCCAGCGATTCCCGGCTGGCGTCATCTTCGCCGTCGGTCACGACGAAGAGAATTTTCTTCTGCAGCTTGCCGTGCCGTTTCAACTCGTCGGCTGAGGCCACAACGGCGTCGTACAGCGCGGTCCCGCCGCGAGTTTCGTATTTTTCCAGGGCACTCTGCAAAAGGCTGATCTTGTTGGTGAAGGGCTGGTCGAGGTAAAACTCGTCGCTGAAGTTGACCACAAACACTTCATCCTGCGGATTGCTGGCGCGCACCAGGTTCAATGCCGCCTTGTTCACCTTGGCGCGTTTTTCGCGCATGGACCCGGAGTTATCGATCACGATACCGAGCGAAATCGGAATGTCCTCGTGGCGGAAAGATTTGATCACTTGCGGCTTGCCATCCTCAAACACCGTGAAAGCATTCTTGTCGAGGTTGGTCACCATGCGCTGTTTGTCGTCGATGACCGTGGCGTGCAGCAGAACTTCCTGCACGTCGGCATGAAAGACGAAGCCCCCGGGTTCGGTGCTGGGTTCCTCGCCCGGCGATGGTTTCTGATCGGGCGGCGGTGCTTCTTTCTGGGATGGAGTTGCGGCAGGCTGCGAACTGCGCGGCGGCGCCTCGGGCGGGGCGGTATTCTGGGCCTCAACCACCAGACTCAACAGGGACAATAAGAGGACCAGCCGGAGGCTATTCCGTAGGCGCATAGTAACCCGTCCTGGCATATACACGCAGCGGCGGCAAACCTTTAGGTGGAATCAGCTTCACCTTTATCTTACGCCATTTGCCGTCATGGGCTGCATTCTTTGGACGGTATCCGAGCACGTATTGGTTGCGCAGCTCGATGCCTATTTTTGTGGACACGTCCGCCAGGTCATTCGGGTTGTCGATGGTAAAGGCCCGTCCACCCGTGAGTTCCGTGAGATCGCCCAGCAGCGACGGTCCCAGTTGTTCCTCGGGTGTGGACATGTAGCGATCATAGAGACCGATGGCATAAATCAAAAGGTCCGCTTCTTTTACCACTGACTTGATCTCGCCTTCGGTGTAGCGGCTGTGGTTGTCGCCGCCATCGGAGATGATGAGCAGGGCTTTCTTAGGATATTTGGCCTGCCGCATTTTGCTCACGCCGAGATAGATCGCGTCGAGCAGAGCGGTCCGGCCCTTGGGAACCGTGTACACCAGTTTTCCCTGGATGTCCTCGATCGACTGCGTGAAATCCGAAATCTCCTCCGGCTTGTCGGCGAAAGTGATCATGAAAAATTCATCCTGCGGATTGGCCGCTTTGAAGAACTCGATCACCGCCTCCCGGGCGCGTTCGATCTTGGTGCTCATGCTGCCGCTCATGTCGAAAATCACGCCCAATGAGACCGGGGCATCCTCGCTCGAAAAATGCCGGATGTCCTGCACGTCCTTGCCCTCGTAGAGGGCGAAATTTTCCTTGTCCAGTCCCGTGACCAGGCGATTCATCGGGTCGGTAATCGTCACCGGGACCAGCACCAGGTCTACGTCCACTTTGAGCGGCTTGGTATGGGTCCTGAGAGCGGGATCGATGATCTGTTTTTCCGCCGGCGGAGGCGGCTGCACTCGAGGGCTGACATGCACATCGTCCACCGGGCTTTGCGCCACCACAGCCGGCGCGATGAAGACCACGATCAGAAAGAGAAATATAGAAACGCACCGAGCCTGCTCTTTGGGCACCATAAGGGTTCTCAGGGTCCGGGGTAGGGCCAAGCGGGAGCACCGGGCTTGGGTCGATGGGCGGGATGACCCGCGCCCATGAAGGCGGGCCATAATTACCTCATTGAGGCTGATAGTACCATAGCTTTAAATCGGTTTGTCACGCTTCTGTAACGTTTTGTCATGGCCTATTGCGATGGCACAAACCCGCAAAGGTTTGCCTATCCTGCTATGCCAGCCATGCCTCTTTTTTCCGCTTCATTCATCCCTCCCCAGGGCGCCGGCGCGCGTGGAGAAGAAAGCTCTTGTACAATTTCATACTCAACTCCTCAATCATGGCCCACATAGAACCCTTTCGCGCCCTTCGTTATGACCCCGCCCGGGTCTCGATTCCCCAGGTCGTCACCCAGCCTTACGACAAGATCACCCCCGAAATGCAGGATGGATACTACGCCGCCAGCCCGCATAACCTGGTGCGCGTCATCCTGGGCAAAGAGCACGCCGGTGACCACGCCGGGGAAAACCGCTACTCCCGTGCCGCTCGTTCTTTCCAGGACTGGCGCCGGCAAGGCATATTTCTGCAGGACCCCCAACCCTCGCTCTACCTTTATGTGCAGCGCTTTACCGTGCCTGGCGGGACCGCTGAACTGGAGCGTCGCGGCATCATTGCCCTGGGCCGCATCGAGGACTACTCGTCCGGCGTCATCTTCCGCCACGAGCAGACCCTGGCCAAGCCCAAAGCCGATCGCCTGGAACTATTACGGGCCACGCGGGCCCACTTTGGGCAGCTTTTCATGCTGTACAGCGATCCCGCCTCCGAGATCGACACCCTGCTCGCCCCGGCCTGCAACCCCGATCTCCAAACCCCCGATCTCGAAACAAAAGACGAATACGGAGTGTCCCACAAAGTGTGGAAGATTTCCGATCCGGCCCTCGTGAATCTGGTCTGCAGCAAGATGCGGGACAAGAAACTGGTGATCGCCGACGGCCATCATCGCTACGAAACTGCCTTGAATTATCGCAATGAGCGCCGCGCCGCCGCCGGAAATCCGACCCCCTCTCCTGATGCGGCTCTGCCTCCTTACGAATTGGTCATGATGACCCTGGTCAATATGGACAGTCCCGGCCTGGTCATCCTGCCCACTCACCGTGTGGTGCACGGCCTGCCATCGTTTTCCGCGGATGCTTTTCGGGAGGGGGCCTGCCCCTATTTCAGCGTGGACGAGGTGGATCCGTCGGTGGACGCCGCCCGCGCCAAAGTTATCCTTCGCGAAGCAGGACGCATGGGCACCACCTTGCTGGCGGTCACCGCCGACCGGGTTTTTCTTCTCGACCGCGCCAAGCTGGTTGCGCCCGAGGTCTTCGCGGGATGGTCGCTGCGCCAGCAGGCCCTCGACGTGGTGCAATTGCACAAGTGCCTGCTCGAACGTGTGCTGGGGATTTCGGAAGAAGCCGTCCGCGAGCAGAAGAACGTGCGTTACATTCGCGACCTCGGCGAGGCCATGGCGCAGGTGCGGAGCGGCGCTGCCAACGTGGCGTTTCTGATGAATCCCGCCCGCATGTCGCAGGTGCGGGACATCGCCTTGAGCGGCGAGGTCATGCCGCAGAAGTCCACCGATTTCTATCCCAAGCTGCTTACCGGCCTGACCATTTATGCCCTGGAGTAGTCGACTCGCGAAGCGCGCTGCTCCCGCCGTGCTTGCTTGCCTTGCGGTCCTGTTCGCGCTGGTCCTGGCGGTTTCCGGTTTCGCCGACGAGAAGCGTTTGTCGGTTTACTCCGGCGCCACCAGTTACTCGCTTACCGTTCGCGAAAAGAACGGCCTCGACTACATCGGCCTGCTGGAGGTCCTTCAGCCCCTCGGACCGGTTAACGCCCGGAGCGATGGCCGAGTCTGGAGACTGAATTTCGACGGCGCCGACAGCGAATTCACTCCCGGGGAAACCCGGGCGCGGGTGCGCGGAAAAAGCGTCGATCTTCCCGCCGCCTTCCTGCTCGAAAACGGGCGCGGCCTGGTCCCGCTGAGTTCATTGCCCTCGCTCCTGCAGCGTTTTCTCCGCGTCCCGGTAAATTTCCACGAAGCGGCGCGGCGCTTGTTCATCGGCAACGCCGCGGTCCACTTTACCGCGCAAGTGAACCAGACAAATCCGCCCACCCTGGTGATGAACTTTACCTCCCCGGTGAATCCGATGATCGCCACCGAACCGGGGAAACTGCGCATGGTGTTTACCCGCGAGCCGCTGGTTCCTCCCGGATCGCAGACCCTGACTTTTAACAGCCCGGCCATCCCTTCGGCCACGTTTCAGGAGAACAACGGGGCGGCGGAAATTGCGGTGAATGGGCCGGTCCCGCTATTCGCCAGCTTCAGCCACGAGGGCCGCACCATCACCATAACGCCGGCGCCACAGGCCGCGCCGCACGCTCAGGCCCCCGCTGCCCAGCCGGCAGCTCCGGCGGCCGTCAGTCCAGCTCCGCCGGCTCCTTCAGGAGCGCCGCCGGCGGCCGCTCCAAGCGCAGTCCAATATTTTGTGGTGGTGGATGCCAGCCACGGAGGCGACGAACGCGGCGCCGCGCTCAGCGACCAATTGGCGGAAAAGGACGTGACCCTCGCGTTCGCGCTGCGCCTGCGGCAGCAGCTCCAGGCGCGCGGCCTGGCAACCCTCCTGTTGCGTGAATCCGACACCACCATGAGCCTTGACCAGCGCGCCAATATGACCAACGCGGCGCATCCCGCCATCTACATTTGCCTGCATGCAGCCTCACAGGGCAGTGGAGTGCGGCTCTACACCGCTTTGCTTCCCGCAGGAGCCGAGGGCCGGGGGCCATTTCTCGACTGGAACACCGCGCAGTCAGGATTTCGCGCCCAAAGCCAGGCGGCGGAAACCAGCCTGGCCGCCGAACTGGGGAAAAAGCAGATTGCGGTCAGGTCGCTGCTCGCGCCGCTGCGTCCTTTAAACAACATCACCGCCGCCGCGGTGGCGATCGAGGTCGCTCCCCCGGCCGGCAACTTTGCCGACTTGAATTCTCCTGCCTATCAGCAGGCGGTGGCCGAGTCGATCACGGCGGGAATCAATGCCGTGCATGATCAGCTGGGAGCGTCGCGATGATCCCGCGCCATCTCATCATCGGCGTTGCCGTGATGCTGGCGGTGGCGCTGGCCATGGGCCTCTACACCTGGCGAATGAGCGGCCGAGTCGCCCAGCCCGAGCTCGCCGCCGAATACGCCCATCCGGTTGCGGCCCCGGTGCAGGGGCCTACTGAACAGGTAACGCTTTACGTCGCCTACGATGGTCCCGGGGTGCTGCGCGCCCAATCGGCCAGCATTCCACTGCCGGCAGGACGCCAGGAACGGGCGCAGGAGCTGCTGCGGGCCCTGCTGGCGCTGTATCTGGATAAATCTTCTTCCCATCCTTTGCCGCCGGGCGCCGAAGTGCGCGACGTCTACCTGGTCGATCCCGGGCTGGCGGTGATCGACATCAACGACGCCTTCGCTGACGCTCACCGTTCCGGAGTCCTGGTCGAAGAACTCACGGTCGCCTCGCTGGTGCAAACTCTGGCGACCGGCATTCCCGGCATCAATCGCGTGAAGATTCTGGTGGGCGGCAAAGAACGCGAGACCCTCGCAGGTCACGCCGACCTGTCCGCCGTCTACGACGTGCCGGCGGTAAATCAGATGGTGGCAAGCCTCCAGTAAGCCAAATCCGGCCTTTACAACTGAGAACCAAGAACTCCAAACTGACAACTGATAATTTCGAACCTGATAATTTCCAATCGCGACGGCCAATTGCTAATTGCCAATTGCCAAGCCAAGTGCCAAGTGC
>Ga0187822_10000187_pt1 | contig 11412 bp, 5 predicted proteins | sample NC_wetland_sal_i_18_FD_132967 | JGI IMG/M metagenome (GOLD analysis project Ga0187822, IMG submission 132967) | Wetland sediment microbial communities from Neuse River Estuary, North Carolina, USA - SourceSoil_2 | ecosystem: Environmental > Aquatic > Freshwater > Wetlands > Sediment | place...
AAAGGCGCCCAACGACGAGTACGACCCGGTCTGCAGGCGCGATGCCCAGGCGGGATCGCGTGGCCTGAACCCGCGCGGCGTCGGCGCCGCTCGCGGCGCTGGGCAACTCGACCGAGTTGTGCAAGACCGCAATTCTTTCCCGCCGGATGCCCTGCGCGACAAGTTGTCCGGCAAAGGCCTCGCTGACCGCGGTGATCTGGTCGGGAAAACGCAGCGACCAGCGATCGAGGCCATGATAAATACGCAAACGAAATGCGGAGCGGGTATGCCCGTGGTGAAACGCAATCCAGGGACGGCCTCGCCCCACCCCGGAAAGCCACACCAGGAAATGCGATTTCGAGAAATGGGTCTGAATGATGTCGGGATTCAAGCGCTTGACCAGCCTGCGCAGCCGCCAGATCACCCGCAGGTCAAAGGCAAAGCTTTCCGGAATGCAGTCGACCTGGATGCCCGCCTTCGATGCCGCTTCCATGAACTCGTTCGGGCGTTGCGTCCCGTCCGCGGATCCTGCCCTCAGCCGCTCAAACGCGGCCAGGGACAGCTCGACCCCGCAGGGCGCTTCCATTTCCTGGCAGGAGCGATAAAAACTGAGCAGGTTCTTGACCGGACCATTCACCGTTTCCGCCTCGACCAGGGCAAGGACACGGATGGGCCGCTGCCCGGAACCCACCGGGCTCAAGGTCGACTCCTTCGGAGCATCTAAGGTTTGGATCGCTGTGTTCAAGATAATTGCAGACCCGGGCAGCAGGATGAGTTTATGCGGTACCTACTGAGTGATTGTATAACCTAGAGGTTGTAGAACCAACGTGACGTACCGGTCGCCAAAGTGTTTTGCGACAATCGAGACTAAGGTCCCAAGTACCCATACCCTAATTCGAGGTCTCAAATGCCGGAAAACTCTCCCCCGACCGGGCGCGTAGTACGTTCGAACGCCTGGGCGATTACAACGTTCTTATTTCTCCTGCTCGTTACCGCCAGGGTCCAAGCTCAATACAACATCTTATCCCAGCACCCGGTTTCGAACCGTCCTTATCCGTCGGCCTACTACAACCAGCAGTTGCCCAATGCCGGCGCCGGCGGTCCGCTTAATCATTTGATGCCCAACTCCCCCAACATCGTCAACACGGTCATGAAGAACGGGGGTAGCTCGCTGGTGACAGGTGCTGGTGCTTGGAATAGTCCTGGCTCGGATGATGGGCAGCACAAGCCGCTTTACTATGGGCAGGCTAGCGATCCGGTGTATCAGTTAGCAGGATGCGCCAGTCCTATGTCCGGGCTCAACGGGATTAAATTCCACGCGCCGAGCGGAGCGCAGTTCAATCAAGGTTCTTTTGACAAGGAAATCGTCATTTGGGATCAGACGACCAATCGGACGATTGGCTTATTTGGTGGTACTTGTACATCTTCGTCCTGCTATGCCTTGCCCCCCAGTTCCGGCACCTTGGCCTCGCCTACCTCGTTTACCGTCAACGGCGGTTATTGTTCTGCTGATAACTGGACGAGCGGGCAGGGAGTGGGTGGCGGAGACGCAGTGTCTACGGCCGGCATTTCTCCCTTCGGCAACATCATCCGGCTTACCGAGATCTTGACTGTCGGGCACATCAATCATGGCCTGCGCGGGGTCACCACCTGCGTCGATACCAATAATGGTCTCTACCCATCGAGGCTGGTATTCCCGGCGAACCAGCCAGGAGGCGCGCCGGCAAACACGTGCGCGAACGCTGGAGTCTCTTCCACAAACCGCCCGCCAAATGGGGCCTTGTTCTTTCTCGATTATACCCAGGCTCAACTCGATTGCTTCGACCCTTCCAAGCCCTCTTGTTCCGGGATCAACAAGTTGGCGAGTTGGCAGTTCATGCTGATCGAGGCGGCTACGTTGTACGGCATTACGATCGAAGACACGGGCAATGGCAGCAGCATCTCGCTGCCGGGAATTGAGAGCGAACAAGCCTACTATTTTTACGACTCCCACGGCTATCCCGGGTCCAAGGCGGTGGCAGATCAGTTCACGAACTACATGAACTCCCACTGCAGCGGGGCTGCGTGCTCGATTGTTACACGCTCGGCGCCGCATAGCCTTGTTCAATGGAACATCAACGCTTGGGCCGGCATATCTCTAGTCAACGGTGGCGACGTGATCTCACACATGCATGTTGCTGATCCGTGCGTGGCTATGGGTCTGCAAGGGCTGGCGGGCGGATGCGCCTCACCTGGCCCTAAGGCTTCAGCGCCCGATGCCCCGACCGGCCTGACGGCGACCGTGCAATAAAACCTGCAAGTAGTGGGAGACCAAGTTCGAGACGATCACGACTCAAAAATAGATACCGACAAGCCAAAATCCGCCCACAATCCACGTGACCAGGGTGAGCCATCTGAGGGCATCGATTCCTGGCGCGCGCACTCGCTTGTACACCGCGAAGAAGAGCAGCTGAAGCAGGAATAGGCCGCCAAGCAGCCAGGTAACCTTGAGCCGTTTCGAGGAATCGGGGTGAAAGCGACGATAGCGTACGCCAGCACTGGCAAACTGGTCGTGTAACTCCGCCAGCCGGGAACTGGAGTCGGGCGGTGAAGTCAGCCGCATCGTCTCTTGGATGCCACGATCATCACGGAGCTCAAGCGTATCGCCCTTGCGACGCAAAGTGGCGCTCCCTTCCGCACGGGGCACCCTCATCTCCCAATCGGCCGCATTCGTCCAGCGGGCCATTTGGGGCGATTCAGCGAATCCTGAGCTGCCGTCGACCCTTTCCCAGGTCCAAACCGTCGCCGCCCAAGAGTTGTTGGCAGGCTGTTGCGTGACCAGGGAGGAGGATGGAACCGGCGTACCCCCTTCCACTTGCCAACCTGCGAATGGATGGTCACTCCCACGGAGAAGCTTTTGCGTCATGCCCGGCGAGCCGAAGAAGAATACATTCATGCGATCGTTGGAACTCGGACTTGCAAGGACGAAGGATCCATCAGTGTGTTCCCTCTCCCAGCGTACATCGGAGGCCGTAGTCCAAATCGAGCGGGTGACGCTTTGGGTCTGGCCGAACGTGCTGTCCAGCACCACCCAGAGATCAGGTTTCCAGTGAATCACTTGCCGGTGTGCAGTGTAAAAGTTCCGGCCGCTGGTCCGATCCAGCTCAAGCACGTCCAGCTTGGCGGACCAACCACTCGAGACAAGTCTTGTCGTCCTTGGGCTAACGAAACTTTCTCCCACCAAGTGCGGCGCGTTGGAACCGTCCCACGATTGTGCCGCTTCCCTGCCCTCAACATCATAGGGCCAGTAACCGACGTTACTCCACCAGTTCTGTCCGCCAGCCCACAACAGCAGGCTCATTTCGTCGGCATGTTTGTGTCCGTGATCCGGGAAATTTGACCAGGTAACGACCGTTTGGCTCAACTTCGCTGGGTTGGGCCAAAATTCCAATCCGTCCCACCAGATGGAATAGCCGGCAATCGGATCTACCTGCACTGGCTTGGCCGGTTTCCACAGCAACTCGTGAGCAAGACGGCCGGCATGGTGATCGGGGCTGAACGTTGTAATCAGAGGGCCGAGGCTGTCCGGGTTGCTGTCGGTGTCGCCAAACATGGGGAGCGAGCCATCGGGACGTCGCAGCAAGGCATAGACCTGCTTGGCGGCGTCGTATTTGTCGATCCAGTCCTGCGGTGGGGTTTGGTGCATAAGTTCGAGATAGCGAAATGCCATCCCGAGGAGTTTCACCCCATACAAGTGATAACCGGCCGAATGCTCCAAAACCATGCCTTCGCGGCTGACGTAGAACTTCATCTGGTCGTCCATCCTGGCGAGCGCCAGACGCTGATACTCCTCGGTCCGCGGCAGAGGCGGAAAGGCCAGCGTAGCGTGCCACAAAGCCAGGTTTTGCATCACTCCGTGGTTGGTAGCGAAGGTAAAGTGGCCAGGCTTGGCCAGCAACTGTTCGCTGCGCCCCACCATTTGCAGGATCCTTTCCCCGACCTCCGGCCGATAATTCGGAGAATGCCGGTACACGCGCCAGAAATTCGCCAGAACCGGAATCCTGGCCGCGATCGCGTGATCGTTCCAGAGCTCTCCTTGGGGCAGGAACGCGGCCTGTTCATACGCTTGAAATTGCAGGATGAAGGCCTGGGCCGCATTCAGAAATTCCTCGCGGCCGCTGATCTCGTAGGCCTGGATCAGGGTATCGGGCACGACAAATCCTGCCAGGGGCAGCGACCAGGCTGGCCCGCAATCTTCCAGGTCCCGGGCCGCAAAAGGCAGAGTGATGTGAGCGGGCGGGTAGCCGGGCATCCGCAACTCTCCGCGCAACATCCCCGAGGCGGCGTCAACTATTTCTGCCTTGTCTTTCCACTCCGCCTCCAGCAGGCGAAAATCCTTGAGTTCGTCGAGCACAGAATCCGCGGGGAGATCACGCGCCTGCTGCACCATGGCGTCTGTGACCCGGACTCCGGGAACATGGTAGTAGCGAAGCACCGGGAGCCAGAGCAGGCCAATCACGATCGCGGGCGCCAGGGCCAGCGCCACGCTCAGCGGCAGGCGAAACCTGCGCACCCAGCTCTTCGATTCGTCATCGCGGGCATGACGCGTGAACAACGCCGCGCTTCGATCGTCGGTCAGGACAGTGACACCATTTTCGTCGTCCTTCGTTGCTCGCGTGAACCCACTCCCCGAGACGGAGGTAGGACAGCTCTCCCGCACCCCGCATCATATATATAAGGATGGCGTACGGTCGTGATACGAAGGAATGAGGGGGTTGCTGGGGGCGCGGCCTGCACTCCGGCCGTCGCGCCTTAGGTTCGAGGGGGATGAAACAGGATACGAAAGTGTTGCTGCAGCACGTTCGCGATGCCGGATTTAGGCAGCGGATTCCTGGTTGGAGTTAAGACTCTCTCGGGCCTGGCGATGGATAAGGGCCTGGTCGTGACGATCGATGGCTCCCAGCGAAATAATTTCCGGACTCGGCCAGTACTCGGGCACAATCGCCACCAGCTTGGTGACCAGCCCGTGCACGTTCTTGGCTTCGACCAGTACGGAGAGTTCGTCCAGAAAGGCCGAAACCTGCTCGAAGCTCATCTTGCCTCCGGTCAGCACTCGGATTTTCTCGTGCGCCGTGGGCCCGATGTCCTCGCCTTCGAGCTTGAGTTCTTCAAACAGTTTCTCGCCCGGGCGCAGACCGACAAATTCGATCTTGATGTCGCGGTCGGGTTCCAGGCCGGAAAGCCGGATAAGGTTGCGCACCAGGTCCAGAATGCGGACCGGTTCGCCCATGTCCAGGACAAAAACTTCTCCGCCCTGGCCCATGCTGGAGGCCTGCAACACCAGTTGCACGGCTTCCGGAATGGTCATGAAATAGCGGCGCGCATCGGGATGGGTCACGGTCACCGGTCCGCCGGCCGCAATCTGCTGTTCGAACAGCGGCAAAGCGCTGCCATTGCTGCCCAGCACGTTGCCGAACCGCACTGCCATGAAGCGCGTGCCATTTTCGTTGTCCTGCAGCCCCTGCATGATCAGCTCGGCCACCCGCTTGGTGACGCCCATGATGTTGGTCGGGTTGACCGCCTTGTCGGACGAAATCAGGACGAAATCCTCCACCCGGTATTGCCGGGCCAGGAGGGCGACGTTGTAAGTGCCAAAAATGTTATTGGTGATGGCCTGGAAACAATTCCTTTCCATCATGGGGACGTGTTTGTAGGCCGCGGCGTGGAAGACGGAATGCGGCCGGTGAGTGGCAAACACCTCGCGCAGCAGGGTCACATCCTGGATGTCGCCCACTACGGGGATGTAGTCCAGGCTGGGAAACTTGCGCGAGAGCTCATGCCCCAGCTTGAATAAATCGTTCTCCGAACGGTCGAGCAGGACCAGGCGGCGCGGGCCGAGCGCGGCCGCTTGCCGGGTCAGTTCCGATCCGATCGAACCTCCCGCCCCGGTCACCAGCAGCACCTTGTCGGTGATGCGGCCTCGAATCTGGTCCATGTCGAGCGCGACGGGAGCGCGCTCCAGCAGATCTTCAACCCGCAACTGGCGGACCTGGCTGAGCGACACCGGCTTGGCGATCCAGTCGCCGATGGGCGGAAGAATCTTGAAATCGACTTTGCACTCGCGGCATTTCGCGATAATGGTTTCGACCAGCCTGCCTTTGGCGCGGGGAATGGCGATCATGACGCAGCTCACCTGGTGCTCGAGGATGAGTTCGTGCAGCGCGTCGGTGCTTCCCAGTACTCTCACGCCGTGGATTTTGACGCCCTTCTTGCTCAGGTCATCGTCCACAAATCCAACCGGGTTGTAGTTGAGGCTGGAATTCTGTTTCAGCTCGCGCACGATGGCGCTGCCGGCTTCGCCGGCGCCCACCACCAAGGTATTGCGCTGCGCCCCGTAGCTGCGGGCGCGCTCGGTGTAGGCGCGCACCGCAAAGCGGGCACCGCCCAGAACCATGATGGTCAGGAACAAATCAATGACGACAACCGACCGCGGGTATCCCGGGACATTGAGGACACCTTCCACCAGGCAGAAAATCAGGGAAGAGCTGAGCACGGAAGCCTTGCTGATGTCGAGCAGGTCGCTGATCCCCACATAGCGCCACCAGCCGTGCATGAGGCCGCACTGGTAGGCCAGCACCAGCTTGATCAGGAGGACGAAGGGCAGGGTCTTCCAGAAGAGGGCGCGGTTGGCCGCATCCAGGTCGGCGTCCAGGCGCAGCAGGAAGCTCGCGTAGTAGGTGAGCACGATGAGCACGGCCTGAGAAGCAAAAATCAGGGCCGCACGGTATCTCAGAAAACCGTTGCTCTCCGGCTCGACCTTCAAGGCGTTACTTATATTTTCCATAGCTCCGGCCGACATACGCTTTTGTCCTCTTTCCTCAGTGGCGCTCAGTTCCATTGGGCTCGCTTTGCGTTTCGATGGGGATGATGTGGCCGGCGCAGCGGACCTGGCCGCTGCGCTGTCAAACATCCGGCAGTCGATGCCGGATCAACGCGAGTTCGTGTTCTCGTAGGTGTATCCATACCCGTAATTCTTGTAGTCGGTGGCACTCTGGTCCGCTGCGTTGAGCACGACCTGGAGGATGGGCGCGCCGTGAATTTCGCGAATCAATTCCACGCTGCGGCGCATGGCTTGACGGGTGGTAATGCCCGACCGTCCAACCAGGATGACGGCATCGACCAGGGTCGAAAGCGCCCGCCCGTCGACGAAGGGAACGACCGGCGCCGAATCCACCACCACGAACTGAAAACGCCGCCGCAATTCCTGCAGCACCTGCTGCATGGTTTCGGAGCAGATGAGTTCGCCCGCGCTGCCCCGCAACGTGCCCGCCGGCAGGATCGACAGATTGCTGAGTCCGGGAACTTCCAGCAGGCATTCATCGAGGGTGGCCGTGTCCTTCAGGATGTCGGCCAAGCCCCGTTCGGTGGCGACGCCCAGAGCGCGCGCCAGCCGGCCTTTTCGCAGGTCGGCATCCACCAGACATACCTTGCCTTGCTTGGACAATGCGTAGGACAGGTTGAGGGCCACCGTGGTCTTGCCTTCTCCCGGGAAGGATGAGGCAATCAGTAAAGCTTGCGGTGGATGACCATAGCGGGAGAGCATGACGGACGCGTACAGCGCCTGCATGGCTTCGCCTTCGGGAGAATTCGGCCGCTCCAGGAAGAAGCTGTTGGTCAGAGTATCGTCAGTAGTGGACGCCGAGGGCAGCATGCCCACAAAGCGCTTCGACCAGGCCAGGCGGGTCTCCTGCATCTCACCTTCGCCGATAACGGGAATGATGGAAACATTGGCGTTCCCGATCCACTGCCGGATGTCCTCAGGAGAGCGCAGCTTGTTGTCCAGTTCTTCGCGCACGAAAGCCAGCGCCACGCCGCCGAAAATGCCGGCCAGCAGACCCACGGCAATGTTCAAGAACCAGCGGGGACGGCTCGGGTTCTCGGGGACCAGGGCCGGATCCACGATGCGGATGTTGGATGACTTCGACGCAGCCGCGATACCCGCTTCCTTGATCTTGGCATAGAGCGAATTGTAGAGGTCCACCTCGGTCTGGACTTCCTTCTTCAGGGCGGTGTAGCGGGCCATCTGGCCCATCTCTTTGGTGGTGCCTTTCATTTCCGCCGCCATCAGGCGCTCCCGCGCTTCCGCCGCCGCGTAGCTGGCCCGGATGGAGTTGAAGGTGGCGTGCTTCTGGCTGTCCAGTTCACTCTGCAGTTCATCCACCTGGCTTTGCAGCTTCTCAACCACCGGGTGCTTGGCCCCGTACACCACCCGCGCCTGGGCCAGTTCGGCTTTCTGCTCTGCCAGTTTCTGGGTCAACTGCTGGACCACGGGATTGTTGCGGACTTCGGGAAGCGAGTCCGCGTTGCCCTGCACGTTCTTCAGCAGAGCTTGGAGCTGAATTCTCTCGGACTCAGCCTGGGTAAACTGGCGGCTGAGTTCGCCCATGTGCTCGGTATAGGTGCTCTTGTCGCCGTCGATATCGGAAACCCCGATGGAACCTTGAAAGTCGGCCAGGGCCTTGCTGGAGGTCTCCATCTTGCTGCGAATGTCGTCCAACTGGCGGGCCAGCCACTCCGAGGATTTCATGATGGCGTTGTGCCGGTTTTGAAACGTGTCCTCGATGAACATGTCGACGATGGTGTTGGCCACCTGGGCGGCCAGCTGAGGATCGTGACTTTCAAAATCGACCACCACCAGGCGGCTGAGAGTGTCCCGGCGTACTTTGAGCCGGCTGGAAAACTTGCCCAGCGCGATCTTTTCGCGCACCGTCAGTTGCGGCCCGCCGGGGTTGGGCTCGGTGGCCGCCGCATCTTCGATCTTCTTCTTGCCCACCAGGTCGGGGTTTTGATCGAGGCGCAGCTTGCGAATCACTTCCACGGCGAAAGCGTCGCTTTGCAGAATCTGGGCCTGGGTCTCCATATATTCGGCATCGCTCGCCGCCGCGTTGCCTTCGAGAGAGAATACTTCGCCGGCGGGATCGATTTCGATTCGGGCCGTGGCCTGGTACATCGGCTGGATCAGAAAGGTGACAAAGATTACCGTCACTAAAACCGCGAAGGCGAAAAACGCCGACAACTGCCAATGCTTGCGCAGCACGGCAATGGCGCGCAGCCAATCCGACGATTTCTCCTCCGTGGACGAGGGTGAGGCCAAGGCAAACTGGGACGGCGAATGCTCGGGCTGAAGATCAAGTTGAAGTGGCCGATCGCGGTCAAATCCGTTGCCCGCCCGCCGCATTAATTCAAAGTTTTTGCTCACGCCGTGCCTCCATACCCGCGCTCGACCTGATTCGACAGAGCGTCGGGACCTTCAGTTAAGTGACCAGTGAATCCGTAATTACCGACTTGCCAGAGAACAGTATTAAATGGCCGGTCTCAAGGACGAAGTCCGTAAACCACGAGTCCGGTTGCGGTTTGAACGATGGCCTCCAAGGTCCGACTGGTGGCGCTCTTGGCCGCGCTGTTGGGTACGAAAATAATGTCTTCAGCCTGCAGACGAACGTCCGGCGCCCGTGAAGCCAGCATATCCTTCAGGTTCAGGGGCTGCTCCTTCGGACCGTTCGGTGTCCGTCGGATCAGCTTGGCTTTGCTGAGCGCCGCGGTCGGGTTGGTGCCTTCGGCCATGGCAATCGCCTGCAGCACCGTCATGTCCGAGCCGTTGTCCATGACCACGCCGCTCGGACGGTGAACGTCGCCGACCACGTAGACCACCCCGGCCCGCGATACCAGTACGGTGTCGCCGGCAAATATCTCGATGTTGTTCTTGGCGGACTCGGCCGGATCATTCGACAGCATGATGCTGAGCGGCGCGCCGGGATGGTCGCGGTGGGTAATGCTCACCACCTTGCCGGCTTTCGCGCTGGTGCCGCCGGCGAGCGACAGCACGTCAAACAGCCGCCGCGAACCGAGCAGAGGATAAACTCCGGGCCTCTGCACTTCGCCTAAAACCGAGACGCCCTGAGTGGCGTATTCCTTGGTAAAAACCGAAACCTGGGGCTGAGTAAAATAACCGCCCGCGATCAACTTTTTGGCAATCAGGTCCTGCGCGGCCGAGGTGCTGAGCCCGGCGACATGCACGGCGCCGATGAAATTCAAGCCAATGTTGCCGTCCTCGCCCACCCGCACGTCCTGATCGGATTCGGGAACTCCCAGCACGCTCACCTTCAGCAGATCGCCGTTGCCGATCAACAGCACCGACTTCGTGGGCTCTGCGGGAGCGCTGGCCGGCTGGGTGGATTCAGGCAACGGAGCGGGAAGCGCCGCGGTCTGACTCTGGGACCAAGCCGGTTGTATCGTGGCCGACGCCAGGAGAACTGCTATCCCCAGCGCTAAACTGAACCTGCGGATTGTGACGGATTGCCGCATAATGACCCTACCTTCGCTTTGATTCGTGCCGCCGGATCCGGGCATCTTTCGAGGCTCCGGCCGGCCGCATGTTGACCCTTAACTGACGTTACGTCCCGAAACCCCGCCCTTGCCGCTTCCGTATCCAGACAGCTGACTGACGGGAGGACTCATGTGGTACTGCTCGATCTTGTAGAGCAAGGTGCGATAGCTGATTTTCAGCAGCCGAGCCGCGGATTTACGGTTCCAGCGGGCGCGCTCGAGCGCGGTGGCAATCGCATTTCGTTCCGCTTCTCCCTTGACGCGTTGCACCAGTGACTTCAGCCCGGAGATACCGGATTGAGGCTCGGCGGCTTCCAGGGTTCTTCCGGACTTCTCCGCGGCGGGCGCCTGGTAGGAGTTCCAGAACGCCATGTCGCCGTCCGGATCGAGCGTGCCCAGGCCCGCTTCCGCGTCCCCAATGACCAGGTAACGCTTGGCAAATTTTTCCAGCTCCCGGAGGTTCCCCGGCCAGGAATGGCGCTGGCAGGCATCGACCACTGCCGGGGACAGAATCCGCGCCGGCAAGCTGTAGCGCCGCGCCAGCATATTCATGAAGTAGCTGAGTAAGAGCGGGATCTCTTCCTTGCGCTGCCGCAACGCCGGGACATGCACCGTGTAGGCGCTCAGACAGTAGTAGAGATCTTCGCGCAACTTCCGCTCGGCCATGGCGTGTTCCAGATTGACCTGGGTGGCGGCCAGGATCCGAACATCCATCTCGATGCGGCTCTCGCCGCCCTGCCGGACAAAATATCCATCCCGCAGAACGTGCAACAGTTTGGCCTGCAGACCCAGCGGCATTTCGGTGATGTCATCCAGCAGCAAGGTGCCGCGCTGGCACAGTTCGAGCTTGCCCGGCTTGGCGTGGCCGTTGGCGACGCCAAACAGTTCGCTCTCCAGCACATCACCCGGCAAGGTCGCGCAATTGATCTTGAGGAAACGAAATCCGGACCTCACCGAGAGTTTGTGAATCAGGCGCGCCGCCAAATCCTTGCCGGTGCCGCTCTCTCCCGAGATGAGCACGGGCGCTCCGACCTGCGCCAGCAGTTCCGCCTGGGCGCGCAATTTGCG
>Ga0187822_10000188_pt1 | contig 11396 bp, 8 predicted proteins | sample NC_wetland_sal_i_18_FD_132967 | JGI IMG/M metagenome (GOLD analysis project Ga0187822, IMG submission 132967) | Wetland sediment microbial communities from Neuse River Estuary, North Carolina, USA - SourceSoil_2 | ecosystem: Environmental > Aquatic > Freshwater > Wetlands > Sediment | place...
ACAGGCGATCCACGGCGGAGGTGGCGGTGGAACTCACAAGGTTATCGGGCACCTTGCGGGGCTCGACCAGCACAACGGTGCTGGCGCGATAAACGTTGGGGATGAAGTACGCTACGACGGCCGTGGTCAGCGCCAGAATCAGCGTGGTGGACACGATCGTCCAACGCCGCCTCCACAACATGCGCCGGTAGTCCTGCAGGCCGTAGTACTCGAATCCGCCCAGCCCGATCTCCGGGCTGTTTGCTACGTTTTGCGTTTGCATTTCCATGGTGTTTGCCTTAACCCTTGGCCTCCGCTAGGCCACGAAATCTTCCCTCAACCGCCCTAGTTCAACTGGTCCAACATCTGCTTGGTTTCGGCGGACTGCGCCAGGCTGGGCTGCAGCTTCAGAGCAGTCTGCAGACTTTGCTTGGCCTCGGCCGTACGCCCCGCGCGGAAATAAGCCACCGCGAGGTGATAACGGTACTCCGGATTCTGCGGTCTCTTGTCCACACTCTGTTTCAGCAACTCGATCGCGTTGCCCAGGATCTGCTTCTTCACGTAGATCCATCCCAGGGTGTCGGAAATCGAGGGATCATCGGGGACCGCTTCCTTGGCTTCCTGCGCCAGCTTCAACGCCATGTCAATGTTGCCGCCGTGCTCCGCGTAGTTCCACGCCAGGTTGTTCTTGGCGACGACATTGTCGGGCGAGAGTTCCAGCGCTTTCTTGTAATTGGTCTGGGCCAGGCTCCAGTTACCGCGCCGCTCTTCCAGCATGCCGATTCGCAGGAACGCAGGCGCGAACTTGGGCTGGAGTTCGATGACCTTATTAAAGGACTCGATCGCCGGGTCAATCTTGCCTTCTCCGCTCAGAACTTCACCCCTGGTCATGTATGGCGAGGGTGACTTGGGATTCAGCTCGATTGCCTTCTGGATGAACTGCTCCGATTGCGGGAAGCGGCCGGACAGGCCCATCAGCATGCCGGCAACTTCGTAACCGTCGGCCCACTGCGGATTCTTCTGCAATGCCTTTTGCATGGCGGCGAGGCACTCGTCAGGCTTGCGCTCGGCCAGGTAGGTCTGGCCCAGCATGTACAGGGTCTCGCGGTCGGTGGACTGCAGCGCGAGCGCGCGCTCCAGATCGGTCCGCACGGCGTCGTCCGGCGCCCACCCCAGGATCCGCACCAGGGCCCGGGCGATGTGCCCCGCCGCGAGCCCCGAGTCGAGCGTGAGCGCGCGGTCGGCCATGGCGGACGCCCGGGTAAAGGTGGCGTACGGCTCGCGGCCCCCGCGATACCCGAGCGTGACCCACTGCCGGAGCGCGCTCGAGAGCCCGGCGTACGCCGGCGCGTAGGCCGAGTCGAGTCGGGTCGCCTCCTCGAAGGCGGTGATCGCCTGGTCGAGGCCCTCCGGGCTCGTGCGTCCCAGCCAGTAGCTGCCGCGGAGGTACGCCTCGTAGGCGGCGCTGGTCTCGATTCCCTCTCCGGCCGGGGCGGCCTCGATGCCGGGCACGGCCATCGCCAGTGCCCCGGCGACCTTGCCCGCGATCTCCCGGCGCAGGGCGATCACGTCCTTGAGGCTGCGGTCGTACGATTCGGCCCAGAGATGCGCGTCGGTCCCGGCGTCGATCAGCTGAAGCGTGATCCGGATCCGGTCGCCGGCTCGCTGCACGGAGCCCTCGAGCACGTGGCGCACGCCCAGGGTCTCCGCGATCTGCGGGACGGTAAGCCCCTTCTGCGCGAGCGCCACGACCGACGTCCGGGAGATGACCTTGAGTCCGCGGATGCCCGCGAGCTGGGCGATGATCTCCTCGGTGATGCCCTCGCTCAGGAAGGCGGACTGGCTGTCGGAGCTGTACTTGGCGAGCGGCATCACCGCGATGGACGACCGGTAGCCGGCCGCGGGCGCGGCGGGGTCGGCCCGGATCGCGGGGGTCGGGTCGCGGGAGCGGGAGGGGGGCTTCCACGGAAAGAGCGTGGAGGCCGCCAGGGCCACGGCCGCGACGGCGGCCGACCCCAGCAGCAACGCCCCCGAGCGGCTGCCGCGGCCCGCGGGCTCCGGGGCGGCGGGCCGCGTTCCGCTCGCCGCCGCGCCGGCATGCGCGTCCGGCGGGGTGGCCTGCCCCGCCACCGCGCTCGCGGCGATGAGCTGCAGCTCCTCGCCGAACGCCTTGGCGGTCTGGAACCGCTCGCGCGGGTCCTTGGAAATGGCCCGCTCGACCACGGCCGTGAGCTGGGGAGAAAGGTCCGGCCGCAGCTCGGCGAGCGACGGCGGCGGCGTCGCCACGTGCTGCTGCATCACCGCGCGAGCCGACCGGCCGAGAAACGGCGGCCGGCCGACGAGCAGCTCGAAGAGCACACAGCCGAGCGAGTAGACGTCGCTCCGGCCGTCGACGTCAGGCCGGCCCTCGACCTGCTCCGGGCTCATGTACGCCGGCGTCCCGATCGGCAGACCGGTCACGGTGAGCGCCTTCCCGACGGAATCGGCGCAGGTCTCGATGGCGCGGGCGATGCCGAAGTCCGCCACCCACGCGTGCCCGTCGGACAGGAGGATGTTCTCCGGCTTGATGTCGCGGTGGATCACGCCGCGGCCGTGGGCGTACGTGAGCGCGTCGGCCACCTCCCGGGCGATCCACGCCGCGCCGCCCACCGACACCGGGGGCTCCCGCCGGAGCCGGTCCCGCAGCGACTCGCCCTCGATGTGCGGCATGACGTAGTAGACCAGGCCGCCTTCCTGGCCCGATTCGATGAGCGAGAGGATGTGGGGATGGTTGAGCCGGGCGGTGATCGCGATCTCGCGGAGGAAGCGCTCGACCCCGATCGTGCTGGTGAGCGCCGGGTCGAGCAGCTTGATGGCGACGGCGCGGCCGAGCCGGACGTCCTGGGCGAGGAAGACCGTGGCCATCCCGCCCTGGCCGAGCTCCCGCTCGATGGTGTAGCGCCCGGCGAGAACCGCCTGCAGCCGCCGCCGGAGCTCCGCGCTGACGTCCGCGATCGCCATGTCCCGCGCCTAGGTCAGTTCCACCCGCTCCGCGGACGGGCCGAGCCGGTCACGGAGCTGCGACGCGAGCGCGGCGGCCGGGACCTTCCGCCGGAGACGGAGCCGGTACTCGAGCCCGCGGACGCCGTTGTCCCCCGCCACGACGCCGCTGAACCTCCATGCCTTCACCTGGGTCGTCAGGACCGCCTCCGCCGGCGCGCGCAGCGCGTCCGGCTCGGGGCCGAAGACCCGGAGAACCGTGTCCAGCGGCTTCTCTTTCCCGATCTCCACATCCCCCTCTCCCTGCGCCTTGAGCCGGCGCGCCCGCTCGCTCAGGACGTCGAGCTGCTCGGGCGACAGCGACCGGAGGACCTCCCGCTCCATCACGGACATGAACATGCCCGTGCGGTTCACCGCGGCGAGCTGGCGCGCCCGCTCCAGCCTGGCCCGGGCCCGGGCGCCCTCGAGCGCGGCCGGGCTGCGCCCGAAGTCGGTCCAGGCGAGGATCAGGATGATGAGGTTGAAGATCATCGACACGGCCAGCGCCACCGTGATGATCTGCACGCCGGCGGCCAGGCCGATCACCATCGCCAGGAACACGTAGACCATGTCCTTGCTGTCGCGCAGCCGGGCCCGGAAATTCATCGCCGCGACGATGCCGGCCAGGCTGAACGCGAGGGCGAGGCTGTTCTTCACCAGGATCACCACTCCGGCCACGACGGCGGGCAGGATCACCAGCGTCTGCACGGTGGACTGCTGGTAGCCCTTCTTCTGCCGGGTCATGGTGTAGATCCATGCCACCGGCAGCATGAGCAGGGTCGAGCCCACCATCGCGAGCCCGGCAGCCAGGGCCGGTGTCAGCGGCACGGCGCCGGCCGGGCCGGCAGCCCCCTCCGCCGGCTGGGCCAGGGCGGTCAGGTCCCCGTGCTTCGGGACACGAGCGAGCTCGTCCATCCGCTCGGCGGTGAACAGGTGGCTGAGTTGGTCGGGGAAGAGCCGGACCAGCAGCATTGTCCCGCTGATCAGCAGGACGTAGTAGGCCGCGATCCGCGCGAGCGGCATCTCGCTGAGACGCGCGAGCGCGGACTGCCCAGCGGGCTTGGACATGGCCGCCTCCCGTAAGCGCGAAATAGCGGTGGAGAGTCACTCCGATGTTACGCCAGCGAGGGGGGCGGAACAAGGTTACCTTAAGTCTCTTCCGGCAACCGGAGCCTACGTGTCCTCCAAGCCCGACTCCGTCACCCCCGGCACCGTCCTGTACTGGCTCGGCCTCGCCGTCCTGCTGGTCCTGATGGTCGCCATCATCTGGAACGTATTCACCTCGCCGGCCTCCCTCGGGATCTAGCTCCCCGCCCGGGCCGGCGCGAAGGCCCTAGAGGTGGAACTCGATCAGGTCTTCGGCGGGCCGCTCCCGCCGCTCGGCCTCCCGATGGGTGATCATCGAGTTCGGGGACACGCTGTGGGTAAGCCACACGTTGCCGCCGATCACGCTGTCGTCCCCCACCACCGTGTCCCCGCCCAGAATCGTCGCATTGGCGTAGATCACCACGTTGTTCCCGATGGTCGGGTGCCGCTTCGTCTGCGACAGGGTCTTCCGCACGGACGCGGCGCCGAGCGTCACGCCCTGGTAGAGCTTCACCCCGTCGCCCAGCACCGCAGTCTCCCCGATGACGATGCCGGTCCCGTGATCGATGGCGAACCGCGTGCCGATCCGCGCGGCCGGATGGATGTCGATCCCGGTCTCCCGGTGGGCGAACTCGGTGAGGAGCCGCGGAAAGAGCGGTGCCCCCAGGTCGTGGAGCGCGTGCGCGGCGCGGTACAGCGCGATGGCGAAGAACCCGGGATAGGCGAGGATCACCTCGTCCCGGCTGGTGGCGGCGGGGTCGCCCTGGCAGATGGCGTCGGCGTCGGCCAGCAGCGCCTCGTAGATGGCGGGGAGCCGGGCGAAGAACCGGTCCACCCGGGCGGGGTCCGCGTGGGCGGAGGCGAGGAGGCCCCGGAGCCGGCTTTCGTCGGCCGCCGCGTCGCGCGGCGACGATCGCCGCGCCCGGGCGAAGTGCGGGAAGAGGAACTCCAGCAGGCCCCGGCCGAACTCCTCCGCCAGCTCCCGCAGCTGAAACGGCAGCGGAAAGGCCTCCCGCTCGGCGGCGAGGCGGTCGAGAAATAGGGACACGGCCGGACCCGTATTGGGGGACACCGCGGAAAACTAACCTCGCTTGACAGCCCGGCCACCGACCTGCACCTTGGCCCTGTCGTTACCGCACCGCGCCTTCACGCCCGCAACCCCGGAGAACGCGATGTCCACCCCCCCGGTCCCGAGCCCGAGCAATACCCCCGCGACAGGGGGCGGCCTCACCCCGAATCTCGCGGGCGCACTCGCGTATCTCTTCGGTCCGATCACGGGCATCCTGTTTCTGGTCGTCGAGAAGACCAACTCCTTCGTGCGCTTTCACGCCATGCAGTCCACCGTGCTGGGCGTCGCGTGGGTGATCTTCTGGATCGCGTTGTCCATCGTGACGAGCCTGGTCCCGGTGCTCGGCTGGATCGTCGGGTTCATCGTCTCCATCGTGCTCGGCCTCGGCGGCTTCATCCTCTGGCTGCTTCTCATGTGGAACGCGTACCAGGGCAAGGAGTGGGAGCTGCCCGTCATCGGTGCGTTCGCCCGGAAGCAGCTCAGCGGCGCTGCCTGACGCCGCCGCCGCGCGGCCAGATCTGGTCCGCGCGGTCCACGTCGGGATACGCGTGGTCAGGGTCCAGCTCCACCTTGACCACCTTGGGCGCGCCCGCGACCCGATAGGTGTAGCGGCGGTCGCCGTTGAACCAGACGCTCACCGGGACCAGGACGTGCTCCACCGCCCCGCCCTCGCGGGTGATGGCGAGCGGCACCGGCATGTCGATCCGTCCCCGGTTCTCCAGCACGATCGCCACCGAGTCCCCCTCGGTGCGCACCGTATCGAGCGCCTGATCCAGCTTCCAGGTCTCGTAGAACCATTCCTTCCAGAACCATGAGAGGTCCTGGCCGGTCACGTCGTCGAAGGTGTTCCAGAAGTCCCAGGGTGTCGGGTGCTTGCCCAGCCAGCGGCGGCCGTACTCCCGGAACGCCTTCTCGAACGTGTCGCGCCCCAGGACCTCCCTGAGCGCCACCAGGACGGTGGCCGGCTTCCAGTACGCGGCCACGCCGTAGCTCTCGTCGTCGCCGTACTTGTCCGCGGGCTTCATCATGTCTTCCTCGTAGCCCGCCTCGGCGCCGCGCAGGTAATAGTTCCGGTTGCGCGCTTCGTCGTCGAAGTGCTTGAAGAAATCCGCCATGGACTGCGACTGGTCGTACTGGGTGAACCCTTCGTCCATCCAGCCGTAGCGCTTCTCGTCCGAGCCCACCATCATCGGGAACCACATGTGCCCGATCTCGTGGGTGACCACCTCGTACATCGTGAGGCTGTCGTAGGTCCCGGAGATGCAGGTGAGCATCGGGTATTCCATGCCGCCGCAGCCGTCGGGGCCGTCCATGGCCGTCATGTGCGGATAGGGATACGGCCACAGCTTCCGCGAGTAGAACTGCACGGAGTGGCGGGCGTAGCGCGCGGCCTCGTCCCAGTAGGAGCGCACGCCCTCGGGCCGGTAGAACGTCGACACGAGCGACGACGAGACTCCCTGCCCGTTGCCGCTGTCGGTGACCGCGCGGGTCGCGTCCCACAGATAGCGCGGCGACGTGCCCCAGTCGAAGTCGCGCACGTCCCGCGCGGTCCAGTGCCAGGTGAGCCTGCCGTTGGCCGACGACGCCGTCGCGACGCTGTCGGCCTTGTCCTTCTCCGTGACGACGTGGACGATACCGGTCGCCGTGCGGGCCGAGTCGAGCCGCGCCCGGGTCTGCGCCGACAGCACCTCGGCCGGGTTCTCCAGGGTGCCGGTCGCGTCCATCACCCAGCCCACCGGCAAGGTGATCTTCACGTCGTAGTCCGCGTACCCCATATAGAACTCGCCGCGCCCGAGGTACTGGTCGATCTGCCAGCCGTTGACGTCGTCGTAGACCGCGAGCTGCGGGTACCAGTAGGAGATGAACCAGACCTCGCCGTCCTGCCCGCCGCGGGGCGCCGTCTCGGACTGGACGCGGAACTGCCACTGGAAGTCCATCACCAGGGAGTCCCGCGGCGCGAGCGGCGCCGGCAGCCGGATTTCCATGATGGTGCCGTTCACCGTGTAGCCCGGCTCCTCCGCCTTGGCCAGGTCGCTCAGCGCCTTGCCGCCGACCACGACCTTGTCGAAGTCGATGCCGCCGAGCTTCGGGGTCTGCTGGTTCCGCTTGGCGTCGGGGCGGAAGAGGTTCTGGTAGGCCTGGACGTAGACCACCGGGAGCGTGTCGGGCGAGCGATTGAAGTAGACGACCCGGCCCCGCCCGGTGATCCGCTTGAGGACGGGATTCAGCTCCGCCTCCAGCCGGTAGCGGGCGTACTGCTGCCAGTAGTTGGGGCCGGGCACGCCGGTCGTCGTGCGCGTGCCCCGCGCGACGGCCCGGGTGAAGGCCTCGGGGATCTCGAGCCGGAGCGCGGGCGGCAGCGAAGGATTGACCGGGCCCGCGGCCGCCGAGGGCGCAGGGCTGGGCGCGGGGACCGGGGCGGGCGCGGGGCGGCCGGCGCTACAGGCTGAAACGAGAGCGAGTCCGGCCGCGATGCGGAGCGGAGCGAGCCTGAGGTGGGTGGGCATAGGCAGGGAACAGTAACGGGAGGACCGCAACTGCTCCACCGTGCCTACCGCAGGGCAATCACCGCCAGCGCATCGTGGAACGCCGCGGCCGAGCGGGGCCGATCGCGCGGCTCCGCCGCGAGCACGGTCGCGAGCAGCTCGGCCAGCTGTTTCGGAACGGACGCGTCGCTCGCGACGGGGAGCGGGCCACCCCGCAGCATGCGCGCGGCCAGCTCCGTGGGCGTGGAGCCCTCGAACGGGAGGCGCCCGGTGAGCGCCTGATGCAGCACGACGCCGGCCGCGAAGAGATCGGTGCGCGCGTCGGCGGGCTCGCCGAAGAGAAGCTCCGGCGCCATGTACGGCGGGGTACCCGGCGTCGTCATGCCGGGCGCGGCGGCGACCGCGGCATCACGGAGCGAGGCGACGCCGAAGTCGGTGAGCTTCACCTGCCCTTCCGCCGTGAGCAGGATGTTCTGCGGCTTCACGTCGCGGTGCAGCACTCCCCGCGCGTGGACGACGTCGAGCGCGCGGCACAGCTGCATGCCCGCGACCACCGCGGCCGGCACGGGCAGGTGGCCGTGGCGTGCGAGCAGGTCGGCGAGCGAGATCCCCTCGACGTATTCCATCACCAGGAAGCGCGCGTCGCCCGCCATGCCGACGTCGTGCGTGCGCACCACGTTGGGATGGGTGATGCGGCGGGTGAGCCGCACCTCGGCGACCACCGGACCGATTCCCTCGTCGCTCAGGGGCAGGTCGGCCCGCAGCAGCTTGAGGGCGACGCTCTCGTCGAGCACGCGGTCCCGGGCCTCATACACCACGCCCATGCCGCCGGTACCGACGTGACGCCGGAGCTCGTAGCGCCCGGCGATGACCTCGCCGATCGCGGGCGCCCCCGCCGGCGGCCCGAGGCGGGCGGGCCCGGCGGCGCGCGCGACCAGCCCGCGGAGCGCGTCGGCCTCGACCTGTTCGGCGTGCCGCCGCTCCTGCTCCAGCAGCACGACCTTCCGCCGCCCGCCCCACCTGTACCCGCCCGGCTCGCCGTCTCCGCGCACCACGCGATGGCACGGTACCACCAGCGCGACCGGATTCGCCGCGCACGCCTGCGCCACAGCGCGTGCTCCCCGCGGTGCGCCCACGGCCCGCGCCACCTCGGCGTACGAGCGGGTCTGGCCCATGGGGATCTCCCGGAGGGCGCTCCACACCCGCCACTGGAAGGCCGTGGCCCGCACGTCGAGCGGCACATCCACCCGCGGGGTCTCGCCCGCGAGGTGCCGCACGATCTCGTGCACCCAGGCCCCCACGCCTCCCGGGTCGGCGGCAAGCCGGGCCTCCGGGAACTCGGCACGGAGCCCGGCCTCGAGGGCCGGGTCGTCTTCGCCGAGGCGAACGCTGCACACGCCCCGCTCGGTCGCGGCCACGAGCAGGCGGCCGAGCGGCGAGGCCACCACCGCGTAGCGGATCGAGAGCCCCCGTCCGCCCCGGCGGTAGGTCGCCGGCGTCATGCCGAGCGGTGACCGGGCCCGCTCGTAGACGGGGCGGCCGGAGCCGTACCCCGCGGCATAGACCGCCCGGCTCACGGTTTGGCCTTCACGGAGCCCGCTCTTCAGGCGTTCGACCCGACGGGCCTCGACCCATTCGCGCGGGCTCACGCCGACGACTCGCTTGAAGACCCGCTGCAGGTGCCAGGGACTCAGACCCACCGCAGTCCCCAGCTCCGCCAGCGTCGGCGGCGCGTCCAGCCGGGCGTCAAGCGTCCGGCTGGCAAGCCGCACGGCCCGGAGGTCGGCATCCTCGGCCCCGACTCCGCGGGGCCGGCACCGCAGGCATGCGCGGAAACCGCGCGCCTCGGCGGCGTCCGGATCGGAGAAGAAGTGTACGTTTCGGCGATTCGGCCGCCGGGATGCGCAGGACGGCCGGCAGTAGATGCCGGTCGTGCGGACGGCGTAGACGAAGCGGCCGTCGAAGCGCCGGTCGTGCCTCACGACGGCGTCCCAGGCGTGGTCCGGATCGACGGTCAGGTGGTCCAGGGCTCTCACAGCGGTCATGTCTCCCTCCCGGGACAATAGTGCAAGGGCCCCGGGTTCGCCCGCTATCCGGTTCTTGCGGCGCAATCCCTGCCCCCGGTGGGCCGGTGCCCCGCTCGGCCGTCTCCACTTACGACCATGATGAGCACCCGCCGCCTACCCCTCGTCGCCCTGACCGCCGCCCTCGCCGCCACGGTGCTCGCAGGGTGCCGCGGCGCGTCTCGCCCAGGCGGCGAGGTGAAACGGGAGGCGTTCACGCCGTCCGTCGATCGCGACCCGGCGCCCGGGCCGGCGCCCGAGCGCATGGTCTGGGTGCCCGGCGGCCGTTTCTGGATGGGTTGCGGCGGATGCAATCTCCCCGACGCGGTGCCGGTGCACCCGGTCGAGATCAGCGGGTTCTGGATGGACCGGACGCCGGTGACGAACGCCGAGTTCGCGCGGTTCGTCGCGGCGACCGGATACGTCACGGTGGCCGAGCGCCGGCTCGACCCGAAGGAATTCCCGGGTCTCCCCGCAGACCGGCGGGCGCCGGGATCGCTGGTCTTCTCTCCCCCGACGCACGATCTGCCCTACCTGCGCTATCTCGACTGGTGGCGCTGGGTGCCCGGCGCGAGCTGGCGCCATCCGGAGGGACCGGGCAGCGACCTCACGGGGCGGGAGAATCACCCGGTCGTCCAGGTGGCGTACGCGGACGCGGAGGCCTACGCGCGCTGGGCGGGGAAGCGCCTTCCCACCGAGGCGGAGTACGAGTGGGCGGCCCGCGGCGGGCTCGACCGAAAGCGATATGCGTGGGGCGACGACCTCAAGCCGGGCGGGCGCTGGGTCGCGAACATCTTCCAGGGCCGGTTCCCGACCCACAACACCGCCGAGGACGGGTATGCCGGGACCTCACCGGTGTCTGCGTTCCCGCCGAACGGGTTCGGGTTGTACGATATGGGCGGGAACGTCTGGCAGTGGACCAGCGACTGGTATCGGGACGACTGGTACGCCCGGGTAGCTGCGTCGGGCGTGGCACGGAACCCGACCGGACCGCCGAAGAGCCTCGACCCCTCCCGCCCCGAGGCACCCACCCGCGTCATCCGCGGGGGCTCGTTCCTCTGCAGCGATCAGTTCTGTACCCGGTATCTCGTGGGCAGCCGGGGGCGGGGCGACGAGAGCACCGGCTCATCCAACCTCGGCTTCCGGCTGGTGCGCTGATGTGCGCTCAGGCCGCGCCCCCTCGGAGCGGCAGCCGCCGGATGCGGTGGCCGGTGAGCGCGAACAGGGCGTTGCCGAGCGCCGGCGCCACCGGCGGAACCGGCGGCTCGCCGAGCCCTCGCGGCGGCTCGCCGTTCTCCACGAAATGCGCTTCGATGCGGGGCGCCTCGCCCATGCGGAGCCAGCGGTAGGTGTCGAAGTTGGTCTGCCGGACCCGCCCGCGCTCCACCGTGATCTCGCCGTACAGTGCCGCGCACAACCCCTCCAGGATCCCGCCCTCGACCTGCGCTTCGGCTCCGCTCCGGTTCACCACCGTGCCGCAGTCCACGGCCGCGACCACCCGGTCCACCCGGAACTCTCCAGCCGGGTCGAGCGAGACCTCCACGACCTCCGCGGCGTAGCTCCCGAAAGTGAAGTGCCCGGCGATGCCCCGCGCGCGGCCGGCGGGCAGCGCGGTGCTCCACCCCGCGCGATCGGCGGCGAGTCGGAGCACACCGGCGAGCCGGCCCGGATCGAAGACCGGTCCGCCGTGGCCGC
>Ga0187822_10000190_pt1 | contig 11321 bp, 3 predicted proteins | sample NC_wetland_sal_i_18_FD_132967 | JGI IMG/M metagenome (GOLD analysis project Ga0187822, IMG submission 132967) | Wetland sediment microbial communities from Neuse River Estuary, North Carolina, USA - SourceSoil_2 | ecosystem: Environmental > Aquatic > Freshwater > Wetlands > Sediment | place...
ACCAAGAGTACACCTAGATTGTTGAGCGCGTCGGGATAGTCCGGACGCACGCTCACCGCCTTTTCAAGATACGGAAGTGCGCCCTCAGCCTGGCCTTGCCGGGCGTAGAGCATTCCCAGGTTGTAGTTGACCTCGGGATCATCCGGATCAATATCGTGAGCGCGGTTGAGCAGTTTTTCCGCTTCGGCAACGTTACCCTGCCGGCGATAGAGATTCCCCAGATTCAGCAGCGCGATGGTGTAGGTCGGACGCTGTTGCAGCGCCTGCTGAAAGTTGCGCGCGGCCTCGTCCAGTTGATTGTCATGGGCGGCGACCATGCCGAGATTGTTCCAGGCCTCCGGGTGATCGGGACGCAGTTTCACCGTTTGCTCCAGATACTCGCGGGCATCCTGAAAGTCGTTTCGGCGCAGGTAAAGTGTTCCGAGGTTGTAATGGGCTTCGGGATTGTCCGGCTTGGCGGCGATCACCTGCCGGAACGAGGCCTCGGCCTGTTCCAGATAGCCGTGCTGGAAGAAAGAAACTCCGTAAGTGAAGTCGTTGCGCTGGAAGGCGCTCAGGAAGAGCGTTCCGGGGAAGGGCAGCGCTCTCTGTACGCGATCGGCCGGAGTGCCCGGGACCGCTTTCACGTCCTCGATCAGCCGTTCGGGACTTACCGGCCCCTGGTAGACCTTGACGATCAAGCCCTCCTTGTTAAGGAGGAACGACGCAGGAAGCGGAAGATCGCGGCGACGGTCGAACAGGTAGCGATAAACAATGTTGTAGACGCCGGCCACGTCCGGCGTGGCGTGCAGGGTGGGAAAGGCTACTCTCTCCCTGGCCACGAACGCCTGCACCGCTTGCGGATTGCGGGGATCGTCCACATTGATGCCAATCACCTGAAGGCCGCTGGAGGCGAAGGATCTCGGCGACTCGCGGAATCGCCGCATCTGTTCCGCGCAGGCGGGCGATGCCGTAGACCAGAAATTGAGCAGGGCGAAGCTGCCGCGTAGCGATTGCAGGGTCCACGACTTCCCCGCGAGGTCAGGCAGCGAAAAGTCCGGGGCGCTCAAAGGTTCGATGAGCCAGGTCTCGACCGAGGTCGGCAGAGGCTCCAGTCTGGCGGGATCGCCGGGGTGCGCATAAGAAGGAGGTGGCAATGAGTAGGGTTGGACCCGAAAATCGTTCGCACCTTCCTGAATTTCAATGCGGCGGTCTACCGGCACATTCTCGAAAGTCTGGGTGAGGCCGCTGGGCCAGCGCACCGTGGCGCGGACCGCGCCCTCAGCGGTTCCCAGTCCAAAGAAAAGTTCCTTGCTGTGCTGCGCCAGAAAGCCCGAACCCGCCTGCAGATATCTGGTCTGACGATGACTTCCGGCTTCGACCGTCACCGCCGAGCCGATCGCGTCGCGATTGCTTTTCTGGCCGCGCAAGCGGAATACGATGCCGTGGCCAATATCTTTCATGGCATTGCGCAGCACACGCAACTGCGGCGCGTTCCGGTTCTTCAGGACGACTTCGAGCCGCCCGTCGTGGTCGATGTCAGCCAGGACGAAGGTGCGGCTGTCGTCCGGGAAATCCAGGCCGACGGCGCCCGAAACTTCAGAAAATGTGCCATCGCGATCGTTGGCATATAAAACGTTTCTCTCCGGCGCAGCCCAGGAAGAGTCCGAGCGGATCAGTTCGTTGATGGCGTTCCACCCCTGTTCGTAATTGGCCGAGGGGTTGGAATTCTGCGGCGACTTTCCCACCACCTGGCGCCAGAAAAAACTCGAGACATCGAGAGGGTCGGGCCCGGAAATATATCCGTTGGCGATGTACAGGTCGGGATAGCCGTCGTGGTCGAAGTCCCAGGCGTCGGAAGACCAAGCCCAGCGGCCCATCTCGGCCCCTGCCGGCCCGCTTACGTTTTGAAACTTCCCGCCTCCCTGATTTCGATACAGCGAATTGCCGCGCGCGTGCCCGCGATACAGGGCGCGGACATTCTCCGGGTCGCCCGGATGGAAGATCTTCTGTTCCGAAACCCGCAGGCCGGCCGCGGACCACATGTTGGCCACGTAGATGTCCTGATTTCCGTCATTGTCGAAATCCAACCAGGTGGCGCTCATGCCGGCGCCGGCGTCTTCCACGCCCGCTTCGGAGGAGATGGCAGTGAAGGTTCCGTCTCCGTTATTGCGATAGAGATTGCTGCGCCCAAAGTCGTTGGCCACATAGAGGTCGGGCGACCCGTCAGCGTTGAGATCGCCCCAGGCGCAGGCAAAACTGTAGCGGTCGTTTTCGGCATTCAGCCCGGCAGCCTGCGTCCGGTCGCTGAAGGTGGCGTTGCCGTCGTTGTGCAGCAGAAAATTCGGAGGCCCGTTGCGGGCGTCAAAATAAGGGACGGGATAGTGGTATTGGTCCAGGCCCACGTAATAGCTGTAAAGACAGAAATAAATATCGAGACGCCCGTCGCGATCGTAATCGGCGATGGCGGCGTGGGTGAAGGTCCCCAGCGGAGGCCGGGCAAATTTGAAGGCATCGGGCTTGAGCGAAAATTTCCCATTGCCCTGGTTCAGAAACAGCAGCGGGCCGCCGCCGCAAACCACCAGCAGGTCCTGCGCTCCCTTGTTTTCAAAGTCGGCGAACAGGGCGCAGGCCGTGTCATCCAGCACCCCGACGCCGGATGATTCGGTCACATCCTCGAAAGTTCCATCGCCGCGGTTGCGATAGAGGCGATTGGGCAGTCCCGCCGGCTGGCACACGTAGAGATCATCAAATCCGTCATTGTCGAAATCCCCCGCGGCCAGCCCGGCGTTGCCGTAGACGTCGATCCCGCAAGCTCCATCGAGGACGGTGCGCCAGTGATCCACGCCGCGCAGCATCTGGTCCCGGTACGAAGCCGTCTGGCCCAGGGCCTGCGCCGTAACGTCGATGAAAACCGGCGGGCGGGCGCGCGCCAGGGTCTCTTCGGTCGCCTGCCATCGCAGGGCGCGCCAGCCGCGGCTTTCGTCGCGCGACCAGCGAGTCTGCCAATGACCCACGCGCTGCTCGCGTCCCTGATCTTTTCGCGTGCCCACCAGGTCGTAACGAATGCTGATATCGAATTCCGCCGGCGGGCCTGCAGTTTCCTCGATCGCGACAATCTGGAATTCAGCCGTCTCCAGTCGCGTCATCGGGGAGAGATAGCTTTCGATTTCGCGGAGAAATTTGTCGCGGCCCGGCACCAGGTCCCGGGGAAATCGCCTGCGGAAGACTTCGACTCCAGCTCCCGAACGTTGCTCCACCTCGCGAGCCGGCTGCAGCGAAGCGGCCGCGATGGACGGGTCGAGGAATTTGCTTAGAGTCGCGAGCGCCGGCGGCGCCGTCTTGAGCGCCAGGCTAAATTCGCCGAGAAGTTGCGCGATTTCAAATGCATACTTTTCCGTGATGTACTCGTCCGCGCCGGGAACCACCCTGAGCAGAACGCTGTCCAGGGCAGACTTCGCGGGATAGTGAGGGGTCAGGCGAAGATCAGCGAAGGGAAACGATGGAGTTCCGGCCCGGGGAGTTTCTGGTAGCCACCGAGGGAGGGGAGATGCATGGAAGGGCGCGGGAAGAAAGAGCACGGGCGCCCAGCGGATTCCCCTTAAGAAGGTTCGACGTGAAAACGTTCGGCTTGAAAACAATGTGGTTTTCGTCTTTGTGACGCGCCATCATCAAAAATCCCTTCCCGATGGCCCACCGCAGCGCATGTTAGCACCCGGCATGACCTTAAACCAAACCGCGGGCGGGGGTGATGCGCAAGAGTCCGGCAAAAGCCTGAGCGCAGGCCACGGACAGCCTGCCGGGAAAGGGCCCCATCCGGCGCAACCCCGTTGAATTACGCTGGTTACCGGGATAAGCACCTGGGGCGAGAGGGTTTCCGTGCCGGCCCGAGGCTCAGTTTGCTGCCTGCGGTTCAATAGTACAAAGCTACTAGTTTTATTCTTGACAAGTTCTAAAGACCTGTTCTAAGGTTGTCCCGGTTTCGCTAATGTACACGTTTACATTAACCAAAACTTTGCTGGCAGATCAGAACACGGATCGCGTGAGTAAGCGATTACACCCAGAACAGCCGTCGGCAAAGGTTTTGCGCCTGGGCCAATCACCAATTCAATGAGATTCACCAATGAGAGGACTTCGGTCATGACTGGAAATCAGAATCGCCCTTCGCCGCGACGCTTAGGATTACTCTGGGTAGCGCTTATTTGCCTGGGCTTGGTTCAGCTCACGAGCCAGCTGGCGTTCGGCCAGATTGACCAAGGTTCAATTACCGGCGTGATTCAGGACACCAGCGGTGCGGTCGTTCCCAACGCGACCATCACCTTGACCAACACGGACAATGGACTGGTGCTGCAGACCCACAGCGACCCCAGCGGCGGATACACCTTCTCGCCGGTGAGAATTGGAAACTACCAGGTCGCCGCGACCGCGAGCGGGTTTTCCACCACCCAGCAGGCCTTGACGGTTGCCGTGCAACAGCACGTGGTGGCGAATCTCCAGCTCAAGCCGGGCGCCGCGACCGAAACCGTCGAAGTCACCTCGAGCGTGCCGTTGATGCAGACCGAGGACGCTTCGGTCGGGCAGGTCATCGGTAGTCACCAGATCGAAAATCAAGCCCTGAACGGCCGGAATTTCACCTTCCTGGCGCAGCTCGCTGCCGGCGTGAACTCTCCGCAGGCGGACACTCGTGGCAACGCGGCCACCGGGGCTTTCGCGGCCAACGGCAACCGCCCGGCGCAGAACAACTACATGCTGGACGGCATTGACAACAACTCCGACACCGTCGATTTCCTGAACGGAACCAACTACGTGGTGCTGCCTCCCCTGGAAGCGATCCAGGAGTTCAAGGTGCAGACTTCCGGCTTCAGCGCCGAGTTCGGGCGCTCCGGCGCCGCCGTGCTGAACGCCACCATCAAGTCCGGCACCAACAGCTTCCACGGCGCGGCCTGGGAATATTTGAGGAACGACAAACTGGATGCCGCCGACTGGTTTGAAAATTTCCACAACGTGCCCAAGGGCGAACTTCGACAGAATCAGTTCGGGGCATCGATCGGCGGACCGATTATCAAGAACAAGATCTTCATCTTCGGCGACTACGAACGGCTAGCCCGGGTTCAGGGCACCATCCTGAGCGGCTCTGTCCCCACCGTGCTGGAGCGAAACGGCATCAATGGCCTGGGCGTGGATCCTACTATTGCGGACTTCTCCGACTTGATTACGGGTCAAAACGGGAAACTCGAAACGGATGCGCTAGGCCGCACCGTTCCCCTGGGAACGATCCTTGATCCTGCCACCACCCGGCCGGTCACGGTCGGCGTGGTCGATCCGACTTCAGGCCGGGTCGCAACCGCCACGGGTTTTGCCCGCGACCCCATTAACACCAACTGCGCACCCAGCACTGCGGCTTACAGTCTCGCGAACTGCACCCTGAATCAGCTGCCGCTCAACCGGCTGGATCCGAACGCCATTAAATTGTTGAACCTGTATCCCTTGCCCACCAGCGGGACTCTGTTTTCGAACTTTGGAAACTCTCCCAAGCTGACTGAGTTCCGCAACTCGTTTGATACCCGGTTGGACCTCAACTTCAGCACCAAGAATCAGTTGTTTTACCGCTTCAGCCTGGTGGACGATCCCCAGTTCATCCCCGGAATTTTCGGTGGCATCGCTGACGGTGGCGGATTCCAGCAGGGCAACCAGACCGCGAACGCGCAACAGAGCGCCCTGGCCTGGACCCATGTGTTCTCGCCGACCATGGTGAACGTGGCCCGCGCCGGTCTCAACTATCTCCACACCACGCGCGTTTCACCTTCCGCCAATGATCTGAGCGATATCCCCGGACAATTCGGTATCCAGGGCATTCCGCAATTGCACGAGAATGGCGGCTTGCCTGCCTTCGGCATCAATGGACTGTCCACTCTGGGCAGCAACGCCTTCCTGCCCTCTGACGAGGTGACTTCTACTTTCCAGGTGACAGACGACTTCACCAAAATCTATGGCAAGCACACTTTCAAAATGGGTTTTGAGTGGCAGCATGTGAAGTTCTCGACCCTGCAACCACCGTGGTCGCGTGGTGAGTTCGACTACGGCAGCGTTTACACCGACGTCCCCAACGTGCGCAACGGCAATACCGGGCGCGCGCAGTTCCTGCTGACGCCGACACTCCACGACCCGACCATAGCGAATGGAATTGACAATGTTGGAGGCGCCTCGACCGGCGCGGGCAACAACAGCGTGTTCGTCTCCAACATCTCGCTGACTGACAACGGAAAGAATTACTACGGCAGCTACATCAACGACGATTGGAAGGTCACGCCCAAACTGACGGTAAACCTCGGCTTGCGCTGGGACTTCTTCGGTCTGGTATTTGAGCACCACGGGGCGCAGGCCAACTTTGTCCCGTCCGGACCGCCCAGCAACACCCCGCTGTACCTGCTACCGTCGGGAGCCAATGCTGCGAGCTTCTCCCCCAGCTTCAACGCTTTGACTGCGCTCGATGGCATTGGGGTTGTGATCGGTAATAAGTTCGGTAAGGGGCTGGGGAACTCGCAGAAATATAACTTTGCGCCCCGGTTCGGCTTCGCCTACGAAGTCACACCCAAACTGGTCGCCCGCGGCGGGTTTGGCCTCTTCTACAACGGGTTTGAAAACCGCGGATTTTCACCCAACCTGGGAGAAAACTATCCCTTCCAGTTTAACTTCCAATACTCCGCCCCGAACGACGGTCACCCCATCACAATTCCCGGGTGCGCCGCCCCTGCAACCACCTTTGAAGTTGGCTTCACTTGCACGCCGCTCGATCCAACTCTGGTCAATGCCAGCGGCCTGGCGCTGCGCGGCATCCAGTTCGACTACAAGACTCCGTACTCCATGAGCGGTAACCTCACACTGCAATATCAAATAACGCCCACCCTGACCTTCCAGATGGGCTACGTGACTTCGCTGGGCCGGCATTTGGAGACGTTCCCCAACTCCAACCATCCCACTCAAATCCTGCCGGTGGACGCCAACCTCGGCACTCTTCCCGCCTCACAAGGCGGGCTGCCCTTCCCGGATTTCGGGCAAGGCGGGAGTTATGCGACCACCAACGGCAACAGCCACTATCATTCGCTTCAGACCAAGGCGGAGAAGCAATTCGCTAACGGGCTGAGCTTCCTGGCGACCTACACCTGGTCGCAGGCGCGCACCGATGCCGGCGATCTGCTCAACGGCGGCAGCACGGCGGGCTTCCGCGCTCCGGATGTTCCCGGCGCCGGAATTCAGTACGACTACGGCCTGGCTTCGTTCGACATCCGCAACGTTGTGCACTTGAGCGGCAGCTACGAGCTTCCTTTCGGTCACAACAAGCCGTACCTGGCGAATGCAGGCGGCCTGGCCAACGCCTTGCTCGGAGGGTGGACGCTGAGTTGGGGCGTGGTGCTGCAGGGCGGACAGCCGATGACCCTGAGTTGTCCTTCAGGCACCGGCAACGGTACGGGATGCTACGACATCGTGGTTCCGGGCCAGGACTTCAAGAGAGGGATGCACATCGATGCTAACGGGCAGCCGAGCTTCCTCGGTAACCCGGCGGCCTTCACTCAGCCCTGCGTGTTCCGGTCCACCGGACCCGATCCCACATCGGTTCCGGGTTGCATTCCAATTAATGGCGGCCTTGGACTGTTGGGCGGCTCTCCCACCCAGCTTGCCGGCCCGCCCTTCAAGCGGATTGATTTCTCCACCTTCAAGGACTTCAAGCTCGGCGAACGGTTTGCCTTGCAGTTCCGGGCTGAGTTCTTCAATATCGTCAATCATCCGAACTTTAACGCTCCGAATTTCGGCGGCAACGGAGTGGTTGCGATCGGTGGATCGGGCAATTTCACCAGCTCCAACTTTGGCGAAGTGGGTTCAACTCGCGATGCTCCCTACGATCCGAGGCAGATCCAGTTGGCCTTGAAGTTGCGGTTCTAAAAGCGGTTCGAGCTAAAGCGAGGTAATCACGGGCGGAAGGCGCTGGGTAGCAGAGCCTTCCGCCCTTTATACGATAGGTCAGACTATCCGGCCCGTTCGGGTGCGGTGTAGCATGGAAGACCGTGATCATCCGGCATCGGTCGCTTCGGTTTATTCCTCTCGTTTCCCTGCTCGGGCTGGCGCTGGTCCCGCGGCTGCCGGCAACCGAGGCCCAGAAACCGCTCCTGGAGCGCGAGTTCCAGGCCGCGGTGGCGCAATACGAGTCGGGCCATTTCGCCGAGGCCGCCCAACAGCTGGAGAGCCTGGTGCATGAGGTCCCACAAAGCTTCGATGTGCACGAACTCCTGGGCCTGGTCTATTCGGCGCAATCCGAGGACGCGAAAGCCAGCCCGCACCTGCAGACTGCTGTCCGCCTGAAACCGGGCTCCGCGTCCGCCAGGACCAACCTGGCAGCCAACCTGATGCGTCTGGGCAAGGCGGAGCAGGCGGGAATCGAATTCAAGAAGGCGGCTGAGCTGGATCCGGGAAACTTCGACACCAACCACAACCTGGGTGAGTTCTACGTCCGCTCGGGAAAAGTCGCCGCCGCGGTTCCTTTTCTCGCTCAGGCCCAAAAGATCGATCCGTCGTCCTACGATAATGGCTACGATCTGTCCCTGGCTTATGTTTTGACCGGCAAGCTCACGGATGCCCGGCAATTGGTGCAAGATCTGTTGAAAAAAAAGAACACTGCGGAACTGCACAACCTGCTGGGAGAGATCGAAGAGAAGGACGGGAAATTCGTGGAAGCGGCCAATGAATACGAAACCGCGGCCCACATGGACCCGAGCGAGAGCAATCTGTTCGACTGGGGCAGTGAACTGCTCATTCACCGCACGCTGGGGCCCGCCATTGAAGTGTTCCAGCATGCCACCGAGCGCTATCCCAAATCACCTCGCCTGGTCATTGGCCTGGGCATGGCCCTGTACTCGCGCGGCAACTACGACGAGGCCGTGAAGGCCCTGCTGCAGGGGGCCGACCTCGACCCCTCGGATCCCAGCTGCTACCTGTTTCTGTCGAAGGCGTACGACAGTTCGCCGAGCCAGGCCAATGAGGTGATCGAGCGCTTTCGCCGCTTCGCTGAACTTCAGCCGCGCAATGCGCGCGCGTCGTACTACTATGCCATGAGTTTGTGGAAAGGAAAGCGGGCGCAGGATCCGGACTTGAATCTCCAGCAGATTGAAACCCTGCTGAAGTCGGCGATTGCGCTCGATCCGAAGCTGGCCGAGGCGCACCTGCAGTTGGGGAATCTTTACTCGGACCAGAACAAGTACGCCGAGGCGGTTCCCGAGTATGAGAAAGCGCTCCAACTCAGTCCGGATTTGGCGGATGCGCACTACCGGCTGGGCCAGGCGTATGTTCGTACTGGCGACAAAGACCGCGCCCAGCAACAGTTTCAGGTGTACCAGCAACTCCGCGCGGAGCACCTGGCGGAGATCGACAAGCAGCGGGCCGACATTCGGCAGTTCGTCTACTCGGCGAAAGATGGGCCGTCGACGAAGTGATGGATTAATGTAGGCGCGAGCGCCCGCGCTCGTGCAAGGGCCAGCGCGGGCGCTCGCGCCTACATCGAAGAAAACTTGTCATGACACACTTTTCATTGCAGACCGCCAGGGGCCGGGCCGCGGCCGCGGCGTGCTCCCCTCGCGAACTGGCCCGGCAGCTGGCCTGCACCCGCCGCGACTTCCTGCGGACCGCGGCCGGGCTGGCGCTGGGCAGCACGATGCTGGCCCCGAGCGCGATGGCGCGGGCCGTGGCGCCGCGTAAAAAGAGAAAAGTGGTGGTCATCACGTTCGGCGGCGGTGCCCGGGACCAGGAGACGTTTGCGCCGGAAGGGCAGGAGAACATTCCGCACCTGATGCGCGAGCTCATTCCGCAGTCGGCTTTCTTCACCCAGGTCGTCAATCGAGGAATCCTGGGGCACTACGTGGCCACCGCCAGCCTGGTCACGGGCGTTTACGAGACTTTCAATAACTTTGCTGCTGTCCCTCCCGCGAACCCGACCGTGTTCGAGTATTTCCGCAAAGACTTGAGGCGGCCACCCTCGGATGCCTGGGTTGTGGCTCCCAGCAACGGTTTCAACCGCATTGGCGAAAGCAATCATCCTTCGTATGGCGGAGGATCGGGCGCGACCGTGATTCTGCCGAAGCATCTGTTGACCGCAGCCATGTCAGGCGCCAGCGGCGACTTCGACCATCTGCTGCGGGACAACTACGAGACGCCCTTTTACGCTCCTGAACTCGGAGGCCGCGAGTTTGAGCTAGAGCAGCTGGAGAATCTGCTGAAGCTCTCCGTGAACGATTTCAAAACCCATGCGCGGACGCTTTCGAGTCCGGACGAACTTTCGGTGTATATCGCGCGTCAATTGATGAAGCAGGTGGCGCCCAGCCTCTTGTGGATCACCATGCACGACATCGATATCGCCCACGCCGGAGCCTATTCGCTCTACATCGACGGCATCCGGAGGACCGACCGGCTGTGCGCCGAAATATGGCAAGCCATCCAGACCGAGCCGGAATATGCCGGCAACACCACGCTCTTCATCCTGCCGGATTTTGGGCGCGATGCGGATGACGACTCCGGGGGCAACGGGTTTCAGCATCATCGCACCGGCGACACGCTCTCCCGCACCACCTGGATGATGGCTCTGGGCGCGGGTGTGCGCCCGGGTGTAGTTTTCGACCGCGCCATGGAGTCGACCGACCTGGTGCCGACCCTGGGGTCGATGCTGGATTTTTCCGCTGCCCTGGCGCAGGGCAAGCCGATTCCGGAGCTGTTGTAGCGCTTATGCTTCCAGGCGACCTCAAGCCGGAGCAGTTCAAGGGCTATCCGCCTCAGGCCCGAAAACTGGTGACGGGCTGCGTGGCGGCTCTGCAACAGCTGCCGCTGACTTTTGTCCCGAGCCTGTTGCGCGAGGTCATCGACTACGATTTCAAGTTTCCTCCCGAGCGCAACGCCATCGAGAAGGAACTGGCGAATCTGAATTCTCTGTCCCCTTCCCAGCTGAAAGAATGGTTCCAGGGATTCGCCCAGATCACTCCCTCCCCGAAGCTCGAAAGTGTTGATTGGGTGAACTCTCCCGGCCTGTTTGTCGAGCAGCTGTCAGCCCACCTTTGGGCCACTCATCAACTGGATGCCTTTCGCAAGGCGGCGATCGAGTACGCGGGCCGTCTGCAGGCCGTGGCGCCGCCGGAGCCGCCTCCGGTGCCCCGGCTTGGAATCGCCGTCATCGGGCAGGGCGTGGATGCACATGAGGAGCCCCTGTTTCGCAAACTGCGCGCCCATGGCGGATATTTCAGCCGCGTGAATCCCGAAAATGGACTGGAGACGCTGCTGAATGCGGTGGCGGCCAGGGCCAAGGC
>Ga0187822_10000192_pt1 | contig 11196 bp, 6 predicted proteins | sample NC_wetland_sal_i_18_FD_132967 | JGI IMG/M metagenome (GOLD analysis project Ga0187822, IMG submission 132967) | Wetland sediment microbial communities from Neuse River Estuary, North Carolina, USA - SourceSoil_2 | ecosystem: Environmental > Aquatic > Freshwater > Wetlands > Sediment | place...
CGTGGATGCACATGAGGAGCCCCTGTTTCGCAAACTGCGCGCCCATGGCGGATATTTCAGCCGCGTGAATCCCGAAAATGGACTGGAGACGCTGCTGAATGCGGTGGCGGCCAGGGCCAAGGCACATCCTGCTCCGTATGGCCATTGGTACATCGATGGAGGTGAGGAAGCCGACCACGATTCCGCGCTCACCTGTGTCTCCTACGGCGCGCTGGCCCCCGAGCGCGCGGTGCTCTTGCGCAAAATGCACGGAGAGATCGAGAAGCCCGGCATGGGGCCGGAAGCGTTGCGCACGCTGCTGGCGCAGATGCGTCCCGCGGACCTCGGAATGGGCAGATCGGGTAAAGGCGACGAGGTGCTCGATCGCTTCCAGGTCAAGCTGTTGACCGAGGGTTCGGGAACGCAGATTTTCAGCACCACCTTCGCGCAGTGGGCGGCGCGCGAAACCCTGCGACGGGCCCAGCCTCTCACCTTGCTGGTGCGATTTGCTCCACGCCAGAGGCAGAAGCCGATGAATGAGTTGCTGTCGGCAAGTCAGACCAACGCCGACCTCGATCCTGCCGGCTCCCTGGTGGACGCGGATATGGGATCCTACTACACCTATCTGAACCAGCAACGCCTGGCCGGAGCTGAGAAGTCTTCGTTCCTGGTATGGTTCGAAGGCCACAACGAAGCGGTGGCGATTGGCCCGGCAATGCCGGGCGGGACGCAGTCGGCGAATCCGACCGACCTCAAGCAGTTGCTCAGCTGGATCAGTTAGTCCGCACGTGTGGGGCGGACACTCCTGTCCGCCGCTTTTGAAGTTGACTTTAGGGTTGCTGGTTGTCGGGGCCGGCCGAGTGCGAAAGTTTGAGAACGCGAAGTCAAACTCAAGCCAAAATCAAAGTCAAAAGCGGCGGACAAGAGTGTCCGCCCCACACGGGTAGATTATTTGGACAAGACCGCCACTCCATAAACTGGAAGCTTGACCGATTGCTTCGATCCGCCTTCGAGAACGTCATTCATGGCGGATGGCAGTGCGACGGTCTGGTCAGTCTTTGACAGGTTTACCAGAATGTAAACTGTTCCCCGATTGCCGTAGCGCGGATACACTTCGACCCCTTGCGGAACCGCACCCAGCGCGGGTTTCACGCCGCTGATGTCGGTCATCCATTTCGCCGCCGCGGTCATGGCGGAGCCGTCGAGCCAGGCCCCGATGTAGGTGATGCGCCCTTTCCCGACTTTTCGCGTGATGGCTGCGGGCTTGCCGTCCAGCCAGCCGTTGCTCTTGCCGTAGGTTTCGAGCACTTCGGTGTCTTTGTCATTGGCGCTCAGCAACTCAGCCCACCACTTGCTCTGTCCCGGGCCAAACTTTCCCTCGATCGCCACGGGATCGACCAGCGCGTAGTATTGCTCGACTCGCCCGCCCAGCAGGTCCGCGAGCGGGCCGGGTTGGCGTTCAGGCTGCAAGCTGTTGTCCTCATCTTTCATGCCGGAGCGCTGGCCCAACACCAGGTGTCCGCCCTGTCGCACATATTCAATCAGGTTTTTGGCGGCTGCATCTGAGAGCACGTTGAGCCCGGGGGCGACCACCAGCTTGTACTGGTTCAGAGGCGCCACCGGCTCGACCACGTCGATGGACTGGCTGATAGCCCGCAACGGTCCGTAGTAGCTGACTAGTTCTGCGTCGGGGTCGTAGTTTTTATTGTGGCGTTGCCAGTTGATGGCCCAGCGGCTGTCGTAAGAGTGCAGGATCGCGACTTCAGATTTCACCGATGTGCCCGCCAGCGCCGAACCGGCTTTGGCAAACTCCTGGCCGATCTGCTGCGCTTCCTTATATAAGGGGACAGGCGTGCCGTCCGCCCCGAGAAGGGTGCCGTGGTATTCCTCCTGGCCGTTCAAGGCGCTGCGCCACTGCCAGTAGCTGACCACATCGGCGCCATGTCCGACGGCGTGCCAGGCCATCGCCCGCACCTCTCCTTTGTCCAGGGAGTTGTTGATGGGCGCCCAGTTGACCGAGCCGGGCTGGGTTTCCATGACCCAGAAATTCTTGTCTTTAAAGCCGCGAGTCAGGTCGTGGGCAAAGCCATTTTTGGCAGGATCGAGGTGTCCCTGGCCGACGTAATCGTCCCAGGCGGCGAGGTCGAGATCTTTCTCGACCACGTAGTGATCGAAGCCGTCATACCAGCCCATGGTGTTTGTCGTGATGAACTGTTTGGGATCGGCATTGGCGCGAATGACCTCCAGCTGGTTCTTCTGATAACTGCGCCAGGTGTCGCTGACAAAGCGTTTCCAGGCCAGCAGCAGGCCGGGATTGCCGTATTGCGTCTGAATCGGAATCTGGCTCCAGTCGAAAATGGTTTCGCTCCAGTAGGAAGTGGTCCACCGCGTATTCAGATTGTCCAGGGTGCCGTAACGCGCCTTGAGCCATTGCTGGAACTGCGCCTTCGTGTCGGGATCGAACGAGATGTCGGAGTACTCATTGTCAATTTGCCAGCCCAGTACGTAGGGATTGTGTCCGAAGCGCTTGGCCAGCTGTTCGGCGATCTTGCGCGCCAGTTCGCGATATTTGGGATCGGCAAAGTTGAACTGCTGCCGATTTCCGTGCTCAAGGCGGTGGCCTTCTTCATCTACCCGCAAGGTTTCGGGATATTTCTGGGTGAGCCAGGCCGGCGGGGCGGCAGTGGGCGTGCCAACGACCGTGTAGATGCCGTGTTTTGAGGCGGCGGTGACCGCCCGATCCAGCCAGTCCAGGTCGTAGTTGCCTTCGCTCGGCTCCATTCGGCTCCAGGCAAATTCGCCCACCCGCACCATGTGGATTCCGGCTTGCTGCATCAGGGTGAGGTCGGCCTCCCAACGCGACTCCGGCCATTGTTCCGGATACCAGGCGGTGCCCATCATGATCGGCGGAGGTGGCGGCGTTTGCGCGCTGAGGGTGGGGGCTGACAGAAGGATGACAGCAACCGCCCAAAAGAAGACGAATTCCATAGCCCGTGATCGAATGGTGCGCATGGTGACTCCTGATTGTTGCTGAAATGAGATCGTGGCTGCTCTCTGATGTCCGGCACCCGAGGTCCGACGTCTGACGCCCGAGGTCCGATGTCCGCTCAGACTTTGGTCCCCCGCCGCCCCAGAAAGAGCATGACCGCGCCGAACAGCAGCATGACCACTCCCCACTCGAGATTGATGTTGATGCCCAGAGAGCGCTCGTAAATACGTTTGTCGCTGAGTTCCCCGAATACGATCAACAGCACTCCGAAGATGGAGAACAGGAAACCAATCGGCAGTCGAATGTCGAGTCCCATCTTTTCTCCTATCGGAAAACGATATTCAGCAAGGCGGTGGCCGCCAGGACCACCACGGCCAGCACGGCGGGCCGCTGATACCAGTGCAGACCTTGCTGGGTTGGGCGTTCGGTGAGCGAGTACACCAGGCCCGCCAGTTCTTTCTCTTCGTGGGCCTGGGTGAGCAGACTGACTACGATCGTGATCACGAAGCAGGTGGTCCAGGCGTAAATGGCGGTCCAGAAATTCTGCGCCATCTCGCTGGGATAGACGTGCAGGGTAGCGATCCATCCGCCTTTCACGCCCGGGACGCCGCCCTGGGGCAGGGTCAGCGCGTGGTGGAGCGCGGCCGCCATGGTGCCTCCCAGCAGCCCGCTGAAGGCGCCGTGGCCGGTGGTGCGCTTCCAGAACATGCCCAGCAGGAAAGTCGCGAACAGGGGAGCATTCACGAAGGCGAATACCAGCTGCAGCATGTCCATGATGTTGTTGAACCGCGTCGCCATGTAGGCCGTGGCCACCGACAGCGCGATGCCGAAGATGGTCGCCATCCGGCCCATCCAGAGATAGTGCGCATCGCTGGCTTTCTTGTTGATGTACGACTGGTAGATGTCGTAAGTCCACACCGTATTGAAGGCGGTGACATTCCCCACCATGCCCGACATGAAACTGGCCAGCAGCGCGGTCAGGCCAAGGCCCAGGATTCCCGTGGGGAAGTAATGCAAAAGCATATTGGGGGTGGCCAGGTCATAGTCGAGTTCAACCGCTCCGTCTTTGTCGCGGATGGGCTGGCCCGAGGCATCCATTTTGGCCGGGATCAATCCCCGACCCTCGGACTGGCCTTGGATCGTGGTGTTGCCGCCCGCCAGGTGCGCCAGATTCTGCGTGGGCAGCGCAATCGCAATCAATCCTGGCAGGATTACCAGGAAAGGAAACAGCATCTTGGGAAAGGCCGCGATCAGCGGAGTGCAACGGGCGGAATTCATGGAGTTGGCCGCCATGGCGCGCTGGATGACAAGAAAATCCGTGCACCAGTATCCAAACGACAACACGAAACCCAGCCCAAACGTCAGGCCGAACCATTCCACGCCCAGGCGATTGGTGTGGGCGTTCGTCATGCCCAGCCAGGAATGCGTGTAAGAAGGATCGAGATTGGCTTTCAGACCTTGCCAGCCGCCGATATTTTTCAAGCCCAGCCAGACCAGCGGAAGGAATCCGGCGACGATCAGGAAAAACTGCACCACCTCGTTGTAGATCGCGCTGGTCAGTCCGCCCAGCAGGATGTATCCCAGCACCACCAGGGCCGAGATCACCAGGGAGAAATGAAAGATCCATGCCTGGGGCAGTCCCAGGCGGGCGAAAGGCGAGTCGAAGATGTGCAGAATCTGGATCAGCTTCGCCATGGCATACATGGAAATGCCGGAAGAAAACAGGGTCATGATGGCGAAGGAAACGGCGTTCAGCCCGCGAGTCTTCTCGTCAAAGCGCAGCCGCAGATATTCGGGCACGGAGCGGGCCCGCGATCCGTAGTAAAAAGGCATCATGAAAACGCCGACGAAGACCATGGCCGGAATGGCGCCGATCCAGTAAAAATGGCTGGTCGCGATGCCATACTTGGCTCCGGAAGCGCCCATGCCGATCACTTCCTGCGCCCCCAGATTAGCGGAAAGGAAGGCCAGGCCGGCCACCCAGGCGGGAATGGAGCGTCCGGCGAGAAAGAAGTCCGTGCTGGTTTTTACATAGCGCTTGAGGACCGCCCCGATTCCGAGCACGAAGACGAAATACACGATCATGATGGTCCAATCGATGGTCCTCAACATGAGTAGTTCTCCTTCGTGGGTCGGCGGAGCCGGACTAGGCGATTTTCCGGCAAGCGGTGTAAACGATTGCAGGCCTGCGGCGCCTTTGTCAATGTGTTTTGCTGGCTCATCTTTCTCGCATTTAAAGCCACTGTCATCCTGAGCGCAGCTTGTCCGTTCGCTCGCGAACGGACAGGCGGAGTCGAAGGACCCCTTAGCGCGGCAATCACGCGGGATTCCCTGACGTTGAAGTTTCTGCCGGATTACGTCCGGTTGCGCTCATAGGGGTCCTTCGACTGCGCGGCTGCCTCGCTTCGCGAAGCGGCCACTCCGCTCAGGATGACATTTTTGGGGTCATTAACGATTTCAAATGCGCCGCGGCGCTTTCCGGCGTGATGTCACGCTGCGGCATGCCCAGCATTTCGAATCCCACCATGAATTTTCGAATGGTCGCGGAGCGCAGAAGCGGAGGATAGAAGTGCGCGTGGAAATGCGCTTCATGATGCGGATTGCCGTCGGTGGGCGATTGATGAAATCCCATGGAGTAGGGGAATGGCACGTCGAAAACCTTGTCGTAAGTTGAGGTCACCTGTTGCAGGAGCTGGGCCAGCAGGGAAACTTCCGGGTCCGTAAATTCAGGAAACGTTCCCAGGTGGCGGCGGCTGCAAACCAGAATTTCGAAGGGCCAGACCGCCCAGAAGGGCACCATGGCGACGAACCCCTCGTTCTCGCAGACCACTCGAACCTGCTGTCGGTCCTCCAGTTCGACGTAATCACACAGTAAACACTTGTTATGTGTTTCGGCATAGCTGGCCTGGCCGATTAGTTCTTTGCCTGGGATGTCGGGAACCGTATGGGTGGACCAGATCTGGCAGTGGGGATGAGGATTGCTGGCGCCCATCATCGAGCCGCGATTTTCGAAGATCTGGACGTGGTTGATCTGCGGCATCTGGGCCAGTTCGCGAAACTGGGCGGTCCAGGTATGGATCACGTTTTCAATGTCTTTCGGCGACATGGTGGCCAGGGTAAGGTCGTGGCGCGGGGAGAAGCAGATGACCCGGCACAGTCCGGGCTCGCCTTCCGCCACCAGCAATCCGCGGTTTTCGATGTCGATGCGGTCGTCTCGCGCCGCCGGTTTTAGGGCGGCAAAGTCATTGTCGAAAACGAATGTGCCGGTATAGCGGGGATTCAGGACCCCGCCTGCCCGGGGATTGCCGGGACAGAGGTAGCAGGTGGGGTCATATTCGGGCTCGTGCTTAGTGGCGACCTTTTCGAGCTGCCCCTGCCACGGCCGGCCGGCGCGGTGAGGGGAAACCAGCACCCATTCGTTGGTGAGAGGGTTTAATCGGCGATGTGGGTCTTCAGTAAGCTTCAATCCCGTGCCTCCGCCCCTTGGGTTACAATGTACGCGAAAGCCTTACAAGTCCGAGATATCGTAAATCAGACGTCATTTGACAGGGAGTGGGTAGCCGCTTATTGTGACAGACTGTAAGCGATTACATATGCAGTATTTCATACTCCCAACTCGGTTTTCACGTCTCGTTTCTGGTTGGCCCCGCGTTATTTTTTGAACCATATGAAGTCGGCAGAATTGGCTCAACATTTTGAGAGCTTGTTCGGGTCGCAGCCCCGCATCTTTTGCGCCCCGGGGCGGGTCAATTTGTTGGGCGAGCACACCGATTACAACGATGGCTTCGTGATGCCTTGTGCCATCGGATTTTCCACCCGGGTCGCGGTCTCTCCGCGGCCGGACCGGAAACTGGTGATCCGATCGGAAGAATTTTCGGAACAGCTTGAATTCGATCTGGAAAACCTGCCCAGCCGCGGCAAAGGGGTGTGGTCCGACTACGTTCTGGGGATTGCAGTCATGCTGCAGGAGATCGGACATCCCACGCCGGGCGCCAGCCTGCTGGTTCGGGGTGAAGTGCCTATCGGCGCGGGGCTGAGTTCCTCGGCCGCAATCGAAGTGGCGAGCGCGCTCGCCTTGATGAGCCTCAATGGCGCGCGCCTTTCCTTGCCGGAAGTGGCCAAGCTGTGCCAAAGAGCCGAAAACGTATTTATCGGGGCGCGGGTCGGCATCATGGACCAGTTCGTGTCGTGTCTAGGCAAAGCCGGACACGCCTTGCTGCTGGATTGCCGTTCGCTTGAGTTCAAGCTGATTCCCATTCCAGAAGATGTTCGCCTGGTCATCTGCAACACCATGGTGAAGCATGACCACGCCAGCGGCGCCTACAACCGGCGACGTGAAGAGTGCGATGAAGGAGTGAAGATCCTCAGTCAGTGGTATCCCAAAGCGCGTGCTCTGAGAGACATTACGCTGGAACAACTGGAGCAGCACAAAGCCGGGATTCCCCCGACCGTTTACAAGCGCTGCCTGCATGTGGTGACGGAAAACCAGCGCGTGCTGGAAGGCGCCAAATACCTGACCGCCGGGGACGTGATCCGGTTCGGAGGCCTGATGCGGGAATCGCATCGCAGCCTGCGCGATCTCTTTGAAGTCAGCTGCCGGGAACTGGACGTCATGGTCGAAATCGCGGAGTCGCTCGATGGCTACCGCGGCGGGCGCATGACGGGCGGAGGCTTTGGCGGGTGCACGGTAAACCTGGTGAAGGCCGCCGATGCGTCCCGGTTTGCGGCGCAGATCTCGGAGAGATATCAGGCTGCCACCGGGATTAAGCCCGACGTTTACGTCTGCTCCGCCGCCAATGGCGCAAGCGCGGATTTGAACTCGATCACGCCGCGCTAGATCGCCCGAGTGGAACCCCGCATCACCAGGTGGGTCGGGATGGAGTAGTCGAGGTGGGGGTTGTCTTCTTTGCGGATCAGCGCCTCGAGCGCGGCAAAAGCGGTGACTGCGAGTTGGGTACGCGACAGGATTACTGTCGTCAGAGGTGGCTGGGTGAGGTGGGCAAACGAAATATCATCAAACCCGATCAGCGATATGTCCTCCGGAACCCGCAACCCGGCATCGAGAATCGCGCCCAGGGCCCCAATCGCAGTGAGATCGTTCGAGGCGATGACGGCGGTTGGAGGCTGCGGCAATTTCAGCAGGCTGCGCATCGCCATGGCACCGCCTTCGATCCTGTGGTCGCCTTTTTCGATCATGGACTGGTCAGACAGCCCCCTGGATTTCAGCCCGGACAGGTAGGCATCGCGCCGCGTGCGCGCCGACTCCAGGTTCATGGGGCCGGCAATAAAGGCGATTCGCCGGTGATTGAGCGAATAAAGATGTTGCATCGCCTCATGAATGCCCTGGGCGTAATCGATGCGAATGTTAGCGCTGTGGAGGCCAGTTTTACCGGTGTCCATGAACACGGTCGGAATGTTGCGGCGGGTGAGTTCGGTGACCAGCGCGGGGTCCGCTTCAGAGGTCATGATGGCCACGCCGTCAACTTTGCGCTCGACCATGCGCCGTATGCATCCTGCCATGCGCTTGGGATTGTAGTCGGTGTTCCCGATGATGACTTCCTGGCCGCGCTCCACCGCCTGGTCTTCGAAGCTCTTTACCAGTTCGGGGAAAAACGGGTTGGTGATATCGGAGATGATCAGCCCCAGCATGCGGCTTCTGCCCGAAACCAGGGTGCGCGCGTGAGTGTTGGGATAAAAGTTCAGCTCTTCGATGGCCTTGCGCACCCGCGCCGCTGTCCCCGGCTTCACCTTCTCGGAATCGTTGATGGTGCGAGATACGGTGGCGGTTGAGACTTTGGCTCGCTTGGCGACTTCTTTAATGTTCATGCAAGTCCACGAGGAAGACCCGGAAGGAAGCTCTATTTTAGCAACGATTGGCGGGCAAAGGAATTCGGTGGTGTGTGGGCGGACACTCCTGTCCGCCGCTGTTGACTTTGATGCCGTCGTCCGAACCACCCTCTTCTCTCTCATTCGCCACGTCCGGGAAGAAATGAAAGAGACTGAAAAGCAACTTCAAAGGGGGAGGACAAGAGTGTCCGCACCACACACCGGCTTCCCTGTAAGCGTTTACAGGAATACCGCGATGTTAGATAATTCAGCCCGGCCATCCACAACTGGCGCATCAAACCCGGGGGGACCATGGACCGACGCAATTTTCTCAAAACTACCGGCACCTTCATCGCGGGCGCGACCATTGCCCGCTCGGCATTAGCCAATGGCGCGACTGAGCCCGGTGCTGCGGGACGGATGGTGCTGCCCCTGAATCGGAACTGGCGATATAGCCGCACCGTCGTGGAAGGTGCGCACGCGCGCGACTTCGACGACTCCGGATATGAGCGCGTCGTGATTCCTCACACCAACATCCGCCTGCCCTGGCACAGCTTCGACGAGAAGAGTTACGAGTTCGTCTCCAGCTACCGCCGCCGGTTCAAACTGCCGGCCGAGGCCCGTGGCCACCGCGTGTTCGTGGATTTTGAAGGAGCCATGACCGCTTCCACCGTCTGGATCAACGGCCAGCGGCTGGGCGAGTACAAGGGCGGCTACACCCCTTTCTCCTTCGACCTTACGCCGCATCTCGATTTCGACGGGGAGAACGTGCTGGCGGTGGATCTTGATTCCACCGAGCGTCCTGACATTCCTCCTTTCGGCTATCAGATCGACTACCTGACCTTCGGCGGCATTTACCGTGAAGTCTCGCTGCGCATTGTTCCTGCAACATTCATTGAGAACGTCTTCGCCAGAACCAAAGACGTTCTGACCGACCATCCCAGCCTGGATGTCGATTGCTACATTCAGTTCGCGGAGGCGTCGCGAGAACCGCTGACCATCGAAGTCAGTCTGCGCGAGGGCGATCGCGTGCTGGCCAAGGGCACGCAGCGCATCCCCGCGGCCCCGGCTGCGCCGGATCCGGTTGCCTACACGGTCCATGTCGACAAACTTGGCGCCATAAAACTATGGGACCTGTCGCACCCTAATCTGTACAGCGTGCAGGTCCGCCTGCTGCGCGGGACGCAGCCGGTGGATGAAGTCTCGCGCACCATCGGGTTCCGGGAAGCGCAATTCACCGATCACGGTTTTGAACTCAACGGCAAAGTGATCAAGCTGCGCGGGTTGGACCGTCATCAGACCTTTCCCTTCGTAGGCCAGGCCATGCCGGGCCGCGCCCAGCGCCGGGACGCGCACATTCTCCGCCACAAGCTGAGGTGCAACATCGTGCGTACGTCGCACTATCCGCAGTCACGCCACTTTCTCGATGCCTGCGACGAGATTGGGCTGCTGGTGCTGGAGGAAATTCCCGGCTGGCAGCACATCGGCGACGAACCGTGGAAACTGATTTCGATAGACAACGTGAGCCGCATGATCCGCCGCGACTGGAACCATCCGTCCATCATCCTGTGGGGGGTGCGGATCAACGAATCAAAGGACGACCACAGCTTTTATGTCCGTACCAATGCGATGGCCCACAAGCTCGACCCGACGCGTCAGACCGGCGGGATTCGCTACTTTCAGGAATCGGAATTTCTCGAAGACGTTTTCACCATGAACGACTTCGGTTTTCCGCTGAAGCCGCCCAATCACTCGCGCTACTTGAATACCGAGTTCGTCGGGCACACCTATCCCACCAAAACCATCGACCAGGTGGAACGGCTCACCGAACACACCATGCGCCACGCCCGCATCCACGACCAGCTGGCGTCTAATCCGCAATACGCGGGGGGCATTGGCTGGTGCGCCTTCGACTACAACACCCACGGCGATTTTGGCTCCGGCGATCGCATCTGCTATCACGGGGTCACCGACATTTTCCGCGAGCCCAAACCGGCGGCTGGATTCTATAAATCGCAGTGCGATCCCGCGGAAGAGGTGGTTCTCGAACCGGCATTCCACTGGGCGCGGGGCGATGCGTCGATCGGATTTTCAAATGCTGTCATCTGTTCCAATTGCGACCACATCAAGCTGTACATCGCGGATGAACTGGTCGCGGATGTGGAGCCTGACCGTAAGACTTTCCAACATCTGCAATACGCGCCCTTCGTCGTGGAACTGGGCGAGCTCTTTCACAAATGGGGCGACCTGCGTCTCGAGGGCTACATTCAGGGAAAACAGGTCATCGTCAAGAAATATTCCGGCAAAGGCATCGACCAGAAGTTCACACTTTTGCCCGACGACACCAGCCTGATCGCCGACGGCGCCGACACCACTCGCGTGGTGCTGCGCGTGACCGATGA
>Ga0187822_10000194_pt1 | contig 11183 bp, 10 predicted proteins | sample NC_wetland_sal_i_18_FD_132967 | JGI IMG/M metagenome (GOLD analysis project Ga0187822, IMG submission 132967) | Wetland sediment microbial communities from Neuse River Estuary, North Carolina, USA - SourceSoil_2 | ecosystem: Environmental > Aquatic > Freshwater > Wetlands > Sediment | place...
GCTTCGAGTCGCTTCCGATCCAAAATATTGTTTCGTCCAGGGAGACATATGCGATCGCGAACTGCTGCGGGAATTGATCAAGCAGCACCAACCCCGCGCCATCGTGCATTTTGCGGCCGAGAGTCACGTGGATCGATCGATCCACGGCCCTGACGACTTCATCCGGACCAATGTTTACGGGACGTTCTGTCTGCTGGAAGAAGTGCGCGCGTATTGCGCCGAGTTGACGGAGCCGGAACGCCGTTCGTTCCGTTTCCTTCACATCTCCACCGATGAGGTTTATGGGTCGCTCGGCCCGAATGATCCGCCGTTTTGCGAGACCACGGCCTACGCGCCCAACAGTCCTTATTCAGCTTCGAAGGCGGGTGCGGACCACCTGGTGCGCGCCTATCACCACACCTACGGGCTTCCGACCCTGACCACCAATTGTTCGAATAACTACGGCCCTTACCAGTTCCCGGAAAAACTCATTCCCCTTGTGATCCTCAACGCCCGGGCCGGCAAGCCGCTCCCGGTCTATGGAGACGGTCAGAACGTGCGCGACTGGCTGTTCGTGGAGGACCACTGCGCCGCCATACGCCGCGTGCTGGCCCAGGGCAGAGTCGGAGAAACCTACAACATCGGCGGCGGCGGCGAAAAGCGAAACCTGGAAATCGTCGAGGCCATCTGCGCCATGCTGGATCAGTTGTGTCCTGACGATCCGGTTACGCCTCATCGAAACCTGATTGCTTTTGTGGAAGACCGGCCCGGCCACGACCGGCGCTATGCCATTGATGCTCGCAAGATCGAGCGTGAACTGGGATGGAAGCCGCGCGTAAGTTTTGCCAGCGGCATGCGCAAGACGATCGAATGGTATTTGCAGAATGAAGAGTGGGTGAAAGGGGTCACCAGCGGCGCCTACCGAAAGTGGATTGCCACCCAGTACTCATGAAGATGCAGGCCCGGCCTCGGCAAAGCAGAGAATAGATCACATGCGAATCACCATTTTCGGCGCCACCGGCTTACTGGGAAAGGCGCTGATGCGGGAGTGGAAGGAAGACGAGGTCACGGGACTCGCCTCTGCGGACGGCGACATTCGGAACGCGGAACAGGTGCTCCACCTGGTCGAGCGCAGGCGGCCCGATTGGATTGTCCTGGCAGCGGCCTACACCGACGTTGACGGCTGCGAGACTGACCGTGACCTGGCCTTCGACGTAAACTGCCGCGGAGCCGTCAACGTCGCGCGCGGGGCCAAGCAGCAAGGGGCTCGTCTGCTTTTTCTCAGCACTGACTATGTATTCGACGGCGCCAAGACGATTCCCTACACGACCGATGATCCCCGGTCGCCCCGCAGTGTCTACGGTCAATCGAAAGCCGAGGCGGAGGTGCAACTGCTCCGGGTTCTGCCGGAGTGCTGCATCGTTCGGACTTCGTGGCTCTTTGGCACCGGCGGCAAATGTTTCCCCGACACGATTCTGAACCTGGCTGCCAGTCGGCCACAGCTGGACGTAGTTGGCGACCAGCGCGGTTCCCCCACCTACGTGGTCGATCTGGCTCGCGCCCTGATACAACTTTGCCGCCAGCAGGCGAGCGGCCTGGTGCACGCCACCAACCGCGGCGAGTGCTCGTGGTACGAGTTTGCTCGCGAAATTATCGCGCGTGCGGGCCTCGACACAGTCGTGCACGAAACCACGAGCGACAAGTTTGTACGCCCCGCGGAACGTCCGAAGTACTCCGTGCTGTCGCCGGAAAGTCTGGAGAGGCGCGGCATCGCCATGCCCGGCTGGCAAGATGCGCTGCAAAGATACCTGGCAGAGAGAGCTTTTTCGTAGCGCCGCCGTCCCGGCGGCTGTCGGGGCGGCGTCCCGCCGCCCCCCGGCGCGGAGGGCAAGATGCCCTCCGGACAGCCGGCGAGACGCCGGCGCCACACCGCGGATCGTGGTGAATTACAACTGTCCGCGGAGGGCGGTTTGCATTTTCTGCTGGTGGCGAAGATCCAGCTTGGCGCCGGCACATGTCACGTGAAAGACGTCCGTGGCAGTCTGCCCCTGCGTGTCGATGATCGCAACTTCGATATTGCAGCCCAGTTCGGCCATGGCAGAACTGATGTCGTAGAGCAGCCCGGGACGGTCCTGGGCGATGATCTCGATCAGCGTGCTGTGTTGTGAACACTCGTTGTCAATCTGCACGCTGGGCTCGACCGTGATCTTCGGGCTTTGCGCTCCCGGCTTGAACTTCGTCTCCATTAATTCGACGACATCGATTTCGCCCGAAACGGCTTCCGCGAGTTTCCGCTTCAGGCGGTCTATCTCGGAGGGATTGAGTTCCAGCGTCCGGAACCGGTCAGAAAACCGGAAGGTGTCGAGCACCACGCCGGCCTTGTTGGAAAAGGCTTCCGCCTTCAGGATGTTCATGCCCCAGGACGAAAGCGTTCCCACCACGTGGGAAAATAAACCCGGGCAATCCAGGGTCAACAAGACAAGTTCGAAGTAGCCATCGCGCCGCAGGATGTCGATTTGTGGTTCATCATCCTTCTGTTTGAGGCGATCGTACATGCGGCAGTGGGCCACGATCTCGCTCGAAGTGTGCATCAGTAAATAACGTTTGGGGAAACCCTCCAGGAACGAAGTGATGTGCTTCGCATCCGTTTCGCCTGCGGCGGCCACGACTTCCTTGATTCTTTCGCTGTTGGAACTGCTTACCGTGAGGCGCTGGTCGTCCACGCTCCGGCTCAGATGGTTGAACGCGGCCGCATAGAACTGCCAGAGCAGCTCAGCTTTCCAGGGCGTCAGGGCCTCCGGGTTGACCGATTTAATGTCGGTGTAGGTCAGCAGCGTGAGCATCTTGAGCCGCTCGGTGGTGCCGACGCACTCGCTGAACTCAGCCACCACCTTGGGGTCGAAGATGTCCTGGCGCATGGTGGTCGACGACATGCGCAGATGGTTAGCAATCAGGAAGACCACCGTCTCGCGGTCAACCGGTTCCAGGCGAAGCCGTTCCAGGGCGCTGGCCGAAGCCTGCAGGCTTCCGGTCACGTGGTCTTCCGCGGGCATGCCCTTGCCCACATCGTGGAGCAAGAGCGCCAGAAAGAGGAGGTCGGGACGTTCGAGCCCGTCCAGAATGTCGCGGAAGCGGCGTTCCAACTCGCCGTCTGGAGTACGCAGCGCATGGATGTTTTCGATCGCCACCAGGGAATGTTCGTCGACCGTGTAGCGATGGTAATAGTCGCGAATGACCAGCGAGTCCACCGCCTTGAATTCAGGAAACAGCACCACCAGCACGCCCAGCCGGTGCATGGCGCGCAGCGCGGCTCCCGCGTGAGGCGACACCAGGATCCGCCTGAAATTCGACCACACCTCCGGAGACTCCTGGGCCCATTGTCGAAGCTTGGGCAGCGACGCTTCGACGCATCGTTCGGTTTCGGAAGTCAGCTTCAGGCCATGACGTCCGACGAATTCAAAAAGCCCGAGAAGTATCGCTGGATCCTGTACGGAAGAAAGCTGGCGCAGAAAAACCCGGCCTTCAACCACGGAAAAATCGGCGTTGGACAAGCGCGATTTGCGGTTTTCGAACAGGCGGTACAGGCCCGATCGCGACGGCGGCACTTCGTCGAACAGTACGGTCAGCCTGTAGATCGAGCGGACGTGGCGGAAATATGTTCGCATCCAGGCCGCGGCCGCGACCGGCGTCCCCTCCGGCAGCCCGATTCCGGCCGCAGCTGCTTCCGACTGCAGTTCGTAGGTCAGTTGATTCAGGTCGCGGCCTTGCCGATAGTGGAGGAAGCACCGCACGGCGGAAAGAAAGTCCAGGGCCGCGCCGCACTCCGCGCGGAACGCTTCCGGCAGCAGGCTCTCGGGCGCGGGCCATGCCCCGGTCTTTTCCAGCTGTGAAATCAGGCTGAGCCAGTTTGCGACCTGACAGTCGCGCAAGCCGCCCGGGCAATCCTTAATGTTAGGTTCCAGATGAAAGATGGTGTGACCGTACTTGTTGTGGCGGGCGGAGGTCAGATCGATCAGCCGCTGCTGCAACTCCAGCGCCTCGCGGGCGACCATTTTCGGAATCACCTGCGACCGGAGGCGCTCGAACAGCTCCGCATCGCCACACAGGTAGCGGCAATCCAGCAGGGAGATATTGAATTCGAGGTTGTCCCGGTACAGCTTGCCGCACTCCGCCAGGGAACGGGTGGTCGGACTGACCCGGAGGTGGAGGTCCCAGAGCGCCTGCGAGATTCGCGGGATGACGCGCCTCTGCGTATCCTCGCTCAGCGCCGACTCATGCAGGAACAGCACATCGACGTCGGAACAGGGAAACAGCGCACGGCGGCCGTAGCCGCCCAGCGCAGCGATGCATATCCTGTCCGGCGAGCCCGGCGAGAACTGATTCCATAACTCGCCGATCAGTGAGTCGGTCAGATTCGAGCGCTCCCGGATTGCGGCCTGTCCGTTGTGTGAGCGCTCGAATCTTTCTCGTATGCTTTCCGACTCGGTCTGGTATGCGTCCTGGGATATAGCGCGATTCGCCAGTACTGTCATCGGACTCCAGTGGTCTGCCGTGACGGTCGGTTAGAGTGCCGCCACCCCGCGCTCGTGATTCCGAATCCTGATGGCTTCATCGACTTTGGAGAGGAAGATCTTGCCATCGCCAATTTTTCCGGTACCCGCGCTCTTTACGATCGCGTCAATGGCGGCGCTCACCAGGTTGTCGGCCAGCACCATTTCCAGCTTGACCTTGGGCACGAGATCGACGGTATATTCACGGCCACGATAAACCTCGGTGTGGCCTTTCTGCCTTCCATGTCCGCGCACGTCGGATATCGTCATGCCGTCAACCCCCAGTTCCGCCAGGGCTTCCTTGACGGCCTCAAATCTGGAGGGCTGGATCACCGCTTCAAGTTTAGTCATTGTGTTTGTCCTCGATCATTCAATTTTCAGATCACACAGATTATAGTCCGCGATACACTCCCGTTCGATCGATCGACCGCGCTAGTCCTAGCGCAGCCACTTCAAAACAGCGCTTTCAGCGTAAAGAATCACCGCGATCACGCCGAGCATTTCGACGATGACCGGGGTCATCTCCTTGATCCACTGCACTGGCGTGTACTTTGCATCCACATCGCGCTGAATGAAGGCATAGGCCACCACGGATTGCGCCGACCCGATGTGAGTCCAGCATCCGCCGAGCGCATAGCCGGCAATCTGGGCGAGCGCGAACAGGTGCAGGGTGGAAGTCTCCAGATTATGCAGGCCGCGCGAGGCAAAATCGGCCACGATGTTGTTGTCCAGGATGGCCGAAAGGAAGGTGCAGCCGAGAAATTGCGCGAAAGCCACGTGGGCCTGGCCGAGGGTCTCAATCCCATGGTGGATCAAGCCCTGCAGTTGGCCGAAAAAACCGGCGTTGGTCAGAAGCGTGATCGACAGGAACAGGGGAAAGAGAAAGTAATATTCGGCGTACTCCTGCCGGGCTTCGCGCAGAGCCAGGGCGCGCATCTTCGGAATCGCCGCCACACCCAGCACCGCTACCGCAAATCCTGCGAAAGACGCCAGGAAAAGCGGCGTCTCATGGTGGAAACCGTGGAGTACGAGAAAGCCGGCAAAGGGAAGCAGGGCCACGGCCCCGATCTTCTGAGCGCGCCGGCGAACATGGGCCAGAGAAGCCAGCGTTTCGTCGACCGACCGTTCCGCCTCCAGGGCTCCCTCGTGGTCTCCGGCAGCGTCGAGAATGTAATGACGGTCGAGTGCGTCCGCAAGATCTTCGCTTACCAGATGACCCAGCAGGCTCTTCCGGATGGCTTCCGGCACGCGTTCCCGCACCAGGGCAAGGCCCAGCGAATCACCGCCGCGCAGACGCTGCAGGACAAGTTCAGCCTTACCGTCTAATTCCGCGGCGTGGTCTTCAATGAGTTCAACCGGGGTGACCACCTCGCTATGCCGCGTCGCTTGCAGAAACCGCACGTCCTCGGCATTGGCGTCGATCACATCCATGGTGTCGAGGTTGACCTGGCGGCCGCGCAATCGCTTACGAATGTGCCGGGCAACCACCAGGTAGGCTGCGATCGCGACGGGCGCGCAATAGATGAGGAAGAAGGCGTTTCCCAGGCGGGGATACAAGTTCGCCTTCATGATCAGGTTGGGGGGCTCGCCGTAGGCCAGCCAGATGCCGCAGATGGTCGTCACCGTGGTGCAGACCATGACCGCGTGGCGAATATCCGCCATCGGCGCTGCCGCCAGCAACAGGATGATCACCAGCGTTCGGATGGTCAAGCCGATCATCGAAACCCCGTCAAGCACGCCTGAAGCCAGCGCCACGACCGCCGTCACTGCAATCACGGTGGACAGGATATTGCCCTGGTTGCGCCGCAGCAGGGAGAACGTGAGGCCTTCCAGGAGCCGGGTTTGGGCAATCACTGAAACGAAGAAAGTCAGGCCCAGGATAAACAGCATGGTGTCCGCGTGGACGAGGTCGTCCAGTCCACGGAACGAAAGCAGGTGCTGTTGTGTCCAATACCACCACCCGCGCTGCGTGATCTCCAGGTGCCACTCCGAACTCTGCAGCCCGCAAAACGTGGAGACTACGATCAACAACATTCCGTAGGTGAGCGCGTTCTTGTGAATCTGATATTTGAAGGAGCCAAAAAGGAACAGCCCCAGGATGGTGGCCAGCACCTCGGCCCCGAGCAACCACATGGGAAGAAACGCGACCCGCCCCACCAGCCCGATCAGGCCGGCAACAATGGCGCAGCCCAGCACGAAATTCCGTCCCGACAGCATGACTACCGCGGGAGGGTCCAGCGCGCCGGTTACCGGCGGCTCAGGAAGGGGACTGGGGATCGAAGGCATGGCTTCACGGTCCACGGCGCGCCGGCCCGTGGTCTCCGGAAGCATGGCCTCGTCCACTACCCCGTCGATCGCGTCCGTGCGTGACATCAGGGTTTTCATTTGTCCGAGTTACACCACTGAAGACGGCTAAGCCCCTCGAATGGGAGATTTTCCCATCCGGTGAGGCCACGCCCGCAGGACGGAGATCCCGACGGCCAGCAGGCATCCGGCGAAAACCGGCAGGACGGGCGCATGTCCGGCAACGATCAGAAAGAGGCCGACGATCACGGCCCACGACCAGGCCATCTTCTGTTTCTTCAAGACCTCGAGCAGCGTGTCAAGCATCTGTGACCCCTTTCGTTACCAGCGAACATGCAGCAGCAGTGCCCCGATGACGGCGGCCAGCCCGCTGCCCGCAAGAAATAGTCCGGGCTTGCTGTACGACTTGTTGAACCAGGGCCTCGCGATTCCATTGCGTTCGCGGGCCCGTTCTTCCTTGAGCAGTTGGGTCAACAGCTTGCGTTGTTCCAGTGTGCTCACGCAGCGCAATGCCTGCTCCGCGGCGACATAGCCTTTCTGCGGTATCCGCAGTTTGAAATTCAGCTGTGCCAGGGAGTAATGCGCCGCAAAGCTGTCCGGCTGGAGCTGGGTCGCAAGTTCCAGGTGATCGATCGCAGGATAAATGTTGCTGGTCAGCGCGTTCGCCAGGCCCAAAAATACGTGGGCCTCTCCGAAGCTGGGAGCAAGTTCTGTGCTCCGGGAGAGCGCTGTGAGCGCTGCCCCCGGATCACCGGTTTGAAGCCGTTCCACGCCTTCCCGAAAACATTCGATGGCTTCGGGAGGGTAGGCCAGCCCGGACGGACATTTCCAGGTCACGGAATGTCCGCCCAATTCGCCATTGATGGGAAATACGCTGGTCATCAGGCTGTCTCCCGCGCGACCTGCAAGCCGGCCTTGAAATCGGCTGCTGCCGCGCCGCTATGGGTAGTATCCGGCTTCAACACGAACTCGGGATAGCACAGGGCGCCCATTTCCGGGATGTCCAAGCCCTCCAGTTCAGCCGCTGCCGAGACCCGCTGCCCGACAATGGCGTGAATCGCCGTGTTCGCCACGTAGGAGGCAGTGAAAACGAAACCCAGCAGAGTACCTACGCCGATCAGCTGCGCCACCAACTGAGTCGGATCGCCGTAAAACAATCCCTTAACGCCATTGGTGCCGTCGGCAAACAGACCGACGGAAATTACTCCCCACAGGCCGCAGGTTCCGTGCACGGAAATGGCTCCCACTGGATCGTCTACTCGAGCCACCCGGTCTATGAACTCAACACTCAGGCAGACCAGCAGGCCGGCAGCGAAACCGATAATGACCGCACCCATGGTGTTGACATAGCCGCTGGGAGCGGTAATCGCCACCAATCCAGCCAGCAGGCCGTTACCGCACATGGAGGCATCCGGCTTTCCGTACTTGATCCACATGTAGAGGAGCGCGCCGAAAGATCCGGTGCAACCCGCCAGCATCGTGTCTACCGCAATCGTGCTGATGCGCAGGGCGCCCGAGGCACCGAGCGTGCTGCCCGGGTTAAACCCGAACCAGCCGAAGGCCAGGATGAAGCAGCCGGTCAGGACGATGACCAGGTCGTGCCCCGGCATTGCATTTGATGACCCATCGCGGTTGTACTTGCCGATACGCGGACCGATGATGATCGAGACCGCCAGCGCAGTAAGCCCGCCCACGGCGTGCACTACGCCCGATCCGGCGAAGTCGGCGTAGCCCGCGCCCAGTCCGTAGTTTGCGCCCAGTTTAGAGAGCCACCCGCCGCCCCAAGCCCAGTTGCCGTAAAGGGGGTAGATGAGCGCTCCCAGAACCACCGAGGAGACGGCGAAGGAAACGTACTTCCATCTCTCCGCCGCCGCGCCGGTCACGATGGTCAGTGCCGTGTCCATGAAGACCATCTGGAACAGGAAAAGAACCATGACGCCCACGTCGTAGGTTGCGCCCGAGAGGAAGAAACCCTTCGTGCCCCACAGCCCCCAGTCGTGTCCCAGCAGATGAATCGTGAACTCGTGACTGAGGGGGCTTACGCCTCCCAAAATCGAGGTGCCGGCCGCGCCGCCCATCTGGATGGCGAAGCCGCACACCCAGTAAGCGAACAAGCCGAAGCCGTAGACCATGAAGTTCATCATCATGGTGTGATTGCCGTTCTTGGCTCGGCACAGCCCGGTTTCCACGATAGCGAAACCGGCCTGCATGAACATGACCAGGAAGCCGGTGACCAGCGTCCATACGAAATTGATGGCGATGCGGTTCTGTCCCGCCTGGTTCACCAGATCCACCAGGGTGAGAGGTTTATTCGGGTCCGCGTGCACCACGTCATTGGCGGTTCCGGTCTTGGTCCCACTGGGGTCGCCCGCGGCCAAGTCGTCGGCGGATGGCCCGCTGACCGGCAAGGGCGCGTCTACTGCAAGGGGTGGTGGGGCAGGAGCAGCGGCGGCCGGCGCGGCGGGCGCCGCAGTTTGACCGTGGGCCCCGGCCGGCAGACCACATACGAGCAGCGCTACTATGGCCGCCCACAGATATGGTTTTAACCAAGTGCAACTTTTCATTACGTTGTCTCCTCGTGAGGTTGAACGCGAGCTTGACCGTCGCCGCGCCCTCGATGTCTCAAAAATATCGGCCGGGCTGCACCAATGCCGTCGCCCTACTGTTTCCAGATTGCTTCCTTCTCATGCGCCTTGTTCAGCACGCTCAAAATCGCGACCAGCGTAATGCCGATTCCCAGAATGCAGAGAAACATCCTCACTCCGGTGGAGGATGTCATGTTGAGCGCGACCACCGGAAGCAGCCATCCAAAAACTGCCAGCAAAACTCCAACGAGCTTCATGGGGTTCCTCTCTTTATTGGTTCTGTGTTGAGTCGCTGTGATCTATACCGCTTTGATCTTGTAAAAGCCGGCCGCGGAGACGAACAGCAATCCCGCTCCGACGATGGCAAACACCACGCCCAGGCCACCGCCGCTGTGCAAGCCTGCCACGAAGGAAGTGAAACCGATCAGCGTCGTGCCCAAATACGTTCCCTGCTTTGCATTCGCACCCATTGCTTTGCTCCTTACGTCAAGGATTTGAACCGGGGCAAGCTTCGGCCCCGGTCCACTGCGTCGGTCAGGACTTGAAGGCAAACCTGCCTCCTGGGCCCCGGTTTACCTGCTGCAAGACCACAATTGGCGCGGGCACGGCCTGGGCGCTGGTACTAGGGGTGGTTTGAGTTGAGCCCAGGCCGTGAGCCCACATGACAGCGGCATCGCTGCCGCTGGGTGAAAATCGTTTTTCCGGCATGCCACGGTCCTCCGACATCCGGCCAAGCTGCAATTTCAATGCGGTCATCTCCTGGCTATTTGGCATCGGCGCTCGTGAACGCATACACCATGCCGAGGGTCACGGTGTTCTGCGCGTCCTTCAGCAACCCTGTCCGGTATGGAAAAACGTCGTGGTCCGACATGTCGCGGCGGAATTCCAGCCGGGTCATGAGTTTGCTTGCCAGCATGCGCTGTAAGGTGAAAGTGAATTCGCTCAACTTCTGCGGCGTCCCCGTCTGGGTGCCGCCGTTGTCGCTGAAGTACTCGCCGCGTGTGGCTAGCGCCCACTTGTCGTTCGGCGCGTACTTGATGTACCCGGCAATGCCGCTCCAGTGGACCGAAGTTGAAGCGATCAAGGGCGAACCGCTGGGCACGTGGTCCTTGCCATAGTCGTAGTTCGCCATGAAGGAAAGCTTGGCGTTGGGCGAATAGGTCACGACAGTGTCGGACAAATGTCTGAAATCGCCGTTGTCGTTGGTCTGCTCCGGTCCGACCAGATAGTTCTGGACCAGGCTGAACTTGGCGTTCGGAGTCCAGGCGGCGCTGAAGCCGGTGGTCTTGCCGCTGTTGTTGTCGACGCTGTTGTTCCAGCCGTTCACCAGGTATCCGGTGACCGCGAACTTGGGATTGAACGCGTACTTCGCGCTCGCGCCGAAGTGGAAGTAGGGAATCGCCAGGGCGAAAAGCAGGCCGCGCGAATAGTTCCAGTTGTCCTTGGTCTCGATGACTTCCGCGCCGGCTGGGGTCACGAACTTGCCGACGTTGATCTGCAAGCCTTTGCCTACCGGTGCCAGGTATTCCAGATATCCTTCCTTCAGGTACTGATCGAAATTTGCCTCGGTTCCGCCGGGGCCAATCTCGGTCGAGTTCACCGCGTTCATGGCCTGCCCGAAGCCCAGTGCGACGTGGTAGCCGAGACGGCTTGCGGTCGCGTCCGGCGCCTTGTCAGCCACCAGTTCGATCATGTTCAGTCCAAACTGGCCCGAGTTGATATCAAAGTTGCGAAATGCCGTAGTGCGGCCGGCAGGTTGGTTTGA
>Ga0187822_10000195_pt1 | contig 11162 bp, 12 predicted proteins | sample NC_wetland_sal_i_18_FD_132967 | JGI IMG/M metagenome (GOLD analysis project Ga0187822, IMG submission 132967) | Wetland sediment microbial communities from Neuse River Estuary, North Carolina, USA - SourceSoil_2 | ecosystem: Environmental > Aquatic > Freshwater > Wetlands > Sediment | place...
CCGCCTGCCCGGGCTCCTGGGCCCGCGCCGCGGGGGCCAGCGCCAGCAGGAGCACCAGGGCCCAAGCCGGCGCCCGGAGCATCCCGGCCCCGAACTCATCGCGGAACGGGGTCTCCCCGGCGGGGCTGGCCATGGCCTCTGGGCGAGGCGCCCGGGCCTACCGGCCGAGCGCCTTGAGACGGTCGCGCGCCAGCGCGGCCTCGCCGGACCGCGGGTAATCCTTGACGAGGCGCTGGTACACGGCTCGCGCACCGGCCCCGTCCTTCCGCCGCTCCGCGAGGAGACCGAGGTTGTAGAGGGCGGCCGAGGCGCGCTGGGACTGCGGATACTTGTCGACCACCTGTTTGTAGTAGAACCCCGCCGAGTCCGGATTCTCCGCGGCGAAGCTCTGGCCGAGGAAGTAGACGGCGTCCGGCACCCGCTCGCTGTTGGGGTACGCCTGGAGCAGTTGCCTGAACCCGGTGCGCGCCGTGCCCGTGCTGCCCCGTCGGAGCTGGGCCACCGACGCCTCGTATATCTCGTCGGCGCTGGCGGCCGGCGCCGCCGGTGCAGCCGGCCGGGCCGTGTCCCCGGGAGCCGCCGGCGGAGGCTGGCTCGCGTTGGCCGCGGCGATCTCGGCCTGGCGGGCCTCGAGCTGGGTTCGGAGCTCAGTGAGCCGCTGCTGGCTCTGGCCGGTGAGTTCCTGCAGCTGAACCAGCTGCTGCTCGATGTTGTAGAGGTCCTGCTGGGTGTCGCCCCGGAGCGACCGTACCGCCAGCCCCAGCGAATCCATGATGCGCTGCTGCAGGCGGATGACCTCGCCCAACCGCGCCGCGCTGGCCGAGTCCTGCCGAGCGGACTCGGCCCGCAGGAGCGCCACCTCGTTCCCCACACGCCGGACGTCGCCGGACGTCGCGCAGGCCGCAAGCCCCGCGAGTCCGGCGGCTCCCAGAAGAATCCGGCGCGACCACCTCACTTCGGCGCCACCAGGTTGTCGCCCCCGGCGGTGATATCGAACTCGTCGCGCCGGTTCTTGGCCCAGGCGTCTTCGTTATGCCCGGGGTCGAGCGGCCGCTCCTTGCCGTAGGACACGACGTCGAGCCGCCCCTCGTCGATGCCCTTGCTGGTCAGGTAGCGCTTGGCGGAGGCGGCGCGCCGGTTGCCCAGAGCGAGGTTGTACTCGTCGCTGCCGCGCTCGTCGCAGTGCCCGGCGATCCGCAGCCGGACGGTCGTGTTCGCCGCGAGGATCGCGGCCTTGCGGTCGAGAATCCCCTGATCGCTCGGGCGCACGTCCGACTTGTCGAAATCGAAATGGATCATGTCGGCCAGCTCGGTGCGGAGCGCGGCGGCCCGCGCCGCCGCTTCGCGCGCCATGCGCTCGGCGTCGTCGTTCTTGGCCGGAGGCGGCGGAGGCGGGGCCGCTTCCCGGGGCGGCGGGGCCGGCTCCGGCGCCGGCTGCTCGGGCGCAGGCTTCTTGCCGCAGGCCGCGATCAGCGACGCGGCTGCGAGGAGCGTCAGGATCGACGATGGACGCATCATGACTCCTGGACTCAAGGGTTGGAAACGACTGCGGCCCCGGCCAGACGCCGGGACCACGCGGGAAGCCGGGCCCAGCCCGGCGTGGACAACTGGCGGTTCCGGCCGGTCTCGGCGTCGATCACCCAGAGCTGGCGCGCGCCGGTCCGGTCCGAAACGAAGCAGAGATGGCGGCCGTCCGGCGCCCAGGTCGCGTCCTCGTTCCGGCCCGTGGACGTGATCTGGCGAAGCTTCCGGCCTGCGACGGTGAGCACGAAGACCTGGGGAGTGCCGGAGACCTCGCGATGGAACACCACCGACGAGCCGTCCGGAGACCACTCCGGGGCGTACGAGGGGCCGGTGACGCCGAAGTCGAACGGGGCGAGGAGCTCCTGCTCGGTCCCGTCAGCGCCCATCACGTACAGCTGCGGCGGGCCTGCGCGGGTGGAGATGAACGCGATGCGTCGTCCATCGGGCGAATAGGTCGGTGACAAGTTGTCGGCGAAGCGACCCACGGTCAAGCGCTGCGGCGCCCCGCCGCCGAGCGGCACGACGAAGATATCGGTGCCCTTCTCGTCGGAGCGGGCGTAGACGACGTGCTGCCCGTCGGGAGCGAACATGGGGGTGATGTTGAGCCCGACGTTCGTGCCGGGCAGCTGCGACACTTCGCCGGTAGCGATCGTTTGAATGAAAACCCCGCCCCGCCCCTCCACCAGCTTCGTGAACGCCATCCGCCGGCCGTCCGGCGCCCAGGCCGGAGAGAGCGACGTCTGGCCGTCGGGTGTGAGCGGGCGGGCGGCGGCCCCGTCGCTGTCCATCTGCCAGATGCGGCCGTTCTGCACATAGAGGATCCGCGTCGCGGCGATGCCCGGCGTTCCCGTCGCCCAGCGGACGATCTCGTCCGAGAGCACATGCACGGCCAGCCGGAAGTTCGCGTCGGTGGGCGGCGGAAGCGCCACGCTCTGCTGGTTCACCAGGAGCGACCGCCCCACGTCGTGCAGGCGGACCGTCGTCTTGCCGCTCTGGTCGAGCAGCTCGACCGCGAAGTCGGCGCCCAGCGCCTTGAACAGCCCGTAGTTGATGGGCCCCGGAGGAGCGTCGGCACCGGCGCGCCCGGGGTCGGCCATCTGGATCATCTCGAACCGGTCGCTGTAGTCCAGATCGCGCCGCACGATGGCGCGCACCGAGTCGAGGCCCGTGCCCGGGATCACCACCAGGCCCGGCCGGGCGCCGGGCGTGTAGTTGATGCCGACCCGGACGCCTTCGTAGGCCTTGGTCGTGTCCTGGGCGGCGGCGCTGCGGGCCAGCAGCAGGACGGCCAGCGCGGCAGCACCGGCCGAAACGAATCGTCTCATCGAGGTCTGGGCGTAAAGTAGAACGACACCGGCAGCACGTCCGCCGGATAGCCGTCGGGCAGCGGCCCGAAGGCCTTGGCGTTCCCCGCCGCCTCGATGGCGCCCTGCGCATCGAGATCGAAGGCGAAATTGCCCGACGACCGGATGAACTTGATCTCCCGCACCGTACCGTCCCGCAGAATGAGGAAGCTCACCTCCGCCTGCAGGTTGCCCCCGCCCGATGGCCGATCCCACCGCCGGTACACCTCGGACACGATGTTCCGGAGATACTCCGGAAAGGGGAAGTCCAGGCCCGGCGTCTTGACCGTCGCGATGTCGGTGCCCGTGCTCGGCGTCTCGCCCGGCAGCGGCGGCTCCGGGGCCCGCGTCTTTGCGGGCGCTTCCTTCTTCACCTGATCCGGCGGAGGCTTGGGCTCGGGCTTGGGCGGCGCCTTGGGCGGCAGCTTGGCGGGCTGCGGCTTGAGGGGCGCCGGCTTCTCCTGGGGCGGCGTCGGGATCGCCTCCGGCGCGGCCTTCTTGAGGGCCGGCTGGGGCTCCGGGGCCGCGAGGAGCTCCACCGCGTACGCCGGGGGCCCGATCTTCGCCTCCGAGTGGGGCGTCGCGATGATCAGGGCGATGGCGGCCGCGTGCAGGAGCGTCGTCCCGATGAGCCCCGCGGGAATGCTCGGCCCCTCGCGGACCTCCACCCGCATCTTCATCCCTACTGTTCCTCATCGGCCGCCACGAGACCGACGTTGGAAATGCCCGCCGTCCGGATGACCGCCAGCACCTTGACGACCTCGCCGTAGGCCACCCGGGCGTCCGCCTGGAGGTACACCCCCTCCGGCTTCCGCTGCGCCACCAGCGCGCGGAACGTCGCCCGGAAGTCACGATAGGAAACGGGCGTGTTGTCCACGTAGACCTTGCCGTCCCGGTTCACCGAGACGACCATGCCCTCTTTCGGCTGGAGCGGGCGGGCCTCCGCCCTCGGGAGCTCGACGTCGAGGCCGCCCTGCATGATCGGGGCCGTAATCATGAACACGATGAGCAGCACCAGCACGACGTCGATCAGCGATGTGACGTTGATGTCGGCGTTGAAGCTCAGCTCGCCCCGCTGACTCCCCAGTCCTCCACCGAGGCTCATCATCTAGATCAGCCCCTCCCTGGCCATCGTGCCGATCAGCTCGTTGGCGAAGCCCTCGAGCTCGCCCGCGAAGAGCCGGATGCGGTTGACGAAGAGGTTATAGGTGATGACCGCGGGGATGGCGGCTGCCAGGCCGCCGAACGTGGCGACCAGCGCCTCGGCGACGCCCGGCGCCACCGCCGCGAGGCTGCCGGAGCCCTTGGCCGAGATCCCGACGAACGCGTTCATGATGCCCACGACCGTGCCAAGAAGGCCGAGGAGCGGGCTCACCGAGCCGATCGTGGCCAGCCACGGCACGTAGTGGCTCAAGAGGTCTCGCTCGGCGGCCACCTCCTTCCCGAGGACCATCTTGAGGGCCTCGAGCTGGGTGGGCGTCAGCGTGGTCGCCTGGCTCGGGCGATCGTCCCTCAGGGCCCCGGGCTTGAGCTCCGAATAAAACGAGATCGCCTCGCGGAACAGCCGGTTATACGGCGATGGGGGCTGTTTCATCACGGCGTGATACGCCTCCTGCAGCCGCGTGGCCCGCTCCATCTCCGAGAAGAAGCGGTCCGCCTGCTTGTTGAGCCGGCGGAACTGCCACCACTTCGCCACGATGATGAACCAGGAGATCAGCGAGAAGACGACCGTGATGGCCAGGACGACCTTCGTCTCGGGGCTGGCGATGAGCACCAGGTCGAGGGATGACCGGGGAATGGGGGATGCGCCCTGCAGCATCAGCGTGCCTCCTCTCGAAACCAGGACACCAGCTCGGCCAGCCCGTCCTCGAACCGATGCTCGGGGCGCCAGCCGAGTCGCCGCGCGGCCTTCTGCGTGTCGAGCACGCTGCGCAGCAGCTCCCCCGGACGCGCCGGCGCGAACTCGACCGGGACCCGCCGTCCCATCACCCCCATGACCGCCTCGCCGACCTCGAGCACCGTGCGCTCGCGCGACGTGGCGATGTTGAAGGCCGTGTCGTCGATTCCCTCGCCCCAGCACACCGCCACCGTGGCGGCGAGCACATTGGCCCGGGCCACGTCGCGCACGAAGACGTAGTCCCGCGTCTGGGTGCCGTCGCCGAAAACGGTGAGCGGACGCCCTTCGAGCACGCGCGAGACGAAGATGGACACCACGCCGGCTTCGGACTTGGGATCCTGGCGCGGCCCGAAGACGTTGGAGTAGCGCAGGGCCACTCCGTCGAAGCCCCGCAGGAGGCCGATGGCGCGGAGATAATGCTCCCCGGCGAGCTTGCTCACCCCGTAGGGCGAGACCGGGCGCTTCCCGTCGGTCTCCGGCGTCGGGAACACGGTCGTTTCGCCGTAGACGACGCCACCGCTCGAGGCGAAGACCACGCGCTTCACGCCGCCGTCGGCCGCCCCCTCGAGGAGGTTCACGAAGCCGACGAGGTTGATGGCCGCGTCATGGGCCGGCTGGTCCACCGACACCCGGACGTCGATCTGGGCCGCGTGGTGGTTGAGCACATCGAAGCGACCCTCGGCCAGTGTCTTCTTGGCCTCGGCCGAGCGGATGTCGGCCCGGACGAAACGGGCTCCCTTCGGCACGTTCCGCTCGTGGCCGCGGGAGAGATCGTCCAGCACGGTGACCTGCCACCCCCCGGCGAGGAATGCCTCGGCGATATGCGATCCGATGAACCCGGCGCCGCCCGTGACCAGCACCCGTCCGCTCATGCCCGCATGCACTCCTCCTGGATGGTTGGCCCGTGCCGGCTCGCCCGCACCCCGCTGTCGAATCGTTTCGCAATATAGAAAGCGTTGGCGCAGAAGGAACTGCGGACTCGGGGCGAATCCCGAAACGGCCGCGGCGCCGGGCCCCTGGAGGCACCGGCGCCGCGGCCGCCGACGTGATCGAGGCGGTGCCTAGGACGGCAGCTTGGCGACCTGGAAGGCGCGCGTGCCGCGGGGAATGTCGGGCGACGCAACGCCGACCACGCGGGTGGTGGCGCTGCGGTCGCGCACGTGCACCACCTGCAACCGCGCCATCACGTCCGCGATCGTGACCGAGCCGTCCCGGTGGCGGCCAGCCTTGCGGCGTACCTCGAAGACATCGCCGGGAGCCACGCCGTCACGCTTGCCCTTGTCGAGGAAGAGCACGATGCCCGAGCCCTTGAGTTCCCGCCGCCCGGGCCAGCCGATCACGCTCGCCGTCACGCCGTCGCTCACCGGCACCGGGCGCACCGCGCCGGCATCTACGAACTTCTCGGCCGGGAGCGCCGCCTGACCGGGCAGGATCTCGCCGTAGACGGCGACGACCTCTGCGATGGGCGTGCCCTCAGAGATTTGAACGACGCGGGCCAGGCCGCGCGGCTCGACCACCCGGCCGTAGCCCTCGAGCGTCTGGCCTACGTTGGCGAGCAGCAGCGAGTCGCCCACCTGGTAGGTGCCGCCGGCGGGCGGGTCCACTGCGATCCTGCTGTACAGCGTCGTCGTGGAGCGGGGCTCGTTCGTGGGGATCTGGGACGGCATTGTCGGCCCATCCACCCGCCCGAAGGGGAACGACTCCCCCTCGGTGAGGAACCCGGACGAGTAGAAATCAGTCCGGTGCAGCGGCCGCGGCGGAGGCGCCCCCGCGGACGACAGGGCTTCGATCCGCACGTGGCCGCGCGACGGCGGGAACAGGTGCGACGAGTCCGCCTCCGCCTCTTCGGCCTCCGCGGCCGCCTGCTCCCCCGCCGCGGCCTGCGCGGTGTCAGGCTGCTCGGCCGGAGGTGCCTCGGCGATCCCGGGTCGGGCTTCGGCCGGGGCCGGGGCCGGGGCCGGCGCCTCGGCCACCGGCGGCTGCGCCTCGGCCGGCGGCACGGCGGTCGCCTTCTCCGACGGCGCGAGGCGGAGCACCTCGCCCGGGTAGATCCAGTGCGGGTCTTCCACCACGAGGGTGTTGAGCCGGTAGATGTCGGGCCAGAGGAACGGATCGCCGAGGTACTGCTTCGCGAGATCCCACAGCGTATCGCCGGTCTTCACCGTGTGCGTCTCGGGTACCTGAGCGCGCGCGGCGCCCGGCGCCAGCGCGAAGAGGAGGCCCGCGGCCAGCCCGACGGGCCAGGCCTGAAACAGTCGAAGCGGCTCACTCCGAGGCGTACGCGACATCGGTGTCTCCGGCAGCGAGGGCAAGCGCAATGGGGTGGCGACAGCCCGGGTGGGGGAGCAAGATCAACGCCACCATGAACTACCTGGCACAACCTGGCTTAACAACAGCAGGAGCAATCGGTTACGACACGGGCGGCGGACCAGGTTCAGCCCGCCGCCCTCGCGTTCGGCACCGCCTCTTGCATAACCGCGCCGGGCCGGGCCGCCGTCAGAACGGCAGGTCGTCGTCCTCGCCGTCCAGCGCCTCCGGGAAGTCCTCGATCGACTCGGACTTGCCCTTGGCGCCGGCCGCCGCCGCCACCTTGGCCGGCGGAGAGAAGCTCTCACCGCCATCGCCGCCGCGGCCCGAGAGCAGGATCAGCTCGCGCGCCGTGATCTCGGTGGTGTAGCGGGTCTGGCCCTCCCGGTCCTGCCAGGAGCGGTACTCGATGCTCCCTTCGACGTAGATCTTGTCGCCCTTCTTGCAGTTCCGCTCGGCGACGTCCGCGAGGCCGGAGCCCTTGTGGTTCCACAGCACGACCCGATGCCACTCGGTCTTCTCCTGCTGCTCGCCCGCCTGGTTCTTCCAGCGGCGGCTGGTGGCAAGGGACAGCGTCGCCACGCGGCCCCCGTTGGCCGTGCTCCGCACTTCGGGGTCGGCCCCGAGATTCCCGATCAGCATGACCTTGTTCAAGCTCCGGCTCACAAGCACCTCCGTGGTTCCATGGGCCCAGCATTCGGTGGACCCCGCCAAAGTATAGGAATCGCAAGTCGTTCAGTCAAGCATATTTACGCCGCCCGGCACGTTTTGCCCATGGCGCAGTGCGCGGCGGAGCACCAACGCGTCCTCCACCGGATTGCGGTAATACGACCGGCGGCGCCCCACGGGGAGAAAGCCCGCGCCCCGATAGAGCGACTGCGCCGCCTCGTTCGACACTCGCACCTCGAGGAACACTTCCTCCACCTGCCGGCGCTCGAGGATCACGAGCCCCGCCTCGAGCAGCGCGCGCGCGATCCCGCTACGCCGGTGCGGCGGGTCGACCGCGAGGTTGAGGATCTCTCCCGTGCCCGCTGCTTCCCGCGCCACGAGATAGCCGATGACCTCGGCCTCGCGCTCCGCCACCAGGACGAAGCTCCACGCGGCGCCGAGCGATTCGCGGAAGCTCGCCTCGCTCCAGGGATCGCCGAACGCGCGCCGCTCGATCGCCGCCAGCGCGCGCGCGTCAGCCGGGACGCCCTGGCGAATCCGGAAGGGGACGTCCGTGCGCCTGCTCCCATCGTGCCTGGGCTTCCGCAGGGCGGCCATACTCGGGCTCCCAGAGGTCGAGATTCGCGATCGGTCGCGTCGCGCCCTCGCGGTGCAGCAGCTCGAGGAGCCAGGCCGCGCGCGGCGCCGCGTCCGCGCCGCTCAGGACCTCGCTCCCCGCCGACGCCTTCAGCCGGGCCAGAATGGCGGGAGGCGCGTCGCTCACGATCCGGTCGGCCCGCGCCGCCTCGGCGATCAGCCGCTCGACGCGCCACACCGAGGGCGGGAGCAGCGTTTCCACGGCATCGGGACCGAAGCGGTACGCCGCCGCGTACACCTCGCCGCGGAGGGCGTCCGCGACAGCCAGCGTGACCGTTCCCGGCCGGGCGTGGCCCGCGGCGCGCACCATGAGCGAAGGCGCGCTCCGGACCGCGAGGCCCCGCGCCCGCACGAGCGCCTTGGCAACGGACGCGCCCACCCGGAGGCCGGTAAAGCTGCCCGGGCCGTCGCTCAGGACGATGCCGCCGACCTGCCCGAGACCGATCCCGGCGCGCTCGAGCAGGCGATCCACCATCGGCAGGAGGCCGCTCGCGTGCCGCCGCGCACCGGTCAGGGTTTCTTCCACGGCGTCGCTCATGCCGGTGCCGAGCGCGACCGAGGCGCGATCGGTGGCCGTGTCGAGGGCGAGCCAGATCACAGCGCCTCGAGGCCCCGGCGGTCCGGGTCGATGAGATGGTGAAGCCGGAACCGCCGCGCCGGCTTCGGCACCCAGGCCCCCGCGCGCTCGGGCCACTCGATCAGCACCGCGTCTCCCTCGCGGAGCAGGCCCTCCCAGTCGAGATCGGCAGCCTCGTCGGGCGACCGGAGGCGGTAGCAGTCGAGGTGGAACACCGGCCCGCGCCGGCCCCGGTAGCGGTGCACGAGCGCGTAGGTCGGACTGGTCGCCCCCGCCGCCACGCCGAGTCCCCGCGCGATGGCCTTGACGAACGTCGTCTTCCCCGCGCCCAGCTCGCCCTCGAACGTCACCACCGCGCCCGGGGCGAGCTCCCGACCGAGCGCCTCGCCTTCCGCCTCGAGCTGGTCCAGCGTGAGCGGCCGGATCACGCGCGGCGACGGGCCCGGGCGCGCGCCGGCGGAGCCGGCGCTCCACCCCGGCGAACGTCGGGGGCGTCGACGGCCTTGAGCTCGGTGAGCTGGTCGCGCAGCGCCGCGGCCAGCTCGAACTCGAGGTTCGCCGCCGCCTCCTTCATCCGGCGCTCCATCGCCGCGATCGCCTGCGCCCGCTTCGCGGGATCGTGCAGGTCGGCCTCCCGCTTCGCCTCCGCCCGGGTCGGCGGCTTCTCGGACCGCGCGTCGGCGACGTAGGTGGCGAGCTTCACCTCCTCCATCGACTTCACGATCGAGCGCGGCGTGATGCCGTGAGCCGCGTTGAACTCCCGCTGGATGCGCCGCCGGCGGTCCATCTCGTCGAGCGCGCGCCGCATGGAGCCGGTGATGCGGTCGGCGTAGAGGATGGCCCGTCCGTTCAGGTTCCGGGCCGCCCGGCCGATCGTCTGCACCAGGGAGCGGTCGGAGCGGAGGAAGCCCTCCTGGTCGGCGTCGAGAATGGCGACCAGGGACACCTCGGGCAGGTCGAGCCCCTCGCGGAGGAGGTTGATCCCGACCAGGACGTCGAAGTCGCCGAGCCGGAGGCCGCGGAGGATCTCCATCCGTTCGATCGCGTCGATGTCGGAGTGAAGATAGCGCACGCGCACACCGGCCTGCTGGAGGTAGTCGGTAAGATCCTCCGACATCCGCTTGGTGAGGGTGGTGACGAGCACCCGCTCGCGCCGCCCGACCCGATCGCGGATCTCGCCCAGCAGGTCGTCCACCTGGCCCTTGACCGGCCGCACTTCCACCTCGGGGTCCACCAAGCCCGTGGGCCGGATGATCTGCTCCACGACCGCGCCGCCGGACAGCCCGAGCTCCAGCTCGCCCGGCGTCGCGGAGACGTTGATCATCTGCGGCACCAGCGCCATGAACTCGTCGAACTGGAGCGGCCGGTTGTCGAGCGCCGACGGCAGCCGGAAGCCGTACTCTACCAGGGTGAGCTTGCGGGCGCGATCGCCGTTGTACATGCCCCCAAGCTGCGGGAGCGTCACGTGCGACTCGTCCGCCACCACCAGGAACTCGGACGGGAAGTAGTCCAGGAGACACGCAGGGCGCTCCCCTTCCCCGCGGCCGGACAGGGGCCGCGAGTAATTCTCGATCCCGGCGCAGGTGCCGACTTCCAGCATCATCTCGATGTCGAAGTTGGTGCGCGACTCGAGCCGCTGCGCCTCCAGCAGCTTGCCGGCCGACCGGAGCAGGTGCAGCCGCTCGGCCAGCTCCTTGCGGATGAGCTTGACGGCGCGCTCGATGGTCGGCCGCTGGGTGACGAAGTGCTTGGCCGGATAGATGGCCATCTGCTCCAGCCGCGCGATCGTCTGGCCGGTGAGCGGGTTGATCTTGCTGATCCGCTCGACTTCGTCCCCCCAGAGCTCCACCCGCACGGCCTGCTCGGCGTAGGCCGGGAAGATCTCGATCGAGTCGCCCCGGACGCGGAAGGTGCCGGGCTCGAAGGAAGCGTCGTTGCGGCCGTACTGGATCCGCACCAGCTCGGACAGGATCGAGTCGCGCCCCCGCCGCTCGCCCTGGCGCACGGTGACCATGAGCCGGCGGTACTCGACCGGATCGCCCAGGCCGTAGATGGCGCTCACCGTGGCCACGATCACGACGTCCTCGCGCTCCATCAGGCTCGACGTCGCTCTCAGCCGGAGCATCTCGATGTCCTGGTTGATCGACGCATCCTTCTCGATGTACACGTCGGTCGCGGGAACGTACGCCTCGGGCTGGTAGTAGTCGTA
>Ga0187822_10000196_pt1 | contig 11134 bp, 12 predicted proteins | sample NC_wetland_sal_i_18_FD_132967 | JGI IMG/M metagenome (GOLD analysis project Ga0187822, IMG submission 132967) | Wetland sediment microbial communities from Neuse River Estuary, North Carolina, USA - SourceSoil_2 | ecosystem: Environmental > Aquatic > Freshwater > Wetlands > Sediment | place...
CAAGATGACGAAGTACCTCACCCGGATGACCTTCACGGCCGAGCGGCCCGGCGGATACTGGGAAGACCAGGGATATCCGTGGCTGGGCGGCCTGTAGGCCGGCGGTCCGGCCGGATGCTCAGGGCCGGCCGGCGCGGATGGTAAGCGGCCAGCTCACCCGCCGGGCCGAGTCGGGCGGCCCCCATAGCCCCCGCAGCGCTTCCTCTACGGCGACCACCGGATCGCGTCCGAGTGCCTTTGCGCACCGCGTGGTGGCAGACCAGCTGCGGAGGTAACCCGTGAGCTGCGGCAGCGTCCAGACCGCCTCCAGCGAGAGCGCCGGCGTCGCCACCTCCGCGAACGGAAACGGGATGGGCCGATACTCCGCCAGCACGAGGTCCCGCTCGGGGGGCCAGTAGTCCTCGACCGTATCGCGGTTGTAGCGGTGCACGATCCGATCGACCGCCGGATCGTCCAGCCGGCAATCGCCGTAGCAGCAGACCGCCAGCAACCCGTCCGGCGCGAGCACGCGCCTCGCCTCGCCGAAGAACCGCGGCAGATCGAACCAGTGGAGGGCCTGTGCCACGGTCACCAGGTCCGCCCATCCCTCCGGCAATCCGCTCGCCTCCGACGGGGCCACGCGGTACTCCACCCGCGGATGCGGCGTCGCGTGGCCCACCTGCGCCGCACTCGCGTCCGTACCCACTACGCAGGCGAAGTGCTCCGCGAGACCAACGGCGGCCTGACCGCTGCCGGTGCCGGCGTCCCAGGCGCGCTCAGGGCGAGGCGCCGTTTCCGCGAGCCATTCGAACAAACGGCGCGGGTACGTCGGCCGGAACATCGAGTAGGTCGCGGCGTGTCCGGAGAAGTGGTCCTTGAACGAGGTGCTCATGCCGGGCCCTATCGGGGTCTCCTTCATCCGAATGCCTTGCGGATCGTGGCTTTGCGAGTGAAGATATCCTCCCCGATCCCTCCAGATGCCTCGGCCAGGACCGCTCATGCTCCGAGCCTGCTTCCTCGGCACCGGTTTCGCCGTGCCCGATCGCGTGGTCACCAACGACGATCTCGCACGGGTCATGGACACGACCGACGAGTGGATCCGCACCCGGACGGGTATCGAGCAGCGCCGATGGGTCCGGGAAGGCGAGACCGGCGCTGATCTCGCCGCCCGGGCCGCGGAGGCCGCGCTCGCCGCCGCGGGGCTCCAGCCGGGAGCGATCGACGCGATCGTCTACGCCACCTCAACTCCTGACCACTTCGCGCCCGGGAACGGAGTGTACCTCCAGCGCCGCCTCGGTCTGGGACCAATCCCCGCGCTGGACGTGCGCGCCCAGTGCAGCGGATTCATATACGCCCTGTCGGTCGCGGATGCCTGGATCCGGACGGCGCAGTACCGGCGCGTGCTCGTGGTCGGCGCCGAGATCCAGTCCACCGGCATGGACGTGAGCACGCGGGGCAGGAACACCGCTGTGATCTTCGCCGACGGGGCCGGCGCCGTGGTGCTGGAGGGCACCGAGGACGGAGACCGGGGCATCCTCGCTTTCGATCTGCACTCCGACGGCACGTTTGCGGAAAAGCTTTGGGTGGACGTTCCCGGCTCTATGTACCACCCGAGAATCTCGCTCGAGCAGATCGCCCAGGGGCGGCACTTCCTCGACATGGACGGCAAGGAGGTCTTCCGCCACGCCGTCGTACGCATGCCCGAGTCGGTGCGGGCGGTGCTCGGCAAGATCGGCGCGCGCCCGGACGACCTCGCGCTGCTCCTGCCCCATCAGGCCAATCTGCGCATCTCCGAGATGGTCCAGCGGAACCTTGCCCTGCGGGATGACCAGGTCTACAACAACATCCAGCGCTACGGCAACACCACGGCGGCAACAATCCCCATCGCGCTCGACGAGTGCGTCCGGGCGGGCCGGCTCAGCACCGGCGACCTGATCGTGATGACGGCGTTCGGATCGGGGTTCATGTGGGGGAGCGTGGCGGCGAGATGGTAGCCGGACCCTCGTCCAGGTAAAGCTCCCGCTGGCAGCTCGCGCAATACACCGCCTTCGGCAGATGGAACCGGCCGAGGAGCGTGAACTGCTGCTGCGCGCCGCAGTACGGGCAGGAACCCGCGCCGCCGCGGAAGGTCTTCCCCTGGCCCAGCCGGCGAATCCCGATCCCCAACCCCAACAGCAAGGCCGAGGGGACCAGGACGAAATGGACGATGGGGATGAGGACCGCGACGGCCGCGCCGGCGAGCCCGATGCCGAAGGCGGAGGCGGCCCGCTTCAGCCGGTCCAGGGGCTCAAGGACACCGATTTCGACGAGGGCGGTACGCGGCTCGGCACCGGGGCCGCGGAGAGGCAGTTCGAGGGACCGGGTTTCCATGCTGGATTATATGGGTGCCAATAGAGTTTGGCCACGCGGTCAGTTGCCCTCCTCGCCCAGCGGATACTTGCGAGCGTAGTACTCCCGGGTCCGGGTCGCCCGCGCCCGGTAAAGCTGCTCGTCCTCGTCGTCGGCATCGTGCACGAAGAGGTGCAATGCACCCGGCCAGAGGGTGGCCTGAAGCGACCAGTTGCAGGCAGGCGCGCGCAGGACCCACTGGAGGGCCCCGCCGCCCGCGTCGGTCCGATGGATGTCGCTCGCGCGCTCGAGCGCGACGCTCGCCGGGATCCCGGCCACGGCGGCCGCGCGCGGGTCGAGCTCGAGCTCGGCATTGGTCCAGGAGCGGAAGGTGACCTTGCCCCGCACCGGCGCCTCCCCCTCCGGCGACTCCAGCTCGGCCTGCCACTCGCCCAAAACGTCCCATGCATGATCCATGGGCCCGATATTGGGGACGACGACGGTCGGGTGCTTCGGGGTCTTCGGCATTTGTATGCCCCCCGCCAGTCCGTGGCTGAATCCCTGAGCTGTGGTGTTGCGTAGTGGAACAGCAGCTAGCCAACCCTATCCTTCGGACCCGGAACCATGTACGCCGTTCTCGCCCTGCTGCTCACCGCTACCGCCGGATTCGCCGGCTACCTCGCCGCCCGGAACTTCGTGCGCCGGCGGCTCCGCTTCGTGGACGCCGTCCAGTCGCCCTGGGCCCCCTGGATCGCCGGCGCCTGCGGCGCCGTCCTGATCTCCCCGCTCACCCTGCTGCCGCTCCTCGGCGCCACCACGGCCGTGATCTTCGGTCTGGGCATCGGGCTCGGGACGGCGAGCGGCGCCCGGGCGATCCGGCGCGGGGAGGGACTCTCCCGCCAGCTCATGCCATGACACCCCGGGAGCGCGCTATCTTATCCTCCCATGCAAACGACGATCCACTGCGTGCGCTGCGGGCAGGACCGGGCGCCGATGGCGTTCCAGCCGTTCCCGACCGAGCTTGGCCGACGCGTCTACGCCCAGATCTGCGGGGTTTGCTGGGCCGACTGGCTGCGCACCCAGCAGCAGCTGATCAATCACTATGCCCTGAACCTCCGTGATCCGCAGGCCAAGGAGTTCCTGTTCACCAACATGGACCAGTTCCTGTTCGGCGCCGGGACGGCCTGAGCGCCAGCCTCAGAAGCTCGCCCCGACCCGGAAGATGATGTCGATGGCCGGCCCGCTCGGCTCGAGATCTTCCGTCATCCCGATGCGCCATTCCCTGCCGCTCTTGGTCGCCAGCAACCAGCCGAAGTCCAGCTCGAGGTCCCGCCGATCCAACGCTGGAAGGGTCGTGCCGTGATAGTAGGGCGAGTGGTAGAACAGATTCGCGAAGAGTGATTGGCGGCCCCAGAACCGAAAGCGAAGTCCGGACGTCGCGGAAACAAAGACCACTTTCTGGTACGGGGCGAGGACGCCGTGCGTCGGTGTCCAGCCCAGGCCCAGGCTCGCCTCGTAAGTAAGGGGCGGCGCGAGCCGGACGCGGGCGGTGCTCACCGCATTGAGGGAGATGGTCCCGCGACCGTAGCCGTCGGGGCCTGTGGATGTGGGCAGCGTAAACGAGATCGCCGTCTGCAGGCCCGGCACCCATCGGTATCCGGCTCCGAGGCGAACGTCGCCCAGGAAGAGGTCGGAGGGCGAGCGGGCCAGGGTGGTGCCGTTGGCCAGCGCGAGTTGGTAGGCGAAGGCGTCATTCGGGCGGGCAGCCCGCTCCGGCAGCTTGAAGCCCCAGAGGTTGTGGTACCAGTTGATGAAGCCATCGAGAAAGCCGGCGTAGGCGCCCTCCACGCTCGCCTCCCCGAACACGAACACATCGGGGCGCAGATCGCGCGCCGCCGCCAGCTGAAAGCGGAGAAACTCGCCGTCCAGCAGGTAGCTCGGTCGCGCCTGGGGTAGGTCGTACTCGATCGCGTTCCCGTAGTCGAGCCGGACGTCCAGGCGCAAGCGTCCCGGCGCAGGCTCGCGGTACGGCTGGAAGTAAAGCCCGCTCCGGGAGCGGGCCACCGGGTTCACGGGCGCATACTCGGGGAGTCCCTGGGCGGCCGCCGGGCCAGCGGCCAGCGCCAGCAGGAGGGCTCCCATTACCGCGGGACCGCGAGGGGCCCGGCCGAGGACCGGCAGCCGCGCAGGGGTGTCAGTGCACACGCCGGGCTCCTTGGGTTGGAGCGATGGGTCCGACAGGCGGACGCCGGAAGATAGTCCGTCGCGGTCTCCGGCCCGGCTCCTTGACAGCAGCCCGGCGCGACAGGTAGACTCACTGCATGAACATGCAGCGTGCCTTCTGGTACTTCTATTTTACCCCCGCCGGCGCGGCTCGACGGCCGTCCGGTTCCGGTACCAGCGTGCACTGACGCGAGACCAGAACGGACCCATCGACGCCCCGCCGGATCACCGGCGGGGCGTTCTTGTTTTCCCTTGGCGAGGAGCTGTCGTCGTATGCGCGTAGCGATCCAGGGCACCGTGGGCTCCTTCAGCGAAGCCGCAGCCCGGCGGCGCTGGCCGGACCTCGAGCCCGTCCCGTGCCGGGAAGTGCAGGACGTCGTCGGCGCGGTGCGCGACGGGAAGGCCGAGGCCGGCATCCTGCCGATCGAGAATTCGTTGATCGGCTCCGTCACCACGACCTACGACCTGCTCCAGGAGGCTTTCGGGGACGGCACGCTCCGGCTCACGCACGAGATCATGCTCCCGGTGCACCACACGCTGATGGGCCTGCCCGGCGCCGACCTGGCCGGGCTTCGCCGGGTCCTCTCCCATCCGGTGGCGCTCGGGCAGTGCCGCGTCTGGCTCGCCAAACATCTGCCGCACGTCGAGCTGGTGAGCGCCTGGGACACCGCCGGCAGCGCGGAGATCGTGGCACGCGAGGGCAATCGCGGGCTCGCCGCAATCGCCGCCCGGCACGCGGCGGATGCGCACGGTCTCGCCCCGCTCGCCGAGCGGATCGAAGACGATCCCTCGAACCAGACCCGGTTCCTCACCTTCACCCGCGCCGACGCGCCGCTCCCGCAGAGCGCGAGCGGCCCGTTCAAGACCTCGCTCATCGTCTGCGTGGACCACAAGCCCGGCAGCCTTGCGCTGACGCTCCAGGCGTTCGGCGCGCGGGGCGTCAACGTCACCGCGCTCCAATCGCGTCCCGAGCGGTCAAAGCCGTGGACCTACCGCTTCTACGTGGATGTCGGAGGGGCGGCGGCGGACCCGCGCGTGGCGGAGGCACTCGAGGAGATCGACGCGTTGGCGGCCGAACTCGTCATTCTGGGCAGCTACGAGGCCTGGCCCGACGGTGCGCTCCGGTTCGCGACCCCGGTGCCGACGCCCGCGCACTACGTCCAGAAGCCGGAGATCCCATTGGTAGACCGGCGCCGCAATCCAGCGGGCACCGTGGTCGCCGTGGGGGACCGGGAGTTCGGCGGCCGGTCGCCGGTGCTGATCGCGGGGCCCTGCTCGGTGGAGAGCGAGGCGATGATCCTCGAGACCGCGGCGCTCGTGGCGGGGGCCGGGGGCGACATGCTGCGTGGTGGCGCCTACAAGCCGCGCACGTCGCCGTACGACTTCCAGGGCCTGGGGGTCAAGGGGCTGCGTTATCTCGCGCGGGCGCGACAGGAGACAGGGCTTCCGGTGGTGACGGAGGTGCTGAGCTGGGAGGAGGTCCCCCTGGTGGCCCACTTCGCCGACATGCTGCAGATCGGCGCCCGCAACATGCAGAACTTCTCCCTGCTTAGGGCGGCCAGCAGAAGCGGCAAGCCGATCCTCCTCAAGCGGGGAGCGGGGGCGACGATCGAAGAGTGGCTGATGGCGGCGGAGTACATCCTGGCGGAGGGCAACCCCAACGTCGTGCTCTGCGAGCGGGGCATCCGCACGTTCGAGCGGGCCACCCGCCACACGCTCGACCTCAACGCGGTCGCGCTGGTGCGGGAGCGCACCCATCTCCCGGTGGTGGTGGACCCGAGCCATGCCGCCGGCGTGAGCTCGCTGGTGCCGCCGCTCGGCCTCGCGGCCCTGGCGGCCGGCGCGTGCGGTCTCATCGTCGAGGTGCACCCGAGCCCCGCGGCCGCCCTCAGCGACGGCTTCCAGAGCCTGGATCCCGGGCAGTTCGCGGCGCTCGCTCAGCAGGTGCACCCGGGCCGGGAGGCGCCGGCAAAGGCGGTGCTGAGGGGCACTGCGTAGACGGCTACTGCTTCGGGTCTCCCCGCCTCGCGGTGACCGTCTCGTGCTTCTTGTTGCGGAGGAGATCGATCTTGAAGCTCTCGCCCTGCTCGTAGCTGCGGAGGATGCGCAGGAGCCGCGCGGGGCTCGAGGGTTTGCGGCCGTCCACCGCCAGCACGACATCCCCGCCCTTGAGGCCGAGGGGCGAATCCTTCGGGGCGCTGATGACGAGCACCCCGTCGGTCGTGCCGAAATACTGGCCCAGATCGGAATTGAGCGGCGCGAGCTCGAGCTCGGAAAGGTCCCCTCCGAAGAGCATCACCGCTCGCGGCATCCGGATGTCGAGGCCCTCGAGCTCGGGGTCCGGCCCCATTGCTCGCATGGCCTCCAGGTCCGCCGGACTGGGCATGGGGAACGGGAACCCGCGCGGGCCTTTGAGCCCCATGAGCATGGGGTCGGCGGCCGTCACGAGCGACGTCGTCTGGCGGGCGTTGCCGCGCCGGTACTCGACCGCGACCGTGTCGTTCGGTCCGAGACCGGCGGCGAGCTCCACCAGCCGGAGGCCGGGCAGCGAGCGCCCGCGGAGGTCGGGCACGTCGGGCGGAGTGAGTACGGACCTGCCGCCCAGTCGCACGATGATGTCCCCGGAGCGGAGGCCCGCCCGGGCCGCCGGGCCGCCGGGGCTCACGGCGTCCACGTAGGCCCCGATCGAGTCGCTGTCCTGGGCCTGCAGACTCACCTTGATTCCGAGCCGGGCGCGGCGATTGACGACCAGGTTGTACATCTCGTCGCGGGCCGGCTCCGGACGCACCGGGGCCTGGGCCGACGCCGTCCCATGGGTCAGCGCCGCGAGCGCGAGCATCATCAGCGGCCATCGGGCTTGCATGCTGCGATCCCCCTGGCCTACAGCCCCACGTTGCTCGCGCGGGTGAGATGCACGTCCACCAGCGCGTCCAGCAGTCCGACCCGCTCACGCCACAGGTTCAGCTCCTGGGCCGGACGCTTGCTGGCGTCCATGAGGTCGGCCATCTCCAGCTCGCGGTCCACGGCCGCGATCCGATCTTCCAGCTCCTGAGCGATCCGGGCGGTGTGCCCGTCGAGCACCCGGGTTTCCGGATGGTACTGGTCGATCGCGGCCTCGAGCGCGCGGGACCGGGCCATCGTCTCGGACAGCTCGGCCGCCGTCGCGGCGGGGAGCGGCCGATCCACGCTCCTGGTGGCGACAGCAGCGGCTATCGAAGCGGCGGCGACCAAACCAGCCAGGCCAAACCGCCGCAGCCGCCGTGTCCGGCGTTCGGCCTCGAAGCGGGCCCGAACCGCAGGCCAGCGATCCCGGGTAGGCCGGAGCGCGGGGAGCGCCTTGAGCCGGGCGACGCGCTGATACAGCCGATCGAACTCCGCGCGGCAGACGTCGCACGCCTCGAGGTGCTCACGGGCCGCCTGAGCCCCAGGCTCCGCTCCCGGCTCCCGGAGCGCCAAGAGCTGCTCGATGGTGAGGTGCGTCATGCCGCCACCCCCTCGTCCAACCAGCGCCGCAGGCGCGCATGGGCCCGGGCGAGCTGCGACTTGGAGAAGCTCGGCGTCTTACCCATCATCGCCGCGATCTCCTCGTGGGTGTAACCCTCGACGTCGTGGAGCCACACCACGGCGCGCGACGTCTCCGAGAGCCGCTCGAGGGCGGCTTCGAGATCCATGCGGAGATGCGTGTCTTCGCGTCGGTTGGCTACGACTTCGTCGTGCAGTTCGTCGGTGTCGCGATACTTGTTGCGGCGCAGGCGCATGAGCGCCTTGCTCGCGGCGATGGTGCGGATCCAGCCCCAGAGGCTGCCGTCTTCCCGGTACTGCCCGATGCTCCGGCAGATCTCCAAGAAGGTTTCCTGGAGCACGTCCTCCGCGTCCTCCGCCGTGCGGCAGATCCGGCGGCAGAGGTTGTACACCGGGACCTCGAAGGCCCGGTAGAGAGCCTCGAGGCCGGCGGGGTCGCCTCCCTTTGCCTGGGCCAGCACCGCCTTCGCGTCGGCCAGCAGGTACGGGTCCATGGAGAGAGCTTTCAGCATGACCTCTGGAAGATGCCCGGGGGGGCGGCAGGGTCGCAAATCCAGCGAGCCGGCCGGAACTGCTCGCCGCCCTAGTTTTCACAGTTAAGTTTCGACATGCCAACGACTCCCATACCTTCCTCGCCCCCCGCCACCTGGCTTCACCACCTCGAGGACGAGGCTGATGCCGCGTTTCTCTACCGGGCGCTCGCCGAGGTGGAGCGGGATGCGACCCGGGCCGGGCTCTACCGCCAGCTGGCGGAGGTGGAAGCCCGGCACGTCGAGATGTGGCAGAAGCTCTTACTGGAGCATGGGCATGAGGCGCCCAAGCCCAGGCCGTCTCGCGGCGCCCGGTTCAGGGCCTGGCTGGCCCGGCGCTTCGGGCCCCAGCTCCTGCTCCCCGCCCTGCTCGAGGAGGAAGGGCGCGAGGTCAAGGGATACCTGAGCCTCTACCGCGAATCCCCCACGGGCGCCGTGGGCCCGACCGCGCTCACGCTCGCCCGCGAGTCGAAGGAGCATGCCGACCGGCTGGCGAGCCTGAGCGGCGGGTCGGGCGAGCCCTGGCACAAGACGGGCGCCGGCGGGTTCCTGCGAAACGTGGTGTACGGCTTCAACGACGGCCTCACGGCCAACTTCGGGCTCGTGGCGGGCATGGTGGGCGCGCAATCGAGCTTGGGCGCGTCCGGCCATGCCGTGCTGGTTGCGGGGCTCGCCGGGATGGTGGCGGACGCCCTCTCGATGGGATCCTCCGGCTACCTCGCCGCCAAGAGCGAGCGGGAGGTCTTCGAGCACGAGATCGCCATGGAGCGGGAAGAGATCCGCCTCATGCCCGAGCTCGAGCGCGAGGAGCTGAGCCTGATCTACCAGGCCAAGGGGATCCCGGCCGGACAGGCAGAGGCGCTCGCCTCCCAGGTAATGGAAGACCCCGCCCGGGCCCTGGACGAGCAGGTCCGGGAGGAACTCAAGATCGGCGAGGCGACCAGTACCCCCATGCGGGAGGCCTGGATCACCGGGGTGGCCACGGCCTTCGGCGCATTCATCCCGGCTGCGCCGTTCCTGCTGAGCCGTGGGCCCACCGCCATCTGGACCGCGTTCGCGATCGCCATGCTGTCGCACTTCGGGGTGGGCGCCGCCCGGAGCTTCTTCACTGGCCGCGGCGTGATCCGCAGCGGGATGGACATGTTCGTGGTCGGGCTCGGCGTGGCCGCGGTAGGCTACTTCGTGGGGGAGTGGATCGTCAAAATGCTGTAAGAGGTGAGAGGTGAGAGGGAGATACACCCTCTCACCTCTTACCTCTCTCACCTCTCACTCCACCACCAGGTTCACCAGCCGGTTGGGAACCAGGATCCGCTTCCGGATTTCCTTCCCGTCGATGAACCGGCGTACGGTCTCGTCCGCCAGCGCGGCCGCGACCGCCTCGTCCTCGGCCGCGTCCCGCCGCACATGCACCTTGGAGCGGGTCTTCCCGTTGATCTGCACCACCAGCTCCACGGTGTGCTCCACCGTGAGATGCTCGTCCCAGGCCGGCCAGTGCGCGTCGAACACCGATGCCGTGTGGCCCAGGCGCTCCCAGCATTCCTCGGCGAAGTGGGGCGCGAACGGGGCCACCATCACGACCAGGTCCTCCACGACGCGCTTCTCCCGGCAGTTCTCCTCCCGCAGCAGGTTCAGCAGCTCCATCAGGGCCGAAATCGCCGTGTTGTACTTGAGGTCCTCGAGCTCGTGGGTGACGTGCTTCTTCGTCTGGTTCCACTTGACCAGGATCTTGTGCGTGGTCTCGCCCGACGCGTCCTCCCGGATGCAGTCGGTCACCAGCTGCCAGACCTTCTCCAGGAACCGGCGGGGGCCGCTGATCCCCTCGTCCCGGAAATCGCCGCCGTCCTGGAACGGCCCCAGAAACATCAGATAGGTGCGGAAGGTGTCTGCGCCCCACTTGGCGATGTAGTCGTCCGGGACGACGACGTTGCCCCGCGACTTCGACATCTTGGCCCCGTCCTTCACGATGATCCCATGCGCGCGGAACCGGGCGAACGGCTCGTCGAAGTGGACATGGCCCAGCTCGTGGAGCACCATCGCGATGAAGCGGGAGTACAGCAGGTGCAGCACTGCGTGCTCGTTGCCGCCGATGTAGGACGTGACCGGCAGCCACTTGCGGGTACGCGCGTGGTCGAAGGGCCGGTCGTCGAAGTCGGTGCTGGGATAGCGCAGGAAGTACCACGCCGAGTCGAGGAACGTGTCGGAGACGTCGGTCTCGCGGCGCGCCCGCGCGCCGCACGACGGGCAGTCCACGTAGTACCACTCCTCGTGGCGCGCCAGCGGCGACACCCCGCTGTCATCGGGGCGGAAGTCCTCGATCACCGGGAGGACCACCGGGAGATCCTTCTCCGGTACCGGCGCGGGTCCGCAGCGGTCGCAGTAGATGATGGGAATGGGCGGGCCCCAGTAGCGCTGGCGCGAGATGCACCAATCGTGGATCCGGTACTGCACGACGCCCTTCCCCCGCCCTGTCTCCTCCAGCCACCGGATGATGGCGGTCTTTCCTTCCGCCGCCGGCCTGCCGGAGAACTCGCCCGAGTTGACCAGGCGGAACC